>Ga0207699_10000499_pt1 | contig 19629 bp, 14 predicted proteins | sample LARL51metaG_FD_184344 | JGI IMG/M metagenome (GOLD analysis project Ga0207699, IMG submission 184344) | Corn, switchgrass and miscanthus rhizosphere microbial communities from Kellogg Biological Station, Michigan, USA - LAR L5-1 metaG... | ecosystem: Host-associated > Plants > Roots >...
TGGCCTTGAGCTCGTCGACCGAGCCGGCGGCGACCGCGATCTCGCCATGCACGATGATGTAGCCGCGGTCGGCGATGCGGATCGCCTGGTTGAAATTCTGCTCGGCCATCAGCACGGTCAGGCCAAGACTCTTCTTCAGTTCGCCGATCTTCGAGATGGTCTGCGATACCAGCAGCGGCGAGAGGCCGACCGACGGCTCGTCGATCAGCAGCAGGCGCGGCGACGACATCAGCGCACGCGCGATGGCCAGCATCTGCTGCTGCCCGCCCGACATTGTGCCGGCGAGCTGGTTCTCGCGCTCCTTCAGGATGGGAAAGGTCTCGAAGGCCTGCGCGAGGTTGCGCTTGATGGCGCTACGTGCGGCCTTGCGGAAGGCGCCGAGCGTCAGGTTCTCCTTCACCGTCAGTTTTGGAAACAGCCGCCGCCCCTCGGGCACCAGCGCGACGCCGAGGTCGACGACCTCTTCGGCCGACAGCCGCGTCAGGTCGTGCGATCGCCCGTCGACCACCAGGGACATGCGGCCGCGCTGCGGTCGCACCAGCCCCATGATGCACTTCATCAGCGTGCTCTTGCCGTTGCCGTTGGTGCCGAGCAGCGCAACGGTCTCGCCGGCCTTGACGTCGAGCGTGACGCCGCGCAGCGCCTTGACCGCGCCATAGCCTGCATCGAGGCCCTCGATGGTGAGGCTAAGTGCCAAGGTAGGCCTCCTGCACGCGGGCATTGGCCATCACCTCGGCCGGCGCGCCGATCGCGATGATGCGCCCCGCATCGAGGCACATCACGCGCTGCGAGAACCGCATCACCGCCTGCATGATGTGTTCGATCATGATGATGGCGATGTCCTCGCCGGCAAGGCTGAGCAGCAGATCCAGCACCTCGTCGACCTCGGCGCTGGAAAGCCCTGCCATGGCTTCGTCGGAGACCAGCAGTTTTGGGCTCGCCGCGACGGCGCGGGCGAGCTCCATCTTGCGCAGTTCGACCTGGCTCAGCGCGGCGGCCGAGACATGGGCTTTCGCGGCCAGGCCCATCCGCGAGAGGATCGATATCGCCACGTCCAGCCGCTGCGCCGGCGTACCGGTGTGCTTGGCGGCGAAATCGAGCGCCACCATCAGGTTCTCGACCACGGTCATGCTGCGGAACGGGCGCGGGATCTGAAAGCTGCGCGCGATGCCGCGGTGTGCGCGCGCGCTGGCGGGCAGTTGCGTGATGTCCTCGCCGCAGAACCGCACGGTGCCCTTCTGCGGCAGCAGCGCGCCGGAAATGCAGTTGATCAGCGTGGTCTTGCCAGAACCGTTCGGTCCGATCAGCCCGAACCGTTCGCCTTTGCGGATCTCTATCGAGACATTGTCGAGCGCGACGAAACCGCCAAAGCTGCGGGTCATGCCCTCGATCGCAAGCAGCGGAGCCTCAGGCGCGGGGACGGCCGTCATTTGCGTGCTCCGGCGCGAAAGGAGAAGCTGCGGAACAGCCCGATCAGGCCCTTCGGCGCGCCGACCACGAACAGCACCAGCATGATGCCGAGCACCAGCACATTGACCTCCGAGGAGATCGTCACCGCCAGCACTTGCTGCGTCGAGCCGAGCAGGATGGCGCCGAGCACCGGGCCGAGCCAATGCGACGTGCCGCCGATCAGCGCCATCGCCAGCACCGAGACCGAGTAGTTGAGATTGAAGGCGGAGGAGGGGTCGGCATATTGCAGGTACATCGCGGCCGGCGCGCCGGCGGCGGCGAGCAGCGCGCCCGACAGCACGCAGGCGAGCATCTTCAGCCGCAGCGTCGGCACGCCTGTGCATTCGGCGGCGAGTTCGTCGTCCTTCAGCGCCTGCAGGCCGCGGCCGATCCATGAGTGCTGGATGTAGCGTGTCACCGAAACGGCGACGACCACCAGCAGCGCCTGCACGAAAAACAGCATTTTGACATAGCTGTCGAACGGCGCCGTGACCGGGGGCCGTTGCAGCTGGATGCCGGCCGCGCCCCCGACATAGCGCCAGTTCATGACGCTGGTCTCGATGATGATGGCGAGCGCGATCGTCGCGATCGAGAAGAAGATGCCCTGCATGCGCAGCGTCAAGAGGCCGACGGCGAAGCCGAGCAGGCTGCCGACCGCCGCCGCAACCGCAATCTGCACAAGGAGCGGCGCGCCAAAGGCCTTGGTCAGGAATACGGCGGTGTAGACGCCGGCGCCGAAGAACGCGTTGGTGCCGAAATTGACGTAGCCGGCCGCGCCGCCAAGGATGCTCCAGGCGACCGCCAGCACGATGAACTGCAGGATGACGTAGCCGGCGAAGAACGGATATTCGTTGCGGACCAGCACCGTCGCGAGCAGGATCGCGAGCAGGAAGACGGCGGCGCCGGTCCAGAAGGCAATGTCGTTACGGCGCACGGGTCACCTGCCGAGCAGGCCTTGCGGCCGCACGGCAAGAATGCCCAGCAGCATCGCAAAGGAGACGGCGGGGGCCCAGGACGCGCCGAACAGGGTGAGCACGATGGTCTCGGCGACGCCGAGGATGATGGCGGCGACCAGGGTGCCGGTGATGCTGCCGAGCCCGGCCATGACCACGACGCAAAACGTCCGGCCGATATAGACGCGGTCGAGCGTCGGTTCGACGGGAGCTACGATGATCAGCAGCGCGCCGGCAACGCCGAGCACCGCGGTCGCGATCCCGAACGCGAACTGCTTGATCCTGACCGGATTGGCGCCCATCAGCCGCAGGCCTTCCTCATCCTGCACGACGGCGCGGATCGCGCGGCCCATGAAGGTCTGCGACAGATAGACCGAGAGCAGGCCGGTCAAGGCGATTGCGACACCGAAGGCGACGAGCTGGCGCACTGGAATCCGCAAGTCGCCGAATCGCCAGGCCTTGCCGATGTAATGCGCCGTGACCGAGCGCTGGTCGACGCCGAACCAGAGGATGATCAGCACCTCGATGATGAAGGCGACGCCGAAGAAGAAGGCGATGCCGCGCACGCCGGCCTCGCTGCCGCGCCGCTCGAAGGTTTCGTAATAGAGGCGGTAGGTGACGAGGCCGAGCAGGAAGAACACCGGCGTCAGCAAGAATCCCGCGATCAGCGGGTCGAGGTCATAGAGATCGTTCAGGAGAAAGACGCCATAGGAGGCCAGCACCAAAAACGCCGGGTGCGCGACCTGCGGCACGTCCAAAAGCCCGAACGAGATCGACAGCCCGACGCTGACGGCCGCATAGAAGCAGCCGAGCAGCATGCCGAGCACCACCGCGTCGCGCAGCAAGTCCCACGAAAACACGAAACTCGTCCTCCTTGCCGGCTAGCAGGCCGCAGAACACGTGGCTGTCGTTCGATACATTCGGCCCGCAGACACCGTTTACCTCTCCCCGCTTGCGGGGAGAGGTCGCATCGCATCGGAAGATGCGATGCGGGTGAGGGGGAGCCTCCGCAAGTTCAGTCCCTTGAGACTCCCCCTCACCCCAGCCCTCTCCCCGCGAGCGGGGAGAGGGGGCGCACCTGCGTCGCGGCTCCAGCCGAACGTCATCTCATCATGCCTAGTTGCGGGCGGCCTCGAAGGGGGTGACGAGGTCACCGGTCTTCAGGCGCTCCGGAAACAGGATCACCTGTTTGCCGGAGGTGCGGAACTGATCGAGGTTCTTGTCCTTGACGCCGCGGAATTGCGCTTCCAGCGTCGCGGTTTCCTTCCACTCGCCGTCCTCGGCATATTCGATCGGCCCGACGATGGTCTTGTGCACGTGCTCGCGCAGATACTTTGCCAATGTCCTCTGATCGAGCGACTTCGTCGCGGTGACGGCCTGCTCGATCAGCTGGCCCATCGTAAAACCATAGGGCGCGAGATAGTAGCCGAGCGGATCGACCTTGGCCTCGACGGCGCGCTTGGAATAGGTCTCGAAGAACGCCTTGGTGCCGTCGAAATACATGCTCTGCTCGGGCAGCCAGGTGTTGAAGTTGACGACACCGTTGAGCAGCGAGCCCAAATTCTCCATGATGCCCGCGAATTGCAGGCCGACCATGGCGCCGCCAAAGATCTTGACGTTGTCGCCGACGCCGATCTCGTTGATGGCGCGCAGGATCGCGGCCGAATCCGGCGGATAGGACGCGACATAGACGATGTCGGGTTTTGCCGCGTTGAGCGCGCGGATGATCGAGGAGAACTCGGCGGTCGACGGCGGATAGGTCTGATCGAACACGACCGGCATGTTCATCTTCTTGGCGACGTCGCGCGCCGTCGTAATCAGGTTTTGCGCAAACTCCTGGTCCGCGGAGAGCATCGCGACCGTCTTGCCGCCGGCCTTCTGGCCGAGGCCGAGAAAGCCGGTCGCCCAGGCGTCGGCCGGTCCCCACGGTGCATTGTTGAACCACATGTCGTGGTGGACCTTGCTGTTCACCTGAAACGAGAAGTTGCCCATCAGCAGCATGCCGCGCTGCTTGACCAGTGGCATGATCGGCGCGGTCGGCACAGTCGCGTAGGGAGCAAACAACAGGTCGACCTTGTCGACATCGAGCAGCTTTGCGTAGATCGCCGGCGTCTCGGAGGCGCTCGACTTGTCGTCATAGACGACGAGTTCGATCTTGCGGCCGAGCAGGCCGCCGCGCGCATTGACGTCGTCGCGCCAGATTTCGATGCCGAGCAGCGAGGCCTTGCCGCCGGCGGCGAGGCCCCCGGTCTGCGGCATCGACATGCCGATCCTGATCGGCGGCTCGTCCGCACGGCTGGCCGACGTCATTCCCATTGCGGCGACGGCCATTGCCCCGCCCAGCAGCGTTCTGCGATCCATTTGTCCTCCCCTACGCATGACTCTCTGCACATCTGGCGCGCGTGCGCTTGTTGCCATCCCAAAAAATCCCCCAGCGCGGCCGTGCCAGACGGCCGCGCACCGCCATCAGCTCGCCGCCGGCGCCGGTGCCTCGGTACTTATTCCTTCTCTGGCCGCCGGTTTCAAGATCGCTGACGGATCAGAGCCGACGCGCCCGCTGACTTTGTCTGCGGCGCTTTCGCGGGCGAGCTTGAGATCGAAGCGGATCGAGGGCAGTCCCTTGATGGGACAGTCCGGATCATCGGTATCGATATCGACCGCGAGATCGCCGGAGGAGCCGAACACGACGTCGTCGGCCAGATGCGGGTCGTCGCGCAGATAGAGCGCGGTGACGAGCTCGCGATAACCGGGCGCGCCGACCAGATAGTGGATGTGGGCCGGCCGCATGCCGTGACGGGTCTGGGCGCGAATCATGCCGCCGACCGGCCCGTCCATCGGGATCGAGTAGCCGAGCGGTTTGACCGTGCGCAGATAATAGGCACCGTTAGCGTCGGTTGCGAACACGCCGCGATAGTCGACCGCGCCGGGACCTTCCTGCACGTCATAGAGGCCGTCGGCGCCGGTCTGCCAGACCGACACGGTCGCGTTCGCGATCGGCTTGTCGTTGATGTCGGTGATGCGGCCATACAGCACGCATTCGGTCCCGGGCTTCACCTGTTTGGAGATCTGGCTGCCGAGCGGCAGCGTTGGCGCGACCTCACGATAGAATGGGCCGAGCAGGCTGGTATGGGTGCCTTCCTCGATCGCGGTCTTGTCGTGCAGGCCGTTGACCAGCGCGGAGAGGCCGAGCGTGTCCGACAGCAGGATGAATTCCTGCCGCTCCGGCGAGCACAACTGGCCGACCGCGGTCATGAACTCGATGCCCTTGATCCATTCCGCCGGCGTCAGGTTGACCTCCTTGGCGAAGGCGTGGAGGTGCTTGACCGCGGACGCCATGATCTCCTTGAGGCGCGGGTCGGGCGTTAAGGCCATCTGGTCGAGCACGGCCTCGGTGATGGTGTCCGGCGTTAGCTCGCGCATGGGTTCCTCCTTCTTATTATCCGCCTGTGTTGATCAGCTTTTGCTGCGTGCGAACCTAGCGTTCCGCGGCTGCGAACGCCATCACCTTTGGGTGGCAGGCTTGCGGAGGTTCGGGCCGAGGTCAAGCCGGACTTCCGGACGTCCGCCGCACTGCGGTAGGTGGATTAGGTGGGGACCAGAGCGGCGTTGCAACCCATGATCGCGGCTGATGCCGGTCGGGCTCTCTAGCCGCCGCCTTGTGCGGCAAAGCTGCGGACCAGGCGATGCACGAAGGCGAGCTTGGCGTCGACCGCGGCCGGAACGACGAAGCTGTAGAAATCCTCATGCCCCATGCTGCGGCACAGGCTGTTCATCGCGATGGTGAGCGGCAGCCAGCGATCGATCAGGGTGTCGACCCGGGACGCACGATAGGCGTCGAATCCAGATTTGGCTCCGCCCGCTCGCGGCGGCGCCATGCCGGCGGCGCGCAGCCTGTGCGCTTCGGCATCCGCCGTGTCGACGCCATCGACGATATGCAGATAGAGCGCCCAGGTCTCCGCCCAGTCTTCCCAGGGGTGCGAGCTCGCATAGGCCGAGATGAACTGCTCCTGCCAGTCCGGAGACGGGCCGCTCTCGTGATAGCGCGCGAGCGCCTCGCCGTAATCCCGCCGCTCGTCGCCGAAGACGGTGCGAAATTCCTCCAGTTGGCCGCCGGCTTCCACCAGGATGGTCCAGTAGAAGTGGCCGCTTTCGTGCCGCAGATGGCCGAGCAGGGAGCGGTAGCTCTCGCCAAAATGTTCGCGCTGGCGGACGCGCTCGACCGTATCCGCCTCGGTAATGTCGATGGTGATGACACCGTTGAGATGGCCTGTCGTCGCGTTGCGGACGAAATCGAAGGCGAGGCGGCCCTTGTTCCATTTTGAGCCATCCATCGGCAGGCGGAAGCGCAGCAGCGAATAGATCAGCCGCTTCTTCGCCAGCTCGAGCTCGCGCCATGCGGCCAGGCTGCCCTGTTCGGCGAGATTTGGGATGGTCCGGTTCAGGCCGCAGGCCAGGCACAGTCCGCTTGCAGCCTCAGTCGGCCGCAGCCAGTTGCAGACATCGTGCTGGCGGTTGTCGCAATAGGCGAGCCGGTCAGGATCTTGCCCGCTCGGTGCGCCATCGCCGATCGCGCGAAAGCCAGCCTCATCGACCGCTTCCAGCGCGACCATCTTGCAGCGGACCGGATCGAAGCCGAGGGCATGATCGCATTCAAGGCACGTCACGTTTTCGAAAAACACTTCGTTGCTGCAATTCGTGCAGGCGAAATTCCTCATTCTCAAACAGTCCCATCATCAACACGCGCGTCGTGGGAGCCGATCTGCCCAGCGCACATTCAAAAGCCTATGACGAAACGAGCGGTCTGCTCAATGCTTGGGCATGTGGCCGGATGTTTCGGTTCATTGCGGAGGCGCAGCTTGTCGTGACGCGATCGAATTGATATCGCTTGCGAGCCGGATATGGACTCGCGGGTTGCCTGCATCTTGCTGAGCGCGCTCTCGCGAGGAGGATTTTTTGCGTTCCCATGGCGCTTCATGTCGCTCTGACCCACGAGACACGTTACCTCTACGATCGAACCATCGGGATGGGCCCTCAGGTCATCCGGCTGCGGCCCGCGCCGCATTGCCGGACGGCAATCCTGAGCTATTCGCTGCGGGTCGACCCAAAGACCCACTTCATCAACTGGCAGCAGGATCCGTTCGGTAACTTTCTGGCCCGCGTGGTGTTCCCGGAGCCGGCGGACCATTTCACCGTCACGGTCGACCTGATCGCCGACATGGCGGTCATCAACCCGTTCGACTTCTTCGTTGCGGAAAGCGCCAGGGACTGGCCGTTCGCCTATGCCGATGAGGGCACGGACCTGTTGCCTTATCTGCAGCCGGAGCCGCCGGGACCGCTGCTGCAGCGCTATCTCGCTGGCATCGATCGCAGCCAAAAAGGCACCGTCGATTTTCTCATCGACCTCAATCGCAAGCTGCAAAGCGACATCGGCTATCTCGTGCGCATGGAGCCGGGGGTACAGACGCCGGAGGAGACGCTGCAGCGCGGCTCCGGCTCGTGCCGCGATTCCGGCTGGTTGCTGGTGCAGATCCTCAGGCATCTCGGCCTCGCCGCGCGCTTCGTGTCCGGCTATCTGATCCAGCTCACGCCCGATGTGAAATCGCTGGATGGACCCGTCGGCACCGAGTTCGATTTCACCGACCTGCATGCCTGGGCCGAGGTTTATGTGCCCGGCGCCGGCTGGATCGGGCTCGACCCGACCTCCGGGCTTCTGGCGGGCGAGGGACACATTCCGCTGGCGGCGACGCCGCATCCGATCAGCGCCGCGCCGATCACCGGCTCGCATCAGAAGGCGGAGGTCTCGTTCGACTTCTCGATGAAGGTCTCGCGCATTCGCGAGACGCCGCGCGTCACAAAACCCTATGACGACGCCACCTGGGCAAGCATCATCGAGAGCGGCCACGCGATCGACGCGCGCCTGCGCGATGGTGATGTGCGCCTCACCATGGGCGGCGAGCCGACTTTCGTCGCCGCCGACGACATGGAAGGCGCCGAGTGGAACACCGCCGCCGTCGGTCCGAACAAGCGGCGCTATGCCGACGAGCTGGTGCGGCGGCTCGCCGCGCGCTTTGGCAGCGGCAGCCTTTTGCATTACGGGCAGGGCAAATGGTATCCGGGCGAGCAGTTGCCGCGCTGGGCCTTTGCGCTCTATTGGCGCTCCGACGGCCAGCCGCTCTGGGAGGACAAGAAGCTGCTGGCGAGCGAAGTCGTGAGCAGGCCTGCGACGATCAAGGACGCGGAAGTCTTTGTGAGCGCGCTGTGCAGCCAGCTTGGCCTGCCGGACGAGAGCGCCATGGCAGCCTATGAGGACACCGCGCATTTTCTGCTGGTCGAGCAGAAGCTGCCGCTGAGCGAGACGCCGGACAGCAACACGCTGGAAGATCCGGCCGAGCGCAAGCGCATCATCTCCGTGTTCGATCGCGGCCTGGAAAATCCCGTCAGTTTTGTGCTGCCGATCCAGGTTTGGCACACCGAGGATCGCGGCCGGCGCTGGGTCACCGAGCGCTGGGGCTTGCGGCGCGAAAAGCTCTATCTCGTGCCCGGCGACTCGCCGGCCGGGTTTCGGCTGCCGCTCGGTTCGCTGCCGTCGATCCCGGCCGTCGGCTATCTGCACGTGCTGCCGCGCGACCCTTTTGCCGACGCGCCGCCCTTGCCGGAGCGGCGGGTGCTGATGCAGCGCCGCCGCGCGGTGGCGCTGGAAACGCCGACCGGCATGCCCGCCGGTCTCAACGAGGTCGATGCCTCGGTCCGCACTGCGCTCGCGGTCGAGCCGCGCGACGGACAGCTTTGCGTGTTCCTGCCGCCGCTCTCCGATGCCGAGGATTATGCGGCCCTGGTCGGCGCAATCGAGGGAGCCGCGGCCAGGATCGGTCGGCCCGTGCTGATCGAAGGCTACACGCCGCCTTCCGATCCCCGCATCAACTCCGTCAAGGTGACGCCGGACCCGGGCGTGATCGAGGTCAACATCCAGCCGGCGCACAGTTGGGACCAGGCGGTCGAGATCGCCACCGCGCTCTACGAGGAGGCGCATCTGAGCCGCCTCTCGACCGAAAAATTCATGCTGGACGGACGCCACACTGGCACCGGCGGCGGCAATCACATCGTGCTGGGCGGGCCGACGCCGGCCGACAGCCCGTTCCTGCGCCGGCCCGATCTTTTGGCTTCGATCGTCGCCTATTGGCAGAACCATCCTTCGCTGTCATTTCTGTTCTCCGGCCTGTTCATCGGGCCGACCAGCCAGGCGCCGCGCGTCGACGAAGGCCGCCACGAGGCGCTGTACGAGCTCGAGATCGCACTCGCCGCCATTCCCGATCCCGGCGCCGGCACTACGCCGCCCTGGCTGGTCGACCGCATCTTTCGCAATCTGCTGATCGACGTCACCGGCAACACCCATCGCGCGGAAATCTGCATCGACAAGCTGTTCTCGCCGGACGGGCCGACCGGCCGGCTCGGCCTCGTCGAATTCCGCTCCTTCGAGATGCCGCCGCATGCGCGCATGAGTCTCGCGCAGCAGCTGCTCATTCGCGCACTGGTCGCAAGATTCTGGGAAAAACCGTATCGGCAGGAGCTGGTGCGCTGGGGCACCGGCCTGCACGACCGTTTCATGCTGCCGCATTTCGTCTGGTCGGATTTTTCCGCCGTCGTCGCCGACCTCAGGGAGGCCGGACTGCCGGTCGAGCTCGCCTGGTTCGAGCCGCATTATGAATTCCGTTTTCCCCGCTGCGGCACCGTCAACGCCGGCGATGTCGAGCTCGAAATCCGCCAGGCGCTGGAGCCGTGGCATGTGCTGGGCGAGGAGGGGATGATTGGCGGCACCGCGCGCTACGTCGATTCCTCGCTGGAGCGCGTGCAGGTGAGGGTGCGCGGCATCACAGGCGATCGCTTCGTCGTGACTTGCAACGGCCGCAGCGTGCCGCTCACGAAAACCGGCCGGCTTGGCGAGGCGGTCGCCGGTGTCCGCTATCGCGCGTGGTGGCCGGTCTCCGCCCTGCATCCGACGGTTCCGCCTCATGTGCCGCTCACCTTCGATGTGGTCGACACCTGGACCGGCCGCTCGATCGCGGGCTGCCGCTACCATGTCGCCCATCCCGGCGGCCGCAATTTTGAGGTCTTTCCGGTCAACGCCTACGAAGCCGAGGGCCGCCGCATCGCGCGCTTCGATGCTTACGGCCATACGCCGGGACCGCTGCAGCCCGCTCCGGCCCGCGTCAACCCGGACTATCCCTTCACGCTGGATCTCCGGCGCAACAATTAAGCGCCGTCATTTCGAGCGAAGCGAAAGCAATCCAGAGCCCCACGAAGATTCTGGATTGCTTCGGCGCGGAGCCTGTCATCGGGCCGCGCTTTGCGCGGACCCGGTGGCGCCTCGCAATGACGCCGTGGGCGTTAGCGTTTGCCTTGCTTTGACACCTGGCGCCGCTGCTTGCCGAGCTTCGCAATGAACTCGCGCAACGGCTCGCAGGGCGGGCGCTTCGCGCTGTACGCCAATCCCACCTCGCGTTTCACCTTGGCCTCGATCTCGCGAATGGCGACATCGCCATTAGCGCGCGCCACGCCCTCCGGAACGATGGCGATGCCGACGCCGGCGGCGACCAGCGCCATCGCCCAGTCCTCGGATTCCGCGATCGCCACCGTTTCGCCCTTTGGCGCGCGATCGAACAGCGCGCTCTGCTCGCAATGGCAGCGGTCGACCATGGCGACGCCGGCAAGATCCGCGGGCCGCAGCCGGTCCTTCAGCGTGAGCGGATGCGACGGCGGCAGCGCGACGACATAGCGCTCGCTCCACAAAGAGAGGAAATGCTCATCCGAGCGCACCATGCTTTTCGAAATGACGCGGCCGTCCGCTGCCTCGTTCGCGCCGACCAGGCGGAGCGTCACGTCGGGATTCTCCGTCAGCGGTTTCAGCAGAGCGATCGTCCTTGGGATATCGAGCGTATGCATCAATCCGAGCCTGAGCGCGTGGCGCGCGGGGCGCGTGCGAAACAGTTTTTTGGCGGCGTCCGCCTCGTCGATGATGCGGCGGGCGATGGCATGAAACTGTTCGGCGGCGGCCGTCGGCGCAACGCCTTTCTTGTGGCGGATGAACAGCGCGGTGCCGAGTTCGGCTTCGAGATTGCTGATCGCGGTCGAGATCGACGGCTGCGAGATGAACAGACGCTTTGCGGCGGCGGTCAGGTTGCGCTCGGTGAACACCGCCGCGAAATAGCGCAGCTCGCGGATATCCATAGGTTGATCCTATCGAAGATATTGATATTCGATATTTTACCTATGGAGGCGGCGATGGCAAGCAGGGGCCAGGTTTCAGCAGAGGGCTTCCCATGCGTGTCCATCATCTCAACACCGGCACCATGTGTCCGATCGGACAACGTCTCGTGAACGGGACCGGCAGCCTGTTTCAGCGGGCGCGGATGGTCTGCCACTGCCTGCTGGTCGAGACCGATGACGGCCTGGCGCTGGTCGATACCGGGATTGGTTTCGGCGACATCGCCGATCCGCTGCGGCTCGGGCGGCGCTGGCTCAGGCAGTGCACGCCGCGCCTCGATCCCGAAGAGACGGCGGTGCGGCAGGTGAGGGCGCTCGGCCATTCGCCCGATGATGTGCGCCACATTCTCCTGACGCATCTCGACCGCGACCATGCCGGCGGCATCGGCGATTTCCCAAAAGCCAAAATTCATGTCCATCGCAGCGAGCATGACATGGCCGTCGCCGGCCGCATTCAGCCGCCCCCGGGCCGCTACATGACGGCGCAGTGGCAACACGGTCCGCAGTGGGGGTTCTACGGCGACGGCGGCGAGGACTGGTTCGGCTTTTCCGGCGTGCGCGCACTCGGCGACCGCAATCCGGACGTCCTGATGATTCCGCTGCCGGGTCACACGCCCGGGCACTGCGGCATTGCCGTGCGGGCCAGGGACAAATGGCTGCTGCATGCCGGCGACGCCTACTTCTTCCACGGCCAGATCGAAGCCAGACCGCGCGTGCCGCTGGCGCTCGGCCTGTTCCAGCGCCGCGGCGACATGGACCGCGCGGCGCGGCAGGCCAATCAGGAACGGCTGCGCGCGCTCAAACAGCATCATGACGGCGAGGTGACAATTTTCAACAGCCACGATCCCGTGCACTACGAGACCTGCCGCTGCGGCGCGCATGCTGCCTCGGGAGATGCAGAAAACGATGCAGGCGACAACGCGCGGACGGTGTATAAGGCGCGCCATCAAACGGGATGAAAGAGGTGCGATGCTGTTTTCGAACAAGGACGCCGCGCGCGTCGGCGACATCATGGCGAAGGCCGCGCAGGCTGAGATCATGCCGCGCTTCTGGACGCTCAGCGCCGATCAGGTGAAGCAGAAATCGTCGAGCTTCGACCTGGTCACGGAAGCCGACGAGGCCGCCGAGAAGTCCATTTCCAAGGAGCTCGCGGCCGCCTTTCCGGGCAGCGTCATCATCGGCGAGGAAGCCGCGGCGAAAAACCCCGACATCGTCAGCGGCATTGCCGACGCCGAGCTTGCCTTCATCATCGATCCGATCGACGGCACCAAGAACTTCGTCGCCGGCCTGCCGCTGTTCGGCAGCATGATCGCCGCGACGGTGCGCGGCGAAATCGTGTTCGGCGCGATCCACGATCCGGTCTGCGAGGACACCGCCTTTGCGCTCAGAGGCGAGGGCGCCTGGCTCGACGGCAGGTACCGCAAGAATGTTGCACTCAGGGTCGCCGATCCGGCTCCGCTTGCCCGCATGGACGCGATCATTTCGACCAACTTTCTGCCGGAGCCGCTGCGCTCGACGGTCAACGGCAATCTGGCGCGGGTCGGCCTGACCGGCTCGCTGCACTGCGCGGCGCATGAGTATCGCCTGGCCGCCGCAGGTCATCGCCACCTGCTGCTCTACAACAAGCTGATGCCCTGGGACCATGCGGCGGGCTGGCTGCTGCATCGGGAGGCCGGCGGTTTCAGCGCCCGCTTCGACGGCAGCGATTACAAGCCGACGCTGCAGACCGGCGGCCTGCTCTGCGCGCCGGACCGGGAGAGCTGGCAGCTCGCCCGTGCGGCACTGTTTGCGGGCGCGGAGCTTGCGGCGTCCTGACGCTTGATAGATGCGAGCTCAAGCCGCATCGGCGGTGCGCCCCCTCTCCCCGCAAGCCGGGCGAGGTGAAGAGCGTCAGCGCTTGGCCTGCTTGGCTGGGGCGGGCTCGGTCTGTGTCTTGCAGCTGGCGGCGGCGAGAGAGGCCTGCGCCTGCGGCATCAGGCCGGGCTCGGCGGCGAGCGCCTTTAGGACGATCAGCCCGGTGGTCGAGGGCGAATCGATGATCAGGCGGTCGGCCGCGGTGACCTCCTCGTCCTCCGGCAGCTCGTCGTGCTGCGCCTGGGTCATCAGGTCGAGTTCGATCACCTTCTTGCCCGCCGAGCGGTCGTTGATCGCGTAATAGGCGATCTCGTTGCGGGTGTAGAACGACACCGAGGTGTAGGCCTGGCTCACCGGGACAGTGAGTTTCAGCGGCCCGCTCGAGAGGTCGTAGCGGCAGATTGCCGTCGCAAAGGCCGGGTCCATGAACGGCATCGGCGAATTGCCCGGGTCGGCGAGCGGCAGCGCGGTGACCACATTCTGCTCGGTCATCGGCGTCAGCCGCGAATAGGCATCGTGGCTTGCGATCCGCGGCAGCGCCAGCACGCTGACCAGATGCACGATGCCGCCGAGGATGATGCCCGCGACGATGGTGAGCGCGAGGCGGATCATGTCGGGCACCCCACCGTCATGATGGCCGGCATCGGCGCCTCGCGCTGCGAGCGCGTCGCCACGCCGACCGGCGTATCGTAGAGGCGGAGCATCAGCGAATAGCGCTCGATGCCGCCGGTGGGAAGCCAGTTGCCGGAACGTGAGCGCGAGGCGACGTGGATCTCGAACGAGCCGTCGGCGGCGCGCACGATTTCCTGGCTGGTGAAGCCGTAGCGCTGCAGCGCATTGGCGACCAGGTGGCCCTTGCGGTCATACAGCGTCAGGGTCCAGAACCGCGCCGGCGGCGTCACGCCCGACAGCACGACGTCGCAGCGGCCGTCCAGCGGCTTCTTCTTGTCGTCGCTCGCCGTGGTGAAGGCGACGCCGTCGCCGGTACCGATCGGCAGCTCGCCATTGCGCACGATGGTGGCGCGCGAATAGGGATCGATGTCGGCGGTCCCGGTCTTCGGGCGCGCGGTCCACGACCCGATCGTCAGCGTGCCCAGATCGGTGCCCTTGGTCGCGGTCATCCAGGTCGTGCCGATGCCGACGAATGTGGCGAGCGCGAGGGCCAGCACGGTGACGAAAAGCAGTCGCATCAGGTCTTTGATCAGTTCTTGCGCGGCGCCGATGCCGCGCTGTCAGGCGTTGCCGCAGCAAAACTGTCGGAGAACGGGACCGCGCTCGACGAGGTCGACTTCGTCGGCTTCGGCGGCTCGTCCATCGTGGTCTTGATCGGCGTCTTGGCGGCGTCATCCAGAAGCTTTTCCACGCGGACCAGAATGTCGGCGCCGCGCCGGGTCAGCACCGGCGGCGGTCCCGGCTTGATCTCCGGCGCCTTCTCCTTGCCGGCGGCCGCCATCGCGGCCTGGGCCGTTTGCGGCAGCTTCTCGCCCATGCCGACGCCCGCCAGTTCGCGGATTTCGACGCCCTGATGGGCTGCCGTCATGATGTCGTGCCAGGTCTGCGCCGGCAGCGAGCCGCCTGTCATGCGGTTGGTCGGCGAGTAGTCGTCATTGCCGTACCAGATCGCACAGGTGAAATTGCCGGTGTAGCCGACGAACCACGCATCACGATACGCGTTGGTGGTGCCGGTCTTGCCGGCGGTCGGAATGCCGTCGAGCGCGGCACGCCGCGCGGTGCCTTCCGAGACCACGTGGCTCATCATGCCGGCCATGTCGGCTGCGATGTTCGGCGGGATGGCCTGCCGCGGTTTGGGGCCATCGCGATCCCAGCGCCACACCGGATCGCCCTGGCCGGTGCGCACTTCCAGCACCGAATGCGGCGTCACCGCCTTGCCCTTGTTGGGGAAGGTCGCATAGGCCACCGCATGCTCGATGACGCTGACCTCGTCCGAACCGATCGGCAGCGACGGCGTATCGGGCAGCGGCGCCTTGATGCCGAACCGCCGCGCCACCTCGACGATCTTGGCGCGGCCGGCCTTCGGGCCCTCCTTGCCGCCGAGCGCGATCGACAGTTTGACCGGCACCACGTTGATCGAGCGGGTGATCGCCTGGGTCAGCGTGACGGCGCCGGAATAGGAGTGACCATAGTTCTGCGGGCACCAGTTGCCGATGCAGACCGGGCCGTCGACGACGATCGATTTTGGCGTAAAGCCGTTGAGCAGCGCGGTGGTGTAGACATAGGGCTTGAACGACGAGCCGGGCTGCCGGTAGGCGTCGGTGGCGCGGTTGAACTGGCTCGCGCCATAGTCGCGGCCGCCGACCATGGCGCGGATGCCGCCGTCGAGATCGGAGACCACGGTCGCGGCCTGGGTGGCGTGGTAGTCGCGGCCGAACTGGCGGAGCTGGTTCTCGATCGCCTCTTCCGCGGCCTTCTGCACGTTCATGTCGATCGCGGTGCGCACCACGAACACGCGCTCGGTGTAGGATTTCGGGAAGGTGTCGACCAGCTTGCGCATCTCGTCGAAGGCGTAGTCGAGATAGTAGTTCGGCGAGTTCTCGTCGCGGCGGTCGACCGCAAAGGCCGGGTTGCGCCGCGCGCCGAACACCTGGCCCTCGGTCATGAAGCCGGCATCGACCAGGTTGTCGAGCACGACGTTGGCGCGGGCGCGCGCGGCGGGCAGGTTGATGTGGGGGGCGAACTTGGTCGGTGCCTTGAACAGGCCGGCCAGCATCGCGGCTTCCGCGAGGTTGACGTCGCGCACCGACTTGTTGAAGTAGAAATGCGCCGCGCCGTCGGCGCCAAAGGTGCCGCCGCCCATATAGGCGCGGTCGAGATAGAGTTTCAGGATCTCGTTCTTGGTCAGCCGGGTCTCCAGCCAGATCGCCAGGAACGCCTCGTTGACCTTGCGCTCGATGGTGCGCTCGTTGGACAGGAACAGGTTCTTGGCGAGCTGCTGGGTGATCGAGGAGCCGCCCTGGCGCACGCCGCCGGCCTGGGCATTGGTCACCAGCGCGCGCGCCGTGCCGGCGATGTCGATGCCAAAGTGGTCGTAGAAGCGGCGGTCTTCGGTCGCCAGCGTCGCCTTGATCAGATTGTCCGGAAAGTCTTCCAGCGGGATCGAGTCGTTGTGCTTGATGCCGCGGCTGCCGATCGGGTTGCCGTAGCGATCGAGGAAGGTTACCGCGAGGTCGCTCTTCTTCAGCCAGTCCTCGTCCGCGGTCTCGCGGAACGCCGGGATGGCGAGCGCCAGCAGGACGATCAGGCCGCCGAGCCCGAGGGTGGCAGCCTCCGAGAACGGCTCGACGAAAACCCAGCGCTTCCAGCCGCCGACATAGAAGCGGTCCATGAAGGTCGAGAAGCGCTCATAGAGCTCGCGCGCGCCCTTGGCCGAGGAGAACAGCGTGGAATCGATGCGCGAGTCGACATCCAGCATCGCGAGCCGGATCTTCGTCTTCCATTCGGGCGGTATGATCTGGCGCACTGACTTAAGGGCTCTCTTCCACCCAGCCGGGTACGGCTGACGTCTTTGCGGGAATGTTGCGGCAAACCCAAGGCATTGTTGTCGGGCGACTCCTTATCTATCTAGCCGAGCAGGGGGCATAAACCAACGGCCCGGTTTCCGATTTCCATGGGCCACCCCCATTTTCATGGCGTAGCCCTAACCCCGTTTCTTTGCGGCGCCAGGCCGGTTCCGTCCAATCAACCTCTTGCGTGCGGCCATCACAATTTCCTAGAAGGACCTCGTATTAACCCCCGGAGATGACGAGGGATTCATGACCGCGCCCGCCAAGCGGCCCTCGGGTCAGGAGGGTTCCTTCTGGAAAACCAAGACGTTGGAAGAAATGTCCGACGCCGAATGGGAGAGCCTGTGCGACGGCTGCGCGCGCTGCTGCCTGGAAAAGCTGGAAGAGGAGGACAGTGGGGAGATCTATTTCACCCATGTGTCCTGCGCGCTGCTGGATTCCGGCCTATGCGCCTGCAAGGACTATGAGAATCGTTCCGCACGCGTGTCGGACTGCGTCCGCCTGACGCCCGCCAATGTCAGGACCATCAACTGGCTGCCGCCGAGCTGCGGCTATCGGCTGGTTGCCGAGGGGCGCGATCTCTACTGGTGGCACCCGCTGATCTCGGGCGATCCCAATACCGTCCATGACGCCGGCGTCTCGGTGCGGGGGCGGGTGGTCGGCACCGAGGACGAGATCCCGGACTCCGAGCTCGAAGACCACATCGTGCAATGGCCAACCTTGCTGCCGCGCCAGGCGCGCCTGAAGCGCCGGCCGAAGGCGTGAACGGGGCACGTCATAGAGTTTGGTTTACCGGCCTTTCCGCATTCGCGGTTCACCTCTCCCCGCAAGCGGGGTGAGGAGCCGACTGCCGATGCGGTGACAACCTGAGCTCAACGCGTCACGACCCGAATTAACGGTCTCTTAAGATTCCACAGCCCCTCACGCGATCGCGATTGGGACCCACCCATGCGCTTAGGCGCCTGCCCGAACTTAGACTTTCCGCCTATGTTGGTGGTCGTTAATTCTCTCAGCGGCCATTGCCGCACACACAAGATTCTACGCCTCCCATGAACAGGTTCGAACGGCAGAGCCGTCACCCTGCCGACCGCAGGGCGCTGCCTGAAGACGTCGCAGCCGATCTCCAGAATCTCTCCCGCCAGGTCAAGGCGGCGAGCGCGGCCCCGCCGCCTCAGCCGATGCCGCTGAGCCAGCGCGAGGTCCGCACCATCCTGATGAGCCTGTTGCTCACGATGTTTCTGGCCGCGCTCGACCAGACCATCGTGGCGACCGCGCTGCCGACCATCGGCCGGCAATTTGCCGATGTCTCCAACCTCTCCTGGGTGATCACGGCCTATCTGTTGGCCTCGACCGCCGTCGCGCCGGTGTTCGGCACGCTGTCCGACATCTACGGCCGCCGCGGCATGATCATCGTCTCGCTCAGCCTGTTCGTCGCCGGCTCCGTGCTCTGCGCGGTGGCGCCGAACATGCCGGTGCTGATTCTCGCCCGCGGCCTGCAGGGGCTCGGCGGCGGCGGCATCATGCCGGTGGTGCAGACCGTGATTTCCGACGTGATCTCGCCGCGCGAGCGCGGCCAGTACCAGGCCTATTTCTCCGGCGTCTGGATGCTCGCCGGCATCGGCGGCCCGGTGCTCGGCGGCGTGTTCGCCGAACATCTGCACTGGTCGATGATCTTCTGGATCAACGTGCCGCTGGCAACGGCAGCGCTGGCGCTGCTGCTGCCGAAGATGGCCCGCATCCCGGTCTTTCACCGCAGGCGCGAGGTCGACTGGCTCGGCGGCGTGCTGCTGATGGCGTCCGCCGTGGTGTTCATGCTGGTGCTGACCTGGGGTGGGCACCGCTTCGCCTGGCTGTCGCCGACCATCGTCGCGATGCTGGGCGCCGCGGTCGCGCTGGCGCTCTCCTTCGTCTGGCACGCGCAGCGCTCCGACGAGCCGTTCTTGCCGCTGTCGCTGATCGGCGGCCGTGTCGTGCCCTACAGCATGCTGGCCGGCGGCTGCGCGCTCGGCGCCATGATCGGCCTCACCGTGCACCTGCCGCTGTATTACGAGGTGGTCTATCACCTGACCGCCAGCGAGGCCGGGCTGGCGCTGATTCCGCTCGCGGCGATCTCGACCTTCGGCGCGGCGTTCGCCGGCCGCACCATGGCGCGGGTCAAGCACTACAAGCGCGTCGCCATCGTCGGCACCACCATTGCCACCGCGGTCGGCGTCGTGCTGACGCTCACCACGCCGCCGCTCTGGCTCCTGCTGGTGTGGCTTGCCGTGTTCGGCATCGGGCTCGGCACCCCGTTCCCGATCTGCGTGGTGTCCTTGCAGAACGCGGTGCACCGTTCGCAGGTCGGCACCATCACCGGGGCGATGAACTTCTTTCGCTCCATGATGTCGTCGTTCACGGTCGCAATGTTTTCCGCGATCCTGCTGACCGCGCTGGGCTCCGACATTTCGCTCGGCGGCGAGGGCCCGGTCGGCGGCATCCCGGCCGCCGACATGATCGCAGCCTTCCGCTACGTGTTCGGCGCCGCCACGGTGATGCTCGCCACGACGGCGCTGTGCATGATCCTCATGGAAGAACGTCCGCTCGCCGGTCCC
>Ga0207699_10000502_pt1 | contig 19549 bp, 17 predicted proteins | sample LARL51metaG_FD_184344 | JGI IMG/M metagenome (GOLD analysis project Ga0207699, IMG submission 184344) | Corn, switchgrass and miscanthus rhizosphere microbial communities from Kellogg Biological Station, Michigan, USA - LAR L5-1 metaG... | ecosystem: Host-associated > Plants > Roots >...
ACGAACCGCCGAACGGTATTTGGAATTGGCACAAGCGCGCTATGAAACCGGCGTGGATCAATACTTGAATGTTCTGGTAGCACAGACCACGTTGCTGAATGACCAGCAGCAACTGGCTTCCCTGCGCACCCAGGCGATGACCGCTTCAGTTCAACTGATCGAGGCGCTCGGCGGTGGATGGGATCGCTCGCAGCTTCCGACGCCCGCACAAGTTTCGGAAAGAGTCACAAAATCGGCGATTGAATCGCCGAATCAATGAATTTATTGTTAGCGAGGACCTTGGCACTATAAAGGCGACGTAATGTCTGAACTATAAGGATTTTCCATTAATGCGTCTGCTTTGCGACTCTATTGCTTTGATGCGTGCAGACAGTACGTCACTGATTCCAGTCCTCAACCCATGCTTTGACTCTCGTTATTCCCAGTAAGGTGCCGGTCCAGCCGCACTCGCACCTCAGGTCGAAGTGGTGAGAGTCGATCACTTCAAGATTTTTCTGATGACTCAAAAAAGCGGCCCCAATCGGGTGGCGGGAGTTCGGGCATTTGAATAAGGCAACGTGAACGAACGTCCAGTTGTTTTGGCTCTTGGATGTAGTGTCCATGAGCGAAGGATGAGCTTTGCAGGCGAATAAGCCCATACCGCTAAGGTGTGAGAACGATTTGTATCAGTAGTTAGAAAAAACGGCTGAGCGAGATGAAATTCTTACACGCTCTGGCAAACAACACGGTCAGAAGGACTTGTCGCGGAGATCGAACCAATCTATATCGGTGTTTCCCCTTAAACAGCGGAAAACCCTTTTTGTGACCGTTATCAGTTGTTTGGGCTTAATGAGTTTTGGCGAGAATTGTCGAAACGATGGGCCATGCTCGCGCGCCTTTTCTAAAAGATCCACAGTAGCTGCCTGTCCGAAAAAGAGAATGCTGCGGCAACTTGGAACTATTTCGCGAATTACAGAATCGGAACGCGGAGATCGTCTACCACAAGCGGACAAAATCCTGAGACTTATGTACCGTGATGGCCGAACCGGTGGTGGCAACTTTTTACCGGATCGATGAGTTGAAAGATCGCGGCAAAATTCCGAACTCGTCTTCCACGATGAAGGAACAGTATCGGAATGTGTCGCTATCTACTCCGGACAGTCTTGCCAGCCTTTCCGCAGCAAGTTGCGCCGGGATAATGTCGATCAGGAATTGCCAGTCATTCAGCACCTCGGGAAGCTGAAATGTAAGGTCGCCGGCGTCCTGCGGCAGATCACGGCCGATTAACATGACGGAAGCGCCGAGTTTTCTTAAATCGCGCGCCACTGCCAGATCTTGCGCACGCATTCGCGCACCGTCGATCCATATCCCGAACCGCTGCCCGGCTTTCACCATTTCCTGCGGTCCGTGCCGGAAGCTTCCCGTGCCTATCGCGCTTGCGGAAGATTTGACACTTTCTTCCCAAAGGAGCCGGGTCTCCTGGCAACTGCCCAGGCTGCATCCACGAGCAAGGAAATAGGTTACGGCTCCCGGTGCGAACCAGGGCGAATCAGCCACTTGCGCCTGCCAACCAGTAATAGTGGGAATCGTTTTGGAAAACGATGCCGACAACGCTGTGGCCAAGTCGGTCGACCACGTTGCCGAAGTCACACTCGCCAGAATACCGGCCGCCGCCGCTAAAGTGGAATACGTGTTCACAGAAATGGTGTGATCCAGTGCCACAGGAACCACGATCGGTATCTGCGCGTCTTGCGCGAGTATCCCCGCTGCAACATTCGTAATTGCGATTACTGTCGCCCCGCGCTCGCGAAATTTCGCCAACAGTTTCACAATTTCAATGCTGCGTCCGCTGCGCGAAATCATGATTACCGCTGAGTTAGTTGGAAAATCGGCAAACTCCAACAACTCCGCTGCGTCATACAGATACACCGGCCGCGCTCCCAAGTTAAAAAGGGTCGCGGCACTTAATGCCGCATGCCAACTGCTACCAATTCCGGTCAAGTACACATGGCGAGCGTCTCGAATAGCAGCAGCGGCGGCATCCAAAGCGGCTCGTCCAGTCCCCAACAGAAAGTCGAGTGTCCGTTGTAGCTCTTCAGGCTGGCGCAGAATGTCGCGTAAGAAATAAGTCATTGGAATATCTTGAGATTGTCTCCTACTGTTCTTTGCCCAGTGCTCACGCAGATATGATTGAGCTTGTCTCCAGTTTCTATCTAGATTCGCGTGGTTTCGAATCTCATTTAAGTTCTTTTCCTTTTACGAATTGCGGTCGTGGGTTGTCAAGCGCGTCTTCTTCTGCAGATGACTCCTACTTTGCAGGCTTTGTTTGTCTCCGCAGTGTCTCGGGCGCTTTACGATCCGCTCATGCCTTGGCTCAAAATGTGTTTGAACGGACGTCGCCGTTTGATAGCTTACAGAATGAAAAGTCACCTAAAATCGGGTCACTGCGTCTAAGTTAAGGTACGCATGACAATAGGATCAGCCTAAGACCAAACCAGGGTGGGTGATGGAGACAATTCTCGTAGTCGAAGATGACCTCGCAGTTCAGAAGGCCTTGCGGCGGCTGTTCGAATCCGAAGACTACGCTGTCGACGTGAAGCCAGACGGCCAAGCGGGATTGGAAGCCTTCCAAGCCTCGCGCCCCGCGGCCGTCGTTCTGGACTTGCGTTTGCCAGGACTACCCGGCCACGATCTGTGTCGCGAAATCAAGAAAAGAGCGCCATCCCTCCCAATCATCGTTCTGAGCGCAAAAACCGATGTCGCGGATAAGGTGCTACTTCTTGAGATGGGCGCTGATGACTATGTCACCAAACCATTCAGTCCCCGTGAACTCCTGGCGCGCGTAAGAGCGGCGCTCCGCCGCACCCAGCGTACCGAGCCTACCGACCAATACGTGTTCGGTGATGTTGCTGTGAACTTTGCCAAAATGGAACTAACTCGCGCTGATCAGCCGGTGCCCATGACCACACAGGAATTCAAGCTGCTGAAGTATTTTGTGCAAAGCCCCGGAAGAGTGTTTTCTCGCTCCGAACTTCTCAACGAAGTCTGGGGCTATCAGAATTATCCCTCCACGCGCACCGTTGACAATCACATCTGGAAGCTTCGCCTAAAACTGGAAGGCGATCCGGGCAACCCGCTATACTTTCAGACTGTTCACGGGACCGGTTATAAGTTCGTCCCATCACCTAAGCCATAGTGTTCGAGCCCGCTCGGGAACACCACGGGGGCACCAATGTCCAGCGTTCGGCTGCGGACCAAGTTCCTGCTTTCCTTTCTTCTGGTTTCGGCAGGTCTTACCAGCGCCACACTGTGGATGGTCCATCGCAGCGTCCGCGTCCAACTGCAGAAAGAAATCGCTACCGATCTGCGCAATTCGGTGTCGGTTTTTCAGGATTTCCAAAGACAACGCGAAATCACCCTGGCCAGGTCCGCCGAACTCCTCGCCAGTCTCCCCAGCCTCAAAGCTCTCATGACCACCCGCGATCCGGCGACGATTCAGGACGCTTCGGGCGAAATCTGGCGTCTTGCTCCCAGTGATATTTTCCTGCTCGCCAATCCTCAGGGTCAGGTACTCGCGCTGCAGACTTCCGCGCCCGGCATCACAAAAAGCGCCGCGCAGGAGCTTTTGAAGAATTCCATCGGAACCGATCAGCCCAGTTTCTGGTGGCAGAGTTCTGGACATTTATATCAAGTCTTTTTGCAACCGGTCTATTTTGGTTCGCCCAAGAATGCCAGCGAACTCGGCATGCTTTGCGTAGGGCACGAAATCTCCGAAACCGTGGCGATGCAAGTCAGTAGAATTGCCACCAGCCAGGTGGCTTTTTTTTATGGAGATCGGTTGACCGTCAGTACCCTGCAGCAAGATCAGCAAACTGAACTCGCGCAATACCCACACAGCCAGCGAAACGCCGATCCGAGCAAGAATTCCATCCGCTTGGCCGGTGAAGAGTTTCTCGCCACGACCGTGGACTTGGATCCGCACGCTCCGCAAACCGTCCACTTAACGGTTTTGAAATCCTTCGATAAAGCCGTAACGTTCCTAGACATGCTGAACCGTGTTTTGTTGGGACTGGGCCTGCTGGCGGTGCTCGCCGGCAGCATTCTGGTTTTCTTAATTTCCGATACCTTCACGAAGCCGCTCGCGAATCTGGTATCCGGCGTGCGCGCATTGGAGACTGGCGACTTTGCTTTTCCGCTGGTGATCCGTTCGCGCGACGAAGTGGCCGAGGTCACTGCGGCGTTCGATCGGATGCGTCGTAGCTTGCAGCGCAGCCAGAAGGAATTACTTGGCGCGGAAAGGCTTGCCACAATCGGTCGTGTCGCCAGCTCGATTTCCCATGATCTCCGGCATCCTTTGACGGCAGTAATGGCGAACGCGGAATTTCTGTGCGAACGCGATTTGAACACGCAGCAGCGCGAGGAGCTTTATTATGAAATCCGCGCTGCTGTGGACCAGATGACTGACCTGGTCGAATCGCTTCTCGAATTTTCAAAAGCGCGGGAGTCGCTTCGCCGCGTATTCGGGCCCGTCGAACCGGCCGTCAAGCGCGCCATCCAAACCGTTCGCGCCCGTCCCGATTTTCAGAACCTCAGGATTTCTTTTGCGCGCGAAGGAAAGTGCGAAACGTGGTTCGATCAGAAGAAAATGGAACGCGTGTTTTCCAACATTGTGTTAAATGCGTGCGAAGCTGCGCCCCCCGAATGTGGAACGATCACAATAGACCTTCGCGAAGGCAAGGACGATGTTGAAGTCCGTATTATTGACAATGGACCGGGAGTGGCCGAGCCTGTGCGTCAACGGCTGTTTCAGCCTTTCACCAGTTATGGCAAACAGAATGGCATCGGCCTCGGGCTGACCATCAGCCAAAAAATCCTGCAGGATCACGGCGGCGCTATTTGTCTGGAGAGTTCTGAAATCGGCAGAACCGTCTTTCGTTTGACGCTGCCAATTCGCGTGGCCGGCGATGGTACAGAGTCTAGCTAGACGTCAGTGCAACAATTCCCGACGGTATAGAGAATTGGGGAGGGGTGAACTTTGAACACTCAATTTCTGCAATTCCGAAAATTTAGCCGAACATGCGCAGTATCGCTCGCTCTCACACTTCTCGCCTTTTGTTCCGCTTCCTTATACGGACAGCAACGTCCCAACTCTGCCAGTGCACCGGCATCCTCGCTGGACGATCGGCTGCTCATGCTACAAGAACAATTGGCGCAAATGCAGGCCGCAATGACTGCGATGCACGACGAAATATTGCGTTCGCGCGCGGAATCCGCTGAATTGCGCCGCGAAATGGAAGCCACGCGATTGCTGCTTTCCGCGGAATCCAAATCCGGCAAGTCTACGGTCGGAGATTCTGCGATGCAGTCGCAAAAAAGCTATTCGTCATCTGCTCAAGCATTATCGTCATCCTCAGAACAAGGGCCGCAAGCTCTGGACGAGACTCAGCAGCTCATCAACGCCAAGCTCGCGGACCTCCATCAGACCAAGGTCGAAAGCACCTCTAAATATCACGTCCGGCTTTCGGGCATAGTTCTCTTCAACGCTGTCGAAAATCGCGGAGCCGTCGATAATTTGGACTTCCCCTCTGTGGCCCTTCCTACCTATCCCGGGACACCGCACGGGAGTTTTGCCGCAACATTACGGCAGTCTCAATTGGGCTTGGAAGTCTTCGGTCCGGAAATCCACGGTGCCCGCATCAGCGGAGACGTGCAGATGGATTTTGCCGGTGGCTTCCCTGACGTGCCCAATGGTGCCACCTTCGGCCTTGTGCGTCTGCGCACCGGGGTTGTGCGACTGGAGTGGCCGAACACCACCCTTGTCGCGGGTCAGGACGCTCCGTTCATATCCCCTCTATCGCCTAGTTCGATCGCATCACTCGCTCTTCCGGCGTTTGCCTATTCCGGAAATTTGTGGAGCTGGATACCTCAGGTTCGCCTGGAGCACCGTATCGACCTCGGTGAAGACTCCAAGATCTTGCTGCAAGCTGGAATTCTCGATCCATTGACGGGAGAAACCGGCAATTCACAATATTCCCGCACACCACTCGCGGGCGAGGCATCACGTCAACCCGCGTATGCAACGCGAGTCGCCTGGAGCCGGCGCATTCTTAATCGCGACCTTACGTTCGGGGTTGGCGGGTTCTACAGCCGGCAAAATTGGGAGTTTCATCGTAATGTAGATGGATGGGCGGGGACTGCTGATTGGATGATTCCGCTAGCGCCAGGATGGGAACTTTCCGGCGAATTCTATCGTGGACGCGCGATCGGCGGACTTGGGGGAGGACTTGGACGAAGCGTGGTCTTCACCGGACCTTTCGCCGATCCAAACTCGGGAATTCAGGCGCTGAATGCCGCCGGCGGATGGGCGCAAGTGAAATTCCGTCAGACCGCAAAGCTGGAGTGGAATGCGTCTTACGGCCTGGACAATTCAATGGCCGGCGATCTGCGTGATTATCCTGTTTCGGCGCCCGGCGATTACAATGCGGCGCTGGCGCGAAATCGCAGCGGATTCTTTAACTTCATCTACCGGCCGCGCTCTGACCTGTTGTTTTCCGTCGAGTATCGTCGTCTGCAGACGATCTCGATCACCGGCTATTCCCAATCTGCTGATCATATCAATCTCGGTATCGGAGTCCTGTTCTGATGAAGCCTCGGTTTTGTGCAACTCAGTTTCGTATGCGTCGAAAACGGAACGCAGTGCTGGTATTTCGTTTCGCTCTGCTGACACTTCCAGCGGTGCTTGGATATTCGTGTATTACGCGCGCTCAAGATGTCACGGTCACGGGAAGGTTGGAACTGGTCCGCGAAGGCTCATCAGCCGTGCAGAATTCTTCCAATGGCGTGGTGTGGCTCACTCGCATCGCAGATTCTGTCGAGCCGGTGAGTATTTCTACCGCGCCAAAACAACAGTTGGTGCAAAAAAATAAGAGTTTCACTCCCCATCTGGTCGTTGTGCAGGTTGGCAGTTCCGTGGTCTTTCCGAACAAAGATCCTTTCTTCCACAACGTTTTTTCGCTTTTTGAAGGGAAACGCTTCGACTTGGGACTTTACGAGGCCGGCAGCAGCCGCACCGTGGTCTTTGACCGCGAGGGCATCAGCTATATCTTTTGCAATATTCATCCGGAAATGAGCGCCGTAGTCGTATCGCTCAAGACTCCGTATTACGGAATTTCCGATTACCGCGGCGCGGTTACCATTAACGGTGTGCCAGCGGGCCGTTACGAACTGCATACATGGCACGAGCGCGCCATTCCTGAGTCGCTCGATTCACAGATCCGCTATCTTCAGATCTCGGAAGGTTCACATTCTTTCGGAGTTCTCCGCGTGGCCGAACAACAGAGCACTCCGCCGCCACACAAAAATAAGTACGGCCAGGACTACGATGCTCCTTCCGCGACAGATCCTGTTTATCCGCATCCCTGACCCGACTTCCCAATCGCTCTGAATTACACGTCAAAAAAAACGGTTTCGTTTTTGCCTTGCAGATGGACATCCCAAAGCAAATCGTTTTCTGCATTGGACGCTTGCTTCGCAAGCAGGGTTCCCCGCCGCGGGGCAGGGACAAGATTCAGGACGGGATCATTCGCATTGGCCGCTTCATCTGCAAAATAAATTCGTGTCACCAAATGCCGCAGCAGTCCGCGCATCAACAACACGACCACCAGGTGGGGAGCGTGTACCGTACCATCCGAATCGCGTCTTAGTATCGGCTTGTGCGTGGTGAATTGAAATTCGCCGCGCTCGTTCGTCGGCATTCGTCCGAAACCGGCTGGAAAATTCTCTCGCTGCTCCGCTGCCGCCGGTTGCGTTTGTGGTTCGGCTTGCACAATATCTGGAAGCCAAATCTCCAATAGCGCATCCGGGACAGGCTGGCCGTCTCCATCCAGCACTCTGCCGCGAATCTGCACACGATCGCCGATTGCCGCCCCGCACTCAATATCTTCCCTGCACAACGCGGAAAGCCCGATCGAAAAGAATGGCCCCACGGTCTGCGAATGTGTCGGCGTATGACTCATATAAAGTTTAGAAGTGCCTCACTTTTCCATTGGCGTTGCCTCGCGTCCGCGCAAAATAATATCGAATCGGTATCCCAGCGCGTATTCGGGACAAGTATTCTCCCAATCGAATATCGAAATCAGCCGCTGCTTCGCTTTTTCGTCTGAAATGCAGTTGTAGATTGGGTCGTATGCCAGTAGCGGATCGCCCGGAAAATACATCTGGGTCACTAAGCGACTCAGAAGACCGTCTCCAAAAATTGAAAAGTGAACATGCGCAGGCCGCCACGCATTGGAATGATTTCCCCAGGGATAGGCTCCCGGCTTGATCGAGAGAAATCTGTAGCGTCCCTCCGCATCCGTCAGCGTTCGCCCGCACCCCGTAAAGTTCGCATCGAGTGGCGCATTGTGCTGGTCAATTTTGTGCATGTAACGTCCGGCTGCATTTGCCTGCCACACCTCGATCAGCGCGCCCCGAACCGGCCTTCCGCCTTCGTCCAGCAATCGTCCGGTCACTACAATTCTTTCGCCCAGCGGAGGTCCCGCATGTTGCGCCGTCAAGTCATGATCATTCGCGCAAACGCAACTTTGCCCGAATACCGGCCCTGTTCTTTCCGATAGTGTGTGCGGCAGAATAATTAACGGCTGCGTCGGCGCACGTTTCACAGAAGACCGGTACTCAGGATGCAAATATTGCGGCTGGGTTCCAGCTTCTTGCCTGTCAAAAATGGATGGCTTCGACATGTGCACTCCAGGCGTTCACCTGTATTCTAACCTGCACGCGTTTCGAGTGCGTTTCGCGTTCTCCGCAAATTTCGGGCGGTGAGCCTGGCGCTGGAGAACTGGACGCAATCGAATGTCATTTTTAGCTCGCTATGCGCATCTAATTCCAATGCTCAGGCCAGAAGTAGGAATTCTACTGTCGAATTGAATGGCGGCCGTGAATTCTTGCTACACTGTTCGCTATTAAGCTGACCGGAACGCACGGCGTTCAAAGCCGACCGGGCCTGACTCAGCATGCAATCAGGGAGGCTAGTGATGTTGCGGATCAATGATGAAGCGCCGAATTTCACGGCGGATACTTCGCAGGGCAAAATCAATTTCCATGAATGGATCGGGGATAGCTGGGCAATTTTGTTTTCGCATCCCAAAGATTTCACGCCAGTCTGCACCACGGAGCTTGGCTACATGGCGGGGCTGCAACCGCAATTTGAAAAGAGAAACACCAAAATTATCGGGCTCAGTGTGGATCCGGTGGGCAGCCACAGCAAATGGGCTACGGATATTGAAGAGACACAGGGCCACAAAGTGAACTTCCCGATGATCGGCGATCCAGAACTGAAGATTGCCAAGCTGTATGACATGTTGCCCGCCGAAGCAGGCGAGAGTTGTGAAGGACGTACGGCGGCAAATAATGCGACAGTTCGCACAGTATTTGTCATCGGACCCGACAAGAAAATTAAGTTGATGCTCAGCTATCCGATGAGTACGGGCCGCAACTTCGACGAGGTGCTGCGAGTGGTGGATTCCATGCAACTAACGGCGAAGCACAAGGTAGCGACTCCGGTGAATTGGAAAAACGGCGAAGATGTGATCATCCTGCCATCAGTTTCTGAAGAAGAAGCCAAGCAAAAATATCCTGGCGGGTGGAAAGCGCCGAAACCGTATCTGCGGATCGTCCCTCAACCCAAGTAATAATCGCAGGATGGCAACGGAGGTCCTCGCTCCGCCTAGCCTCGGAACGGCGGTAGCGGAGCGAGAATGAACGAGGATTGCAACGCGAGAGTGGTTTAGCGTGATATTGAAACAGTTCTATCTGCCGTGCCTGGCACATGCGTCATATTTCATCGGTGACGAGGCGACGGGCACGGCGGCAGTGGTCGACCCGCAACGCGATACAGACGAATACATCGCGTTCTCCGCGGAACACAAACTTAAAATCAAGCACGTCATACTGACCCATCTGCACGCAGATTTTGTCGCCGGGCATCTGGAGCTGCGCGATCGCGCGGGCGCCACAATTCATTTGGGCGCGAAAGCGAAGGCTGGATATGCGTTTTCTCCGCTCGCGGACGGATCAACCATTGAGCTCGGACGTGTTCGATTAAAGGCGCTGGAAACGCCGGGGCACACGCCGGAGTCGATTTCCATTCTCGTTTACGACTTGAATGTCAGTGAGGCGAAGCCACACGCCGTGCTGACCGGAGACACTCTGTTTATCGGCGACGTAGGGCGGCCAGACTTGCGGGCCGCACTCGGCTGGTCGGCCGCGGATCTCGGCGGCATGCTGTTCGATTCGCTGCATACGAAGCTGCTTAGACTGCCGGACGATAGCCTGGTGTATCCCGCGCACGGTGCAGGTTCGTTGTGCGGGAAGGCCCTGAGCAAAGAGACGGTCTCAACTCTTGGAGAACAACGCAAATCGAACTACGCATTGCAGCCGATGAGCAAAGAAGCGTTCGTACAGGTGGTTACCGCGGATCAGCCGGATGCTCCTGCATATTTCAATTACGACGCGGTGCTAAACAGCGAAGAACGGCCCACGCTGGAGCAGGCGTTGGCGCGAGAGATGAATCCGCTGACGCTGGAGCGCGTGCTGGAATTGCAAGCCGCTGGAGCGCAAATTCTTGACACCCGAGAGACGGGTGAATTTGCGGCGGCGCATCTGGCTGGCAGCATCAATATCGGATTGATCGGGCAATACGCGACATGGGTGGGAACGGTGCTGGATCGCGAACATCCCATTGTGATTATAGCGGACCCTGGAAGAGAGAACGAATCGGCGATCCGGCTTGGGCGAATCGGATTCGATCATGTGGCCGGATATCTGCAGGATGGAATGCGAAGTCTGGAATCGCGGCCGGAATTGACAAAGAAAACGGAACGGCTCAGCGCCCCGTTCGCGGCGGAACTGCTTGCATCCGGCGAACCACCGCTGGCGGTGGATGTCCGTTCGTCGCGCGAACGCGAGCAGAAATTCATCGCGGGCAGTTTAGGAATGCCGCTGAATCATCTGGTTGAAAATATTGGGATGTTGCCGAAAGACCGACCGCTGCTGATGTATTGTGCAGGCGGTTACCGATCTTCGATCGCGGCGAGCTTGCTGCAACGAAAGGGATTTGAGCACGTCAGTGAAATTGCCGGAGGGCTTGCCGGGTGGGAAGCCGCGAAATTGCCGGTCGAAACCGGGGTCTAAATGCGCCGAAAATTATGCGGATTATAAAAGTAGAAGAAATGGTATGAGTCTGGCGTCCGGGCAAGCTAGGGGCAGCATGCTGCGCCCCTACATAGAACTGGAACAGAACGATCAATCGATGCCGTGGATGCGCAGACTGACCAACTGATCGATGGTCAGGTTTTTCATTCCGCGGGATTGCAGGCCGGAAATGAATTCTGGCGATACACCGTGGATGCGCATGGCGACCAATTGATCCGGATCGGGATGGTGATATCCGAGCGTCTGGACTTTTTCGATGAAGTCCGGCGATACACCGTGGATGCGAAAGGCGATTAACTTTTGCAGATCGATGTGATCGTAGCCGTCCTTCTTTAATTGCTGTATGTAGTCAGGCGAGACGCCGTGGATACGCATGGCGACGAGAGTGTCTTCGTCAGGCTGGTAGCCGGCCTTTTGCAAAAAGCTGACCATTTCCGGAGACACGCCGTGAATGCGGAATGCCACGAGTTTATCCGCGTCAGCAGCGGGCAAGCCGGCTTTGCGGAGCGCGTCGATAAATTCGGTGCTGACGTTGAAAATGCGAAACGCGATGAGCTTGTCGGTGTCCAGGTCGTGAAGATTTTTTGATTTGATTTCCTTGGCGTAGGCGACCGAGACATCGAGAATGGCCATGGAAAATTGTTTGTCGTCATCGACGCCGGTGAAGCCGAGCGCGGACATCTGCGAGACATAGTGCGCGTCCGGCACGAAATGGAAAACCCCGGCGCCTTCGCCGTCTTTGAGATAGCCTTCGCAATCAAAGCGCCCGGCATCGCGGGCGATGGCAAATTTAACGTCTTGCTTCCCGGGCTTAGCAAAATCGACGCCGCGAAAATCGCTGGTAGGCCAATCGGATTCGTGATTCGAATTGTTGTGCTTGCTGTGATAAATGAGCGCGAAGGAGACTTTGCCGGGCTCATCGCTGTGGGAAATGGTCCAGCTTCCAGTACGAGACTCCGAGGCGCGCGCGATCAACGCTAGGACCAGAGTGCAGGCGATCAGGATGTATGCGACGAGTGCGTGACGGCGATTCATAGCGGCGTGATCCTCCATGTTTTTTACCTCTTGAAGCCTGATGCTGAGCCTTGGACGAAGCCTTCGTCTCGTTGTGAAACGCGCCCCCGACCTGGTCGCGGCCGCTTCAACTGCGCACACCTATAGCGTTCTGCCGCTGACCGATCGGCTGTGGACCCTCAGATTTATTTACTCCAGTACGTTTGCGTGTTTGAGCTGAATCAGCTTATCCAAATCGAGATTCTTGAACCCGTGGCTTCGCGCCAGATCGATAAATTGCGGCGTGATGCCCATTACCTTCGCGCTGATGACTTCGTCGACGTCGGGTTTGAAACCGGCGGCCTGTAATCCCTTGATGAATTCGTCCGTCACACCTTGCACTTTCAGAGCAATCCATTCGTCTTTGTCAGGATTCAACCCGGTTGCGCGGATGCTACGAACGTAATCGGCGTTAATTCCCTGGACTTTCATCCCGATCAGGTCATCAACGTCTGGATGGATATTGAGTTCGTTGAGCTGATGAATGTACTCGGGACTGATGCCTTGTACTTTCATCCCGATCAGTTCGTCGGTGTCCGGTTTGAATCCGAGCTTGCGCATTTCCTCAACGTAAGCCGGCGTGATGCCTTGGACTTTCATGCCGATCAGCTGGTCGGCGTCCGGCTGAAATCCCAGCTTGTGCATTTCTTCGAGATATTGGGGAGTGATGCCTTGAACCTTCATGCCGATAAGCGAGTCAACATCCATCTTCAAATTCATGGCACGCACCTCATGAATGTATTCGGGGCTGATGCCCTGAACTTTCATGCCTACCAGTTCATCAGCGGAAGGCTTTAGACCTTCGGCGCGAATTCCGTGAATGTATTCCGGCGTGATGCCCTGAACTTTCATAGAAATCAAATCGTCGGCAGAAAGATTATCGAAGCCTTCAGCTTTCATCGCATCTATGTACGATTGCGATTTAGCCATGGGCGCGACATCTTGTTGACTATTCGCCTGAGGCGCGGCCGGCGTTGGCTTGGAGTTCGTCTTTGCCTGCGGGGTGGGGCGAGGTGCAGTAATGACGATCACGCCGTCGCTGTTAGTTTTGCCGCTGGTTTCCTGCAGCGTAAATGAATGGGCCGAAGCTGAACGCACCAGACCAAAAAGAGCGTTGCCGGCGAGCAAAGCGGCCGCAAGACAGAGCACACCAAAAGCGAAGCCGGCGTTGCGAAGGCTGCTTCCTTTTTCCGTAATACCCAGAAGACGGGTAACGCGGGAGGCTAGCGGTCCGCGGTTTGCAGCCATGGCGAATGAGGGAGCAACACGCCACTCTTCCATCAGCGCGAGGGCGCGAGCGTACTCGGCGGGATTGCCGCACGTGGTGAGCGCAACATCATCGCAGCAATTTTCGCGTTCGGCGCGGATACGTTTGCTGAGCCACCACACGGCCGGATGGTAAAAGAGCAAAGTCTCGGCAGCGACTTGAAAAAGGTTGAAGAACGCATCGAATCGGCGGATGTGCGCGAGTTCGTGAGTGATGACGGCGCGAAGTTGGAGTTCGGTTAGCCCGGATAGCGCGCTGATGGGTAACAGTACGACGGGACGGAACCAGCCGACGACGGCCGGCGCGTCCAGATGGAGCGACTCGCAATAGCGAATGACACGCGTGATGCCGAGGCGCTGCTGCATTTCGCGGCAGACAAAGAGAAGCTCAGAGCACATGGGCTTGGAATCGCGCTGGCGCAGCCGGGTCACGATAAACAACCCGCCGGCGGTGCGCAAGCTAAAGAGCAAAACGCCAGCAAACCAAAGTTCGACGAATCCTGTGAGCAGGGTGCCGGAAGCCAACGGCGACCTGCTGCTGGACACCACACGATATGAAGCAACACTTACGGCGTGGGTAATCACCGGTACCGGATTCTGACCGGGAACGCTCAGCACAGGAACAGGAGAGGATTCACGCAACACCACGTACGTGAGCACCGGCGTCGCAACCATCAGAACCAATGCACCAATCGCGATGGCATAGCGAGTCGATGCCTGACGCGCGAAGGCGATGCCGGCGGCTGCTAGTGCAGCGAGTGCCGCGCCTTGCCACAGGAAGTGAACCAGCGAAAGGCCGAGGTTGCGCAACACGTCTGGGGTAAACCAGTGGGCAATGACGCTCATCGGATGGTCCTTTCGTATTCATCGAGCATGCGGCGGAGTTCTTCGATTTCGTTCTTGGAGCTGCGGCGGCCCGCGAGTGCGTGCAGCATAAGTTCCTTCGCGGAGCCGTCAAATACCCGCTGCAGCATGTCGGACGCAAACTGCCGCTTGGTTTTTTCCGCCGGCTGCTGCGCTTCGTAAACGTGCGCGCGCTGTTCTTCGTTACGTCGGACCAGACCTTTAGCGGTCATGATCTGCATGAGCTTAAGCACGGTTGTATAACCAAGAGCCTTTTCTTCCTGCAAAGCGTTATGGACTTCGCGAACCGTGGAGGGTCCGCGTTCCCAGAGAACTTGCAGGATTTGCAACTCTGAGGCTGTGGGCTTTTGTAGTGATGTCTCGTTCATGGAATGGACCTTACTACGAACAATTTCGTAATGTCAACGAAAATCTTCGTAGTTTGTTGGGCGGTGGTTTTGGGCGACGGTGAGCAACGCGAATCTTATACTAGTCACTGTGAGAGGCAAACAGCGGTTCGCGAAGAGTGCCGGCCCCGGCAAAGGGCACGTCGGACTGGGCCGCGCATTATCTAAGTTGGGATTTTGCTCGCGCTCGCAGGCCTCCGAGATGATTCGCGCCGGACGCGTTCGCTTGAAAAATGTCGTTTGCAAAAACCCGGAAGCGGCAGTTCGCCTTGGAAAGGATCCGATCGAAGTCGATGGAAAGGCAGTCGAGTGCGCACAAAAGATTTATTGGATGTTGAACAAAACGCGCGGCACGGTGACAACCGCCGATGATGAGCAACGGCGAGAAACGGTATATGAAGGATTACCGCCGGGCTTGCCGTGGATGGCTCCCGTTGGGCGGCTTGATAAAGCGACGCAAGGATTGTTGCTGTTTACGAATGATTCGCAATGGGCAGCGCGGGTTACGGCGCCGGAATCGCATTTGGAAAAGACCTATCATGTGCAAATCGACGCTGTGGTACAAGACGATTTGCTGCGGGCGCTGGAGGCCGGAGTGCGGTGCGACAATGGCGAAGTTTTGCGAGCCACACGCGCCAAACGAATTCGCGCAGGCGAAAAAAATTCTTGGATTGAGATTGTCCTGGACGAAGGGAAAAATCGGCAGATTCGAAGGATGCTGGAGGCATCCGGAATCGGAGTTCTGCGTCTGGTCCGTGTGGCAGTCGGAAATCTGGAGTTAGGAACGCTCGGAAAAGGCGCGGCGAGAGAACTGACCGATAGTGAAGTAAGAAATCTCCACGGTACGGTAGGGCGCAGACGCGGTACAGAATGAGAGCCCCCGCGCGTACAGTAAAATCCCAATGGCGAACACGAATGGAATCCGGCAAACTACGGTTGTTCGAAGGGCTATGCTCTTCGATAGACCGGGAAAGAAGAGAAAAGGCGGAAAATCCCGAGTAATCGGGATCTCAGGGCTGGGACGTTTTTTCCTCTTCTTCCCGGTATTTTTTGCCGGGCCTCTGGAACTTTCCTTTTACAATCGACGCTATGAAAACGCTGGGTAGCTGCTGGGTAGCGTACGGCATTCTCCGTGTATGCCTGGGAGTGGCGCAGGTGTTTTTCGCACCGACGGCCACGGTGATGTTCGGATCGCTTCTGGGGCGCGTGCCGGATCCGTATACGCTAATGGGGCTGTTCCACGTAATTTATGCGTTCCTTATTTTGTTATCGTTCGCATCCGGTATTCTGGGATTCCTGGGTGGGCTCGCAGCCCTCGGAAATGCCCGAGCGGGACGCACGCTGCTGATCGTGGCCAGTCTGCTGTCGCTTTCTGAAATGCCGATTGGGATTGCCCTCAGCGTGTACACGCTCGTTGTGCTGGTTCCCTTGAGTCATACTGAGAAAATCTAAAAAATCTGTCCTTATGTTTTGGCCCGGGCTCTCGTCAGCCAATCCGGATCGGTTGGTTGAGGTGTGGCTTCAGATACCAGCATGGCTGGTTGCCAGAATGCGGGAATATCGCGTGCACGCAGGTAACAACTTCTGTCGGATTTACCTGGTCAATCTCGTACGTACTTGAACCGTTTTTCATTGGGATGGCAAGAAGACGCGCCCGGGTCATGGACTCAAACGGCCACGTTGGAGTCTTATGCATCATGCGAATTCGCAACACAATAAAGTCTGCGATATAGAGGCTCGCCGTTAGTAAAACAACGCCTTCAAAAACGCGCGTGACGATTGGCTTTCGGATCACACAGCGAGTATAGCGGAATCGACAGCCCACCAGAGTCGACGTGCGCTGCTATTGTTTGATTTCGACTGGCGTACCGATCTTGTGGCTGGAGCCGAAGCGCTTGTAATTGGCGTATTTAACGGTCATGCGGATATGAACGTTGTTCCCGGTGAAATGCAACGTATCATCGGCATGTGTGTAAGTCGGAAACCAAAATGGCCCGGTAATATTTTCGCGGTATGTTTCAAAGTGCGGAAAAACGTTTTCGTTATTTTTTTTCATAATGTCCGGCACCGCTTTGCCATAACTCTTCACGATTTGCAGATCTTTTTCGTCCACCCAAACCCGGCCCTGAAAGTAACGCTCATTTTTTTCCATTTTCTTAGGAGCAACATCAAATACGTACGCGTGGAGTTCATCGACGATCTGGCGTCCCACATAGGTGACATTGTATTTGGGCAAATCTTCGGTGGTGAGAACGAAAGGCTGAATATTCTTGAGGTCGTTCAGGTCCTGCTGCGACATGGTGATGCGAGTCAGGGTAGGTTGGGGTGCGTACGTGACTTTTTCGTAGCGCTTGCCGTCAGGCGTGAACAGGATGTCGCTGTTCATGCGGTATTCGCCGTCGGGGACGCCATCCATGTCCACGGTCTGTATAACAAAAGTCTGTGTGTAAGTGTAATTGTCGCGCTCCGTGCGGAACTCGGATTCGTGCTGCGAAAACTTCTGGATGATCTGCTCCACGGGAATTGATGGCGGTTCGTTGGTGATCGCGGATTCAGTGTGACCGATACGCCCTTCGACAGGGGCCGCCGATGCAGAATTACCCATGCCAGGCGAACCCGAAGAGGAACCCGAGGGTGCCGGTTGAAGAGGCCCTTGCTGTTGAGCGTTCGTGGAAATTGCGAACGCGAATGTTGTGCCGGCGAGCAGAACGGCAAAAGTGTGATTTCGCAAGCGGGAAACCGAGCGAATTGAGAAGTTGGCGCTGATCATTTTGATTTGGATACCGCTTAGAGTTTGGACTCAGTAAGTAAGACTTGTAAAGTGCGCTGCGGGTTGCATCAGGGCAAAGCTGCCTGAGCCCGGCGGTTGTGAGAAGTAGTCCTGTGGTAAACTTGGGAAGTCCGGTGGGGCCGTGGCGCAGTTGGGAGCGCGCCTCGATGGCATCGAGGAGGTCGTGGGTTCGAATCCCATCGGCTCCACCAAAACACATGGCAAACAAACACTTTAAGCACCCACTTCTGTACCGATTGGAACTTTTGTACCAATTGACCGCTGGGCAAGCCTTTCCATAACGTCTACGTGGGTCTCAGAAACAAGATGGCTGTAGATCCGCAACGTGGTACGCACGTCCGCGTGACGCATCTGCCGCTGTAAGACTGGCAGCGGTACGGATGCGTTCGCTAGTTCGGTCGCTAGTCCATGCCGGAACGCATGAAGCCCGGTATTGTGTGCCGGTATCCCCAGCTTTTTTAAGAATCGGCTTTAGCACGTACTTAACTAGGTTGTCCCTGTTTAGCGGACGTGTGCCTTTCTTGTTCGGGAATAGCAGTCCGGGCGCGTTAGGCTTCCAGTGGGTTTGCAAGTAGTTCCGAAGCACGGCTTCCAATGCGGACGGCATGGGAAGCGTGGCCGTGGAGTTCTTGGTTTTAGGTTCACGGATAATCCGCGTGTTGTTGTCTGCGGACTTGCTGATTGAAATGGTTTTATTGGTGAAGTCCAAGTCGGAGACGTTTAAGGCGAGAAGTTCTCCGGCGCGGACGCCAGTAAGGGCGGCCACGGCAACGAGGGTGTGATGTGGTTCTGGCGCTGCCTGAATAATCGCCTGCGAATGGCTGGGAGTGAAGCACGGCGCTGGCTTCGGGCCAATACCGCCTAGCTTTAGGTTCTCCAACCCGACTTTGCAAACCGACATCTTGCACGTCTCCGCGTGTTTGAGAATAGTGAAGACGGTTTGGAGAATGTTCGCTATAGATTTTTGGGATAGTTTTCTTCCGATTAAATCGGTAGCGAACTGTTGGAGTGTAGGAATGTCTAGGTCGTGGGGAGTCGAATCCTTGAACTTCGGCAAGATGTGAATTTTTAGATGGCTCTCCATTGTCCGGACTGTGGCGGGAGAGAGTGCGGGTGCGATAGCCCTACGCCATGCGTCCACGGCATCTAGGAAAGTTTTGCCGCGGATTGTGGGCGCAACACTGCCGCGCTTTAGGTTTACGTCCTGCATGATCCTGTCGTGTTCACGGCGGGCGGCGCGTTCACTCAAACCGTCCGCTGCGATACGTCCGATGAAATGGCGTACACGGCGAGTCTCAAACGTGCCGTCCGCACGTTCGGTATCCGCGTAGTAGAACGTGTAAGCCATGCCGTTCTTGATCTGGAAACAACCTTTCTGGAATCGTCGCTTTGGCACTGCGCCTCTTCGGCCTGTGCCTCGCGGCGTTGCTGGCGTGCATGGTAGCACGTCATGGTCTGCACACTCTGCTGTGTTGTCACGGCTGGGGAGACGGTGCAGCGTCTCGCCAACCCCCTCTAAATGTTCGATCAATCGTTTCCTTTTCTTTTTTAAGCTGCCTTAAACACGAAATTTGCCAATAATCCGTACTTGCTACGTGGTTACACCCGCTTTTTGCCGTTAGCCCCCTACGCAAACACTGGAAACGCCAAGAATGAGGGTTCTACGCGGCCTTCTTGAACGCTTCGCGCAGTCTTGCTTTGGCTGCTACCTGCTCATCTGGGCTTAGTACTTTCGGGAACCTGTAGACTCTGGCCTTTGCTGCCTGGTCTAGTAGTTCCAGGTTGGCTTCCGTTCGTGCTGCGTCGAAAGACATGCCGGGATTCTTACCGACGATCTTGACCATGAGCACGCCTACCGGCGACTTTGCTGCTGGCGTGTCGGGCTGTGCGAAGTACTCTTCGATTGCGCTGATGCTGGTTATCACTCTTGATGTCTCCATTTGGTTTACGCTGCCTTCCGTTCTTTCCAATGCGCCGCGTTTTCTTCTTTCGTGATCCG
>Ga0207699_10000503_pt1 | contig 19503 bp, 17 predicted proteins | sample LARL51metaG_FD_184344 | JGI IMG/M metagenome (GOLD analysis project Ga0207699, IMG submission 184344) | Corn, switchgrass and miscanthus rhizosphere microbial communities from Kellogg Biological Station, Michigan, USA - LAR L5-1 metaG... | ecosystem: Host-associated > Plants > Roots >...
GTGGAGGCCGCCGAGAAGGACCCAAAAGCGGCGGCGCAGGCGATCCTCGATGCCAATCCGAAGGGCGGCAAGATCGACACGCTCACACAGGGTTTTGAGCTGACGATCCCGCTCTATCGCACACCGGAAACCAAGGGCAAACGGCCGTTCCAGGTCACCGACCAGAACATGACCGATACGGTCAACCTGCTGGTCGAATATGGCGGGCTGGATGCCAAGGCCAAGGAGAACCCGAAGGCGTTTTATACCACCGATTATCTGCCCCAGGGCGACTCGTGACGGGATGCGCCTGAAAATGCCGCCGGCCACGCGACCAGACTGGATCGATCAGCGCGGGGCGCATCTGTGCCTCGTGAGCGATCGTGCCGGCACCGACACGCCGGGCATCAAGCTCACCGGCGTGTCGAAAACCTACCGCACGCGCGACGGCGACGTGCCGTCGCTGCGTCCGCTCGATTTCCAGATCAATGACGGTGAGTTCTTCGTCGTGGTCGGTCCCTCCGGCTGCGGAAAATCGACGCTGCTGAAGATGATTTCCGGGCTGCTGCCACCTTCGACCGGCGAGATCCGGGTCGATGGGCAAATGGTGACCAAGCCGCACGGCAATGTCGGCATCGTATTCCAGAATGCGCTGCTGCTGCCCTGGCGCAACATCCTCGCCAATGTGATGCTGCCGATCGACATGAAACGGCTGTCGCGCGAGCAATACTTGCCGCGCGCGAAAGAGCTGTTGAGGCTGGTCGGGCTCGCCGGCTTCGAGAAGAAGCTGCCCTGGCAGCTCTCCGGCGGCATGCAGCAGCGCGCCTCGATCTGCCGGGCGCTGGTGCACGATCCCCGGATCATGCTGATGGACGAGCCGTTCGGCGCGCTCGATGCCATGACGCGTGAGCGGATGAATGTCGAATTGATGCGGATCCAGCGCGAGACCGGCAAGACCATACTCCTGATCACGCATTCCATACCGGAGGCCGTGTTCCTCGCCGATCGTGTGCTGGTCATGACCGAGCGGCCGGGCGCGATCGCGGCGATCTATGACGTGCCGCTGCCGCGCCCGCGCGCGCTCGATGCGATGGCCGATCCGGTCTTCACCGGGCTGGTGCAGCGCATCCGAGAACATTTTTCGACCCAAAGCACGCTGGATTGAGCGATGGCACCTCGCCTTGCCGTGCGCGACATCCGCCTTTTCGAACGGCCCGTCACCTTTGCCCGGCCGTTCCGCTTCGGGGCGGTCCTGATGGAGGCGGCGACACAGGCCTTTGTGCGCGCGGAGATCGACGTTGAAGGCAAGGGCAGGGCGGTTGGTGCCACCGCTGAACTGCTCGCGCCAAAATGGTTCGACAAGCGGCCGCAGCGCTCCGCCGATGAGACCGTCGCGGAGCTGAAGCGCTCGCTCCTGATCGCGCGCGAGCTGTATTTGGCGGCGCGCCAGGACACCGCGTTCGGGCTGCACGCCCAGGTCATCGGCACGCAGGCCGAGGCGTGTGCGAGAGAAGACATCACGCCGCTCGCGGCGGCATTCGGTCCGGCCGAGATCGACAAGGCGATCCTGGACGCGCTGCTCCGCGCCGCCGAGGCCGATTTTTTCGACGGGATGCTGCAAAATATCGCAGGGGTCGACGCGCGGCTGTCCAGCGATCTCGCCAGCGATGATGTCACGCAGTTTCTCGCCACGCGGCGGCGGCTCGAGCGCGTAGCGGTCCGGCATACCGTCGGCCTCGCGGACAGGATCGAGGGCGAGGGCGGCGTGGGTGACCCCGGCGCGACATCGCTCGCCCGCTATTTCAAGCTCAAGCTCGGCGGCGATCCCGATGCCGATTCGGCACGGCTCGCCCGCGTCGGCCGGGCGCTGGCTGCGTTGCCATACGACACCCGCGTCACCCTCGATGCCAACGAGCAATATGCCGATCTCGGGGCGCTCGCGGTGCTTATCGATCGGCTCGATCGCGATACGGCGCTGCGCCCGATCGCGGAGCGGCTGCTCTATATCGAACAGCCGCTGCCGCGCGAACTCGTCAGGTGCTCGCCGCTGGGCTCGCTGGCACGGCGCGACACCATCATCGACGAGGCCGACGATTCCTACGGCGCGTTCCCGGTGGCCAGCGCGCTCGGCTATCGCGGCGTGTCCTCGAAATCCTGCAAGGGGCTCTACAAGTCGATCATCAACGCCACTCGCGCCGCCAGATGGAGCGCGGGCGGCCGATATTTCGTGACATCGGAGGATCTGACCTGCCAGGCCGGGCTTGCCGTGCAGCAGGATCTGGCGCTGGGCGCGCTGCTCGGCATCAGCCATGCGGAGCGCAACGGCCATCATTATGTCGACGGCTTTGCCGATGCGCCGGTGGCGGAAGCGCAGGCATTCCTGGCCGCGCATGGCGAGCTCTACCGCGATGAGGCCGGCACGATCCGGCTTGCAATCCACGACGGCGATCTCCTCACCGGATCACTGACCGGGCCGGGCTTTGCAAGCGCCGTTCACCCGGACTGGTCCAGCCTGTTGCCGCTCGCGCAGCCCGCGCCAAAAATCCTCTCGGAGCAATCGATATGACGACGAAGCGCCTCGGCCTGATCATGAACGGGGTCACCGGCCGGATGGGGCTGAACCAGCATCTGATCCGCTCGATCGTGGCAATCCGCGACCAGGGCGGCGTCTTGCTCAAGAATGGCGACCGCGTCATGCCGGACCCGATCCTGGTCGGGCGCGACGGGCGCAAGGTCGAGGCGCTGGCGCGGCGCTTTGCCGTCACGCGCTGGACCACCGATCTCGACAAGGCACTCGCCGACAAGGACGACAGCGTGTTTTTCGACGCCGCGACCACGCAGGCGCGGCCGTCCCTGCTGACGAAGGCGATCGAGGCCGGCAAGCATGTCTATTGCGAGAAGCCGATCGCCACCACGTTTGACGAGGCGCTCGCCGTCGTCAAACTCGCCAACGCCAGGGGCGTCAAACACGGCACCGTGCAGGACAAGCTGTTCTTGCCGGGCCTGAAAAAACTCGCCTTCCTGCGCGACTCCGGATTTTTCGGCCGCATGCTCTCGGTGCGCGGCGAGTTCGGCTATTGGGTATTCGAGGGCGACTGGCAGGAGGCGCAGCGCCCCTCATGGAACTATCGCAAGGAAGATGGCGGCGGCATCATCCTGGACATGGTCTGCCACTGGCGCTACGTGCTCGACAATCTCTTCGGCGAGGTCGAGAGCGTCACCTGCATCGGCAACACCGACATTCCGGAGCGCTGGGACGAGCGAGGCCAAAAATACCAGGGAACCGCGGATGATTCCGCCTATGCGACGTTCCGCCTGAAGGGCGGCGTGATCGCGCACATCAACATGTCCTGGGTGACGCGGGTCTATCGCGACGACCTCGTGACCTTCCAGGTCGACGGCACGCTCGGCTCGGCGGTCGCCGGGCTCACCGACTGCATGATCCAGGCGCGGCAGGCCACGCCGCGGCCGGTGTGGAATCCGGACGAAAAACGCCTGCACGATTTCTATGGCGACTGGCAGAAGCTGCCGGACAACGCGACCTACGACAACGGTTTCAAGGAACAGTGGGAGCTGTTCATCCGCCATGTCTGCGAGGACGCGCCGTACAAATTCACGCTGCTGGAAGGAGCCAAAGGCGTTCAGCTCGCCGAATGCGCGCTCAAAAGCTGGCGCGAGCGGCGCTGGATCGACGTCGAACCGATCAAGCTGTGAGGGAGGCCATTCATGAACAGACCGGGTCTGCCTGTTTCCACCATGTCATTGAAGCTGCCGGTTGACGGCGGGGGCGTCGAAACCTATCGGCTGGCCGCATCGCGGGTCTTTCCGGCAAAGCTGCAGAGCCCGCTGAACCGCGTTGCATTCTCGGCGGCGCATGTGGTGGTCGATCCGCTCGCCGATGTCGATCCATGGCTGTCAGCCGCAGTCGACTGGGATCGGACGATCGCGTTTCGCGAGCACATCTGGGATCTCGGCCTCGGCGTTGCCGAGGCGATGGACACGGCGCAGCGCGGCATGGGCCTGGACTGGCGGACCTCGCTGGAGCTGATCACACGCTCGGTGAACGCGGCGCGGACGCGCGGTAATGCGCTGGTGTTTTCCGGCGCCGGCACGGACCATCTCGCGGTCGAAGCGGCCGATACGCTCGACGACGTGATCCGCGCCTACGAAGAACAGATCGCCGAGATCGAGAAGGTCGGCGGCCGCATCATCCTGATGGCATCGCGAGCGCTGGCAAAACTCGGCCGCACTGCCGACGATTATGCAAACGTCTATCATCGTGTGCTGTCGCAGGTGCAAGCGCCCGTGATCATCCATTGGCTCGGGGACATGTTCGATCCGGCGCTCGCCGGCTACTGGGGGACTGATAACCTCGACGCCGCGATGGACACCGCGGTTGCCATCATCAACGCCAACGCGGCCAAGGTCGACGGTGTCAAAGTCTCGCTGCTCGACAAGCAGCGCGAGATCGACATGCGCCGCCGGCTCGACAAGCGCGTCAGGATGTACACCGGTGACGACTTCAATTATGCCGAGTTGATCGCCGGCGACGAGCACGGCTTCTCTCACGCGCTGCTCGGCATTTTCGACGCGATTGCGCCGGCCGCCTCGTTCGCGCTGTCGCGGCTGGCGGCCGGCGATGCGGCCGCGTTCCACGACGTGCTCGGGCCGACGGTGCCGCTGTCGCGCCACATTTTCAAGGCGCCGACGCGCTTCTACAAGACCGGTGTGGTCTTCATGGCCTATCTCAATGGCCATCAGGATCATTTTACGATGGTCGGCGGGCAGGAGAGCGCGCGCTCCACGCTGCATCTGGCAAAACTCTTTCGCCTGGCGGACCAGGCCGGCCTGTTCGCCGATCCCGAGCTTGCGACGGCCCGCATGAAGGCAGTGCTGGCCGTGCGCGGCATCGAGGCGTGATGCGGGATTTTTCCGCCGACCATCGCTGGCTGTCGCTGAACACGGCGACGGTGCGCAAGCAGGGCGATCTCGTCACGATCATCGAGGCCTGCGTGCGCCACGGCATCCGCGCCATCGATCCCTGGCGCGACCAGGTCGCGAGCGTCGGGCTCGACCGCGCCGTGCGCGCGGTGCGCGATGCCGGGCTCGAATTGTCGGGCTATTGCCGCGGCGGGATGTTCACCTCGGATGCGGCGCGCCGCACCGAGGTGCGCGACGACAACCGCCGTGCGGTCGATGAAGCGAACGCGCTCGGCGCGCCCTGCGTCGTGCTCGTGGTCGGCGGCCTGCCGCAATTTTCGCGGCCGGGCAGCGCGCCATCCAGGGACATTCTTGCCGCGCGCGCGCAGGTCGAGGATGCCATCGCCGAAATGCTCGACTACGCACGGCATGCCGGCATGCCGCTTGCGATCGAGCCGCTGCATCCGGCCTATGCCGCCGACCGTGCCTGCGTCAACACCACGCGGCAGGCGCTCGACATCTGCGACCGGCTCGATCCGCAGCGAAGCGGGCTGCTCGGCGTCGCGCTCGACGTCTATCACATCTGGTGGGACAGCGAGGTGTTGTTGCAGATCGCGCGCGCCGGAAAGGATCGGCTGCTGGCTTTTCACGTCTGCGACTGGCTGGTGCCGACGAAAGACATGCTCAACGATCGCGGCATGATGGGCGATGGCGTGATCGACATCAAGGCGCTGCGCGCCGCCGTCGAGGCGGAAGGCTTTTGCGGTTATGCAGAGATCGAGATCTTCTCCAACGCCTGGTGGGACCAGCCGATCGACGACCTGCTGCGCACCTGCATCGCGCGGCATCGCAGCGTTGTGTGAATTTGTAGGGTGGGCAAAGGCGCACGAGCGCTGTGCCCCCGTCGTTCCCGTGGACACACTGTTGATGGGCACGCTTGGCTTTGCCCACCCTACGGCCGCCTACACAATCACGCGTGATAAAACGCCAGCGGCAGGACGACGTAGGTCCAGACGAGCACAAGGGCCAATCCGCCCAGGATGACAGTATCGTGAATTCTGTCCGGCATCGCAGGAACTCCGGTGTCGTAAGAAAGTACCTCTGGTCAACGTCTGTCGTTGACATGCGTTGCTATTCGTCCCGGCGATTCGTGGCCCCTGAGCCCGGTGGCGTCATGATGAAGCGCTATCGCCCAATCATGGATCGCTATCGCGAGCATGATGTTTCGAAAAAGCGACGCTGCCTTCTCGGTTCTTGCGTTAACCTGTTCGTCGCAAATCTGTGCCTTGCGCTCGGCATCCGGTTTGACTATGTGGAGCCATCGTCAGCTTGCCGCCGTCGGCAAAGAGATACATCGCGCGATGCGCGTGACATCAGCCGGCATCGCGACGCAAGCACGGCAAAGCGGTTAACGCGTAACAGTTCTGTTGGGAGGAACGCATCGAGGCGAGCCACGCTTGGTCATTTAACGAACGGAAACACCATGTGGTATCGACTTTCGATCGCAGCCTCCGCAGTGCTCATGATGGGCACGATCACCGCTAACGCTGCTGAACTGCCTACCTATGAAGTTGGAGGCTTTCCCGCGAGCCCCGCTCAGATCGCGGTCCTCGGCGCGTCGGGCGCTCGGGAGCGGGCGCCTGAACTCGCCGGCATGTCGGCATCGCCGGTCCAGATCGCGGTGCTGAAGCGGCACGATCAGAAGACGACCGACCGGAGCGGACGGTCGACCACCGGACTGGCACGGCTCTCCACGGGCAACTGAGTTATCGCGCTGCGGTGGGCACGGCGCAAGCGCGCCTTTGCCCACCCTACAGCTCTGTCACGCAGGGCACGCTCAAAAATCCGCGGAAGCGCACGCGGCCGCCACGCCGTGGCGCGCCATCAAGCGCGTAGTTCGGAAAGCGTGCGAGGAAGCGCGAGATTGCGATCGCGCCTTCGAGCCGCGCCAGCGCCATGCCGGCGCATTGATGCGCGCCGGTCGCAAAGGCGAGGTGGCGGTTCGGCGTGCGGGCGATGTCGAATGTTTCCGGATCGGGAAACTGCGCCGGGTCGCGGTTGGCGGCGCCGATGCACAGCGTCACCGACGTGCCGGGCTCCAGCATGACGCCGCCGAGCGCGACAGGCTCGATGGTCATGCGGTTGCCGAGCTGGTTCGAGCTCTCAAAGCGCAGCATCTCCTCGACCGCGCTCTTGATCAGGTCGGGCTGCTCGATCAGCCTCCGCTTCTGGTCGGGATGCCCGGAGAGCGCCACCAGGCCGTTGCCGATCAGGTTGGTGGTGGTCTCGTGGCCGGCATTGAGCAGGAAGATGCAATTGTGCAGCAGCTCCTTCTCGTTCAGCCGTTCGCCGTTGGCTTCGCCCGCAATCAGGCGCGTCAGCACGTCGCGATCGGGATTGCCGGGTTCTGCGCGGCGCCGCGCGACCAGGGTTTCGAGATAGGCGAGGAAGCCGTCCACTGCCGCATTGCCGCGTGAAAACTGCTCGGCTGATATTACCGGCTCCAGCGCGCCCAGGATCGCGAGCGACCAGTCGCGTAGCGGCTCGCGTTCCCCGCGCGGCACGCCGAGCAGATTGCCGATCACCTCGACCGGAATTGCCGCGGCAAAATCCGCGATCAGTTCGAACCGGCGTTTTGTCGCGATGGTATCGAGCAGTCCGTCCACCAGGCGGATCAGATCGCCCTCCATCTCCGCGATCGCGCGCGGTGACAGCGCGCCCATGATCAGCCGCCGCACGCGGGTGTGCGCGGGGGGATCGTTGAAGACCAGGCTCGTGGTGTGATGCTCGTACAGCAGCGACTCGCCGTATTTGGGCGCAAACTCCCTTTTCTTGTCGGAGCTGAACGTCCGCGTGTTCTTGTAGACGGTGACGAGATCGTCATAGCGGGTCAGGAAGCAGGTGCCGCTCGCAAGCCGCTTCACCGGCTCATGCTCGCGCAGCGCCCGATAGGTCGGGTAGGGGTCGGCATAGAATTCCGGCGTCAGCCGCGCCAGGTCGAAATTCTGGGCCAGCTCTCGCGCGCTTCGATCCATCGCATCAGGCCTCAAGTAGTTTCATCTGCAACTAATCTTAGGGGCGGTGCCGAAGCGGTGCAACAGCATTTGGAAAGCCCGATGATCGCAGAGCCACATGCGGATTTTGCGCTTTGAGGCCGGATGCGGCTCCGTCTAGAGTTCGGCCCCATCGCGAACCACTGCCCGGATCCAGACATGCACGCCCGTGCCGACACTGCCGCCGAACAGTCGGCCTCCTGGCCAGACGAGATTTTTGCTGTGCTGCAGCGCTTCGACGTCCGCCAGGTGCCTTACGTGCCGGACGCCGGCCATTCGCGTCTGATCGAACGCGTGCTGGCGTCACCGGCCATGCGCGGCATTGCCCTGACCACGGAAGAGGAAGGCGTGGCGCTGCTGGTCGGCGCCTTTGCCGGCGGCCAGCGCGGCGTGCTGCTGATGCAATCCTCCGGGGTCGGCAACTGCGTCAACATGCTGTCGCTGACGCAGGTGTTCCGCTTTCCGTTCCTGACGCTGGTGACGATGCGCGGCGAATGGGGCGAGTTCAATCCCTGGCAGGTGCCGATGGGGTCGAGCACCCAGGCCGCTTTCGAACTGTGCGGCGTCAAGGTGCTGCGGGCCTCGCACCCTGCCGAGGTCCGCGAGGTGGTCGAGGCGGCGGCCGGGCAGGCCTACAATGCCTGCACGCCGACGGCAGTGCTGCTGTCGCAGCGCCTGATCGGAACCAAGGTCTTCATCAAATGAGCAGGGCCAATCTTCTCGACCGTCGCCGCGTGGTGTCGGCGCTGCTTGCGGACCGCAAAGAGGCGGTGGTGGTCGGCGGCCTCGGCGCCTCGACCTACGACATCGCCGCGGCTGGCGATCATGCGCGCAATTTCTATCTCTGGGGCGCCATGGGCGGGGCGGTCATGATCGGCCTCGGCCTGGCGCTGGCGCAGCCTCAACTTCCCGTCGTGGTGATTACCGGCGACGGCGAGATGCTGATGGGGATGGGAAGCCTCGCCACCGTGGGCCTGCAAAAACCCGCCAATCTCTCCATCATCGTGCTGGACAATGAGTGTTATGGCGAAACCGGCGGCCAGATGAGCCACACCGCCGCCAGCGCCGACCTGGTCGGTATCGCCAGGGCCTGCGGGATACCGGATACCAGGGCGATCTCGACCCTGGATGAGGTCGCGGCCTTTGCCAAGACCTTGCAGGATGTCGGCGCCGGTCCGCGCTTTGCCAGCGTCAAGATCGACAGCGCCACTCTGGAGCGGGTTCTGTCGAGTCGTGATGGTAATTTCATACTGAATCGGTTACGAGGCGATCTCGGACTCAATCCGATGTGATCCGCGCTGATACTGCGGTGCAATATTTTACCTTGACTTAGATCAAGTGAGTGATTACTCACGAACGATGTCCAGCCTGCGCATGACCAGCGACCTTCGGCGCCAGCTGATCCTCAGCGCCGCCAAGCGGTGTTTTGCCCGCCATGGCTTTGCTGGCACCACGACCAGGAGCGTGGCGGCCGCAGCGGCCATTTCGGAAGCGCTGCTGTTCAAGCATTTTCCCTCCAAGGCCGCACTCTATGCCGAAATTCTGACCGAGGAGTGCGAGGCCGATCCTGATCTCGCCCACCTGCTGTTCCAGCCGCCATCGACCGCGACGCTGGTCGAACTGGTCCGGGGCATGGTCAATCATTTCCTGCAGATCGCCAACGGCTCGGATGAGGAAGAGGCGCAGCGGCTGCGGCTGATGGTCACAAGCCAGCTCGACGACGGCGAGTTCGCGCGGCTGCTCTACGGCAAGATCGCAGGCCTCATCGGGTCACTGTTCAACGCGTCGCTCGACCGCGCCGTTGCCGCCGGCGAGGCTGTCCGCGTGGGCGGCGAGCCGCTCAATCTGTTCTGGTTCGCGCACCACACGGTGTTGACCGCGGCGCTGTCGCGGCTTCCGGCCGTGCCGTGCCTCACTTACGGCGACGCTGCCGATCTTGAGCGGCAGCTTTGCGAGTTTCTTCTTCGCGGGATCGGACTTAACGAAGCCGCAATCACGTCCCATCTGAGCCGCGATTTGCCGCAGCGCCTCGCTCCGCAGGTGACTGCAGAGGGTGCATGAGATGAATATCGTCACGGAACAACATATCTCGGGCAAGCCGATCAAGGAGAAGCCGCCCGCCCGTCCTGTGCGGATGGTGCGATGGTTCATCGTGGTTGGGCTGCTGCTCGGGGCGCTGGTCGGCGGCCTCGTCTGGTTCAATCATTTCCGCGACCAGATGATCAAGCAGTTCTTCGCCAACAACAAACCGCCGCCGATCAATGTCAGCGCCGCCGAGGCGAAGTCCGAAGTGGTGCCGAATTTCCTGACCGCGGTCGGCGATCTCGTCGCCGTGCACCAGGTCAACGTGACCTCCGACGTCAGCGGGCGCATCACCGACATCATGTTCGCGGCCGGTTCTCGTGTGACGGCCGGCACGCCGCTCGTGCAGCTCTATGATGCGCCTGACCAGGGCGATCTCGCCAACTTCAAGGCCCAGGCGACCGTGGCGGAACTGTCGCTCGACCGCGCCAAACAACTCGCCGCGCGGCAATTTGGTCCTCAGGCAACTGTCGACCAGGCCCAGGCAACCTACGACCAGGCCCAGGCCGGCATCGCCAAGACGGAGGCCATCATCTCGCAGAAGAAGGTGCGGGCGCCATTCGACGGCGAGCTCGGCGTGCGCCATGTCGAGGTCGGCCAGTTCCTGAGCGCCGGCACCATGATCGTCACGCTCACGGATCTGTCGGAGCTCTACGCCAACTTCACCGTGACCGAGAAGCAGTCTGCGCAGTTGAAGGTCGGGCAGCTCGTCCGCGTCACCGTCGACGCCTATCCGGGCCGCAATTTCGAGGGCAAGATCACGACCATCGAGCCGCAGATCTCGACCGACACGCGCAACATCCAGGTGCAGGCGACCATCGCCAATCCGGATCGCATCCTGAAGCCCGGCATGTTCGCGACCACCACCGTGGTGCTGCCGGACAAGCCCCCGGTCGTCACCGTGCCCGAAACCGCCGTGGACTATACGCTCTACGGAGACTCCGTGTTCCTGATCACCGAGAAGACGGGCGACGACGGCAAGACCTCGCTGTCGGCGGTCCGCACCTTCGTGCAGACCGGGAACCGGGTCGGCGGGCGCGCGGAAATCCTCAAGGGCGTGAAGCCGGGTGACCGCGTGGTCGCGGTCGGCCAGATCAAGGTGCCCTCGGGCGCGGCGGTCGCGATCTCGAGCGAGCCGGCGCCGCAGATCCCGGCGACGCCGCCGCGTTACTAAAGAGGTGTGCAATCCGCTTCGATGGGCCGTCCGCGCTGGTGCGCGGCGGCGTCGATTGGAGATGCGCTTGAGAGATTCCAGAAGCAGAGGCTGCCCGCGATGGCCCTAACCGATATTTTCATCAAGCGTCCCGTGTTGTCGGTCGTGGTCAGCATGCTGATCCTGCTGATCGGCCTGCGCGCCGCGGCCGTGCTGCCGATCCGGCAATATCCGAAATTGTCGAACACGGTGGTCAATGTCACGACGGTCTATCCCGGCGCGTCCGCGGACCTGATCCAGGGCTTCATCACCACGCCGATCGAGCAGGCGGTCGCCTCGGCCGAAGGCGTCGACTACATCACCTCGTCCTCGGTGCAGGGCACCTCGACGATCCAGGTCTACATCAAGCTCAATTTCGATCCGAACCAGGCGCTCACCGAGGTGCTCGCCAAGGTCAATTCGGTCAAATACCTGATCCCGAAGGAATCCAATGACCCGATCGTCACCAAGACGACGGGACAGACCACGGCGGTGATGTATCTCGGCTTCTCCAGCGAAGAGCTCTCAGGCTCGGCGATATCGGACTATCTGACCCGCGTCGTGCAGCCGGTGCTCTCGACGGTCGACGGCGTCGCCTCCGCCGATATCTTGGGCGGCCAGACCTTTGCGATGCGGCTGTGGCTCGATCCGGTGCGGATGGCCGGGCGCGGCGTGTCGCCCGGCGACGTCGCGGCCGCGATCGCCGCCAACAATTTCCAGTCGGCGGCCGGCCAGTCGAAGGGCTACTTCATCGTCTCCAACGTCACGACCAACACCGGCCTGACCGACGTCAACCAGTTCAAGCGGATGATCGTCAAGGCCAAGGATGGCGGCTTCGTGCGCATGGAGGACATCGCCACCGTCGAGCTCGCGGCGCAGAGCTCGGACGCCAGCGTCGCCTTCAACGGCGAGCACGCGATCTTCATCGGCGTGCAGGCCACCCCGCAGGGCAACCCGCTGACCCTGGTCAAGGGCGTGCGCGCGCTGTTCCCCGAGCTCGAGCGCAACCTGCCGCCGTCGATGAAGATGAAGGTCGCCTACGATTCCACGAAATTCATCCAATCCTCGATCGATGAGGTGGAGAAGACGCTCGGCGAAGCCGTGCTGATCGTCATCGTGGTGATCTTCCTGTTCCTGGCCTCATTCCGCTCCGTCGTCATTCCCGTCGTCACCATTCCGCTGTCGCTGGTCGGCGTCTGTTCGCTGATGCTGATCATGGGTTTCACCTTCAATCTCCTGACCCTGCTCGCGATGGTGCTGGCGATCGGGCTCGTGGTCGACGACGCCATCGTGGTGGTGGAAAACATCCACCGCCATCTCGAAGAGGGCAAATCGCCGGTGCAGGCCTCGCTCGAGGGCGCGCGCGAGATCGTCGGTCCCGTCGTCTCGATGACGATCACGCTCGCCGCGGTCTACGCGCCGATCGGCTTCCTCGGCGGCCTCACCGGCTCGCTGTTCCGCGAGTTCGCCTTTACGCTGGCGGGCTCGGTGATCGTATCCGGTGTGATCGCGCTGACGCTGTCGCCGATGATGTGCTCGGTATTCCTGAAGGACGCCGAGGAGGGCCGCTTTTCCCGGCTCGTCAACAGGACATTCGGCGCCATGACGCGCTGGTACGGCCGGCGGCTTGATCGTTCGCTGGACTATCGGCCGATCACGTATCTGTTTGCGGTCACCATCCTCGGGCTGGCCGGCTTCCTTTACATGCACACCTCGAAGGAGCTCGCACCCGAGGAGGATCAGGGCATCGTCTTCGCGGTGACCAAGGCGCCGAAATACGCCAATATCGATTACGTCGATTTCTACGGCGACAGGCTCGACAAGGCGTTCCAGAAATTTCCCGAAACCGACCTGCGTTTCGTGCTCAACGGCATCAACGGGCCGCAGGGCGGCATCGCCGGCATGCTGCTGACGCCCTGGGACCAGCGGACGCGCTCCTCGATCAAGCTGAAACCGCTGGTGCAGGCGGAGCTCTCCAAGATCGAAGGCGTGCAGGCCTTCGCCTTCAATCTGCCGGCGCTGCCGGGCGGACCGGGCGGTCTGCCGGTGCAGATGGTGATCAACTCGACCAGCGGTTTCCAGACCGTCTATGAGCAGATGGAGAAACTGAAGGACGCGGCGCGCAAGAGCGGCATGTTCATCGTTTCCGACAGCGATCTCGCCTTCAACCAGCCGACGGTGAAGGTCAATATCGATCGGACCAAGGCCCAGGACCTCGGTATCAACATGCAGAACCTCGGCCAGGCGCTCGCGGTGCTGCTGGGCGGCAACTACATCAACCGTTTCAACCTGGAGGGACGTTCCTACCAGGTGATCCCGCAGGTGCCGCGCGGCATGCGATTGTCGCCAGAGTCGCTCGGCGGCTACTACGTGACCACGAATACCGGCCAGCAATTGCCGCTGTCGACCGTGGTCTCGATCGAGACCTCGACCGATCCCAACTCCTTGACCCACTATAATCAGCTGAATTCGGCGACCTTCTCGGCGGTGCCCATGCCCGGCGTCACCGTCGGCCAGGCGGTCGACTTCCTCGAAGGCGAGGCGAAGAAGCTGCCCGCCGGCTTCAGCCACGATTATCTTGCCGATTCGCGTCAGTACGTGCAGGAGGGCAACCAGCTTGCGATCACCTTCGTCTTCGCGCTGATCATCATTTTCCTGGTGCTGGCGGCGCAATTCGAAAGCCTGCGCGACCCGCTCGTCATCATGATCAGCGTGCCCATGGCGATCGTCGGCGCGCTGATCCCGCTGTTCTTCGGCGTCGCCACCATGAACATCTACACCCAGGTCGGCCTGCTCACGCTGGTCGGGCTGATCAGCAAGCACGGCATCCTGATGGTCGAGTTCGCCAACGAGCTGCAGCTCAAGGAAGGGCTCGACCGCCGCTCGGCGGTCGAGATGGCGGCGCGGGTTCGCTTGCGCCCGATCCTGATGACGACCGCGGCCATGGTCACCGGCCTGTTGCCGCTGCTGACTGCGACCGGCGCGGGCGCCGCGAGCCGCTTCTCGATCGGGCTCGTCGTCGTCGCCGGCATGTCGATCGGCACGCTGTTCACGCTGTTCGTGCTGCCCGCCGTGTATGTCGCGCTCGCGACCGATCACCGCGCCAACGCGGAATCCGAGCGGACCAAGCAGATCGAGGCGTACGATCTCGGCCGGCAGCTCAAGCCGACCTGACCGCCTCTTGACTTTCTGGCCACGGCCGCTGCCTGATACGCAGCGGCCTTTTTTTTCGTCATTGCGAGCCAACGGGTCCGCGCGAAGCGCGACCCGATGACAGGCTCCGCGAAGCAATCCAGAACTGTTACCGCGGAGGCAGTCTGGATTGCTTCGGGGCTTAGCCCCTCGCAATGACGGAGCTCATCGTTGATACCGGACTTTATGGGAGCAATCTTCATGGTCAGCGCTTTCGCCGCCGGCAACTACCGCTTCATCCCCGGTGTGTTCCAGTATTCGAGCGGGGCCGCGGCCGATCCCGGTTTTGAGATCGAGCGCGTGCGCTTCGATCGTCTGCGGCCGTTGGCTGAGGGTTTTGCTGCGGCCGCCGACTACATCCGCGCGGCGGGCCGGCCGCTGACCGCGTTCTGCGCCTGCGAGCTGCGTTCGCCGGCCGCCTTTACCGACGCCGGCTTTCGCGCCTTCAATGAGCATTATGTGAAGACGCTCGCGGAGTGGAAGATCTATGACGGCACGATGAATCCGGTGGCGCGCAGCAATGTCTGTCCCGAGATCGATCCGCCGGCGGAGCCGTCGTTCTACGCGTTCTGCTTCACGCGCCCGAAGGCGGACGCCGCGCCATCCTTCGTGATTGCCGGCAGCGGCGAGGCGCGCGAGGGACCCGGCAGCTACGCCGAACGCACCGTGCGCTACCGCGATCTCAGCCCCGAGGGGATGAAGGACAAGGTGCGCTTCACCGTGAGCCAGATGGAGGGCCGGATGTCGGCCTTCGGCTTCGGCTGGAAAGAGACCACCGCCGTGCAGGCCTATACCGTGCACGACTTCCATGCCGTCATGGCGGATGAACTGGTGCGCCGCGGCGCCGCGCGTTCCGGCCTGATCTGGCATTTCGCCCGGCCGCCGGTGATCGACCTCGAATTCGAGATGGATTGCCGCCGCGTGCCGCGCGAAACGGTGATTTGACTCGATGTCCCTCGTCCTGAGGAGCCGCGCTCTTGCGCGGCGTCTCGAAGGATGAGGCCCGGACATCAGATCGGGGGCTCATGGTTCGAGACGGCGCAAGAGCGCCTCCTCACCATGAGGGACAAGCTACCGCGCCCTTGGATCGAGCGCGTCGCGCAGGCCGTCGCCGACGAGGTTGAACGACAGCACCACCAGAAAGATCGCAAGTCCCGGCCAGATCGCCATCCAGGGCGCGTTGGTCAAAAACCGCTGCGCGGCGTTCAGCATGCTGCCCCAGGACGGCGCGGGGGGCTGCTGGCCGAGGCCGAGAAACGACAGCGCCGCTTCGGCGATGATCGCAGTCGCGATCGACAGCGTCGCCTGCACCAGCAGCGCTGGCAGGATGTTGGGCAGGATGTGAAACAGCGCGATGCGCCAGCGCGGATTGCCGATCGCGCGCGCCGCTTCGACATAGTCCTCGACCTTGACGTTCATGGTCTGCGCGCGTGTCAGCCGCACGAAAATCGGCGTCGCCGTGATGCCGATCGCGATCATGGCGTTGCCGAGGCTCGGGCCGAGGAAGGCGGCAAACGCAATGGCGAGGATCAGGGACGGGCAGGCCAGCATGGCGTCGGTCATGCGGCTGATCAGGGCATCGAGGAAGCCGCCGCGATAGCCGGACAACAGGCCGAGCGGCACGCCGACGGCGAGCGCAATGGCGACCGAGATCGCGCCCGCCAATAGCGAGGCGCGGGTGCCGTAGATCACACGGGCCAGCACGTCGCGGCCGAGGTCGTCGGTGCCGAACCAGTGCAGCGCGGACGGCGGCTTGCGCACCAGGGTCCAGCTGGTGGCGAGGGGATCATGGGGCGCGATGAGCGGAGCGAACACGGCAAGCAGGATGAAGATCGCGATCACGATTAGGCCGGCCACGGCGCCCTTGCGCTTGAGGAGGCGGCGCAGCGCGCGGCGCGACGGGCTCTCCAGCTCCTCGGCCCGGTCGGGAACGCCAATCGCGGTCAGGGCAGTGTCGGCCATGCGCTAGCCCCGGAGCCGCGGGTTGACGAGGATATAGGCGACATCGGCGATCAGGTTCAGCGTGATGTAGATCGTCGCCGTCACCAGCACGACGCCCTGGACCACGGCATAGTCGCGGTTGAACACGGCATCGACGATCAGCTTGCCGAAACCGGGAATCGAAAAGATCTGCTCGGTCAGCACCGCGCCCGACAGCAGCGTGCCGAGCTCGAGTGCGCCGAGCGTGATGACCGGCGTCAGCGCGTTGCGCATCGCGTGCTTCAGGATCACCGAACGCTCCGACAGGCCTTTTGCACGCGCGGTGCGGACGTAGTCACTGTCCAAGACCTGCAGCATGGCGCTGCGGGTATGGCGCATCAGGACTGCTGCGATCGCGTTGCCCAGCACGAAAGCGGGCATGATGCTCGCGGCAAGGCTGGCGCGCCAGTCTTCGAACAGCGGCACGTAGCCGGAGGCCGGCAGCCAGCCCAGCTCGATCGAGAACAGAAAGATCAGCATGATGCCGAGCCAGAAGTTCGGTGTCGAGATGCCCCACAGCGCGAACAGATTGGCACCATAGTCCCAGGTGGTGCCTTTCTTCACCGCCGAGACGATGCCGGCCGGGATGCCGATCAGGAACGCGATCACGATCGCCATCGCCGCGAGCTGCAAGGTCACCGGCAGTTTTTGCGCGATCAGCGCGCGCACCGGCATCTTGATCCGCAGCGATTCCCCGAAATCGCCTGACAGCACGCCCTTGGCCCAATAGACATATTGCACCGGGATCGGCTGATCGAGCCGGTACTGGTGGCGGATCTGCGCGATGACGGCAGGATCGCGTTCTTCGCCAGCCATCACCAGCGCTGGATCCCCCGGCAAGAGTTGCTGCAGCGAAAAGATCAGGATCGACACGAAGAACAGTGTCGGGATGAGCTGGGCGAGGCGGCGCGCGAGAAAGCTCAGCATCACTTCAGCTTCAGTCCGATCACGCGCACTAGGCCGTCCGGCATCGGCCTGTATCCTTCCACTTTCGTGGTATGTGCGATCAGGATCTTGTAGTGGAAGAGGTAGAGGATCGGCTCGTCCTCGATGACGACCTTGGTCAGCTTCTCGTAGATCGCCTTGCGCAGCGCGGGGTCACTCACAAGGCGTGCCTGCTCGAGCGCCTTGTCGGCGTCAGCATTGCTCCAGAAGCTGTAGTTCTGCGGCGCGTTGCTGTGCAGAAAAATGTACGAGTTGCCATCCGGATCGATCCGCCCGCTCCAGCGCAGGAAGAAGGCCTGGTACTCGCCGGCCTCCGCCTGCTTCAGCGAGGTCGCGAGCTCGGTGACCCTGATCTTCATGTCGAAACCGGCTTCCGCGGCCATCGACTGCACCACCTGCGCAGCTGCCTCGAATTCCGGGCCCTTCGGTACCATGAAGTCGACGACGATGGGTGTCGCCACGCCCGCTTCCTTCAACAGCGCCTTGGCTTTCTCGATGTCGCGCGCGCGGACCGGAAGCGTCTTCTGGTAGTACGGATGCTCCGGATTGATCCATTGGTTGCCGGGGATGAACTCGCCGTTGAACACCACCTGGTTGATCGCTTCACGATCGAGTGCAAGATCGAGCGCCTGGCGTACCTTGGCGGACTGGCTCAGCGGACCCTTGGCCTTGTCCTTGCCGATGTTGAGGGTGATGCCCTGGTATCCGAGCTCGACAGCGGTCGAGAGTTTCAGTTTCGGATCGGCGCGCACGTCCTTGATGTCGGTGGCGAGCACGCGCTCGATCAGGTCGAGGCCGCCGGATTTCAGGTTGGCCAGCCGCACGGTGGAATCGACGATCGGCAGGTACACGATGCGGTCGATAAAGACGTTGTCCTTGTTCCAGTAGTCGGAAAACTTCTCGAACACGATGCGGTCCTGCTGCACGCGCTCGACGAATTTGTAGGGACCGGCGCAGACCGGATGCAGGCCGAACTTGTCGCCGGCCTCCTTCGCCGCCTTTGGCGACACCATCATGCCGGCGCGGTCGGTAAGCTGCGCGATCAGCGGCGAGAACGGCGCTTTCAGCACCAGCTTGATGGTGAGAGGATCGACCACCTCGACATGGTCGAGCGAAGCGAGTTCCGGTTTGCGGAACGAGCCCGGAAAATTCAGATGCCGTTCGAGCGAGAACTTTGCGGCCTCGGCGTCGAATGGCTCGCCGTCATGGAATTTGACGTTCGGCCGCAGCTTGATCGTGACCGCCTGGCCGTCGTCCGCAATGTCGTAGGACAGCGCGAGCTGCGGCACGATGTTGAGCTTGTCGTCAAAATCGAACAGCTTGTCGCAGATCGCGGAAAACACGATGCGGCCGACATAGGTGCGCGCCAGCGAGGGATCGAGAATGTCGGGGTCCTCGGCCAGCCCGATCCGCAGCGTCGTCTGCGCCTGCGCGGTCGCGCAGAACGAAAGCAGGAGCGCCGCGGCGGTCAATGCTGCACGAAACGTCTTCATCAAAGATCTCTCCTCTTAACCCTCGGCCGGCCTGGTATCACCGGTACCAACCCCGGCAGGTGCGCTTCCTTCCGCCGTCCGGCCAAAGGCCGCAACCAGCTTCTCCAAGGTCGGTGACATCGCCCCATCCGAGGGCACGACGCCGCCGGCGTCGGGCAGCTCCGCCACGCGATGGCAGGCCGTGGTGTGGGCGGCTCCGTCGGCCAGAAGCTGCGGCGCCTCGATGCGGCAGCGGCTGGCGGCATACGCGCAGCGCGGATGGAAGCTGCAGCCTGTGGGCGGATGGAGCGCGCTCGGCATCTCGCCCTGCAGCAGGATGCGGCTGCGCTTCGCGGCGGGCTTTGGCACCGGGATCGCCGACAGCAGCGCGCGGGTGTAGGGATGGCGCGGTGCGGCGAACAGGCTTTGCGTGTCGGCGCTCTCGACGATGCGGCCGAGATTCATCACCGCGACGCGGCCCGCGATGTGCTTGACCACGGCGAGATCGTGCGAAACGAAGATGTAGGCCAGCGACAGCCGGTCCTGCAGGTCGCGCAGCAGATTGAGAATCTGCGAACGGATGGAAACATCGAGCGCAGAGACCGGCTCATCGCAGATGATCAGTTTCGGCTCGACCGCGAGCGCGCGCGCGATCGCGATGCGCTGGCGCTGGCCGCCGGAAAATTCG
>Ga0207699_10000504_pt1 | contig 19475 bp, 17 predicted proteins | sample LARL51metaG_FD_184344 | JGI IMG/M metagenome (GOLD analysis project Ga0207699, IMG submission 184344) | Corn, switchgrass and miscanthus rhizosphere microbial communities from Kellogg Biological Station, Michigan, USA - LAR L5-1 metaG... | ecosystem: Host-associated > Plants > Roots >...
CAATGTGGCTGCTCGACCGTTACCTCGGCTTTCACTTCTTCACGCTGGACGCCGGCGGCAATGCGATGATGTATGTGAACCTGTTCTGGGTCTGGGGTCACCCTGAAGTCTACATCCTAGTACTGCCGGCCTTCGGTATCTATTCGGAGGTGAGTGCGACTTTCTCCGGCAAGCCTTTGTTCGGCTATCGGTCGATGGTCGGCGCCACCCTCGCGATCTGCGTGCTCTCCTACACCGTGTGGCTGCACCATTTCTTCACCATGGGCGCAAGTGCGAGCGTGAACGCCTTCTTCGGCATCACCAGCATGATCATCGGGGTGCCGACGGGCGTCAAAGTCTTCAACTGGCTTTTCACGATGTACGGCGGTCGCGTCCGGTTCAGCGTGCCAGTGCTTTGGACGATCGGCTTCATGGTGACGTTCGTGTTCGGCGGCCTGACCGGGGTTCTGTTGGCCCTGCCAGCTGTCGACTGGCAGGTGCACAACAGTGTCTTCCTGGTCGCCCATTTTCACCACGTCATCGTCCCGGGCGTCCTGTTCGGAGCCATCGCAGGCTACAATTACTGGTTTCCCAAGGCATTCGGCTTCAAGCTGGATGAACGCTGGGGCGCCGCCGCGTTCTGGTGCTGGTTTATCGGCTTCCATCTCGCCTTCATGCCGCTCTACGTGACCGGGCTGATGGGCATGACCCGCCGGCTGCAGCACTACGATGTCCTCGCCTGGCAGCCCTGGCTGTTAGTTGCCGAAGTGGGCGCAGTCATCGTCATGGCCGGAATCACCTGTCAGGTCATCCAGCTCGTGATGTCCATTCGCCTTCGTGAACAGCTCCGTGACACCACGGGCGATCCTTGGGGTGGTCGCACGCTGGAATGGGCCACCGCATCGCCGCCGCCGGCCTGGAATTTTGCGGTCCTGCCCCGTGTCGACGAGATCGACGCTTTCTGGGCAAAGAAGCAGCGCGTGCTCGCGAAGCGGGAACTGCCCGGGCGGCAGCGCACCTACGAGCCGATTGAGGTGTCCAAGAATAGTCCGGTCGGTTTCGTAACCGCGTTCTTTGCGGTGATCACCGGCTTCGCCCTGATCTGGCACATTTGGTGGATGGCCGGCATCGGACTTCTCGGTGCGAGCGTGACGTGGCTCGCCTTCATGTTCCGCGTCGAGGACGAAGTCGAGATCCCGGCAGAACAGCTCGGTCGTTTCGATCGGACCCACCCGCTGGAGGTATCGCTATGAACGTCGCAGTTGAAATGGATGGTGTCCGCGAAGGCAAATTGGTGAACGTCAGTGAGGCGGGTCCCGCATCCAAGCGAATCATCGCTGGCTTTGGATTCTGGATTTTTCTGCTGAGCGACATCGTGATGTTCTCGGCGTTGTTTGCAGGTTATGCCGTACTCGCGAAAGCGAGCGCGGGCGGCCCAACTGCTGCTCAATTGTTCAATCTGCGCAACGCTGCGATGGAGACCGCCTTTCTCCTGCTCTCCAGCTACAGCTGCGGACTGATGTCCCTGGCCATCAATTCGCGCCATCAACTCGGCACCTTCTTTGGTACCGTGGTGACGTTCCTCCTGGGCGCGGCATTTCTCAATCTCGAACTTCGCGAATTCCAGGACATGATTGCGCTGGGGGCGGCTCCGCAACGCAGTGCGTTTCTTTCCGCCTTCTTCACGCTGGTCGGCTGTCACGGACTGCACGTAGCGGTCGGACTGGTCTGGCTGGTTCTCATGATGCTCCAGCTATCGCTTAGGGGCTTCCAGCAGGTCGTCGTGCGCCGCTTGCATTGCTTCTCCCTGTTCTGGCACGCGCTCGACATCATCTGGGTCCTGATTTTCACAATCGTCTATCTGATGGGAGTCCTTCCATGACCGAAACGCGTTGGGATGTTGCACCGGGAGACAGGCCGGCGATCCCGGCCTCAGAGCAAAGCGCGTCTTCCGGCTTGCTCGTGTACACGATCGGCTTGCTGCTGGCAGCGATCCTGACAGCCACGTCCTTCTGGGTAGCCAACACCACGGCGATCTGGGCTCCCGGCGTGCCGGCCGGCCTCGCCGTCCTTGCCATCGCCCAGATGGGCGTACACCTGGTCTTCTTTCTTCACATCACCACGGGACCGGACAGCACCCACAATGTCTTGGCGCTCGCGTTCGGTGTGCTCATCGTATTCCTCGTCCTCGCAGGATCGCTCGTCATCATGGCCAACTTGAATGAGAACATGATGGCGCATGGTGAGATGATGAATTTGCAAATGCAGCGCTGACGAGGACATCATACACAGTCAAGGGCAGGAGTTCGCAGTGTCGTTCACCGCCGACGTGGCGCAGCCCAGACGATCTTCGAAAGATTTCGAGCGAGATCGGCTGACAGCACTCACAGGGCAGCAAATGTCTACCCGAGCTACGCCTTGCGGCGGCTACTGGGCAGCGCACTACATCAACCGCGATGGAGGTTGGAGCGTCGCACGCGACGCGCTTGGCCGCATCATCCGGTGCGAGACCGAAAAGCTGGCGCTCTCAGTCGCGCGCCATCGACGGCGTCGTCTCTAGCCGTCGAGGTTCGCGGGAAATATCCTGACGGACGACGGCCCAACTTCGCTGACAACCAATTCGTCCATCGAATGCTATGGAACATGCCGCTTAATTGATAAGCTTTGCGAGCAACGTTTATGGGGTGCCCCACTTTGCTTTGAGCATTGCAGCAACTTCTAGTGACTCGGCAACCGTAAGGCAGGAAAGCTCCTCGGCCAACTTCGAAACATCGACGGCTCGTCGACTGCCGGGGTATTCATCTTCACATTTTGGGGGCAGAACGGCATTGCCTCCTTTAAACCACCCAAGCTCATCTCGCATTTTCTGGGCTTCTTGAATCTCCTCTGCGGTCCAGTCCGCTGTGTCCCAGCATAAGAAATCTTCCGACGACCCTTTAACGCCGCGCGCGTCCATCGCGATGCCGACAATGAACCGCTTATCTGGATGAGCGGCCTTCGCAGCCACGCAACGCAATTGCAACTCCTTGGCACGCTTTGCGCGATAGGTCGCGTGATCTTCGCCCTGATCACCACGCCCTATATACAAAACGTAATTGACGTCTGCCTGGTTGGACGGCAACAGCGCGCAAATCGCCTGTTTTTTCGCGAATTCGGCCCGCTGCAGGATCGCCTTGGCCAGTACGCGCCTGTGAAATCGTGTTTCACCTGCCATGCGGCGAACCAGCTGCTCGTGCTCGGACATGCTGTGTTCGTTACCGAACTCAAGGGTTTCGTCGAGGTAAGTCCACAGCTTCAGAAACGATTGTTCGCAAAGCTCGGCAAGCAGCTTCTCCGAAGCGTTCAGTCCCTCCGACTTCCTGAACCGCACTTTATCATCCTCCTTTCCCTATCGGCCACGCGGTCAACCTAAGGCGCGAAAGAAACTGTCGGCGCCGTTGCCTTCTTCTGGCGGCTTTCGATGTCGTGCGCAAAATCTTCCAGCTTCTTCACCTCATCGACGAGCTGCTGGTGCGTAACATTTTCAGGATTCAACGTTTGCGACGCCAAATGTAAATCCTCCGAGAGCCGCCTACGTGACTCGGTCACCTTGGCAATGTCAGCTTCGGTCAACACAGCCAGCTTGAATAGGCTATTGCCCTTGATCGTGTTGTCGAAGCGTCCTAGCACAGGATAGATGAAGTCAGCGATGGCCTGATCCCACGCTTCGCGCAGTTGTTCCATGACGCCTTTGGAAATCAGGGTCCGACGAACCTCGGGCCATCTGTCAAAATCAGCCTTTATCGCTTTCAATTCCGAGCGGATCGCATTGGCAAGCTGAAGCGCTGAGCGCGCCTTGTTCGGTAACTCGCCCTCGACGTGGCCGGGCTTCTCGTTGCGACGAAACACGGTCTGGTAATGAATAGTCTGCCCTTTGGCGTCAGCTTCCCTGCGAAGTTCATAAAGAAACGTCAGGTCGTGCGTAAACACAACAACCTGACGGTGGGCGGCCTCCTCAACCAGGCGTGCAGCCACGGCCTTGCGGTGGATATGATCCAGCGATGACATCGGGTCGTCAAAGACGATGCCTGAATACTGCTTCGACGTGACCAGTTCTGCCATAAACGCAGCAAGCGCAATACAGCGATGCTCGCCCTCACTGAGGATTTCGCCGATCGGCTCCGTGGGCTTTTCCACCAAGACAACCTGGAAATATGAAACCGCATTGCTGTCGCGAACCTTCTTGAGTTCCACCGGCATACGCGACAGCTTCAGCTTCTCGACTTCACGGGCGAACCGGCCGCGCAAGGCATTGGTGACCAGCTTATCGGACAGCTCCTTGTTCTTGGTGGTAATCGGCCGTTTCTGTGCGTCCTTGGCTGCAGCCTCAAGCTTGGCTACTTCCCGAAGGCGGGCGATTTGCGCTTTGATATCCTCAACCAAGCCACCAAGCGCCTGTTTGTCCTTCAATTCGTTGCGATCTTTCAGCATTGCCAGGCGCGCCGGACTTTGCCCATCGGCGGACAGCTTCGTGATACGATCCGACAGGCTGGTTTCTATGATCGTGCACGCCGCGTCCGGAAACGCGGCTGCCGCACATGGCCGCTTCTTGCCTTTAAGAATAGCGCGCAGCCGCCAAGCCGCAATCGTCGTTGCTCGGCGTATGGCGTCGGCCAGCGCCTCATCACCCAATTCGGTGGAGATGTAGGTGACGCCCTCGCGATAGACGCCCGGACGGATGCGTGCTTTCTCCAGGCTCTCCACGAATGTGCTTACCGCCTTTTCGGCTGCAAGCTCGTCCGCCCGCGTCGTACCCTGAACGAAAGACTCGAACGTTTGTCGCCGGGCCACGGCTTCTTTCGACAACAGCTGCTGGCACAGAACGCAAAGGTCTTTCTCGGCGGTCGCGGTTGGAAATCGCTGGGCCGGATAAGCCGCCTGGTCGGAATACCGGCGCGCCGCCTCCCACAGCGAACGCCAAACCTCTTTACCCACGTCAGGCAGCGGCGATGCCGCAAACAGTTTGTTTGATGCTAGCTTGGCAGCCTCGCTTTTTTGCTTGAGGTCTGCCTGTAACGTGCTCCGCATTTTAAACGCGTCGTCTGTGGCTACCGCGCACAGTTTGCCAAGCTGCGCACGGATGTTCTGTAGTTTGGTCCGTTGCACCGTCAGCCGGGCCACAACCTTCTTGGGGTCCTGCGCGAGATCGGCCTCCAATTCAGTCACACGCTTCGCCTCCTCGGCCGAAACGGTCGAGAGCAATTCAAGCTGCGTCAGGTTCGACTTCGCAGACAGGCGATGAAGGAAGGCGCCCGCGGCGGTATCAGCTGAAAGTGCGGGTGATCGAATGATGTGTGGCGTCTGGGCCTGCAGCTTGTTCACTTGCGCGTCGATCCGCAGCTTAACCGCATCACAGGCGGCCGCCAGGGCTTCCATGACCTGCATCGGCGCCGGGATGTAGGCAACAGCATTGGTTTTCTCGACGTGAATGTTGGCGCTGCGGGTATCGAAGATGCTGACGGACGACAATTCGCCGAGCGGGGTTGCCTGCGGTGTCCAAGCAAACGAGCCTGGCACAGCGCCGCGCATGAAGCCGATCATGGCCGACTGCGGCGTGTTCGCAGTGTCCTCCACGTTTCGGCGGATGTTGGTGTGTCCATCACGGGTGCGGCAGGCATTTTTCAGGATGCGTACGTAACCAGATTTGCCGGAGCCGTTGTCACCGTAGATGATCGTCAATCCCTTTGGCGCGAATTCAAGCTCCTGGTCGTCAGGCAAGGCATTGATGCCTTTGGCTTGCGTTACACGGTTCAATGAGATCGGCTCGCCGAGTACGCCGGGCTGCTTCAGGTGGCTCTTGTCGAGCGGAATGCCTTTTGCAGTAGGGTCGCAGCAAATCGCCGTGAGTTCTTCGAGGTCCATTTCCGAGAGGGCGCCGTTGATAATAATGCGTCGCAGGGCGTCACGTTGCCACGCCGGCTGTTGCTCCGACCATTGCCGGATAACCTCAAAAGCCTGCCCCTCGGTCAGTTCGGCATTTTGATCGACCATCGACATTGATGCCCTCCACTCCTCGCCACCCATACCGTGATCGCGCAACCAAGGGTAGATCGGCCGCGCTCGGGCGACAGTTATCCCGTGATGGTTGGCGCCACCATCTGGCGTTGGCAAACGACGCATGCGCTAGATTTATCTTCTGGCCCATAGGCGCGTATAGTTGCCCGCATGAATCACGACAGTAAGCATTTCAAATCGCTCAAGATCGCGCTGAAAGAATTGGAGCCGTTCATCCGCAACGGCAAGCACCTGGAAACCGGCCGCCCGTTTAAGGCCATGCACGGGCCGCGGTCGCGCGAAGGCCTCGCTAACTGGCTCATTTGCGCCGTGTTCAATGCCATCGCGGGCAAAGAACAGCTTACGTTCGCCGCCATCGCCGAGGAAATCGGCGGAGATGGCGTGCTGGTCGACACCATCACGAAGGAAACTTGGCCAACCGAACATGTGATTGTGCGCAAGGATGATAACGACAAGCGGGCCATCGAAACCCGGGTTGTGGAAGCTATTCGTCAAAAACAGGACAAGGGCGACGAACAATACGCGGATGGGAAAACTCTGGTTGTCTTCGTGAACGCCGGGAATTCCTCAGAGTGGTGGCCAAACCGGGTGGCGAAGGCGGTCCCGCAGCCGATCTTGTTCGGCGCAATCTGGCTCGTCGGCCTGCAGGCCATTGAAAATGACGAATACCACTGCAACGTCATCGAGATCGACGCAGAGAACGGTGTTGGCCACGTTTGGCGTGTCCGCATCGCGGCCAGTTTCGACAAATGGTCGGTCAGCCACATTCAATAGCTGCCCGAACGCGCCGCCACACACCTGTGCCCGTCGGCAGAAATGAAAAGCCGCCAGGGCGCCTCTTCCATATTTAGCTGCATAATCAGTCGGTTGCTTGGTGGGGGCAAGTTTTGAGCTTGCGTCCTTCAGTTATGAGCCTGACGAGGTTTAGCCGGCGCAGCGAGACTGGTTCGCCTCGGTTGAGCGAGAGGGATTCGAAATATGGCTTCAGGATCATTGGCATAGTTGGACCGACACCGCCTTAGGCGACTAAGGACGGTCCGGAGAAAATTCCGTTCTGGCCATTTTTTGAGGGCGCCCTGACGGAGCTACCGGAATGCCGCTCTGCAAACTCGATCTTTCCAATTCAGACGATATTACAGAATGTTAGCTGATTGCGGCGCTTCTGAACTTGCGATTCAGGTTATGAGGCCCCGTCCGCTTTCAGACTGCTACAGTTGCATCAATCCAAGAATCGATGCATATGTATCAGAATGATGATCACCGAGAAGGTGTTTTTCGTTTCAACGTTGCTCACCACCGTGGGCTGCTCGCCAGCGACCTTTCGGGCTTGGCGAAATCGCAATGGGCTATTTCCGGAAACCAAAGACGCCGGAGGGTGGAACAAGTTTTCCATAGTCGACGTGCTACTGACCGATATCGTGTTCCACCTCACCAAGGCGGGCATCAGCGCACAAGTCGCCGTCGATGCCGCGATGATCTCTGCTCCTGAAATTACGGCGCTATACGGGGTCCTGGAGACCGATAAACAATCCGATCTCGGAACTGTTGTCATGCGTCTTCTAAGCCTGACGTCTATTCGGGATTTCCCAGTGTTGGAGATCACGAATCCCAATAGCAGAGGCGTATCGGTTCGATTAATTCAACCCAAGGAAATGCACGTGCTGGCACATTTCCCAACATCCGAGCGCGACGGACTGCCCTTGGTGTCTACAATCATCTGGTTGGGCCGGATGTTCGCCGATACTCTGCTCAATCTTATTTCGACCGAAGATGAGTTTGGACGCGCGCGTATGCCAATTGAGCTGCTGGCTCCACCTCCATGGGCAAAGTTGGAGCCGCCGACAACCCGTAGAAAAAAATGAACATTTCGCTTAGGTCTACGCAACCGCTTTGAAAGATCGGCAATGTCCCGCCACTTAGTGACAGCCATCGAAGCCGATAGCCACCGGTACGAGTGATGGCACGCCAGCACGCACTCCCGCCGACTTTGGCGCCGCGACTGATAGGTCGTAACGCCGCTGCAGCTTATGTTTCGCTCGCGCCGAATACGTTCGACCTGATGGTGCGCGACGGTCGGATGCCCAAGCCTCGGATACTGACAACTGGACGGAAGGCATGGGATGTGCGGCTGCTGGATCAAGCTATTGATGAGCTACCACTTGACGGGGAAGACCCCGGCAGTGCCGACCATGGTTGGGAAGACGAGTGATGCGTCGAAGGCTACCGCCAAATGTTGAAAAGAACGTAGTCAAAGGACACGTTTACCTTTCCTATCGCGTTGGCAAAGGGCCGCGAATTAGGCTTCCCCGTGACCCTACTTCAGATGAATTCAAGACTGCATACGCCGCGGCGATGGCGGGAGAAGTAGCAGCACGACCGTCCGCTGTGAAAGAGATGCCTCGCTCGATCGGCGCCGTCATCACTTCATATCTCAACAGCGATGCCTTCCGGTCTCTAAGCGAAGGAAGCAAGTCTGGCTATCGCAGCCGGATGGATCAAATTCGTCGCGATCACGGTCACAGAGCGTTCGCTGGTCTCACGAAAGATCGTATCGAAGAGAAAGTTCTAAAGCCGCTAAATAACAGACCTGGGGCGAAGATTGACACGCTGAAGAAGCTGCGAATCTTGATCCGGTACGCCAAGGACGATTTGAAGTGGATCACAATCGACCCCTCGGAAGGCATTAAGCGCGGCAGATCAAAGGAGATCCGAGCTTGGTCCGATGCCGAAATGAAGGCCTTTGAAGAGCGTTGGCCATTTGGGACCAAGCAGCGAGCTGCCTATGAGCTGATGCTTAATGTTGGGACGGCGCGTGTTGACACTCACCTGACAACATGGGTGCAAGCCGACGCAGATGATTTTGAATATACGCGCCGGAAAACAGGCGTTCCGGTCGTCGTCCAAAAAGCTCTCTCGCTTCGAGCAGCCCTAGGAGCGCTAACTAGGAAGCACGTCTGTATCTTGACCACTGAATGGGGCAAGCCGTTCACGGTTGATGGATTCAGTGGATGGATGCGGGACGCGATGACCGAAGCCGGCCTCCCTCTCGACTGCCGTCCGCATGGTCTTCGTAAAACCTTTGGAAGACTCCTTGCCGATGCCGGCGCCAGTGCTCACGACATCATGGCAGCGCTAGGCCATCTCACTCTAGCAGAAGCTGAACGCTACACGCGCGAGGCCGATCGTCGTCGCGGAGGTCGTCGAGCGATAGTGCAACTCGAGGATCACAAGGCGAACAGAATTCCCCAAACCTCTTCCAACAGTTTGGGGAAAGCGTCGAAAACCGAAAGGAAATCAAAATGACAGGCAAGCGACTGGCGCTCCCAAGGGGAATCGAACCCCTGTTTCAGCCTTGAGAGGGCCGCGTCCTAACCGCTAGACGATGGGAGCGTTCGCGAAGGTTTTAGGACATACAATCGAAATCGGTTGGCCGCAAGGCGGTGTGAGGCCGTTCCGACCATGAACCTGCCGATTGGTCGATCCGGGCCAGACTCGGCCGACAGTCGGGGGGGCAACACCCCGGCAGCGCCCGCCAATCAAGGTTCCCAGCTGAATTTGAGCCGCCCGGCCGGTTTGAGCGTATGGGCGTCAAAAGTGTGGATTTCGGTCATCCCGCCGACATCCAGCGTCACCACCAGCCGGTCGCCGGCGACGGCGGTGGCCACGATCTTCGCGCCCTTGGGCAGCACCGCCGTGAAATCGATCGCCGCCGCACTTCCCTCCTCGTGGAAAAGACGATAGCCGATAGCGATCAGCACGGCCGAGATCGCCAGCGCCGTGGTCAGGCCCGCAATCAGCATCATCCGCCGCACCCGCGCAAAAAGTTTTGCCTGTTCGGGGGTCGGTTCGGGCAAAACAGTATCGGTCATGCAGGTCTCATCCCAAGATTCCGATCAAGAGTGTGCTGACAGGCTTTCGGTCACCGTGGCCGGCGACGAGGGATCGGCCCGGCTCGATCGCGTGCTGGCCGTGCGCCTGCCAGACCTGTCGCGCTCGCGGCTCAAAGCCTTGATCCTGGACGGCCGCGTGCAGGTCGGAACCGCCCCCATCCGCGACCCCGCTTATCATGTCGGACGCGGCGATACGATCACAATCGACGTGCCGGAGGCGGCGCCTGCCGAGCCGCAGGCTGAAGCCATTGCGCTCAACATCGTCTACGAGGACGACGACATCGTCGTCATCGACAAGCCGGCCGGCCTCGTGGTCCACCCGGCCGCCGGTCATGAGAGCGGGACACTGGTGAATGCGCTGATCGCGCATTGCGGCGCGAGCCTGTCCGGCATCGGCGGCGTCAGGCGCCCGGGCATTGTACACCGGCTCGACAAGGATACGTCGGGGCTGATGGTCGTCGCGAAGAACGATCTCGCGCATCGCTCGCTGACGGCGCAGTTCGCCGATCATGGCCGCACCGGCGCGATGGAGCGTGGCTATCTCGCCTTCGCCTGGGGCGTGCCCAATCGTCCGCACGGCACCACCGTTGCGCCGATCGATCGCCACCCGCACGCGCGCGAGAAAATGGCGGTGCGCGACGGCGGCCGCGAGGCGATCACGCATTGGGAAATCAGCGCGACCTATAGCGGACGCGACGGCAAGGGCGTCGCGTCCCTGCTTGCGCTGCGGCTGGAGACCGGGCGCACCCACCAGATTCGGGTCCACCTCGCGCATGCAGGTCACCCCTTGCTCGGCGACGCTGTCTATGGACCGCACTTCAAGACCAAGGCCGTCCACCTCGGGCCGCAGGCCCAGGCGGCCCTCAGTGCCCTCGGGCGCCAGGCCCTGCACGCCTACCTCTTGGTAATAGAGCACCCGCGCACGGGAGAAATCCTGCACTGGAAATCGATTCTCCCTCAGGATTTGCTAACCCTGCAACGCGTTCTGGAAGCGGCGCTATGACGCAGGGCGCTCAGAAAAGCCTAGTCATACCAGCTGGTTATAGCAGCCACACGGGGACGTGACGTCAGCAATCCTTCCCTATCACGGGCCGTTTGGTGTAATGTTGCATCTGCGTTGAATATCCAACGCGGAACATCGCAGAGTGGCCGGCTTTAACCCAGCGGTCGCCTGCCAGGTCCGCCGCTATCGGGGGCCTGAACCCAACTGGAGGGCGCTGAATGGCCCGCACAGCTACGTTGCCGGTTCTGAATGGAGAATCCGGCTTATCAAGATACCTCGCCGAGATCCGCAAGTTCCCCATGCTGGAACCGCAGGAGGAATACATGCTCGCCAAGCGTTGGCGTGAGCATGACGATCGCGACGCGGCGCATCGGTTAGTCACCAGCCACCTCAGGCTCGTGGCCAAGATTGCCATGGGCTATCGCGGCTACGGCTTGCCGATTTCCGAGGTCGTCTCGGAGGGCAATGTCGGCCTGATGCAGGCGGTGAAACGGTTCGAGCCCGACAAAGGCTTCCGTCTCGCCACATACGCCATGTGGTGGATCAAGGCATCAATACAAGAGTACATCCTGAGGTCCTGGTCGCTCGTGAAAATGGGCACCACGGCAAACCAGAAAAAACTGTTCTTCAACCTGCGCAAGGCGAAGAGCCGGATCAATGCGCTGGATGAGGGCGACCTGCACCCGGACCAGGTGAAGACGATCGCCAAGCGCCTTGGCGTGACGGATCAGGACGTCGTCGACATGAATCGCCGCCTCGGTGGCGATGCCTCGCTCAACGCGCCGATCCGCGACGATGGCGAGGCCGGCGAATGGCAAGACTGGCTGGTCGACACCTCGCCCAACCAGGAAGCCATCATGGCGGAGAGCGAGGAATACGACCATCGCCGTGACGCCCTGACCGGCGCGATGGGAGTGTTGAACGCCAGGGAACGCCGCATCTTCGAGGCGCGGCGCTTGGCCGACGATCCGATGACGCTGGAAGACCTGGCGGCCGAGTTCGGCGTGTCGCGCGAACGCGTCCGTCAGATCGAGGTGCGCGCCTTCGAGAAGGTGCAGTCGGCGGTCAAGGGCGCGATTGCCCGGCAGGAGGCGGCGGCCCTGGAAGCCGCCCACTAATCCTGCAATGGATGGAGTTGACGAAAGAGCCGGCGGCGACGCCGGCTCTTTTTTGAGCTCTGTCGCGGCTGCCGGTCCGAAAGTCGTTCTTCGATGAGCCTCAATATGATGCCCGGAGCGTGCCGAGATAGTCCGACAGAGTGGTGGGATCGCCCTTCGTGCTCTGCCGTAGCGGCTGGCCGCTGAGCAGCACGCCGGCCTGGGTCTTGTAGTTGGGACTCGACGTGGTCGACATCAGCGGCAGGCTGACCATCTGGCGGTAGCGGTCATAAGCCTGTCGGGTCCCGACGAAGACGCAGATGCAGCGCTGCGGCTCGGCATAATAGTAGCGCATGGCCTCTCCAGCCCCTTCGGTGACGAAGCGGTGTGCCGGCAACGCGCGCATCGCTTTTTGCCCAGCCGGATCGTTGGCGATCTGGACACGAAAGCCGGCGGACGACAGATAGAAATTGTTTCGTTCCAGGACCGGCTTGCCCGGCGCATCCATGGCCGCCGAAACCGAGGCGTAGAGCAACAGCATGGCGGCCGGGATCAGCCGCGCGGTCCTGATGCCATTGCTCCGAAACAGGTGCCGATGGCTCGCCGCGATCGGCCGGATCGTCTGTGCTGACATTGCAAGTTTTCCCGCGCGCGTCTTTCCTGTTGTGTTGACCATAGACCGCGAACAGTGTGCCAAGATTGTGGACCTCGAGCGGCGTACAGCCGACGAGTCTGGGACGACTGTGGGCCTCGATCGCAATCTCGCGCAGACAGCACCTGCATGGCGCGGTCATGCCAATGACACCGCGATCACTCCCCCCACTCCCGCGCCATCGTCGCGAGCGCGCAGCCCTCGCAATAGCGCGCGTCCTTGAAGTCGATCCAGTTATGGGCATAGACGTGATCGAGCGGGATCTGGTAGCGCGTGCGCAGCACGCGGACCAGGATGCGCCAGGCGGCGATCTGCGCCTCCGTTGGGCCGCGCGTCACGTCGGGATAGTTGCCGGCAAATTCCACCCCGATCGAGGTGTCCTTGTTCACCTGGTGATAGGTCTTGCCGTTGTCGACATACTTGTTGTCGTTGCGGTTGGCGCCGTCGGTATGGGTGGGGACCAGCGTCTCGCTGACCGCCCAGTAAACGGTGCCGTCGGTCTCGACCCAGACCATGACGCCGCGCCGCGTCGGGTTGTTGGCCTGCTCCCGTGCGCCGCCGCGCGCCGAGCCCGCCGGCCCCTCGGTCTGGTGCACGATGATGTTCTTCCACGGATGCGACTTCGTAACGTCGCCCCAAGGCGCGAGCCACACCATCTTCAGCCCGGCAATCTCCGGCGTGCCGGCGACGCGCGCAATCCTTTCAATGTCGCCCTGCTCGGCGGACACGGAAACGGACAAGGCGCCGGCCATCAATGCCGCTGCAAGCAGACGTGGACTCATGAACTGACGCCCCTCATGGAGCGCTCAAGATAACACGTCAGACGCGCTTCAGCAGCCGCTCGGTAGCCTCGCCATCCCCCTCCGGTGACACCGGCGGCGCGGAACTATAGGCCGCATAGCGGTTCTTGCCTTCCTTCTTGGCGACGTAGAGCGCCTCGTCGGCGTGCAGGATCAACAACTCGGGCGACAGTGCGATGTCCCCGGTCCACTGCGCGATCCCGATCGACACCGCGATCGGAATGTCGAGGCCGCCGCTCGCTTCGGCGTCGTCGCGGCAGACCTGCAGCACCCGCCGCGCGATGATCGCGGCCTCCCGCAAGGTCGACGCCGGCAGCACGATGCAGAACTCGTCGCCCCCCGAGCGTGCCAGCATGTCGCCCGGTCGCAGTCGCGTCTGGGCCATCAGCGTGAAATGCTGCAGGCAGGCGTCGCCGGCGGCGTGGCCATGCGTATCGTTGATGGCCTTGAAGCTGTCCAGATCGACCACCAGCAGCGAAAACGGCACCCCGCTGCGTTCCGACCGCGCGCACTCCTCGGTGAGCCGCTGCATCAGGTGCCGCCGATTGGCGACGCCGGTCAGGTCGTCCAGCAGCGCGAGGTCGGCGACCTCGCTGCGCAGCCGTTCGACCGCCATCAGCAGCAGGCCGAAATTGATCGACATCGACAGGAACATCACCATCAGCACGGTCGCGGTGGCCGCTGGGCTCGATTGGCCGAATGTGAAGTCCATGCCAAGCAGGCTGCCAACAACCCGCGCGGCGTAGATGCAGACAAAGAGGATGATCAGAACGGCGGCCAGCCTGGCGCCGGGGCTACCCCGTCCGTATTCCGGCGCCAGCAGCAATCTCAGCATCAGCAGCATCGGCAGCGACTGCGCGATCGAGTAGGCGGTGATCCGCATCAGGCGGCTGTCGTCGCCATAGATGAAGAAGACCAGAACCGCCGCGGTGGCAGCGACGAGGCCGAGGCTGGCGCGCCAGGACGCGGCGCGGCCGTAGAAGCGCTGCGTACCCATCCAGGCGAGACAGGCGGCGAACACCATCACGGCGCCGGCGATCAACAGCGGCAGCAGCGAAGACGTCTCATTGCGCAGCAGCGCCAGCATCGCCCCCACGATGGCGGCGAACGCCGTGCCGGCCCAGTAACGCGCCGCGACCAGCTTGGGATAGGCGTGGACGACATAGGCCCAGATCAGAGCGAGCGCGAAAAAATTGACGACGAACACGGTCCAAAGCGTCGGAACGCTCAGCATTGCGACCCCCGGATACGCATTGTCCTGTCCCTCGTGCGGCCGGTCGGCGTGCCGACCATCCCAGTTCTTGGAGCCGCACAATGCGAGAATGGCAATTAACGGAATCTCAAGGCGCGCCCTTGAGATCACGGCGTGGTTTTAAAATGATAAAGAGCGAGTTGGCGGCGGATTAACCGTGCGGCGGGCGGGCCATCGCGCCACGGACTGGCGCGAAGCCACTGCAATTTTCCGCGAAATCGCATCAAAAATGCATAACAGTTGTGGATAACGCGATGACACCGGCGTGACAGCGCGGGGCAGCGGCTCGCGAATCTGCTTTCGATTACAGTCGAGGATATTGCGAGGCTGGCCCTCCGCCGAGCATGCCTCTCGTGTCGCGTTTCAATCCATTAAACCCTGAGAGGATACTATGGCTAAGAAAGCGAAGAAGGCGAAGAAGGCGAAGAAGGCCAAGAAGGCCAAGAAGGGGAAGTAACCTTCGTGGGGCCCGGGTGGGGTCTTGCTCCGCCCGGGCCGTCCGATGAGGACGGCAACCAAGCTCTCTCAGAAGCAGGCGGGCTCCCTTGAGTCCGCCTTTTTGATTTTACGGTTCTCTCGCCTCCGCGCGAACACAGCCAATTACCGGTCTGCAAAGGCCAGCCGCGCGCCGAGGCCGGCAAAGCCGCAGGCGAAGGCGCGCCGCATCCAGGCCATGACTGTTGGCCGCGACACCACCTTCTCGCGCACCGCGGCCGCGAACAGGCCATAGACGACGAACACGGCGAAGGTCATCGCCATGAAGGTGCCGCTCAATTCCAGCATTCTTGCCAGCACGCGGGTCTCGCCGGCATCGATGAACTGCGGCAGGAAGGCGAAGAAGAAGATCGACAGTTTTGGATTGAGAATGTTGATCAGGATCCCGCGCACGATCACGCGCGCCTGCGATTGCGGACTTTGGCGCTCGTCGATCGACAGCGCACCCGTCTCACGCAGGGTCTGCCAGGCCATGTAGAGCAGATAGAGCACGCCCAGCCATTTCAGCGTGGAAAACGCCAGCGCACTGGCGTGCAGGATGGCGGCCAGGCCCAGCATCGCCGCCACCATATGCGGCACGATGCCGAGCGTACAGCCGAAGGCCGCGGCGACCGAGGCCCGCGAGCCGCGCGTCAGCGCCGCCGCCAGCGTATAGAGCACGCCGGTGCCGGGCGAGGCGACCACGACCAGCGAGGTAATGAGGAAGGCCAGCGACATCTTGTCCTCCGATCAGTCCGACCCGCATGATGCGCCAATTGCCGGATTGGCACCACCGGTTTCCTTGGGCGGCCGCCCGGCGTTGCCGTTGTCGCGCGCTGCGGCGCCGGGTAGCGTTGCTGCCGGAACAGTGGGAGGAGCTTGCATGACCACCATCCGCGGCGGCGCCGCCGCCCTGACCGGCGCGGCCAGCGGCATCGGGCGCGCGCTTGCCATCGAACTCGCCGCGCGCGGCTGCGACCTTGCGCTCGCCGACCGCGACGAGGCCGGCCTCAAGGCGGTGGCCGCCGAGATCGACGGCGCGGGCGGGCGCAAGGTCAGCATCCATCGCGTCGACGTCGGCGAGCCCGCGGAGATCGCGGCATTTGCGCAGGAGGCGATCGCGGCCCATCCGGCGCTCAACATCCTGATCAACAATGCCGGCGTGGCGCTGTTCGGCGAGTTCACGGAGATCGACCCGGCGCAGATGGACTGGCTGATCAACATCAACTTCTGGGGCGCCGTGCACGCCTGCCGCGCCTTCCTGCCGGGCCTCTCCGCGCGGCGCGAAGCCCATATCGTCAACCTGTCCTCGGTGTTCGGCTTGATCGCCCCGCCTGGCCAGACCGCCTATGCGGCGGCAAAATTCGCCCTGCGCGGCTTCTCGGAAAGCCTGCGCCACGAGCTCGCGATGGCCAGCAGCCCGGTGCGGCTGAGCGTCGTCCATCCCGGCGGCGTTGCGACCGCGATCGCGCGCAATGCGCGGACGGGGGTCGGCGTCACCGACAATGCCCGCCGTGCGGAGTCGGTCGAGTGGTTCGAGAAGAACGCGAAGACCACGCCGACCGCCGCCGCGCTGCGCATCATCGACGGCATCGAGCACAACGAGCCGCGCATCCTGATCGGCAATGACGCGCGCATCCTCGACATCGTGCAGCGGCTGTTGCCCGCGAGCTACTGGTCCGTGCTGGCGCGCCGCCGGCAGCGGTCGGGGACGTAGCTCACTCCGCTGTCGTCCCCGCGAACGCGGGGACCCATACCGTGTGGACGGCAAGATGCTTGTCCCGCCCGTTCGTGCTTTGCGACCGCCGCCTGTGGTTATGGGTCCCCGCTTTCGCGGGGACGACGGCGCTGTTGTGGCGGCGGCGTTCAACACCATCAGCTTCTGTTCGACATCACGCCTCTCACCGCCCGACCAGCTGATCGGCGAAGTAGCCAATCGTCTTGCGGTAGATCACGGCGTGATTCCATTCGCGCATGGCGTCGAAATTGGCGCTGCCCTCGCCATAGTCGCCGCCCATCTCGAAACCGTTGGTGTGCAGCAGATTGGCGGTGGAGGCGAGCACGTCGGGCATGCTGTGGCGCAAATCGACACGGCCGTCGCCGTCGAAATCGACGCCGTATTTGATGTAGGACGACGGCAGGAACTGGGTCTGGCCGATTTCCCCGGCACCGGCACCGATCAGGTCGCGCAGCGGCAGGTCGCCGCGCTGCACGATCTTCAGCGCCGCGAGCAGCTCGGCCTGGAAGAGCTCGGAGCGGCGGCAATCATGCGCCAGAGTGGCGAGCGTCCGGATCACCGGCTGCTTGCCCATATCGCCCCGGCCGAAATCGGTCTCCAAACCCCAGATCGCGACCAGGATCTGCCGTGGCACGCCGAATTTCTGCTCGATGCGGGCAAGCAGCGCGGCGTGCCGCTGCAGCATGGCGCGCCCGCCATTGATGCGGCCCGGACCGACGCGGGTTGCGACATACTGCTCAAAACTCTTGTTGAAGGTGTAGCGCTGGCGGCGGTCGAAGGCGAGCGTGGCCGGATCCTGCGTGATCCCGGCGAAGGCCTGTGAGATCACCGCCTGCGAGACGCCGGCAGCCTGCGCCTCGTTCGAAAAGCTGGCGATGAAGGCGTTGAAATCGCCGCCGCAGCGGGCGGCGAGCGCCGGGCTTGCGAACGCCAAGGCACAAGACAGCATCAGCAGGCGAAAGCCATTCATCTCTGGTCGGTCCTTCAAAAGGGGATGTCACGATCGGGCCGCGTCGCGTGGGCATTCCAGGCGTTCCGAGGCACGTCATCGTCGTCACCCTGTTCATCTGTGGCCCTGCAACTGCCGCCGATTATCATTCAATCCGCCCCGATGCGCCAGCGTCGCCGATCTTGCGCGGCCCTCTATCCCCGCCGGCCACAATTTGGAACAATAGGCCGCTACCGCAGCCTGCCTTTATCCCGATTGAACGATTGTCACGATCCTGGAGGGGTTCAAAATGCCAATGGCTTCCGCGCGCAACGTTGTCAGCTTGCTCGCACTCCTGCTGGCGTTGTCGCTTCATGCTCTGTCCGGTGCACATGCGCAGACGCGCGACGTCGCGGGGGCGAAGGATTTTCCCGGCATCGGCCGCTTCTCGGGCAGCGTGATCACGGCCTATGTGGCGAAGGATTTCGATGCCGCACGGCTGCAGGCCGCGGCCTTCAAGGACGGTAACCCGACCGATGCGAGACGGCTCGAAGGCCGCATCACCCGCATCGCCTATCGCACCCGGCCCGGCCCCTCGATCCTCGAAGTCTCCAGGAATTTCGAGACGCAGCTCGCCAAGGCCGGATTCGAGACATTGCTCGCCTGCGATACCGACGCCTGCGGCGCTATCCCCTTCACCGAGGCGATCGACGTACTGCCGGTGCCGCAGATGTGGGTGGATGGCTTCAGCTATCGCTATTTCGCGGGTCGCAAATCCGAGGGCGGGCGCGAGACCTATGCGAGCGTCATCGTCAGCCAGAACAACCAGGACATCACGGCACAGCTCACGGTTGCCGAGCTCGGTGCGATCGAGAACAAGATGGTGGACGCTGCGGCGATGGCGAAGGGCCTCGGCGAAGTCGGTCACATCGCGCTTTACGGCATCTATTTCGACACTGACAAGGCGGTGATCAAGCCGGAAAGCCGTCCGACGCTGGAGCAGATCGCAAAGCTGCTGACCGGCCAGCCCCAGCTCAACGTCTTCATTGTCGGCCACACCGACAACAAGGGCACCCATGAGTACAATCTCGATCTGTCGAAACGACGCGCCGAGGCGATCGCTGCCGAGCTCGTCAAGACCTACCGCATCGCGCAGCCGCGGCTGCGCACCGCAGGCGTTGGCTTTCTCGCTCCCGTCGGCCCCAATGCCACCGAAGGCGGGCGCGCGCTGAACCGACGGGTCGAACTGGTATCGCCGTGAGGCTCGATCGAGGACGCGCGAGACGATGATGCAGGAAAGCCCCTCCCCCCGATCGACGTTCTTGCGCAACGCGCTGCTGCGGTTGCTGGCGATCAATCTTGCCGTGGGTGCCGCCGTTACCATGCTGCTGGTCGGCGGCCTGCTGGCCCTGAACCCCGGCGGTCTGCGCGACCTGATCCTCGCCGACCGTTCGCCCGGCATCGCGATCGCCCTGCTCCTGGGATCGTTCTTCGTCACCTTCGGTTCCGTGGCCATGGGCACCGCGGTCATGACGGCCGGACAGTCGCCTGATCGCCGGGGTCCGCGCGGCGGCAGGCCGGCGCGAACAGCGGATGCCCTGGTGCGCG
>Ga0207699_10000505_pt1 | contig 19461 bp, 21 predicted proteins | sample LARL51metaG_FD_184344 | JGI IMG/M metagenome (GOLD analysis project Ga0207699, IMG submission 184344) | Corn, switchgrass and miscanthus rhizosphere microbial communities from Kellogg Biological Station, Michigan, USA - LAR L5-1 metaG... | ecosystem: Host-associated > Plants > Roots >...
CTGGGGGACGACCCCCTGGAACCCCCGGTGGCTCACGGCCCCGTTCCTTCTCCCGCGGGGCCTTGGCCCTGTCAGCTCACGTAGAGGAAGCGCTCGACCTCGGCGGCGTCGGCGGCCAGGGCGGCCGCGTCGGCATCGGGAAGCGGCGCGAACGGTGCCAGCGCGACCTTGCCGCCGGGCAGGCTCCAGGTGCCGGCGGCGCGCCCGCGAACCAGCGCGAACGGCCGGAACAGGCCGTTGATCGCGATCAGCCGGCCGTGCGGGCCGACAACCGGGTCTCGTGAGTCCCAGCCAAGCAGCAGCGGATCGTAGGCGCCGAGCAGGCGCGGCGGTGGCGGCGGCGGGCATTCATCTCGCCGCCCGGCCAGATCCGCGAGACCGTCGTCGCGGGCGGCGAGCCGCCCGGCGATCGCGGCCAGGCCCGACCTGGCGTCCCGCAACGGCAGCCCGGCCCACTTGGCAAGGTCGCGGTCGGTGGCCGGGCCGTGGCTGGCCAGGTAGCGGGCGGCAAGCTCGGCCAGGGCCCGGTCCCGGTCGAACGCCGCGTGCTGCGCGGGCGGGGCGCCGAGCCAGTCGCGGACCAGCGCATAGGCGTGGTCGCGCCCGGCCATCGGGCCGCGCACGATGATCCCGCGGAGGCTGGCCAGCGCGAGCAGGTGGACGATGGCCTGGCCCTGCGTGCGCACTCCGGCCGCGGCGATCCGTTCGGCGAGCTGCGCGCGGGTCAGCGGCCCCTCGGCGGTCACCGCCCGCTCGATGACCGTGACCGCGCGCTCGGCGTCGGCGGGCGGCACGCCCTCCTGGGCGAGCCTGCGGGCGTTGCCGCGCAGCAGCGGCGGCGTGGTCAGCGGGTGCAGCCACCAGTAGTCCTCGGCCAGCACCAGGTGCAGCGTGCCCCGGTTCAGCCAGGTCACCACGACGCTGCGGTCCCGGGTAAGCGCGGCGTCGACGTCAGCGGCCGATCGGGCCCGGCTGCGGGCGCGCACCGCCAGCCGGGCTCCGCGCGGGTCCTGTGCCTGGACGGCGAGCAGCCAGCGGGCCACCTCGGCCGTGCCTTCGGCCGGGGGCCCGGACAGCAACTGGGCCGCCAGCCGCTGCGCCTGCCGCCGCTCCACCGCGGCGGCCGCGGCGTCCGGTGTGGTCATGAGCCATTTCTAGCGCGTGGCCAGGCCGCGCAGCAGCTCGTCCACGACACGCTCCACGTACCCGGGCGGCATGCTGGACCGGTCATACTTCCCGCGGGCGAGAACGGCACCGGTCAGCATGAACAGCGCGGCCTCGACGTCGATGTCCGTGCGCAGTTCGCCGGTGGCCACGCCGCGGCGCAGCACCGACCTGATCACCTCGCGCCGCGGTTCCAGCATCGTCTCCACGTACCGCGCCATCAGCCGCGGGTATTTGGCGCCCTCACCGAGCAGCAGCGCGAACTCCCTGACCCGGCGCGGATCGGCGACCGAGTCGCGCATGGCGGCCAGCACCATCACCAGGTCCTCGCGCACCGACCGGCCCGCTGGTTCGGGCAGTGGGGCCTGCAGCGCCCCGATCGCGTCAAGCAGCAGGTCTTCCTTGCCCGGCCAGCGCCGGTAGATGGTCGCCTTGCCCACGCCGGCGCGGGCGGCCACCGTCTCGATGCACAGGCCCTCCGGGCCGGATTCGGCGAACACGCTGAGCGCCGCGTCGATGATGGCGCGCTCAGCGCGCTCGCTGCGGGGCCGGCCAGGGCGGCGCGGGGCCGGCCTGGCGTCTGTCTTCGCTCCGGCCGAAGCCATCGCTCATCCCTCCCGCGCCGCGGGCCCGCCCGGGCCCCCTGCCGCGACCTCGCTGGCGGGCGCGGCCTCGCTGACGAGCACCGCTCCGTTCCCGGGCACCGCCCCGTTACCGGGAACCGCCGCGGTCTCGCTCGCGGGCACTGCCCCATTCACATGCGCGGCCTCACCGGCGCTGCCAGCGGCCTGGGCCTGCCGGGCCGTACCGGCCCTGGCGCGGCCCGGCATCCAGCGCATCACGACGAGCGCGCCTAGCAGCGTGATCGCCGCGGAGATCAGCGTGGTGAGGTGCATGGCGTGCACGAACGAGGTGTCGGCGAACGCCGACAGGTCCCGGCCCGCCGGGCCCAGCTTGGCGGCCACCGCCTGGCTCGCGGTGATCGAGCTTGTTGCGGCGTTCCGCGCGGGGGCGGGCAGCGCGCTCAGGTGCGGGCCGAGCTGGCTGCGGTAGGCCTGCGCCAGGATGGAGCCGAGCACGGCCACACCGAGCGCACCGGACACCTGGCGGGCGGTGTTGGTCAGCGCGGAACCGGCGCCGGCCCGCTCCCTGGGCACCACCGACATGACCGCCTCGGTGGCGGGCGGCATGACCAGGCCCATCCCCGCGCCCTGGACGAAGAACGCCAGGGCCAGCACCCATATCGGCGTGGCGACGTTGAGCAGCTGGTAGCTGATCAGCGCGGCGGTGACCAGCAGCAGACCGCTCGCCACGACCGATTTGGCGCCGAACCGCCGGACCAGGGCGGCGCTGCGCGGGGCCGTCAGCATCTGCGCGACCGCGAACGCCAGCGAGAAGGCGCCGGCCTTCAGCGGGGTGTACCCGCGCACGCTCTGCAGGTAGAAGCTCAGGAAGAACAGCGCGCCCATCATGCCGAAGAACACCAGCGACAGCGCGGCGATGGCCGAGGACAGCCGCGCGTCGCGGAACAACCGTACGTCCAGCGAGGGGTAGCGGACCCTGGCCTCGTACCACACGAAGAAGGCGAGTATCGCCAGGCCGCCGAGCGCCGGGCCGAGCACGTCCAGGTGCACCCAGGAGCCCTTGTCGCCACCTTGGATGATGCCGTACACCACCAGCACCAGCCCGGCGATCGAGGCGAGCACGCCGACATAGTCGATCCGCCCCGGGTTGGGGTTCTTCGACTCGGGCACGAGCAGGGCTATCGCCACCACGCTCGCGGCGCAGAACGGCACGTTGATCAGGAACACCGAGCCCCACCAGAAGTGGGCGAGCAGCAGGCCGCCGACGATGGGGCCGATGGCGATGCCGATGCCGACGGCGACGGCCCATATCCCGATGGCACGGGGGCGTTCCGCCGGGTCGAACACGTTGGAGATGATCGACAGCGTCTGCGGCATCACCGCCGCCGCGGCCAGGCCCATCGCCGCGCGCGCCCAGACAAGCTGGTCGGGCGAGTGTGAGTACGCGGTGATCAGTGAGAACAAGCCGAACGAGGCCAGCCCCACCATCAGCATCCGCTTGCGGCCGATGCGGTCACCCAGCACCCCGAAGGTGAAAAGCAGGCCGGCGAACACCAGCGTGTAGGAGTTGATCGCCCACTCGAGCTGGCTCTGACTCGCCCCGAGGCCCGCGGTGGGCTCGGCGATGGTCTTGAGCGCGACGTTCAGGACGGTGTTGTCAAGCACGATCGCCATCAGGCTGGTGATCAGTACCCCGAGGATGATCCAGCGGCGTCGCTGCACCTTGGAGTCGGTATCGGCGAGCGGGGCCACGCTGGAGTTACCTGCGGAAACACCGGGTGTGTCCATGGTCCCCCTCCGGGTCCGTAAGAGCGTGTACGGCCCGTACATCCCGGGGCGGCGGGGCCGCCGCCCCGGGAGGGCCAACAATACGGAACAGGTCCGTATCGTAAAACATTCCCGGGCTATCCCCCGCCCGGACCGCGTGGCATGCTGAAGGCGTCCGGGGACGCCACCACGGCGCCACGAGGCAGGAGGATTCCCATGACCGCACAGCCCGGTGACTCGGGCGCGGCCGCGATCAAGGCGCGGACCGCAGAACCCCTCTATGGCGGCAGTGCCAGCAGGCGGATCACCGTACGTGACCTCGCCGCCGCCAAGGCCCGCGGTGAGAAATGGCCCATGCTCACCGCCTACGACGCGCTCACCGCGCGCGTCTTCGACGGCGCCGGGATACCGGTGCTCCTCGTGGGCGACTCGGCGGGGATGGTCGTGTTCGGCCACGACACCACCATCCCGGTGACCGTGGACGACCTCATCCCGCTCACCGCCGCGGTGGTTCGCGGCACCCGGCGGGCGATGGTTGTCGCGGATCTGCCGTTCGGCTCCTACCAGGCCTCGCCGCGCGAGGCGTTCGCTACGGCGGCCCGGTTCCTCAAGGAGTCCGGGGCGCACGCGGTCAAGCTCGAAGGCGGCATGCGGGTGGTCCACCAGGCCGAGGAGCTTGTGCAGGCCGGCGTCCCGGTCATGGCGCACCTGGGCCTGACGCCGCAATCGGTCAACGCATTCGGCGGATACCGGGTCCAGGGCCGGGGCGAGGACGGCGAGCGCCTGCTGCACGACGCCAAGGCCATGGAGGCGGCGGGCGCCTTCTCCGTTGTCCTTGAGTGCGTGCCCGCGGAACTGGCCGCCCGGGTCACCCAGAGCCTGTCGATCCCGACGATCGGGATCGGCGCTGGCCCGGACTGCGACGCCCAGGTCCTGGTCTGGCAGGACATGGCCGGGCTCACCCCGCACACGGCGAAGTTTGTGAAGAAGTACGCCGACGTGGCCGGGGTACTCGGCAGCGCCGCGCGCGCCTTCGCCGAGGAGGTCGTCGCCGGCCAGTTCCCCGACGCGGACCACTCCTACCGCTGACGCGCACCGAACCGTTTGCCGTGGTGGGCACTCCACCCACATTCTTTGGTGGGTGGAGTGCCCATCACCACATAAGTCCCGGCCTAGTCGTTGTCGTCGCTCACCGCGCCCGCCATCAGGCCAAGGCCGATGCCGAGCATCCACACGTCCTTGCTGATCCCGGTGCCGGCCTGGGTCGGCCAGACGCTGCCCGGTTTGTGCAGCGCCGGGGTGCGCAGGTACATCGTGAGCAGGCTGCCGGAGAACCCGGTGAGCGCGGCGCCGGCCAGCGCGCCGGGCACCACGGGGGCGAGCAACGCGGTGCCGATCGCGATCTCACTCGCGGCGAGCACCCGGACGAAGCGCTCCGGCGGGATGCGCTCCAGGAACGGGAAGGCGCCGGACGCCGCCTTGTGCAGGCCCTTGGCCCTGGCCTCGTCGGCGCGCCATTTTTCCAGTCCCGCGTGGAGAATGTACGCACCGGTCGCGACGCGCGCGGGGAGGTCACGTGCCTTGACGCGGAAAATCACGGGCGTCCTTTCGCTCCGCAGTGTTGTTGAAAGCTAAACATACTAGGCCGCAGCCCGGTATGCGGCCACAGGGGGCAACAGGGCGGGCCGCGGCGCCGCGTGCGCAAGCGGAGCGTCAGACGTCGGTGATCCGCAGCCCGGCGTGGGCCTTGTACCGCCGGTTGATGGACACCAGGTTGGCGGTGAACGCCTCGACCTGCCCGCAGTTGCGCAGCCGCCCCGCGTATACGCCGCGGACCCCGGGAATCCGCGCGGCGAGCGCCTGGACCAGGTCGGTGGCCGGCCTGTCGTCGCCAAGCACGAGCACGTCAAGGTCGACGCTGACGACCTCGGGATCGAGCAGCAGCACGGCCGAGACATGGTGGAAGGCACCGACCACCACCGAGCCGGGGAGCACCGCCGCCGCCTGCTCCGCGGCACTGCCCTCGGGCGCCCCCAGCCGGAAGCAGCCGCGCTGGTCGAATCCCAGCGGGTTCACGCAGTCGATGACGATCTTGCCGGCCAGCGGCGCGGCCAGCGATGTGAGCAGGTCGCGGTGGCCGTCCCAGGGCACCGCCACGATCACCACGTCTGCGGCGGCGGCCGCGTCCGGGTTCGCCATGCCGCGGATGCCCAGGTCCGCGCCCAGAGCCTGCGCGACCGCGACGGCACGCTCCACGCTGCGGGAGCCGATGATGACCGGGTTGCCGGCCAGCGCGAACCTGCGGGCGAGCCCGCGGCCCTGGTCACCGGTACCGCCCAGGATGCCGATGGTCAAGGTCACGACGTCGGGACCGGGTGCTGCCTGGTTGTCGGACATGGCCCGATCCTGCCAGAGCGCTGCCGGGCCATGGCACCATGGGGGCGTGAACGCCGAGCAGGTTGCCGCGCTGCGGACGCTGCTCGCCCCCACCGGCTGGCTGGACCGGGCCGCGGAGTTCGCGCGCGCCGTGCGCGCGTCGGCGCGGACACAGGGCGGGCTGCTGCTTGTCGGCACGCCCGAGCACGAGCCCTGGCATTTCGCCGCGCACTTGGATGACGAAAGCCGGCTCGCCGGGCTGCCCGAACTCGCGCCCACCCTGGTCCGCTGGAACCCGCCGCCCGGGGCGCCGCCGCACCTGAGCGTGAGCCTGGCCCGGCTTGGCGACGCGGGGCGCGGCGACTCGCTGGTGGTGGTGAGCCCGCAGGTGGCGCCGGACCGGTTGCTCGAGCGCGTCTGCGACGCCCGCAAAGGCGGGGCGACGATCCTGGCCCTGGACCGCGGCGACCGCCGCCTGGCCGATGTGGCCCACGAGGAACTCACCGTGGCGCCGTCCGCACCGCTGACGTTCGACGCCGTCCAGCACCTGGTCAGCGCCGCTGCCGGGGAGCGCACCGAGCCATCTCGGCGCCTGCGGGCACGGCTCGCCCGGCTGCTCGACACGGTGACCGGCCCCGTCTCCCCCTAGCCTCACGGCGCGGCGCTCCCCCGCTCCTGGCTGGAATCATGCGATACGCCGGTTCGTCCCGGTGTGGTCCGGTTCGATGGCGCCGTTCGTGGCGGGCGTGCTGTCGCTAAGGTGAGGGCATGAGCGAGCTTTCCGGGCCCGCGGACCACAGCCTCATGCGAGTGTCCGACAGCGACCGTGAGCAGGCTGCCGACGTGCTCCGCGAGGCAGCCGGGCAGGGGCGGATCAGCCTCGACGAGCTCGACGAGCGCCTCGAATCCGCCTACGCCGCCAAGACCTACGCCGATCTCGCGGCGGTCACCCACGACCTGCCGCCGTCCGCGCGGATGCCGGCCCCGCCGGTCCAGGGAGCCACACAGATCAGCCGCATCGGCGGCACGCCGCGGTCCAAGTTCTCCGTGGCGATCATGAGCGGCGCGCGGCGGATGGGCAGGTGGGTGGTCCCCCCCACGTACGTGTCGGTGGCCGTGATGGGCGGGATCGAGCTTGACCTGCGCGAGGCACAGTTCAGTGAGCCCGTGGTCACGCTGCACGCCTACACGCTGATGGGCGGCATTCAGATCACCGTCCCCGAGGACGTCGATGTGGACGTGTCCGGGCTGGCCTTCATGGGCGGGTTCGACCACAACGCCAGCGGGCCCGGGGTGGCCGGCGCACCGCAGGTGCGCGTACTCGGGTTCGCCCTGATGGGCGGCGTCGAGGTCCGGCGCAAGCCGGTCAAGGCCAAGCGCACACCGGTGGAGCCCGGCACCCAGGGATACATTGGCGGCCCCGGGCCGGGCGCCATCAGCGACGCCACCGGCAACGGAACCGGCGAGGACAACGGCCCGCCCGCCGTCCGGGGCTGAGGTACTGCTCAGCTGTCCAGGCTGAGAACCATCGTGGGGCGCTCGATGACGTGGTCCTCGCGCAACGGCCGCACCGCGGTGCCGATCGCGAAGAACTCGGTGGTGTGCGAGCCCCAGGTGTGGCTGTGCTGGCGAAGCTGCACCCCGACGATCCCCTCCGCGTGGTACTCCTCCGCCTCGGCCTGCATCCGGCTCATCGCCAGCTCACGCGCGTCGTACAGGGCCTGGGTGAACTGCTCGAGCTCGACGTTCTTGCCGATGTTGCCGAGCACACCGCCGAGGCGCTGGTGCGCGATGTGGTACACGCAGGTGCCCATCACCATGCCAAGCGGCGCGTACCCGGCGCGGATCAGGGTCCAGAAGTCCTGACCGGACAGGTCGGAGGTGAACGGCTGGTTCTTGTTGTTGCGCCAGTTGGCGACGCCTCCGCCACCCGCGCCTTCCTCGGCCTTGACCGCGGTGCCGATCGCGATGAACTCCGCGATGTCGGCGCCGAACTCCTTCAGCTCCACATCGAGGCGGACCCCGACGATGCCGTCCGCGCCCAGCGCATCCGCTTCGGCTTCCATCCGGCCCATGGCCAGCTCGCGCGCGTGGTACATGGCCTGGGACAGCACGTCCAGTTCCTGGTTCTTGCCCCACCGGCCGAACTGCAGCCCCACGTGGTAGATGGAGCTGCCGAGCACCAGCCCGAGCGGGCGGAACCCCGCCTCCCGGACGAGCAGGAACTCGTTGACGGACAGGTCCGAGGTGAAGATGGCACCGGGCTTACCCGGCGTCAGCTCCGCCAAGCGTGCCAGCGCATCATGGGGGACTCCGGCCGCGCTCAGCTCGGTGGAGGTCTGGTCGGTCATCGTTCTCCTCGGATCAACATCGTGGACCGCGCCCGTTTCAGGGGCCCAGCTGGACCCGGGCGGCCTGGCGGCGCTTCGGGTCCAAAGACAGGATCGCCAGGCTGGGCCGCTCCGCGGCGCGCGACCGGGCGTGGAAGCGAGCGATAGCGGTACCGATGAGGGTGGCCTCGACGATGTGGTCACGCCTGCCTTCGGCGGCCGGGCAGTCACGATCCCGCACCTTGGTGGTTACCGTGGTCACGACCACGCCGTCGGCGCCAAGCCGCGCCACGTCCTTCTCGAGCTGCTCACGTGCGTCGTGGCGGGTGTCGGCCACCACCTCGGTATAGCCATGGACTTCGGTGTTCCCCGCCCCCCAGCGGGTCTGGGTCACGGTGAGCCAGTCGTCATGGCGGGCCCCGACCGAGATGCCGAGCACCAGGCCCGCGGGCATCCAGCCGTCCATGAACAGCTTGGCGAAGTCCTGGCCGGACAGGTCGGAGGTGAACGGCCGCGCCAGCGGCGGGCCCGGCCCGCGGACCGCGGTGCCGAGCGCCTTGAACTCCAGGCCGCCGGCCGGAAAGGCCCCGATGCTAAGGGCGACGCCGACGACGCCGTGGCCGCCGAGCGCGGCGCATTCCGCCGTCATCCGGTCGATCGCGTCACGCCGCGCCTGGTACAGCGTTGCCACCATGGGGGCGAACGAGGCGAAGTTGCCGTCACCGGACACCGTAGTGATCCCCACCGCGGGGCCGCCGAAGCGCCCGCCGAATCCGGACCAGGCCCCGGGGCAGGAGAACCCGCCGGTGTAGCCGACGTTGTAGACGGCCGCGCCGAGAACCTGGCCGACCGGCTCGAAGCCGGTGCTGCGGATCGCCGCGAACTCGGCCGTCGAGAGCGCCGAGCCCCAGGTGCCGCTGTCCCTGATTTCGGCCATCCGAGCCTTCGCCGCCGTGGGCAGGCCGGTCTCGCTGCCACGATCGGCCACGCGCGGCCCCCTTCGGTCAGTTCCGGCGCCGCTTTCACGATACCGGCCTGCGCAGGTGTGACTCAGCCGCCGTGCTCAGTCTCCGTTTTGGGCATCCCACTCCTCGTTGCGGCGGCGCACCGTCTCCAGCGCCCTGGCCGCCTCCTCCTGGGTGGCATACGGCCCGAGCCGGTCCTTGGCCGGGCAGCCTTCTTCGGGTTCCACAGTGTGATGCCGGAGGCAATACCACCAGCGGTGTTCGGAGTCCATGACGATTAGACTCGCAGACCATGGCGACCTTGCTCCAGCCCGGCCGGATTTCTCCTATGCGGCAGGTGCCCGCGCACATACCGCGGCCGGAGTATGTGGGCCGCCCGCGCCCCAGGACCGGGGAGCCAGACGTCAAGGATGCGCAGACCATCGAGCGGATGCGGGCGGCGGGCAAACTCGCGGCCCAGGCGCTGGCCGAGGTGGGCCGGCATGTCATGCCTGGGGTGACCACGGACGAACTCGACCGGATCGGGCACGAGTTCCTGTGCGACCACGGCGCCTACCCCAGCACACTCGGCTACCGCGGCTTCCCCAAGTCGCTGTGCACTTCGCTGAACGAGGTGATCTGCCATGGGATCCCCGACGACACGGTGATCGCCGAGGGTGACATCGTCAACGTGGACATCACCGCGTTCCTGAACGGCGTGCACGGAGACACCAACGCCACGTTCCTCGCCGGGGAGGTGGACGAGGAGTCCCGGCTGCTGGTGGAGCGGACCCACGAGGCGATGATGCGGGGCATCCGGGCGGTGGCCCCGGGTCGGCCGCTGAACGCGATCGGCCGGGTGATCGAGTCCTATGCCCGCCGGTTCCACTACGGAGTGGTCCGTGACTTCACCGGGCACGGGATCGGGACCACGTTCCACTCCGGCCTTATCGTGCCGCACTTCGACGACCCCGCGGTCAGCCTGATCATGGAACCGGGGATGACGTTCACCATCGAGCCGATGCTCACACTGGGCACGATCGAGTACGACATCTGGCCGGACGGCTGGACCGTGGTGACCAAGGACGGCAAGCGGACCGCGCAGTTCGAGCACACGGTCCTGGTCACCGCGGACGGCCACGAGATCCTCACCCTCCCGTAGCGGGCACAACCGGTGGGCGAGCTGATCGTGCTGCGGCACGGGGAGACGGAGTGGAGCAAACAGTTGCGCCACACCGGGCGCACCGATCTCCCGCTGACTCCCGCCGGTGAGGCGGCGGCCGCCGCCCTGGCGCCCGCTCTCGCGGCCCGGCCGGTGGGTGGGGTGTTCACCAGCCCCGCCCGGCGCGCCGTGGCGACCGCGGCCCTGGCCGGGCTGACCGGCGCCAAGGAGGACCCGGACCTGCAGGAGTGGGACTACGGCGGGTACGAGGGCAGGACCACCGCTGACATCCAGGCCGAGCGGCCTGGATGGTACCTGTGGCGGGACGGGGTGATCCCCGGCGACGCCGCCCACCCGGGGGAGACCCTCGCCGCGGTGGGGGCGCGAGCCGACGCGGTGCTGGCACGGGTGAGCCCACTGCTGGCCGACGGCGACGTCGTGCTCGTCGCCCACGGCCACCTGCTGCGCGTGCTGACCGCCCGCTGGCTGCGGCTGGAGCCCGCGGATGGGCGCCTGTTCCAGCTCAAAACGGCGACCCTGAGCACGCTGGGCACCGAGCACGGCGAGCACGTGATCACCTCCTGGAACGTCCCGCCCACGGCTCTCTCGCGCTAAGCGGCGCCGTGCGCGGTGAACGTGCACCAGTTGACGAAGCTGCCCGGATCCTCGGTGTCGGCTGCCTCGCGTGCCTCATGTAGTGCGCGGGCGAGAGTAGTGCCGCGGGACAGGCCGTGGTGCACCGCGGTCATCAGCCGCGCCGCCGGGACGTCCGGAACCACAGCCGCACTGGCAAGGATGCCGGCGGTACCCCGGGCAAGAAGCGCACCCACGAAGCCGAGCACCTCGTCGCCGGCATAGCTGGCCTGGGAACCGGACTGGCACGACGCGAGGATGAGCCGCCGCGGCGCGAGCCCTCGCGCGTAGATCTCCTGGAGCGTCATCGGGCCATCGCTGAGCAGCAGGGAGGAGAACATCGGGTTGTCCGCGCGCAGCACGCCGTGGCAGGCAAGGTGGGCGAGATCGGCGCCCGCCAGGGCGTCGGCCACGGCGGCGGCGGTGCTCGCAGGGGGCATCAGGCGGCGCGCGGTCGCGTAGACGCGGGCCAGCTTCTCAACCTCCTCAACAGCCCCGGGCAGATCGGGTCCGGCCACGAGCGCCACAGCATCGCCCGGATCGGCGGCGGACGGCGCGGCGCGGGCCGCGGCCGCGGTGCGCGCCCAGATGGTCGCGGACGGTGCCACGGCGACGGGGCCGGCGTGCACCGCCGCCCACGGGACGCCGTCAAGGCCGGGCACGGGAATGACCACAAGCTCGTCGCCCGCGCCCACGTTCAGCGGGGCCAGCAGCGTTTCGGTCAGCCGGCGCAGGCGCAGCTCGGCGCTGGCCCTGGCGGCGGCGTGCGCGGCGGGATTCCCCGGCTGCGCGAGCCGGCGCAGCGCGAACAGCAGCGCACGCACCTGTTCCCGCACCGGCCGCAGCGGCCCAAGCGGGGCGATCCGGCTGCGCCGCGATTCGATGACCACTGCGATCAGCTCATCCCCCAGCAGCCCGTACGCGACAAGCATCCGCCCAGCCAGCCGGTCACGCAGCGCGCCGACGGCAACCGGTGCCGCGGAGACCTCTGCCACGGGGCCAGCCCGCCAGGTGGCGCGCCGGATCCGCTCTTCGAGTACCGCCTGCTCGGACACCGGCCGTTCGGCGCGCGCCGCTGCCGGGCCCTGGCCCGCGCCCTCCTGCGTCCCGGCCGCCGCCGCGCGCAGCGCGGCGATATCCGCACTGATCGGCGCGAACGCCGGCGGCTCGACAGCCAGCAAGGCGGCGGCCCGGGCGCGCTCCATCCAGTTCAGCACCCGGGCCGGCGAACCGTTCCTGACCACCACCTCCAGCCCGATCCGGCCCAGTTCCGCGCCATGCCCCGACGCGAGCGCGCGCAACTCCACCGAGGGCAGGCTGTTGCGGTGCCGGGCAAGATCGGTGAGGCCGTGGCGGCAGTGTGCCAGCGCCTCTCGGTCGCGGTGCCGCAGGCTGGCCGCGAGCGCGCCGGCGACCTGGCCACGGAGCCGGACCAGCACCCCTGCCCCGCGGGCCAGCGATCCGGCCCGGGCCAGGGCGGCGAGCGCCTGGCGGCGCCGGTCGAGTGCGGCCGCGAGCCGCCCGGCCACCAGGAAGCCTTGCACCGCCGCCGCGGTGGACCCAGTGCTGGCGAGCAGCCGGGCTGCCACGGCGGCCTGGTGCAGTTCCTCCAGGCCACCGGTGCCAGCTCCCAGGCGCGCCTCCGCGGCGACGACCACCGCCCGGGCACGGAAGGCCGCGCGGGTTTGCCGCCCGAAGGCGGCCGCGGCCGCGGCCGCGGCGGTGACCGCCGCGTCGTGATCGCCGGCCAGCAGAGTGAGTTGCGCGACGCGCAGCTGGGCCTCGGCCGCCATGAGCGGGATCCCGGTGTCGGCGAACTCGCGCGCCGCCCGCCGCGCCGCTCTGGTGGCCTCGGGCAGCAGCCGCAGTTCCATCAGCGCGTCGGCGTACTCGATGTAGTGCTCCCCCAGGGGGAGTGCGGCGGCCTGGTAGGCCCGCGCCGCCTCCTCGAAGATCCGCAGGCCTTCGGCGAACCGCCCGGACTTCATGGTGACCCAGGCCCGGGTCTGGGTGAGGGTTGCGGTGAGCGCGGGACCGATCTCCGCGACGTCAGGCGTCTCGCCGAGGCGCTGCAGCGCCGAGCCGAACCGGCCCTGCTCGGCCTCGATCAGGGCGAGGTTGTTCACACAGACGGCGCGCCGCCAGGTGCTGATGCCCGAGTCGGCGAGCAGCCGGTGATAGATCGCGGCGGCATCGTCCAGCCGCCCGCTGTTCTGCAGCAGGACGGCGCGGTTGAAGTCCAGTTCCAGCGCGGCCGGGCCGGTGACGAGCGCCGCGGCGGCGGTCAGGTCCCTGCGGGCCGCCGGGAACCGGCCAAGTTCCTGCTGGACGGCGGCACGGCTCATCAGCAGATCCGCGAGCGTGGCCCGCAGATGGTGGCGGCGGGCGATTCGGCAGGCCTCATCAAGCAGCACGATCGCCGTGGCGTCGTTGAGCCTGGATTGCTCCGCCAGTGCCAGTGCTCGCAACGCCAGGGCAAGTGCCTGCGGGTGACGTGCCTGTCTCGCCTCGGCGACCAACGCCTCGGCTACCGGCCGGAACAGGTCCGGATTGGCCGCCACATCCTGATACACCCGTTCGGCACGTATCACAAACCCCTCTGCGGGCTCTGTGTTAGATGGAGAGGGCTCCTCCCCCGAGCCGACACTGCCTGCCATGCATAAAGGATCGGTGAACCAGATGGCTTCTGACCAGCAAAATTGGGGCGTTCCGTTTCCCGGTGACTTTTCGGATTGGCAAGGTGACACACCTGGGGGCACGCCGGAGGACGTGCAGTGGGAGGTGCAGCAACTGGCACAGGTGCGCTTCCAGCCCTGGGTACGGCATGAGCTGCTCAGGCTCCTGGAGCAGCGCCGCGCGGGTGGGAGAGGCGTGGTTGAGTTCGACTTCCTGCCGGTCCAGGTTGGTTTCGACACCCTGATGGCCAGGGGGGAACTGCTGATCACGACGGAGTCCTACCTCGGCTACCCCGGAGGGGTGAGATGGAACGGCCGTGTTCACAGCGCCGCCAAGCCATACTTGGACTCGCTCGGGCTGCGCGCCGCGCCGGTGGACTGCGCCGATCTGGAAGGCAGGGTCCTGCGACTGGTACCTGACGAGCACCTCGATGCCCACGTGCTCGCCGACATCGCCAGGAATCTGCGGCTGCGGGGTCATTCCGCATCCCTCAGCTACATCACGCCGACTGCGCCGGTGCACAAGCATCCGCCCGCGCCGCTGCCGGGCCCCGGCGACACCACGCTGGCGCTGGCGCCGCGGGCAGCGGTCCGGCCGGCCAAGGTGGCCAAGGTGGCGGTCATCGACACCGGAATCACCGACCAGCGCAGGACCGACGGCCTGCTCGCCGATATCCCGCGCACGCCGCAGAACATCGACCCGCTGAACAGGTTCCCCGTCAGCGGCCCTGACCAGTATCTCGATTTCGACGCCGGGCACGGCACGTTCGTCGCCGGGATCATCGATCAGGTCGCGCCGCACGCCGAGATCAGCGTCTACCGTGTCGTGGACACCGACAGCGTCGCCAGCGAGGTCGACGTGGCCTGCGCGATGATCGATGCGGTCAAGGCTGGCAACCAGATCATCAACCTCTCGCTCGGCTGCCAGACGCACGATGACTTCCCCCCGGTCGCGCTCCAGGCCGCACTCACGGTCATCGCCGAGCTGGACGCCGCCAAGCCAGCCGACGAGAAGACGATCATCGTAGCGGCCGCGGGAAACTGCGGCGACACACGGCCGTTCTGGCCAGCGGCCTTCCCCGAGGTGACCTCGGTAGGCGGCCTGAACCCCAACATGACCCCCTCGCCGTGGTCCAGTCATGGCTTCTGGGTGACCTGCTCGACCGTCGGGCAGGGGCTCTTTTCCACCTTCGTCGCCGGCCAGGAGAGCCCGCAGGTCGACCCGGCCGCGACCATCTTCCCAGCACCGAACCCGTTCGCCATTTGGAGCGGCACCTCGTTCGCCGCCCCGCAGGTCGCGGGCGCCATCGCCCGGCTGTACCAGGCTCCTGGCGTGACGCCGCGTGCCGCGCTGGATCAGTTGCTACAGGTAGGTGTGCCGATCCCTGGCTTCGGGCAGGCGGTACAGATACTCAGGGGCATTTAATGTCTCGGTTTCAGCGGATCCGTATCATCGTCCTCCCGCCGCTATCTGTAGGAATAGACGGGGGCGCGGGAATCCCGTTGTGCCAAATCCCCTCGTCGGTAGGAGGATGGTGGGCATGGGGGACAGACCGGAGGTTGGCCGGTTGGTCCGGGCTAGCGCGGATGGTGATCAGGCAGCATGGAATGAGCTGGTTCGCCGCTTTGCCCACCCGGTGATGGCCGTGATACGAAGCTACCGTCTCACTCCAGCGGACGCCGAGGACGTCTACCAGACCGTCTGGCTGAAGCTGGTCGAGAACCTCGACAGCCTCCGCGACCCGGAGGCCCTGCCAGGCTGGCTGCGCAGCACCACGATGCACGAGTGCCTCCGCCAGCTGGAGCGCAGGCGGCGGACGATACCGGTGGACCCGCAGTCCGACGAGGCCGCGAGGCAGCCCAGCGCCGATGACATCGAGGCGGCGGCCATGCGGGCCGAGCTCCGGGTGGCCCTTCGCGACGGGCTTGCCGAGCTCAGCGAGGAAGACCAGGCCCTGCTGCGGCTGTACGCCCTGGCCGAGCCGTACAAGAACGTCTCCGAGCTCCTGCAGATGAAACCCGGCAGTATCGGGCCCACCCTTGGGCGCAGCCTGGCGCGGCTGCGGCAGACTCGTGCCCTGCGCAGGTACCTGGGCACCCCGCCAGCCGCCGAGCATCAGAAGGGCGGTGATCGGCTTGAGCTCGCCCCGCTGGACCGATGATGAGCTCCTGCGCGAGCTACGTGCCGCGCTGCGGGAGCCACCCGTGGACGAGAGATTGATCCGGGCCGCCCAGGCGGCGTTCACGTGGCGGACCGTGGATGCCGACCTGGAAATCCTCAGCCTGGAGACCGAGCTGACGGCGAGCGATGCCGCCTTGGTGCGCGACGCCGGACAGGGCTCACGACGCGTGTTCGCCTTCCACGGCGAGCGGCTGAGCGTGGAGATCGAGATCGACGACGACGGCATCGCAGGGCAGCTGACACCGCCCGGACCGGCGCGGGTCACGTTGGTGACCCCGGACGGCCCGCAGGCGGCCGTGGACGCCGATGAGGTCGGCTACTTCAGCCTTCCCGCGCCCCCGTCCGGGCCGATACGCCTGGACTGTCAGCGTGGCAGCGAACGCTTCCTGACCGAATGGACCACCACCTGACCACGCAGTGCCCGTCACGGCGGCCCCGGGGGAGCCCCGCGCCGGTCAGGGCCTGAGCGTCTCTTCCTCGATCCAGCTCAGGAAGCCCTCCGAGCCCGCCACGATCGGCGTCGCGACGATCTCCGGCTCGTCGTAACTGTGGCTGCGGGTGATGAAGTCGGCGAGCGCCTGGTACCCGCTGGTGGGCAGCTTGAGGGTGAGCAGCCATTCCTCGGCGCGCTCCAGCGTTCCCTCCCACCAGTAGGTGCTGGCCACCGGGCCGCTGACTTGGGCACACGCGGCAAGGCGGGCCTGCACCGCCCCGCGGGCAAGCTCCACCGCCTCGGCGCGTGAGTCCGTGGTGGTCTGCACCTGCAGGAAACGGCCGCTCACCTGGGACAGCCCAGCCTCGGCCGGCTCGTCGTCACCCGACATGGCATCCGATCGTACGCCTCCTGCGCCGCCCGGCAGGCACTGCGAAGGCCGCGGCTTCTGGCGCGCCGCGCAGCGGCGCGGGATGATCGCGGATGCAGGCGAGGGAGGCACCGACGTGACCGGCGATACGTACTGCTTCGTGGTGAACCCGGCTGCCTGCCACGGCCGGGGCATCCGCCGCATGCCCGCGGTGCTCGGGCCGCTCTCGGCAGCTGGTGACACCGTCCGCGTCGAGGAGAGCTCCAGCCTCGACCATGCCGCCACGCTGGCCGCCGAGGCCGCGGCCCGGGGCGAGATCGTGGTGGCGGTGGGCGGTGATGGCACGGTCGGCCGGATGGCCGCCGCGGTGGCCGCCGCCGGCGGCGTGCTCGGCATTATCCCGGCGGGCCGGGGCAACGATTTCGCCCGCATGCTCGGCATCCCCGCCGACCCGGCCCGGGCGGCCGCGGTCCTGCTGCGCGGCGGGCGCCGTGCGGTGGACCTGATCGGTGTCCGCGCGGGGGACGGGCCGGAGCAGGTGGTGGCGGGCAGTGTCTACCTGGGCATCCCGTCGGAGGGTGCGCGGATCGCCGCCGCCAGCCGCCTGCCACCGCGCGGCCTGGCCTACCAGATCGCCGGACTGCGCGCCCTGTTGGCGTGGCAGCCGGCCAGCTTCACGGTGGCCACGGATGCGGCCACCCCCGCCGGTAACGTCTTCGGCGGGTTCTGTGTCGTGGTGGCCAACTCCGCCTACTTCGCCGGCGGCATGCCCGCCGCGCCGGACGCCGATATCAGCGATGGCCTGCTTGATGTGGTCGCGGTCCGCGACGGCTCCAAACTCTCCTTCGTGCGGGTGATGCTCATGGCCAGCCAGGGCAGGCACACCCGCATGGCCCAGGTCGCAATCGGGCGGGCGGCCAGCGTCACAGTGAGCGCGGATCGCGCGCTTTTCGCAGGGGCCGACGGCGAGCCGCTATCCTGCGCGTCCCCGCTGGCCACGGGCGTTCCGTTGAGCATAAGAGCGCTTCGCGGCGCACTGCGGGTATCCGGGCGGGTGCCTGAGCCCGCGCCCTAACCTTCCGCCGAGCCGACCGGGCGGGCGCGGCCGCCGAGGAACGATTCGACGAACTCGGGGCTGACCGACAGTTCCGCAGGCGTCCCTTCCATCCGCACTTCGCCGCCGCCCAGCACGTAGGTGTGGTCGGAGATGGCCAGCACCGCCTTGGCCCGCTGCTCCACGATCAGCACTGCCGCGCCGCCCGCGGCCAGGCCACGCACATGCTCTTCGAGCAGGGCGATGGCGATGGCGGGCGCGAGGTTGGCGGTCGGCTCGTCGAGCAGGAACAGCCCCGGGTCGAGCATGAGCACGCGCCCCATGGCGAGCATCTTCCGCTCGCCACCGCTCAGCTTGGCGGCGCCACGGCCGGCCATCCCGGCCAGCCGCGGGAAGACCGTGAGCACCTTGTCGATCCGGCCGGCCACCTCGCCGCGCCGCAGCAGGTACCCGCCCATCTCCAGGTTCTCCCGCACGGTCAGCGGGCCGAACACGTCGTCGACCTGCGGTACGTACCCCACTCCGGCGCGGGCGATCTCCTCCGGCGCCATGTTGGTGACCTGCCTGCCGCCGACGGTCACCGTGCCCGACGAGACGCGCACGATGCCGACCAGGCTCTTGAGCAGCGTGCTCTTGCCAGATCCGTTGGGCCCGACCAGCGAGACCACCTGGCCGGGGTCGGCGCTGACGGTGATGTCCCGGATCACCGGGTCGCCGCCGTACCCGGCCGTGATCCCTTCGGCGCGCAGCGGCAGCCCTCGCAGCGTGACGTCAGCCGACAAGGTAGGCCTCCACGACCTCCTGCCGGCCGCGGAGTTGCTGCATGGTGCCCTCGGCGAGCACCGCGCCCTCCGCCATCACCACCACCGGATCGCAGAACTCATCCATGATCGCCAGTTCGTGCTCGACCATGAGGATCGTCATCCCCTCGGCGCACAGCGCGACAAGCTCGTTGCCGATCCGCCGCGCCAGGTGTGGGTGCACCCCGGCCATGGGCTCGTCGAGCAGCAGCATCCGGGGCTCGGCCATCAGCGCACGCATGATCTCCACCAGCCGCCGCTGCCCGCCGGACAGATCCCCCGCATAACTGTTGGCGTGGTCCGCGAGCCCGAACCGCTCCAGCAGCGCCGAGGCACGCACCACCGCGGCGGCCTCATCGGCCCCCCAGTACCTGCGCCCCCCCATCGCCCCGAAAAAGGAATCCCCCCGGTTCCGCTGCACCGACGACACCAGGTTCTCCATCACCGTCAGCCGCTTGAACTCACTGGCCAGCTGAAACGTCCTGACCAGCCCCATCCGCGCCCGCCGGAACGCCGGAACCGAGGTCACATCCTGGCCCAGGTAGACAACTTTCCCGGACGAAACCGGCAAGGTCCCGGCCAGCATCGCCAGCAACGTCGACTTCCCTGCCCCATTAGGCCCGATCAGCCCGGTGAGCGTCCCTTGACGAACGGTGAACGAGACATCATTCACCGCCCGCACTCCCCCGAACTCCCGAGAAAGACCGACGGCTTCAAGCACGACTCCGGCCGACGTCAAGGACCCAGGGCTCCCCGAATCCCCTCTCGCTCTCTCCCCCTCCCCGGCAGTCGGCTGAGGTACCGGCCGCGGGGATGTGCCACTGGCGTTTTGTTGCCTCCCGTCACCGCCCACTTCACGCCTCTCAGGCACCGACAAGGGCGGCGTCGCATCGCTCTGCCAGCCCGTGGCGCGCCGCGCGGCCGGTGCCGCCACAGCAATCACCCGCTTGCGCTCAGGCAGCACCCCTTGTGGCCTGAACCACAAAA
>Ga0207699_10000506_pt1 | contig 19377 bp, 17 predicted proteins | sample LARL51metaG_FD_184344 | JGI IMG/M metagenome (GOLD analysis project Ga0207699, IMG submission 184344) | Corn, switchgrass and miscanthus rhizosphere microbial communities from Kellogg Biological Station, Michigan, USA - LAR L5-1 metaG... | ecosystem: Host-associated > Plants > Roots >...
AGCTTCGATCGCGTGACGTGATAGGGCGTCAGGCACGCATCCGTGGCTCCCGCAGATATCGGCACGAGGTCGCCGCCTTCGTTCGAGACATACTGCCCATTGCGGTCGCCCCGACATACCCCGCGCACATAACCGATGTCGTGGCACAACAGGGAGATCATGAAATGCAGCCAGTCGCGTGGGGTCACGCCGCCCTCGCAGGTGTGTCTCCCGAGCAGGATCTCCTGGCCGACCAGCGTCACCATGATGGTGTGGTTCATGTCGTGGTAGGCCGCGTCGCTGTTGGCGATATTCTCCAGCGCGATGCGCCCGACGAAACCGATGATGTCGGGATAGGCGGACTCGAGGTCTCCATAGACTTCGCGGTACTTGTCCTTGAGCTGCTCGACAAATGCCTGGATGACAATTTGTGTGGGATTGAACATGACCGCCTCCAATCCGGAGATTGCTAGCCCTGTTCTAGCACGTCGTCACGGGCTTGTCGGCGCCGCACAAGCGATGAGAGGGGCTGACGCGTCATTGCGAGCGATAGCCGCGAGAATCGTAGGGTGGGCAAAGGCGCTCTTGCGCCGTGCCCTCCATCGGACCGTGTTGCGAGAATGGTGGGCACGCGGAGCCTGTCATCGGACGGCGCTTCGCGCCGACCCGTTGGCTTTGCGCACCCTACAAAAACTCAATGCTCGCGCATCATTCCGGATGGCCGCGAGAGCCTACCGCCCCTTGCTCGCACGGCTCAGGAGAAACACGCCCTGCTCGCCGAACATGTTCCAGAACCACCAGGGCAGGTTGAGCCGCAGCGGCCGGCCATAATTGTCGAGCGCGACCGCGCGCTCCATCTTGACGTGGGTCTCATCGCAGAGCTGCACGAAATCCTTGATGGTGCAGAAATGGATGTTCGGCGTGTCGTACCAGGTGCTGGGGAGGTTTTCCGTCCGCGGCATGTGGCCGCCGATCAGAAGCTGCAGTCTGAGCCGCCAGAAGCCGAAATTCGGGAACGAGACGATGGCGCGCCGGCCGATGCGCAGGAGATTTTCGAGCACCGTTTTCGGCTGCCGCGTCGCCTGCAGGGTCTGCGACAGGATGACGTAGTCGAAGGCGTCGTCCGGATAGTCGACGAGATCGGTGTCGGCATCGCCCTGCACCACCGCAAGACCCTTGGCGACACAGCGGTTGACGCCCTCGCGCGACAGTTCGATACCGCGGCCGTCGATGCCGCGGCCTTCGAGCAGCTGCAAGAGGTCGCCGTCGCCGCAGCCGACGTCGAGCACTTTCGAGCCGCGCTCGACCATTTCGGCCACCAGCAGGTGGTCGGCGCGGTAGCGCCGCGCGGGTTCGGAGGCAAAGCCGTTCAGCGGCAGGACCTGTTGTTCCGCACTCATCGTCGAGCCCCGTTGTTGGCGAGGCCGCGCGCCTTGGCGGCCGATTGCAGGAAGCCGCGCGCGATGTCGAAGAACTCGGGCACGTCGAGCAGGAAGGCATCATGACCGCGGTCGGTCTCGATCTCGGCGAACGATACCCGCGCGCTGGACGCGTTCAGCGCGTGCACCAGCGCCCGCGATTCCGAGGTCGGGAACAGCCAGTCGCTGGTGAAGGAGACCACGCAGAAGCGGGTCTTGATGCCGCGGAAGGCGGATGCGAGCACGCCCTCATGGTCGCCGGCGATGTCGAAATAATCCATCGCGCGCGTGAGATAGAGATAGGCGTTGGCGTCAAAACGCTCGACGAAGGAGGAGCCCTGGTGGCGCAGATAGCTCTCGACCTGGAAATCCGCGTCGAACGAAAAGGTCGGCAGCTCGCGATCCTGCATCCGCCGGCCGAATTTTCGATGCAGCGCGGCGTCCGACAGATAGGTGATGTGCGCCGCCATTCGCGCTACCGCGAGGCCGCGGTGCGGCAGCGTGGCATGCTCGGCATAGCGGCCCTGGTGCCAGTTCGGATCGGCCATCACGGCCTGCCGGCCAAGCTCGTGGAATGCGATGTTCTGCGCCGAGTGCCGCGTCGCGCATGCGATCGGCAGCGCTGAGAACACGCGCTCCGGATAGGCGGCGGTCCATTGCAGCACCTGCATGCCGCCCATCGAGCCGCCGACCACGCAGAACAGCGCTTCGATGCCGAGCCGGTCGAGCAGCATCGCCTGCGCGCGCACCATGTCGGGTATGGTGACGACGGGAAAATCCAGCCCCCACGGCTTGCCGGTCGCCGGATTGGTCGAGGCTGGTCCGGTCGAGCCCATACAGCCGCCGATCACGTTGGCGCAGATGATGAAGTAGCTATTGGTGTCGAGCGGACGGCCGGCCCCGACCATCGGCTCCCACCAGCCTCCCTTGCCGGTGACCGGATGGATGTTGGCGACATGCTGGTCGAGCGTCAGTGCGTGACAGATCAGGATCGCGTTGGACTTGTCGGCGTTGAGCTCGCCATAGGTCTGATAGGCGATCTGGAACGGGGAAAGATTGATGCCGCAATCGAGCGGCAACGGCTGATCGGCCCCGAAATGCGCAACCGGCGAATGTGGATGGTCCACCTCGTGCGATCGCTCGTCCCTCGATGTCGGAGGGCTCGGCATGGATGTGACGACGGCCATCGTGTTACCTTCCCCCTCAAAGCGGAGGGGGCTCCTGCAACTGACGTCAGGCCACAAAAAACCCGGCCTGAACTTAGGGGTTCGGCCGGGATCGGAAACATCCCCGGCCTGTTTAGCGAGTTTTTTAACGTGGCTGCAAGCCGGCCGGCTCAAATGACCACGGAACAGTACAAAAATACTCGCCGGCGGCCTCCTCGTCAAGATAAGCGGGGAGTTAACGGAGCTTTCGGAATACCCCCTTGCCGCGGCGCGCCCTTGCGCCGTCCCGAGCCATGGGGGAGAACAGGCCTGAATTCCTCATCAACAGACGCGTGTTCGCATGTCGCAGCCACCGCCCGCCCCGCCTTCGCTTGCTGAACTGCGCAAGGAAATCGACGCGATCGACGAACAGATGCATCGCCTGTTGATGCAGCGGGGCGACATCATCGACCGCCTGATCCAGGTGAAGCAGACGCAGGAGGTCGGCTCGGCCTTCCGCCCGGCGCGCGAGGCCGACATGATGCGGCGGCTGGTGCAACGCCATCGCGGCATCCTGCCGCTCGACACCGTCGAGAGCATCTGGCGCGTCATCATCTCGACCTTCACCTACGTGCAGGCGCCGTTCTCGGTGCATGCGGATGTCTCGATCAGCGAGAGCGCGATGCGGGATTCCGCGCGGTTTCACTTCGGCTTCATCGAGCCTTTCGTGGCGCATTTTTCCGCCACCGGCGCGGTCGAGGCGGTCGCCAGTTCGAAGGGCGACCTGGCGATGGTCTCGGCCATTTCGAGCCGCACGCCCTGGTGGATCGCGCTGGAAAAGGACGGCGCGCCAAAAATCATCGCGCGCATGCCGTTCGTCGAGCGGGCCGATCATCCGGCGGCGCTGCCGGTGTTCGTGGTGTCGCGCGTCGCCGACAGCGCGATGGTGACCGAGGTGGAAACCTGGAGCATCCGCGTGTCCGGCTGGAACGCGGAGGTGGCCCGCGCGCTGTCGCCGCTGGCCGAGATTCTGGCGGTGCCGGACACCGCCTTCGACAGTGCGGCGCTGCTGGTCTCGATCGCGGCACCGGCAAGCCTCGAGAACATCAGGGCGGCCCTGATCGCGGCCGGCGCCTCGGTGCGCTCGACGGCCCTCGTCGGCAGCCATGCGAACCGTTATTCGCTTCCCAACCCCGCTACGAAGCCGTAAAAGCCGTCGGTATCCCCGGAGATGACAATGAACCGCCCCGTGCCGAATCCCGGCATCCTCGATATTGCGCCCTACACGCCCGGCAAGAGCCCGGTGCCGGAAGCGGGCCGCAAGGTGTTCAAGCTGTCGGCCAACGAGACGCCGTTCGGGCCCTCGCCGAAAGCGATCGAGGCCTACAAGCATGCGGCCGGTCATCTGGAGGATTATCCGGAAGGGACCTCGCGCGTGCTGCGCGAAGCGATCGGCCGCGCCTTCGGGCTCGATCCCGACCGCATCATCTGCGGCGCCGGCTCCGACGAGATTCTCAATCTGCTCGCGCACACCTATCTGGCCCAGGGCGACGAGGCGATCTCGACCGCGCACGGCTTTCTGGTCTACCCGATCGCGACCATGGCGAACGGCGCGATCAACGTGGTCGCCGCCGAGAGCAATTTCACCGCCGACGTCGATGCGATCCTGAAGGCGGTCACGCCGCGCACCAAGCTCGTGTGGCTCGCCAATCCGAACAATCCGACCGGGACCTATCTGCCGTTCGACGAGGTCAAGCGGCTGCGGGCCGGCCTGCCGTCGCATGTGCTGCTGGTGCTCGACGCCGCCTATGCCGATTACGTGTCGCGCAACGATTATGAGATGGGTCTGGAGCTGGTCGCGACATCCGAGAATACTGTCATGACGCACACCTTCTCGAAAATCCACGGCCTCGCGTCGCTCAGGATCGGCTGGATGTTCGCGCCGGCCCATATCATCGATGCGGTGAACCGGATCCGCGGCCCGTTCAACGTCTCGACGCCGGCGATGCGCGCGGCCGTCGCGGCGATCGAGGACACTGCACATCAGCAGATGTCGAAGGCGTTCACGGAACAATGGCGCAACTGGCTGGCGGACGAAATCGGCAAGCTCGGGCTCAAGGTCACGCCGAGCGTGGCGAATTTCGTGCTGATCCACTTTCCGGCGGACAAGGGCAGGACGGCGGATGAGGCGGACGCCTTTCTCACCAAACGCGGCCTGGTGCTGCGCGGCCTGAAGAACTACCGCCTGCCGCATGCGCTGCGCATGACCATCGGACCTGAGGAGGCCAATCGCCTCGTGGTCGAGGGTTTGCGCGAATTCATGGCCGGCTCCAAGTGAACGCAGCGCCCCTCTTCCAGCGCGTTGCGCTGATCGGTTTTGGCCTGATCGGCGGCTCGATCGCGCGCGGTGCAAAACTGCAGGGCCTCGCAAGCGAGATCGTCACCACAGCGCGCTCGGAGCAGACGCGCGCGCGGGTGAAGGAGCTCGGCATCGTCGATGCGGTGCTGGAGAGCAATGCCGAGGCGGCCGCTGGCGCCGACCTCGTCATCCTCTGCATTCCCGTTGGCGCCTGCGGACCCGTCGCCAAAGAGATCGCGCCGCATCTAAGGCCGGGCGCCATCGTCTCCGACGTCGGCTCGGTGAAGGGGGCGATCGTCCGCGACATGGCGCCGCATCTGCCGAAGACGGTGCATTTTGTGCCGGCGCATCCGGTGGCCGGCACCGAGCATTCCGGGCCTGATTCCGGCTTTGCCGAGCTGTTCATCAACCGCTGGTGCATCCTCACCCCGCCCGAGGGAACCGATCCCGGCGCGGTGGAGCGACTGCGCGCGTTCTGGGCCGGCCTCGGCGCGCGGGTCGAGACCATGACGCCCGAGCATCATGATCTCGTGCTCGCGATCACCAGCCATCTGCCGCATCTGATCGCCTACACCATCGTCAGCACCGCGGAGGAGCTCGCCCAGGTCACCGAGTCCGAAGTCATAAAATTCTCCGCCGGCGGCTTTCGCGACTTCACCCGCATCGCCGCCTCCGACCCGACCATGTGGCGCGACGTCTTCCTCGCCAACAAGGAGGCGGTGCTGGAGATGCTCGGCACCTTCAACGAGGATCTGTCGAAACTGACGCGTGCGATCCGCCGCGGCGACGGCGAGGCCTTGTTCGACCATTTCACCCGCACTCGCGCCATCCGCCGCGGCATCGTCGAAACCGGCCAGGATTCCGCCGCAGCCGATTTCGGCCGCCCGCATCCGCAGCTCGCCAAGAAGCCGGATTGACGCCGCCGTCAGCCGGGCTCTTTCGATCGACCAGATTTGAAAGAGAGCTCCGGGCCTATCCGTCGAGACGCATCGCGCTGACGCGATGCTCCTCGCGATGAGGCGTTTTCAGGGCTTTAACCCTCATGGTGAGGAGCCGCGCTTTCGCGCGGCGTCTCGAACCATGAGGCCCCGACCTTCGATCGTTGATGGCTCCGCTTTTCAGTTGAACGGGTAGTAGCGGAGCTGGGTCATTACGATGTTGTCGTCGGTTCTTGGCGCGCCGCCGACGCCCTGGAAGCCAAAGCGCTGATTGTAGGAATACTGCACGCCGGCTTTCACGGAGCCGAAATTGCCCTGGTAGATCGTGTCGTAGATGCCGGCGGTGTATTGCCTGACCTCCTTGGTGTTGCCGTTGCAGGTCGCCGCCGGCGAGTTTTCGACGTTGCAGCCGGTGTTGTTGTAGAGCGGGTTGCCGTAGCCGAACGGCACCGTGCCGACATCCATGAACGCGGCCTTGGCCTTCTCCAGGCCCGCATAGGTGTAGACGTCGAGCGTCGGCATCGCGTGCCAGATCAGCCCGACCGCCGCGGCCGTGATCGTCAGCGGCAGGATGGTGCCATCCTGCGCCAGCGTCGCGTCGGGGAACGGCGCGGCGGTGAAGCGGCCGAGTGCGCCATGCGCGCCATAGACCTGCAGCTCCAGCGTCTTTGGCACGATCTCGGCATTGATGTGCCCGCCAAAGCCGCCGGTGTCGTAGGTGTGGTTGGCAAAATTGAAGCGGTCGAAGAACTGGCGATACAGCGCCCACGCTTCGAGGTGCAGCCGGTAGGGCCCGAGCCGCGGATCATAGGCCGCCTTCACGGTGATGTCGGGCACCTGGTTCAGGCTGACATTGTTGGCGTTGTTGAAGAAGCTGCCGCCCGGGCCGGTCAGATTGACCAGGAGATTCGGATTCAGCACGCCTTGCGGCCCCACCGCCGGCGTGCCCACGGCCGGCGTGTTGCCACCGAAGAACGAGGTCTGCGGATTTTCCGCCGAGGCTGCGATCTTGAACTCCGGCCCGATGTCCTGCCAGATCCGGATGCCGGGCTGGCGCGCGGCGAGGAAGCCGGGCACCGATTCGAAATCGATCACCCCCGGTGCGTCGACGCCGCGCGGATCGATGCCGGTCTTGCTCGGCGCATTCAGCGACCAGGACTGGCCGGCGAGCACATGGAAGCCGAGATCGGTGCGATCGATCTCGAGGCTGAGCTGGCGCATGCGCGGGTTGAACGAGTTGGTCGCGACCGAATTGGCGGTCTGCGCCGCGCCCTCGAAATCGATCTCGCCAAAGCCGGCAAGATGCGTCTCCGGATTGACATTGCCTTCGGCGAGCAGATTGAAGCGCGTCTGCCGCGCCGAGAAGCGCGATTCCGGCGTGAAGAAGTTCTTTGATTGCCGGTACGGGATGAAGTTGTAGACCGAGCCGGTATCGGAGGCGAGATTGCGCGAGCGATAGATGTCGGTGAGATCGACCCAGCCGCCGAAGGTCAGCGTGACACCCTTGTAGCAGACCTTGCCGGCCGCACAGAGATCGGGTGGCGCGGCCTTGTAGGTCGCCTGCGCAAGGGCGCCGTTCGCCTTCGCGGCTTCCCTGGCCTGCGCGTCGATCCGCTTCTACGTTCGCGCCTCGTCATCCACGCGCTGCTCGAGCAGCTTGAGTTTTGCCTTGAGCTGCTCGATCTGCGCGGCCGTGTCGTCCTGCGCAAAAGCCTGGCCTGCAGAGGCAATGACGCCTCCGACGACAACCCACCTCAGTCCTTTCACAAAAAACCTCCCAATTCCCCCAGGGGAAGCCCATTCGCCCTCGCACGTCGCCCGACATCGGGCGCGTGCGTGCTTCCCGGTGAAGCGAGAGACCGGGGACGGGAGGCGGATATTCGCGATCGCGGGCACGCGATCGGATCACGTTTGGTTCGCGATCTTGTGCGGGAATTTTTGCAGGCGGCAGGCGATCCGCACGCACGCGCGGATCATGCGAGCGTTCGGCGGCGGGAAGCGCCGAGAGCGTTTTCGAGCGAAGTGGGCACCGGTTCGCGTGAAGAAAACGCGTCAAAACAAAAAATTAAAGCCTCCGTTCCGATTCAATAATCGGAACGGAGGCTTTAGCTCAGAACAGCGGCGGAATCTGCGCCACCTTGAACGGCCCGAAATAGACGGCACCGTCGGCAAAGCGCAGCGGGAAGGTGCGCGCCTTCTTACCCTCCAGCACGGCTTCCTTGCCGAGTGCATTGAGACCGGCCGCGACGCCGATCGTGGCGTTCTGCCGGACGACATTGCCAAGACCGGGAAGCGCACGGTCGAGCGCGCCCATCAGCTTGTTGATGTCCTGCGACTTCACGCCCGGCGCGACGCGGTCGAGCGTCGACTGCGGCACGCCCTGCTCCAGCATCTTGTCGATGCCGAGCGCGGGCACGATCTTGTCGAGGCCGGCGACCGTCATCTGAAGTTCGCCGTCGAGCGATCCGCTCGGGCTGAGGCCGAGCGTGCCGGTGGCGACCGCGATCACCTCGCCCTGCTGCACGCGCGACTGCACGATGTCGAGATGGCCGCCCGCGGCCTGGATCATGCGAAACCGTTCCGGCCAGGGTCTGGGCGACAGGTCCTTCAGGCCGCTGACCATGGTGTGGATATCGGCCTCGAACGGGGTCGCCAGCAGCGGATGCTGCTCGAGGATCCGTCCCGACGCGATTTCGAGCACGGCCTCGACGACGGGCCGGTCGGGCGGCGTCCCTTCGACCTGTCGGCCGTGCAGCTCGACATGCTTGGCGCTGGCGAGCGGGAGCCGCGCCGATCCGTCGACGCGATCGAGCGCCGGATCGTCGAACACGATGGAGGCGCGTTGCGGCACGCCGGGCAGTCCGACCACGCTGCTGCGGCCCTTGCTCCAGTTTGCGACGTAGGACGCGGCATTGCCGCGATCCGAAATCGTCGCCGGCGCGGAAAACTCCGCGATCACCAGTTTGGGATCATAGATCTGCGCGACGACGAGGATCTCGCCGAGTTTCACCGTGATCGGCGTCGGATCCGCCGCCTGAGCCGCGGTCTGCGAGACCAGCTGCACGCTGACATCATCGCAGCGCACTTCGAGGCGGAACGGAAAGCCTGCGACCGAGCGGCGGCCGCAATCATAGACCCGCCCGGCCTTCGCCTCCTTGGCGCGCCAGGTGTCGGTGACGACGTCGACCTGGGACGCCGCGTAGAACCAGAACGCGCTCCAGCCGACCGCCGCGATGAGAAGCAGCAAGGGCGCGATGAAGATACGCCATCGCGCAGGGCGGCGCGGCGCAGGAACCTTAGCGGGCATCAGCGCTCCCCCTCGAGCATGATCCGGAACAGTGCGAAGCGGTTTTCCGAAAAGATCATGCTCAAATCATAACCTAAAGCGCGACGGCCGAAAGCCATCGCGCTCCAGTCCTCCAAAGCAGTCCATTAGCTGTGGCGGCCTCGGCAATCAAGTTAACGCATTTTCATCCCCGGCCAAACTCTGCTAGCTGTACGCGCGAAATGGGCGCAGCAAATCTCTCCGAGCAGGACTTCTCCACAGGCGACCTCTGGGTGTTCGGCTACGGCTCGCTGATGTGGCGGCCGGGCTTCGAATTCCTCGAACAGGTGCCGGCCCGGCTGGTCGGCGAACATCGCGCACTCTGCGTCTATTCCTTCGTGCATCGCGGCACCCCGGAAAAACCCGGGCTCGTGCTCGGGCTCGACCGGGGCGGCGCCTGCCGCGGCGTAGCGTTCCGGGTCGCCGAGAAGAACCGCGCCGAGACCGTCGCGTATTTGCGTGCGCGCGAACAGGTGACCTCGGTCTATCGCGAAGTGACGCGCTCGGTCTGGCTGGAAAATGCGGCGCGCGAGCGCGTCAGCGCGCTCGCCTATGTGGTCGACCGCGGCCACGGGCAATATGCCGGGCGGCTGTCGCTTGCCGAGCAGCTGCGCCTCGTCAGGCAGGGACACGGCCAGTCCGGCGCCAACCGCGACTATGTCATCGCCACCGTCAAGGCGATCGAGGCCGAGGGCTTTCGCGATGCGCAGTTGCATCAGCTCGCGCTGATGCTGCACGACGACGGACATACGCTGCACGCCCCGCCGCCGGAGACCGCGCGCGAGGCGTGAATTGCAAAAGCCTGGATCGGCTGTTGCGACGTAAGAGGCGCGCTCCCTCTCCCCGCTTGCGGCGGGGCTCTCGCATTTGATTCGGAAGCACGGCAATGCGGATAGATGGGAGCTCTGTGGCCCATCCCTCGAGACGCATCGCTCAAGCGATGCTCCTTGGGATGAGGCCGTATTCTGGTCCGTAGACCCCCATGGTGAGGAGCCGCGCTCTTGCGCGGCGTCTCGAACCATGAGGCCCGGACGGTAATGATCTCGCCTGACTGGCCATATGCGATAGCCCTGTCCGCACGCGGGGAGAGGTGAACAGCGTCCGCGGGCGGACTGACTCGGACCAACCTCCCAAAGACTACGCCTTCGCCGCCGCAGGCGTGCGTGCGAACAGCTCCGCCTGCTCGGCCTGCCCGGCCGCGACGAGGCGGCCCGTGGCCTCCTCGATGACGGCCTCGATGCGCGCCAGGAACTCGTCGCGCGGCAGGCCCGGCGGCAACGGATCGAGAAACTCCACGACCAGGGTCCCGGGATAGCGCAAGAAAGTCCGGCGCGGCCAGAACAGGCCCGAATTGAGCGCGACCGGCAGGCACGGCACGGCACAATTGCCATAGATCAGGCCGACGCCGGTCTTGTAATGCGGCGGCGCGCCGACCGGCCTGCGGGTGCCCTCCGGAAAGATGAGAAACTGCCGGCCGTGGCGAACCTCTTCCGCGGCGCGCCGCATCATCGCCTTCAGCGCGCGCGCGCCGGCGCCGCGATCGATCGCGATCATGTTCGCCTTGACCAGGAACAGGCCGAACAGCGGAATCCATGTCAGCTCGCGCTTCAGCACGAAGAACGGCGCATCGAAGAAACGCAGCAGCGAAATGGTCTCCCACATCGACTGATGTTTTGCGGCGACGATCAGCGGGCCTTTTGGAATCTTCTCGACACCACGGAACTCGACCTTGATGTTGCAGACCACGCGCATCAGAAAAATGTTGCTGCGCGCCCACCAGCTCGCGATCCGCATCAGCGCGGCGCGCGGCATCACGAGCGTCGGCAGTGCGATGACGGCCCAGAACAGGAACACCGGATAGAACAGGATATTGAAAACCAGCGAGCGCAGGAAAATGGCGACCATCAGCTTTTCCGTCAGTTGACTTGCGCCGTCGCGCCCCGGTGCGAGAGCGCGCTGGCGGGCGGCTCGGACAGATCCGGGGCGAAATCCAGCCCGAGTGCGGCCAGCCGCACCCTGATCTCGGCGGCGACGTATTTGAAATATTCCGACAGCACGAGCCGCATGGTGGTGCTGTTCGCCCACCACGGCTCGTCGCGCCATTTCTCGCCGACCACCGCATAGGGGATCAGGACCACGTCCGGCATCGCGTGCGAGAACTCGACGATCGCGCGCGGCATGTGATAGTTCGACGTCACCACGATCACGGAGCGGAAGCCGCGCTCACGCGCCCAGAGCCGCGCCTGCTCGGCATTGCCCTGGGTATTCTGGGCGAAGTGATCGAGATCGACGCAGCACCGGATGAACGACTGGTTCTCCGACAGCGCGCGGGAGATATCGCTGGCGGCGCTGGCCGGATGCACGCCGGAGATCAGAAGCCGCTTGCCGTAGCCGGCCGCGAGCAGTTCCACCGCATCGGAGACGCGCGAGGAACCGCCGGTCAGCACGACGATGCCGTCGGCCTTGCGGTCGGGCTTCGCCTCGACCTCGCGCAGCTGCGACACGAACGCCAGAAAGCCGATCCCCGCCGCGGCGAACACGATGGCCAGCAGAGCCAACACCAGCGCGCGCAAGCGACTGAGCCAGACATAGGCCGGACCGCGCGCGGTCGTATCGTCGGACTGGGGCGGCATGCGGCGCGTGTCGATCCTTCTCGGTCGGCCCGAAGCGGGCGCCGGTTCGGCAATTGTAGAGAGTTTTCAAGCGATGGTGTAGCCCGCCTTGCCTCATCATCCCCGGAGGGTTGGACGATCGCATGCGGCCAGAGCCGCGATGAAGATCCGCCTCGCGGGCCGGGATGTGGTTCGCTGCTGCTGGAAAACCAGATGCGACAGGTCTCGCCTGGAGCGGCGGCCGTACGTCATTCGATCTCGTTGAGGGTGGCGAACAGCGTGCGCCGCGAGGCCCAGGCCGTGATGACGCCGATCAGCACGGCCTGCACGGCCAGCACCAGATAGCCGGACGGACGCAGCGAGAAGGTGCCGAGCAGCGCCGCGAACTGGTCGCCCACCGCGGTGCCCGAGAACCAGCTGGCAATCGATTCCGAAAAACCGAAAGCGAGCATCGCGATGCCACCGCCGATCAGGCCGCCTTCGAGACCGAGCCTGAGGAAATGCCGCTGGAAGCGGCCCGCGATGTAGCGGTCGCCGGCGCCGACGAAATGCAGCACCTCCACGATCGGACGGTTGGCGGCCATCGCACCGCGGGTTGCGAACGACACCGAGATGATGGTGGCGACGATGACCAGGGCCAGAATGCCGAACCCCGCGGCGAGCGTCGCACCGGTCATCGAGCGCATCCGCTCGATCCAGGCGCGATGATCGTCGACACTTGCGGTCGGCGCGATCTGATTCACCCGGCTGCGCAACGTCGCCAGATCCGGCGCCGTGCCGGGCTGGGCGCGCGCCACGATCACCCGCGGAACCGGAAGATCGTCGAGCGAGAGTCCGCTGCCGAGCCACGGTTCCAGAAGTTTTGAGGATTCGTCCTTGGTGAACGGCCTGACATCGACGATTCCGGGCTGCGCGCGCATCGCGTCCGTGACCGCCGCCACATCCTTCTCGATGTCGCGCCAGGCATAGGGCCTGATCTGCACCGTGATCTCGCTCGCCACTTCGGACTGCCAGTCGGCCGCCGACGCGCTGACCAGCAGCACCGTGCCGGTCGTGATCGAGGCGAGGAAGGTCATGATGGCGACGACCACCACCAGCGCCCGGCCGGAAATCGAGTTGCGCGGCACGATCGGGGACTGGTTCCGCGCCCGCGCCGCGATCTGCGGGCGGTCGAACCCCAGATCCACCAAGGTGCCGTGCTGTTCGGTCCTACTCATAGATGTGCAAGCGTCCCTGATGCAGAACCAGCCGGCGTGCCTCGTACTGGTCCATCAGCGAGATGTCGTGGGTCGCGATAATGACCGCAGTGCCCGACCGATTCAATTCGATTAACAGGCGGAGCAGCCGCCGGCCGAGCGTCGGGTCGACGTTGCCGGTTGGCTCGTCCGCCAGCAGCAGCTGGGGCCGCGAAATCACCGCGCGGGCGATCGCGGCGCGCTGCTTTTCGCCGCCGGAGAGGATCGGCGGCAGCGCGTCCATCCGTTCGCCAAGGCCAACCCATTTGAGCAGATCGATCACTTCCTTACGATAGCTCGATTCATCGCGGCCGAGAACGCGAAACGGCAGCGCCACGTTCTCATAGGTGGTCATGTGATCGAGCAGGCGGAAGTCCTGCAGCACGATCCCGATCCGCTTGCGGAGATCCGCAATCTCCTCCTTGTTGAGCAGGGAAACGTCATGACCGAACAGGTTGACCAGGCCACGGGTCGGGCGCATCGACAGGAACAGGAGCTTGAGCAGCGAGGTCTTGCCTGCGCCGGACGGACCGGTGAGGAACTGGAACGAGTTGGCCGGGATCTGGAACGTGAGATCGCGCAGGATCTCCGCTCCCAGCCCATAGCGCAGTCCAACATTTTCGAACCGAACCAAGCTCAGCTCCGTTCGACAGGGGTCCGGAACAGGAAACCGGAAGGGGATTTCGCACTCGTTCCGGATTTCTCAATCCGCCGCACCTTCCCCGTGCGGACATCGGACGGTCAAGGCGCTGGCACGTGATCCTAATACCGAAATTCGACCGGACGTCCCTGAGGCGAATGGCCAGTTTGAGGCATCGGGAAGGTCAGGTCGGCGGCACTCATTTCGCTGACGTTTCTTCAATGGTTACAGCGACTTCGTCAAGAGGTCCCGCGCACCAAAAGCATGAGAATCAGGCGTTTGCTGGTTCGGCGGTTGACACGGAGGAACCCGTCGGGTTCCATCGAGATGCGCCCAGCATGGTTTCCGTTTCGTTAACGCTCGCCTTGTAGCATCGCCACCGCCCTGCTTTCGGCCGTTCGTGACCAGCGCAACCCAGCTTTCGATCACAGGACTGCGGACATGTTTGGGCGCCAGCAATGTTCTAATGCAGGACAGGCTCCATGCAAATCGTGTGCCCCCATTGCGCGACCTCCTACGCCGTCGACGCGGCGACATTGGGCGCGACCGGGCGAACCGTGCGCTGTTCCCGCTGCAAGGAGGTGTGGCTCGCGCGTCCGGAGGACGCGATCGAGCCGGCCGGGACCGCGGCGATGAGCGAGGCCGGGTACCAGGAGCGGGATGCGGTCGCGGACGAATGGGAGCGGCTCGCGCAGGACGGCGACGACCAGCCTCCCCCCGTCGTCGAAAGCCCTCCGATCGCCGGCTGGTCAGCCGAGGCCGCTTCCGACGCCGACTGGACGACCGCGGCGGATGACGTCGCGGATGAATGGGGTGAGGCCTCCCAGAAGCAATCCTGGTTCCGCAGATTGCTGAAGCCGGGGACGCCGCGCAAGGCAGCCGGCCGGTCGCTTCTCGGCCTGCCGACCACCTGCGCCGCCATGGGCGCGCTGGCCGTGGCCCTCGTGATCTGGCGCGCCGACATGGTCCGGCTGCTGCCGCAGACCGCGGGCTTTTACCGGCTGGTCGGCCTCAACGTGAATTTGCGCGGGCTGGCTTTCAAGGACATCAAGGTGTCGACCGAAACGGTCGAGGGCAAGCCGGTGCTGGTGATCGAGGGTGCGATCGTCGGCGAGACCCGCAAGGCCGCCGACTTGCCGCGCCTGCGCTTTTCCGTACGCGACGCCCAGGGCGCCGAAATCTATGCCTGGAACAGCGTGCTGGAACAGGCGGTGCTGCAGCCGGGCGAACGGGTGCTGTTCAAGTCCCGCCTGGCCTCGCCGCCCGCGGAAGGCCGCAACCTCGACATCCGCTTCTTCAACCGGCGTGACGTCGCGGGTGGCGGGGCGTAGAGCATGATCCGGACCCGCAGGGCCGCGTTAGCGCAAAGTGTGAAGCGGTTTTCCGAGAAGGTCATGCTCGAAAAAATGAGCCAAGAGCGCGATAGCGATTTAAGTTGCGCGAAATAGAGCTTACACCATGTCGCGAATCCTGATTGCCGACGACGAAGATTCCATGCGCACCCTGGTGGCGCGCGCCATCGCCATGGACGGCCACGAGACCGTCACCGCGCAGGACGGCGCCGAGGCGCTGGAAATCCTCACCCGCGAGGGCGGCGAATTCGACCTGCTGCTGACCGACATTCAGATGCCGATCATGGACGGCATCGCGCTGGCGCTGTCGGCGGCGCGCGATTTTCCAAACATCTGCATTCTGCTGATGACCGGCTTCGCGCACCAGCGCGAGCGCGCCTCGAATCTTTCCGCCATCGCCCATGACGTGATCACAAAACCGTTCTCGGTGGCGGACATCCGCACCGCGGTCGCCGACGCGCTGGCGGCACGGCGCGGGTAGGTTTCTCCACGGTCATTGCGAGCCAACGGGTCCGCGCAAAGAGCGGCCCGATGACAGGCTCCGCGAAGCAAATCCACACCGTCCCCGCGGGGACGGTCTGGATTGCTTCGGCGCTGTCGCGCCCCGCAATGACGATGAATCAGTAATCCTTCAGCAGCCGCTCGAGATAGTCGAGTTCGAGCTGCGGGCGGGCCGGATCGGCGAGCCGGCGGCGCAGTTCCTCGAGGATGCGGCGGGCCCGCTGCACGTCGATGTCGCCGGGGATCTTGACCGTCATGTCGTCGCTGTATTCGTGTCCGCGCAGCGGACGCCCCAGCGGATCGGTGTTGCGGCCCCCGCTCTGCTGGCGGCCGACGCGATTGCCGGGTCCGTCACCGTCTTGTTGGCCATCGCCCTGCTGCATCGCTTCCGCCATGCTCTGGGCGCCCTTGCGGAGCGCCTCCAGCGCGCGGCCCTGCGATTCCACGGCGGCATCGGCATTGCCTTCGCCGAGACTGTTGCCGGCATCGCCCATGGCGCTGTCGGCGTCGCCGAGGCCATTCTGGTCGTCGGCCTGATCTGAATCGTCGTCTCCGCTCTGGTCGCCGGGCTGCTGCTGTCCCTTTTGGCCCTTGTCCCCTTTGGGCGGCTGCCCCATGCCACGCTGGTTGAGCTGGTCCTGCAGCTTCTTCAGGCGGTCGCGCAGCGCCTGCTGATCCTGCTGCAGATCGCCCATGCTCTGGTCGCCCTGCTTGCCGCGGCTGCGGTCGCGCCGCGAATCCTGGCCCTGCTTGAAGGTCTTGTCGCGGAGCTGCTGCTGCTTGCGGATCATGTCGCCGAGCTCGTTGAGCGCCTGCTCCATGTCGTTGTCACCCTGCCCGGGCTGAGCCATTTGCAGATTCTCGAGCATCTGCTGGAGCTGCTCCAAAAGCTCCTTGGCGGCATCCTTGTCGCCGGAGCGCGACAGCCGCTCCATGCGATCGATCATGTTGTTGAGATCCTGCTGGCGCATGACCCTGGTATTCGGATCAAGAGGCCGGTTCATCGCCTGCGGATTGTTGCGGAACTGCTCGGCGAGCTGGCGCATGAAATTGTCCAGCGCCGCGCGCAGATCCTGAGTCAGTTTCTTGATCTCTTCGTCGCTCGCGCCGCGCTCCAGCGCCTGCTTGAGCGCGTCCTGCGCCGCGCGGAGCGCCTTGTCGACGTCGGTGATGTCGCCGTCCTCGATCATCACCGCCAGCGCCCAGAGGCTCGCGACGACCTCGCGCAGCGCATCGTCGGTGCGGGCGGCCTCGAGCTGGTGCGCGACGTTGTAGAGCCCGAGATAGTGCCCCATCTCGTCCGCCATGAAGATTTCCGGCGCGATCAGCAGCGCGTCCAGCGCGCCATAGACGTCGGAATTCCTGTTGGCGTCGAGCGCGAGAATGCGGCGCTGCTCGACCAGCGCCCGCGCCAGCGGTTTTGTGAACAGCCGCTCCGGCAGCTTCATGTTGAAGGGCTCGCTCTTGCCCTCGTTGCCGGCTTCGTCCTTGGCGGTCAGCGTCAGCGTCACCTCGGCACCGGCGTAGGGATCGTCGCTGAGATCCTTGACGGTCTGGCCGACCCCGTTGCGGGTGCGGGCGTTCGGCAGCACCAGCGGAAACTGCGGCGGCGCGAACAGCGGCCGCGCTTCCTTCGAGGCTTCCGGTGAGGCCTGACCCTTCTCCGCGGAGCGGACGGCGACATGGGCCTCGGCGGCGGTCACGCCGTAATCGTCCTCGAGCTTGTAGGACAGCTGCAACGAGCCGCGCGCCTGCCGTTCCGGATCCTTGGCGAGCGCGATGGTCGGCGGCCGGTCCGGCATCGCGCTGAACGCCCATTGCGGCTGCGCGGAGGGCGCGCGGACATGCACGGTGCCGTCGCCGGCAATCGCAAAATGCTTTTCGTCGGTGCCCTTCGGCGCCTCTCCGGTCGGCGCGGCCTCGGTCACGCCGCCGCCGGTGACGACGTCGAGCGTGCCGCCGCTGGAGCGCACGATCAGCGTGCTTCCGACCGGCACCGCGAGCGGGCCGCTGGCCGGCAGCGCGGCCTCCTTGCCGGCGGCCGACAGGATGACCGGCGGCTTGCCGGTGTAGAGCGGCGGCGTCACCCAGGCATCGACCCGAAAACTCGCCGGCGCCAGCATGCCATTCCAGTCGACGGCGGACGCCACGCGCGCCGCACGCTCGTCACCGGCCGCGACATAGGCCGCGACCATCAGCACCGCGACCAGTGCGCGCAGCGCCCAGGGGTCGTGGATCACGAGCCGCGGCGAGGGCAGTCCGGCGCGAATCTTCCTGATCGAGGCGAGCGTGCGTTCGCGTTGCGCCTGCCACAATGCCAGCGCTACCGGATCCTGGCTCTGCAGCGTGTCGGTGAGCGTGGTGGCGGGGCGATGGCGGACGCCGGAGCCGCGATCGAGCCGGCTGAGCGCCTCATCGCGGCTCGGCCAGCGAAACCGGGCGAGCGGAACGAGGATGGCGACGGCGGCCGCCGCGAACAGAATGACCCCGGCGGCCCGCGCGGCGAATGGCAACGTCAGCCAGAGCCCGGCCCATGACACCACCAGAAACAGCCCGACGAGCGTGAGCAGCCGCGCCAGAGGCGGCCAGGCACGTTCCCACGCAATCGCCAGTCTTGCCCGTTTCAGGGCCTGCGTCAGCTTCAATCGCGCAACGGAATTGCCCTGCTGTGCAGGCGCCGACGGATCAGGTGTCATGCCGTTCAATAACTCTCCAGAGGCCCGGCAAATCAACCTAGCACAACGGCATCACTGAGGCACCCGTTCCTGCACGTATTCCGGCCCCTTCCGCACGCATAACACGAAGGCGTGACTGGGGCGCATCAACCCCGTAACTTTGCGTGGTCACGACCAAAAACCGCTCGAGGAGACCCCGATGGACCAGAAAATGCACGACAAGGGCCTTGAAATCCGCAAAGCCGTGCTCGGCGAGGCCTATGTCACGAACGCACTGAAAAACGTCGACGATTTCAACGGGCCGTTCCAGGAGATGCTGAACGAATATTGCTGGGGCACCGTGTGGGGCCGCGAGGAGCTGCCGCGCAAGACCCGCAGCATGCTCAACATCGCGATGATCTCGATCCTGAACCGGCCGCACGAGCTGCGCGCGCATCTGAAGGGCGCGCTGACCAACGGCGTGAGCCGCGAGGAGATCCGCGAGATCCTGATGCAGGTCGCGATCTATGGCGGCATGCCGGCAGCAGTCGACAGTTTTCGGATCGCGCGCGAATTGTTCGCCGAGCTCGACAAGGCTTGAGAGAGCGCAGCCATGGACATCGGATTCATCGGGCTTGGCCGGATGGGCTTTCACATGGCCCGCCGCCTGATCGAGGCGCAGCACCAGCTGGTGGTGTTCGATACGCGGCGTGACGCGGTCGAGCGGCTGGTGGCGCTGGGCGCTGCGGCTGCGTCGTCACCGAAAGACGTCGCCGACCGGGTCGAGACGGTCATGGCGAGCCTGCCGTCATTGCAGGCCTCGCTCGACGTCGCCACCGGCGCCGACGGCGTGATCGAAGGCAAGCGGGTCAAACGTTTCGTCGACCTGTCCACCGTCGGCTCGCAGATGGCGGTGCGCATCCACGATGCGCTCAAAAAGCGCAACATCGTGCAGCTCGACAGCCCGGTCTCCGGCGGCGTGGCCGGCGCGGAAAAAGGCACGCTCGCGGTGATGGTGTCTGGTCCGCGCGCGGACTATGAGATGCTCGAGCCGGCGCTCGCCGTGATCGGAAAACTGTTCTTCATCGGCGAGAAGCCGGGCGCGGCGCAGACCATGAAGCTCGCCAACAATTTCCTGTCGGCGACCGCGATGGTCGCGACCTCCGAAGCTGTCGTGATGGGCGTCAAGGCGGGGCTCGATCCGACCATCATGATCGAC
>Ga0207699_10000508_pt1 | contig 19334 bp, 17 predicted proteins | sample LARL51metaG_FD_184344 | JGI IMG/M metagenome (GOLD analysis project Ga0207699, IMG submission 184344) | Corn, switchgrass and miscanthus rhizosphere microbial communities from Kellogg Biological Station, Michigan, USA - LAR L5-1 metaG... | ecosystem: Host-associated > Plants > Roots >...
GGCATCGATGACCCCTTCTTCTTCCGCTCAGACGACGAGATGATCGCGGCGTCGATGGACTGGACCAGCCCCGCGCTGCAGGGCATCAGCCTCGACGAACTGAAGAGAACAGGATTCGCACGCCTTGCCCTGCAGCATCCAGATGACTGGGCGCCGCATCGCGACGGCAATTTCCCGACCCCGTCCGGGAAGTGCGAGTTCAAGTCGAGCATCGCGGCCGGCGGCAACTTCGTCGTGCCGCTGTTCCGGCAGGGCTATGGCAATGACCAGGCCGGCGAGCCGGTCGATCCGCTGCCGCACTACATCAAGCCGAACGAAAATCCGGGCACGGCACCCGCGCTCGCCCAGCGCTATCCACTGAGCCTGATCTCGCCAAAAAGTCACGCATTCCTCAATTCCAACTACGGCAATCTGCCCGAACAATTGGCGCTGGCGGGCGAGGAGCAGATGGTGATCCTGCATCCCGATGACGCCAGCCCGCGCGGCATCGTGGCAGGGTCGCCGATCCGGGTGTTCAACGATCGCGGCGCGTTCGAGGCGTTCGCGACCTTGTCGGTCGACGTCATGCGCGGCGTCGTGGTGGCGCCGGCCGGATATTGGCACCGCTCGAACCGAAAGGGCGCAACGGTGCATGCGGTGACGCCCCCCGCCTTCGCCGATCTCGGCCGGGCGCCAACCTTCTCCGACATTCTCGTGCAGGTCGCGACCACCTGACAGACGAGCACAAAAAAAATGCCCTATGTCGTCACCGACCTCTGCAACGGCTGCCGCTACACCGAATGCGTCAGCGTCTGCCCCGTCGAATGCTTTCATGTCGATGATCAGATGACCTATATCGACCCGGAGAATTGCATCGACTGCGGCGGCTGTGTGCCGGTGTGCCCGGTCGGCGCGATCAAGGCTTCGCACCACCTGCCGCTCGACAAGCTGGAATGGATCGAGATCAACCGCCGCAGGGCCGCCGAGACGCCGGTCCTGACCGGCCGGCTTGCCCCGCTCCCGGGCGCCGACGAGCGCAAGCGTGCGATCCTGCAACGATAATGCAGGCGACCGCCCGCTATCGCGTCGCGATCATCGGGGCCGGCCCTGCCGGCTTCTATGCAGCGGAGGCTTTGCTGAGGTCCGCTCAGTCCGTCAGTGTCGACATGTTCGAGCGGCTGCCGGTGCCTTACGGCCTGGTCCGCTTTGGCGTGGCGCCTGACCATCCCAAGCTGAAGCAGGTCACGAAAGCCTTCGATCGCATCGCCAGGATGGACAATTTCCGCTTCTTCGGCGGCATCGAGATCGGCACCACCCTGTCGATCGGCGCCTTACGAGATTGCTATCACGCCGTCACTTTCGCATCCGGGGCCCCCATCAGCCGCCTGCTCGACGTGCCCGGCGAACAATTGTCTGGCAGCTATCCGGCCGCTGACTTCGTGGCCTGGTACAATGGCCACCCGGAGTTGCGGCATCATGCGTTCGATTTCAGCGGTGAGCGGGCCGTCATCATCGGTCACGGCAATGTTGCGCTCGATGTCGCGCGGATTCTCGCCAAGACACCGGATGAACTGAAACACACCGACATTGCCGCGCATGCGCTGGAGGCGCTGGCGGAAAGCTGCGTCAGGGAGATCTATGTCGTCGGACGGCGCGGCCCGGAGCAGACCCGGTTCGCCGCCAAGGAGCTCGAGGAATTCGCGGAGCTTGCCGACTGCGATCCGCGAGCGGAGTTGGATGGCTTTGCCCTGCCCGCGCCCGATGCTTATCTGGATGCCGAGGCTCAAGCTGTCTTTGCCACGCTTCGGTCATTCTCAAAATCCCTGAACACAAGGCGACGACGCTGCATCTTCCGGTTCGGTCTGGCGCCGCTTGCCATCATCGGAGACGGCCGCGTGCAGCGGATGCGGTTTCGACGCCTCGACCATGATGAATCGGCAGAGGTTGCGATCGACTGCGATCTGGTGTTCTCCAGCATCGGACGCCTGACAGCGCCGATCAGCGGCCTTCCCTATGATGAGGCTAGAGGCGTTCACGCCAATAGCGGCGGCCGGATCACGACTGATGGCGCCGCGCTGCCGGGCCTTTATGTCTGCGGCTGGAGCAAACGCGGCCCGCAGGGAACAATCGGCACCAACCGGGCGTGCAGCGTCGAGACGGTCGATCACGTGCTGGCCGATCTGCCAGAGCTCTGTGAACCGCCTCTCCATCCCGACAGCCTGCTCGGGGGTGGCGCCGGCCGCATTCCGCATTACGTCGATTATGAGGGTTGGGAGCGGATCGACGCCGAAGAGGTTGCGCGGGGCGCTGCGAAGGGAAAGCCCCGCGAAAAGCTCGTTGCGCTCGACGAGATGTTCGCCGCCGCTGGCGGCGGGACCGCGCGTCGTCCGCGAGCTCGTTCCGCCTAGACAGACCGTCCCGGCTCGCGGGAACGCGGCATTTGCAGGAGGTTTTGCAGCATGGCGGCGTCGTTCAGGACGGCGCGCATCTCGGCCTTGTCGAGCCAGGCTGTCGCATCGTCAAAAGTGCTGCACTCCTCGATCTTGGCGCGCGCGACAGCGAAGGGAACGTCGATCTTTCCCGGCCTGACGCGGCGCGCAGGCAGCGTTGCCAAATGATAGTCGAGCAGCTCGTTGTCTTGCTGCAATTGCCGGAAAGCACCCACACTTTCAATTCGGGGCTCTGCGGCAAGTTGGGCAGCGCGGGTGACGACGGGCGGCGGGCATTTGTCCTCGGCTGTCGCAAACAGCGCGGCCGCTTTGATCCGCGATGAGGTCAACATGCCCATGGGAAGCGCAAGCACCAGTCCCGCCACGACCGGCGACATCCAGAGCAGCAGCGGAACGGAGACGGCGTAAGCGCCAAAACCCATGATGAGCCCGACCAGCGTGGGCGCAGCAAACTTCCGATACATCTCGCGCCGGGTCACCTCGCCATCGCCGCGCCGCTGCACCTGCCAGCCGCCATCGCGGCCGAGCAGAATTCCCGCAACCGCGCTGGACTGAAAAATCATCATGGATGGCGCCATCAAGGCCGCCAGCACCGTTTCAACAAAAATGCCGGTGAGAACGCGAGCGCTTCCGGCAAATGCGATGCGCTCCTTGCGCCGGCCGATCACCACCAGATAGGCCAGCAGTTTGGGCAGGATCAGAAGCCCCATCGTGGCCGCAAATACCCAGGCTGCCAGCACGGGATCCTGCGCCGGCCAGGTCGGAAACAGCGCGAATCCTTTTGGAAAGTATTCGGGCCGAACGAAATAGGCCTGCAGTGAGATCAACAGTCCTAGTACGAGAAAGATCAGCCAAAGCGGCGCGGTGAGGTAGGAGCCGATACCCGTCATCAGATGCAGCCGGGACACCCAGCGCAGACCGCGCGCAGGCAATACCGCGAGGTGCTGGAGATTGCCCTGGCACCACCGCCGGTCCCTGGCCGCGAAATCCAGCATCGACGGCGGCCCCTCTTCAAAACTACCGCCGAGCGTAGGCGCCATGTAGATGGCCCAGCCCGCGCGCCGCATCAAGGCAGCCTCGACGAAATCGTGGCTCAGGATGTGTCCGCCAAACGGCTTGCGTCCGGTCAGCTCGGGCAGACCGGCTTCCTGTGCAAAGGCTTCGACGCGAATGATGGCGTTATGGCCCCAGTAATTGCTGTCCGGACCATGCCACCATGCATTCCCCGCAGCGATGATCGGGCCATAGACACGGCCGGCGAATTGCTGCAGCCGGCCAAAAAGGCTGCGCGCGTTGACGATGACCGGCTGCGTCTGGATCAGGGCGGCGTCAGGGTGTGTTTCCATTGCGTGCACCAGCCGAACGATGGTGTCGGCGGCCATCAGGCTGTCTGCGTCGAGCACGATCATGGTGTCGTAGGCCGCGCCGAAACGCCGAACCCACTCCGCGATGTTTCCGGACTTCCTGGCCGTATTGTCCGACCGATGTCGATAGTACAGCCGTTCTGCGCCGCAGGCGCGACGGAGCGCGAGGAACGTCAGTTCCTCCTCGATCCAGATGTCCGGGTCGGTCGTGTCGCTCAGCAGGAACCAGTCGAAGCGCGCGCTGCGGCCGATCTCATCCACCTGCTCGACCATCGCGCGCAGCCGCGCCATCACCTGATGCGGATCCTCGTTGTAGGTCGGCAGCAGCATCGCCGTGCGAGAGGCGATGCCGGGCAGCGGCCCTTCGCTGTCGATGGGTAGCCCGGGCTGGCGCCCTGCCAACAGCACGAAAAACCCGGCGATGGCGGGCAGGAATGAAAACGCGATCCAGGCGAGCAGCACGAGGAAAAAGGCGAGCAGCGAGCCTTCGAGTACGGTTACGCCACCGACCTTCAGCACGTCGTACATCTCGAGACCGCCCGCGGCGGTCAGCAACGCCGTGCCGGCAAAGACGAACAGGCGGCGAAGCTGCACCGCGGTCTCGATCCGCCCGCGTACACGTTTCGCACGCGTCGCCTCATCGAAGCGGCTCGGCACCATCGTGAGCGGAGCTTCGGCCGGCAGAAATCCGGCAACCGCCATATCGCCGGCCGGAGCGAGCGATGAGGACCTGGTCACGCTGTCCATCGATAGATCCACACCTCGGAGAGCGGCGTGTCGTTCTGGACCAGAACAGCCCTGAGCTCGACCGACGTCTGGCCCTTCACCGAGAACTGGAAGCTGAGGCGCCATCCACCGGTCTCAGGATTGGGTTGGGTCACGAGATTGACGACCTCGGATTTTTCCGCGCTCACCTGCCCCTTGATGCTGTTGGGATCGAGGCCTTTGAGCTTGTCACCGCTGAGTTCGAGCACGACCAGCTTGCTGTCATCGCCGCGGCTGCCGATTCCGGTCCGCGTGAACCTTGCGAGCGCGCCAGCCTTCTGTTGATCCGACCCCCAATGGAGGCGATAGGTGAAGTTATGTTCGCTCTTGGCCGCGATCGGCTGCTTGGGCCGCCAGAACGCGGCGATATTGTCGTGGATTTCCTCCCTGGTCGGGATCTCGAACAGGATGACTGAGCCCTCGCCCCAATCCCCGATCGGCTCGACCCAGAGGCTTGGCCGACGCTCGAAGCGCGATTCGAGATCCCAATAGGCCGAAAAATCTCTCTCACGCTGCATCAGTCCGAACCCGCGCGGATTGAGATCGGCGAAGGTCGAGACCTGCAGATCACGCGGATTGCTGAGGGGACGCCAGAGCTGCTCGCCCTTGCCGTTGTAGATGGCAAGACCATCGGAATCGTGCACGGCCGGCCGGAAGTCGTCAAAATCCTTGTGATCATTCGGCCCGAAGAAGAACATGCTGGTCATCGGTGCAAGACCGCCATGCTCCAGGTCCACCCTCGGATAGAGCGATGCCTCGACGTCGAACACGGTGGTCTCGCCCGGCCTGATCGTGAAGCGGTAGCTGGCGGCCGCGCTCTTGCTGTCCAGCAAGGCGTGAATGACGAGCGAGGTGGCGTTCGGTGTCGGCTTCTCGAGCCAAAACGCCTTGAAGAGCGGAAATTCCTCGCCTTTCGTCTCGCCGGTGTCGATCGAGAGGCCGCGCGCGGACAAGCCGTAGGTTTCGCCCTTGGCGACGGCCCGAAAATAGCTGGCGCCGAGGAAGACGCAGACCTCGTCGAAGTAATCGGGCTTGTTGATCGGCGCATGGATGCGGAAGCCGGCAAAGCCGAGATCCACATCGGGCCACTGACCGATGTCCTGACCGAACGAGAAGTCGTCGCGACGATATCTGATCGGGACGGCACGTCCGTTCGTCACCTCAAAGAGATCGACCCGGTTCTTGTAAAAGAATCCGCGATGGAAAAACTGCGCCTCGACGGGCAGCTTTTCACTGCGCCACAGCGCGTGGTCGGGCAGGAACCGGATGGATCGATACTGGTCGTAGTTGAGGTCCTTCAGCGCATCGGGCAGCTTCTCATCCGGCGGCTCGAACGGTTTGCTCGCCAGGCCGCGGGCGAGATCGCGCACGTAGGACGGAACAAACTGCACATCCGCAGCAGCGGTTTCGGAAGCCGTTGCACGCGGCAGTATAGCGGCCGTCGAGACGGCCACCGAAGCGCGAAGAAGTTGCCGACGATTCAAGGGTTCTCTCTTCCGGTCAAAACCGAAAGGCAACGGTTTGGGTTTGCAGGAGTTCCTTGGACGAGAAAATACCCCGGCCAAACCGGGAGCCTCCGCGAAGAGGGCGACCACGCGGGTTGCCCCTACGGATTTCGCCATGTCGGGGGCGCCCTTGTGGCGCCCCGTTTCACCCCGCCCTCCCCCGCAAACGGGAGAGAGCGCGCACCTCATTGCATCGTGCTTCGGCCATCGTGAGAATGGATCATGTCACGCCGCCGCTGTCTCGAAGCGACGCTCGATGTGGAATGATTTTGCGGTGACGAGCCATTGGCCGCCGATCAGGTGGAAGGAGAGATAGTCGACATAGAGGATCGTATCGATTCGAACCCTCACTTTCACCAGGGCCTGCGACGGCGAGGCGAAATCGACCAGCAGGATCTCCTGCTGGCGCGGCGCCCCCTTTGATTTCGGCGAGGCCCTTGCAGCCAACGAGTCGCGATACTCGGCTGCCGGTAGGACACGCAAGCCCTCGTCCCGCAGGCCGTGCAGTTGCGCCGTCGGCGCGAACACACGATCGAATTTGCCGATGTCACAATCGAACATCATCTCGAGATAGCGCTCAACGGCCGTGAGCAGCGCCTGGTGCGTTGCGATGTCGGTCATGTCCTGACTTTCCGATGCTGGTCGACTGGTGCCCACCCTCGCATCGAACCTCCGGGCATGTCCTTGCGAACTGTGCTATCTCTGAGGCACCAGACGCAACAAACCACCCTCTCCCACCTCCGGAACGCGGCAAACATGCCAAAATATCCCCTCGACGCCATCGATCGGCGGATCATCGCGGAGCTGCAGGCTGACGCCCGGCTCAGCAATGTCGAGCTTGCCGATCGGGTCGGCCTGTCGGCGTCGCCGTGCCTTCGTCGCGTGAAGCGGCTGGAGCTTGAAGGCGTCATCGAGGGCTACCGCGCTGTGCTCCGCCGGGATCGCGTCGGGCTCGGCTTTTCGGTCTTCCTCGCGGTCAAGATCGACGGCCACGCCAACGAGCATGCCGTGAAATTCGAGGATGCGGTCTGTGCGATGCCCGAGGTGCTGGCCTGTCACCTCGTCTCGGGGGAAGCGGACTATCTGCTCGAGGTCGTGGTCGCCGATCTCGCGCATTACCAGGAGCTCTTGGTCGGACGCGTGTTGAACCTGCCGATCGTGCGCGAGGTGAGAAGCAATATCGCGATTCAGACCCGCAAGGCGGGAGCGCCGCTGCCGCTGGATGTGCTGGAACTGCCATAGCTCTCATCGAAGCCCACGCCTCGTGCGTATCTCAGGCGCAACGTGATGACCATATTCTCCGTCCACCACACGACAACCTATCACTACAGGCGGCCGGTCAGGCCCGGACAGCATCAACTGCTGTTTCGGCCGCGCGACAGCTTTGACCAGCGCCTGCTGGACTGCCGGCTCACCGTCGAACCAGAACCGGTGGACGTCAGGTGGATCCACGACGTGTTCGGCAACTGCGTCACGCTGGTCGACTTCGCAGCGTCGACCACGCATTTGACCTTCGACACCTCGATACGTCTCGAGCACACGCCGGAAAATTCCCCCGACTTCCTGATCGAGGATTATGCGCGCTCCCACCCGTTCGCATACCATCCGGAGGAACAGCCGGACCTCCTGCCCTACACGCGCCGCCATCACCACGACGACACCGTCGACGAGTGGCTGGCGCGATTTGTCACGATCGGCGCGAGCCAGCCGACCGGACGGCTGCTGATGACCCTCAACGAGGCCATTGCCGAAGGCTTTTCGTACCAGCGCCGCACCACCCGCGGCACGCAAACACCCGCGGAGACGCTGGCGTTGCAGCAGGGAACATGCCGGGATTTTGCGCTGCTCATGATGGAGGCCGCGCGCTCCCTCGGCTTCGCCGCGCGCTTCATCACCGGCTACGTCTATGTACCGGCGCGCGACGGGCCCGCCCGCCTCGGCGGCGGCTCGACCCATGCATGGTGCCAGATCTACGTGCCCGGCTCGGGCTGGGTCGAGTTCGATCCGACCAACGGCATCGTCGGCAATCGCGATCTGATCAGGGTCGGGGTGGCGCGAACGCCGCAGCAGGCGGTGCCGCTCTCGGGCACCTATTGGGGCGATGCCGACGACGAACTCGGCCTGGAGGTTTCGGTCCACGTCAAGACGGAGCCGTGAACGCGACGCCCGGGCCGAGGCGCGTCACGCGCCCTGCATGTATCGTATCGGGTTTTCCGGATCGCTTGTGAAAATCCGGCCAATCTCCGCAACAAGCGAGGAGACGCCGGCGGCATTCAAATCATCGAACCGCTCGAAGCTGAAATTGTTGCGGCCAATTCTCTTTTCGCCAAGCCTGCCAGCGTAGGTCGGGACAATCGGCGCATCGGCCCTTGTCACGGCGACGTACACGCTGATGTAGTTCTTCTGCAGGGCAACCCCGATAACCGGCCACTCGACCGTGTCGCCCGACCTCGTCGCATAACGAAGCTTTCCATAACCAATCATCTGCATGCGCATGCCGGCTTCGCCGGCAGGCGTTCCCTTGTGAAAATAGCGCTTGAGGAGGGGGGCCGACGTCCGGATCAGGTCGTGGAGCCGGAGCAGGTCGGATTTTCGCACGGGATCGAAGTCGAGATAGCCTTGCAGACTATCTGCCTTAACCTGAAACATCGCAGTTCAATCCGTGGCGAAACCCCGATCGCGCTACTTCAGCGGCTCCAGCACCGAAACGTAGTTGGCAACCGCCGCGCCGCCCATGTTGAAGATGCCGCCGAGTTTTGCGTCTTTGAGCTGCATGCCCTCCGGCGCCTGGCCTGCGAGCTGCATCGCCGTCATCACGTGCATGGAGACGCCGGTGGCGCCGATCGGATGACCCTTCGACTTCAATCCGCCGGATGGATTGACCGGCAGCTTGCCGTCCTTCTGGGTCCAGCCTTCCAGAATCGCGCGGGCGCCCTGTCCCCTTGGCGTCAGGCCCATCGCCTCATATTCGATCAGCTCGGCCACGGTAAAGCAGTCGTGGGTCTCGACGAAAGACAAATCGGACAGCTGCACGCCGGCCTTTTCCAGCGCGCGCTGCCAGGCCACCGTGCAGCCCTCGAACTGCAAAATGTCGCGCTTGCTCATCGGCAAAAAATCCTGCGCATGCGCGGTGGCGCGGAATGCGATGGACTTCACCATTGCCTTTGCAGTCTCGGCATCGGCGAGCACCAGCGCGGCGGCGCCATCCGACACCAGCGAGCAGTCGGTCCGCTTCAGGGGACCTGCCACGTAAGGGTTCTTCTCGCTTTCGGAGCGGCAAAAATCGTAACCAAAATCCTTGCGCATCTGGGCATAGGGATTGGCGACACCGTTCTTGTGATTCTTGGCGGCGATCATCGCCAGCGCATCGGACTGGTCGCCATATTTCTGGAAATAGCCCTGCGCGATCTTGCCGAACACGCCGGCGAAACCACCAACCGTGTCGCCGTCCTCCGGCAGATAGGAAGCCTTCAACAGGTTCCTGCCGATCTCGGCCGAGGGCGTGCGCGTCATCTGCTCGACGCCGACCACCAGCACGATTTTTGCGGCGCCCGCGGCGATCGCCCGCAGGCCCTGGTGCACGGCGGCCGATCCGGTGGCGCAGGCATTCTCGACGCGGGTAGCCGGCTTGAAGCGGAGCTGCGGATCGGCCTGCAGCACCAGCGAGGCCGTAAAATCCTGCGGCGAAAAGCCCGCGTTGAAATGGCCGAGCACGATCTCGTCGACATCGGCGGCGGCAATGCCGGCATCCGCCAGCGCCTCGTTGGCCACCCTGACCACCAGGCTTTCGACGGTCTCGGTGTCGAACTTCCCGAACGGCGTATGCGCCCATCCGACGATGCTGCCTGTCATGATCGATCTCCCAAAAATTCCGAGATGGCTTTCACCTTGCTGCGCTCTTTCCCCTCATCCTGAGGAGCTTGCAAAGCAAGCGTCTCGAAGGATGAGGCCCCGGGCGGCCGTCCAGGCCTCATGGTTCGAGACGCACGCTTCGCGTGCTCCTCACCATGAGGGTCTAACGACATAGCAAGACTAGTTGACGAACTGGCCACCGAGTTCGTCCTCGATGTGGATCCGGATGATGTCGTCAAAGGTCTTTTCCTCGGTCGTGAAGCCGAGCTGACGCGCGCGCTTCGCCTCGAAATTCCGCGGCCAGCCATCGACGATGCTCATGATGAAGGGATCCGCCTCGCGCCTGATGCGCGCGGCGACCTTGTCGCCCGCGACCCGCTTCAGCGCCGCGATCTGCTCGCCGACGGTCGCCGAGAGGCCGGGCATGGTGAGGTTGCGACGCGCCCCGACCGCGGCGAGGTCCATGGTGGCGGCGCGCAGCAAAAAACCGACCGCAGAGCGCGGCGTGGCGTGCCAATGCCGGACATCCTGGGACACCGGCAGGATCGCCTCCTTGCCGGCCAGCGGCTCGCGCAGGATGTTGGAGAAGAAGCCGGAGGCAGCCTTGTTCGGCAGTCCCGGACGGATGCAGATGGTCGGCAGGCGGATGCCGATGCCCTCCAGAAAACCGCGGCGCGAATAGTCGGCGAGCAGCAGTTCGCCGATCGCTTTCTGCGTCCCGTAGCTCAAGAGCGGGGTGTGAAAAAACTCGTCGCCGATCGCCTCGGGAAACGGCGCGCCATAGACCGCAATCGACGAGGTGAAGACCACGCGCGGCTTGTAGCCGCTGATCACCCTGATGGTATCGAGCAGCATCCGCGTGCCGTCGAGATTGATGCGATAGCCCTTGTCGAAATCGAGCTCGGCCTCGCCGGAGACGATCGCGGCGAGATGGAAGATGACGTCCGGGCGGCCCACGATCAGCTTCTCGGCAGCGCCCGGCACGGCGAAATCGCCGGAAACGACGTCGACCGGAAAGCCCGCCTTCTCGGGTTTTGCGGGCGCGACCACGTCGTGCAGCGTCAGATGGGTGATGTCGCGGCTGCCCAGCCGCCCGTCGCGCAAAAGGCGTTCGGAAAGCTTGCGGCCGACCATGCCGGCCGCGCCCAGAACGAGAATGTGCAAGAGCCAACTCCTTGTTGTTTTTCGTTGTTTCGACCGTGGCCCGTTGCCCCGCGCGCGGCTCCTACTCCTTCACGGCTCCGGTCATCGCCGACACATAATGCTCGACGAAGAAGGCGTAAAGGATCACGAGCGGCAGCGAGCCCGCGAGCGCTCCGGCCATCAGCGCGCCCCAACGATAGACGTCGCCATCGACGAACTCGTTGACGATCGCGACCGGCACCGTCTTGTGCGGGGCCGATTGCAGGAAGGTGAGCGCGTAGATGAACTCGTTCCAGCATAGCGTGAAGCAGAAGATGAAGGCCGAGATCAGCCCCGGCACCGCGAGCGGGAGCACGATCTTGGTCAGGATCTGCCAGCGGCTTGCGCCGTCGATCAGCGCGCATTCCTCGAGCTCGAACGGGATGGTCTTGAAATAGCCCATCAACAGCCAGGTCGAGAACGGGATCAGGATGGTCGGATAGGTCAGGATCAGCGCGAGCGGGGAATCGAACAGGCCATACTGGAACACCACGGTCGACAGCGGAATGAACAGGATCGATGGCGGCACCAGATAGGCCAGGAAGATCAGCCCGCCGACGGCGCTGGCGCCCTTGTAGCGCAGCCGCACGATGGCATAGGCGGCCATCACGCTGGCGATGATCGACAGCACCGTGGCGCAGACCGCGACATACATCGTGTTCCACAGCCAGTGCGGATAATAGCTCTCGAACAGCAGCTTGTGGAAATGCTTGAGCGTCGGGCTCCAGACCCAGAACGGGCTGTAGGTCTCCATGTCGAGGAGCTGGTTGTCCGGCTTCACCGACGTCAGCGCCATCCAGTAAAACGGAAACAGCAGGACGAGAATGATGATCGACAGCGGCAGATAGACCGTGACCAGCCGGCGCGGCAGCGACTGCAGGTAGCTCATGCCCTCGCTGTTATCGACCCGGGCCTGGGTCGACAGGATCTGTTTGAGATCGATTTTTGAAGCCGGGAGATCAGTCATTGTTTTCTCCCACGCGCGCGCGGGGCCTGCCCCGTTCGCGCAAAACAGGATGCAGCGCCCTGGGAGCTAGTCATTGTTTTCTCCCTGCTGCCATTTGCGCTTCTGCAGGCCGAACCACGACACCATGATCGCCGCGAGCAGGAACGGGATCATGGCGCTGGAGATCGCGGCGCCCTCGCCGAGCTGCCCGGCGATGATCGCGCGCTGATAGGACAGCGTCGCCATCAGATGCGTGGCGTTGACCGGCCCGCCGCGGGTCATCGCCCAGATCAGCTGGAAGTCGGTGAAGGTGAACAGCACCGAGAAGGTCATCACGACCGCGATGATCGGGGTGAGCAGCGGATAGGTGATATAGCGGAACATCTGCCAGCGCGAGGCGCCATCGAGCGTCGCGGCCTCGTAGAGCGAGGGCTGCACGGTCTGCAGGCCGGCCAGCAGCGTGATCGCGACGAACGGCACGCCGCGCCAGATGTTGGCGAAGATCACGCAGATCCGCGCCCAGGTCGTATCGCCGAGGAAATTGATGTTCTGGGTGATCAGGCCGAGATGTTTCAGCGACCAGGAGATGATCGAGAACTGCGAATCGAAAATCCACCAGAACGCGAGCGCCGAGAGCACGGTCGGCACGATGAAGGGGATCAGCACCATCGCACGCAGCATCGCCTTGAACGGCAGGTTCTCGTTCAGCAGCAGCGCGAGATAGAGGCCGATCGCGAATTTGAAGGCGCTCGCGATCAGTGTGTAGAACACCGTGTTGAAGATAGAGAGCCAGAAGACCGCGTCGTCCCACAGCCATTCATAATTCTCGGTGCCGACGAACTGCCCGACCCTTCCGATCTTCGCATCGGTGAACGACAGCCAGATGCCGAGGCCCAGAGGATAGGCCAGAAACAGGATCAGGAACGCCATCGCCGGCAGCATGAACCAGAAGCCGAGCCAGTTCCTGTTGTGCTTGATCTGCTCCCAACTGGTTGCCTCGCGGATCTGCGGCTTGGGGCTTCCCGTACGGGGGGCGATTGCAACGTCGGCCATCGGCTTGTCCTACAAAAAGGTTGGAGCGGGCAGCCCCCTGCCCGCTCCCGTCACTCGTTAGCGATAGATGCGCTTCAGCTGCCGCTCGGCTTCCGCGATGGAGCCCTTGGCGTCCTTGGTGCCGGTGCAGTAGTTGGCGAACATGTCGACCACGATGAAGTCCGCGATCGCCTGCGCCGCCTTCTCGCCGACGGTGCCGATGCCGGAGGCCGGCAGCGTGCGCTTTGCGGCCTGGGAGAACACGGTGTTCTTCGGGTCTTCGGTCCAGACCGGCGCATTCTCGTAGGCGTTCAGGGTCTGCGTCAGATAGCCCTGCGCGCCCTGCAGCCAACCCTCGAACTGCTCCTTCTCCAGCATGAAGGCGATGAAGGCCTTTGCGGCATTCGGATATTTTGTGAAGTTGAAGGCCAGGATCGGCAGCGCGAGCTGCAACTCAGAGGGCTTGCCGACCGGCCCGATCGGATGCAGCGCGTGGAAGGTGTCCTCGGCGAGTTCCTTCTTGGTCGGGTCGGTCTTGGCGGCGACGTAGATCGAGATGCCGTTCAAGGTGCAATAGAGTTCGCCGGCCAGGTACGCCTTGTTGTTCGACGAATCGTTCCAGGAGGCGACGCCGGGGATGAAGGTCTCCGACAGCGCCTTGCAATACTCCAGCGCCTTCATGGTTTCCGGCGAGTTGATGACGACCCTGTCATTCTGGTCGACCGTGTAGGCGCCGTGGCCCCACAGGATCCAGTGCAGCCAGCCATTGGCGTCGCCGGTGGCATGGCCCAGCGCGAAGCCGGCCGGCGTGTTGTTCGCCTTCAGCGCCTTGCACATCTCAAGGAAGCTCGGAAAATCCTTCGGAAATTCCTTGAAGCCGGCCTTGTCGGTCGCCGACTTGCGGTAGGTCATGTAGCCGCCATTATTGGCAACGGGAATGCCGAGCCAGTCGTCGCCGAGCTTGCAGGTCTTGGCCGCCGCGTCAGTCCAGCCGCCATATTTCTTGCCGAGGTAATCGGCAACGTCGTTCATCTTCAAGACCTTGGTCGGGAACAGCTGCGGCAGCGTGTGCAGGCCCCAGGCGAGATCGAGACCGGAGCCGGTGTTGGCGGCGACGGAGGCCTTCGGCTGCACATCCTCGAAGGATTCGCTGAACACGTTCATCTCGGTGCCGGTCGCCTTCGAGAACGCGGCGACGATGGCATTGAAGGCGTCGTCCTCGGAGGGGACGAAGCGCTTCCAGCGCATCACGGTCAGCTTGGCGCCGGACTCGGCCTTCCACGGCGCGGTATCGGCCCAGGCCTTGGCGAAATCAAAAAGCGCAGGCCCCGTCAGTGCACCGGCCGCCGCCAGTGCAGTGCCACCCTGAAGCAGGGTGCGGCGGGTCAATCCATTCATAACAATCCTCCCTTTGTGCTTTTCTGTTCTTGGTAGCCTAGCTGGTCAGCCGTTTGCCCGTGGCCTCGTCAAAGAGATGCACGAGCGACGGATCGGGTTTCAACCGGATCTTCTCGCCCGGATTGAACTGGTGACGCTCCCGGAACACGGCCACCACCTGCTCGCCGCCAAGATTGGCGAACACCTGAGTCTCCGATCCCGTGGGCTCGACCACGATGATCTCGGCCTCCGCGCCGTCGTCCGCGATGGTGAAATGCTCGGGGCGGATGCCGTAGACGGCCGGCCGCCCGTTGGAATTGGCCGGCGCCGATCTGAGCGGCAGTTTCACACCCTTCGGCCCCTCGAAGCTGGCGCTGCCATTGGCGACCACCTTGCCCTTGAGGAAATTCATCGCCGGCGAGCCAATAAAGCCCGCGACGAACTGATTCTCCGGCCGGTCGTAGAGATCGAGCGGCGAACCCATCTGCTCGACGATGCCGTCATGCATGACCACGATCTTGTCGGCCATGGTCATGGCCTCGATCTGGTCATGGGTCACATAGACGGTGGTCGTCTTCAGCCTTTGATGCAGTTCCTTGATCTCGGTCCGCATCGCCACGCGGAGCTTGGCGTCGAGGTTGGACAAGGGTTCGTCAAACAGGAAGACCTGGGGGTCCCGGACGATGGCCCGGCCCATGGCGACGCGCTGGCGCTGGCCGCCGGACAATTGCCGGGGGTAGCGGTCGAGCAGCGCGGTCAGCGCCAAAATGTCCGCGGCACGCTTGACCCGCTTGTTGATCTCGTCCGCGCTGGCGCCGCGCAGCTTCAGGGAGAATCCCATATTGTCGGCGACCGTCATATGCGGATAAAGCGCATAGTTCTGGAACACCATGGCGATATCGCGTTCCTTGGGCTGCACGTTGTTGACTACGCGCTCGCCGATGGAAATCGTGCCCGAGGTGATGTTTTCGAGCCCGGCGAGCATCCGCAGCAAGGTCGATTTGCCGCAGCCGGAGGGGCCGACCAGGACCACGAACTCCCCGTCTTCGATCGGAATCGTCACGCCGTGCAGGACTTCGAATCCACCGAACGACTTGCGCACGTCGCGAATTTGCACCGAAGACATCTATCTCCCTCCCCAATAGCCTGCCGACCGCGGGGCCAGAGCCGTGCGCGGCGTTGTTGTTGTGTTGCAGGCGGTCATACCAGACTTTTATCGGGATGTCGTTGGATCAAAGTGGTAAACACTCCCAGATGCCGCCGCGATTGCGAAGCAGAGCTTGACGTGCAAACAAGTCAGGATCTACGAACAAGGCGCCCGAAAATTGGGCGTATGTGTGCGCTGCGGGAGAAATCATGAACAAGCCGCTAACGGGCGTCGGCAGGCGCAAACTCCGCTCGACCGAGTGGTTCAACAACCCTCACAACCCCGGAATGACGGCGCTCTATCTCGAGCGCTACCTCAACTTCGGGCTGACCCGGCAAGAGCTGCAATCGGGCAAGCCGATCATCGGCATCGCGCAGACCGGCAACGACCTGTCGCCCTGCAATCGTCATCATATCGAGCTCGCCCACCGGGTCCGGGAAGGCATCCGCTCGGCCGGCGGGATTGCCATGGAATTCCCGACCCACCCGATCCAGGAGACCGGCAAACGGCCGACCGCGGCGCTCGACCGCAACCTGGCCTATCTCGGCCTCGTCGAGGTGCTGTTCGGCTACCCGCTTGACGGCGTGGTGCTGACCACCGGCTGCGACAAGACGACGCCGGCCTGCCTGATGGCGGCGGCGACCGTCAACCTGCCCGCGATCGTGCTGTCGGGCGGCCCCATGCTCAATGGCTGGCACGAGGGTGAGCGCACCGGCTCCGGGACCATCGTCTGGAAGGCGCGCGAGCAGCTCGCGGCGGGCAAGATCGACTACGAGGGCTTTTTGGAGCTCGTCGCCTCCTCCACCCCGTCGGTCGGCCATTGCAACACCATGGGCACGGCCTCGACCATGAACTCGCTGGCGGAAGCCTTGGGCATGTCGCTGCCCGGCTGTGCGGCGATTCCCGCCCCGCACCGCGAACGCGGCCAGATGGCCTATGAGACCGGGCGGCGCATCGTCGACATGGTCTGGGACGACGTCAAGCCGTCGGACATCATGACGCGCAAGGCGTTCGAGAACGCGATCGTGGTCAATTCCGCGATCGGCGGCTCGACCAACGCGGCGATCCATCTCAATGCGCTGGCCCGGCATATCGGTGTCGAGCTCTCCATTGACGACTGGCAGACGTGCGGTCTGGACGTGCCGCTGCTCGTCAACATGCAGCCGGCCGGCTTCTATCTCGGCGAGGAATATCACCGCGCCGGCGGCGTGCCCGCGGTGGTGCGCGAACTGATGAAGCACAAGCGGATCCACGAGGATGCCAGGACGGTCAACGGGCGCAGCATCGGCGAGAATTGTGCCGATGCGCCCGCGGTCGATGGCGACGTCATCTATGCCTACGACAAGCCGCTGGTGAAGGATGCCGGCTTCCTGGTGCTGCGCGGCAACCTGTTCGATTCGGCGATCATGAAAACCAGCGTGATCTCCAAGGAATTCCGCGACCGCTATCTGAGCAACGCGAAAGATCCGAACGCCTTCGAAGGCCGTGCCGTGGTGTTCGAGGGCCCCGAGGACTATCACGCCCGGATCGAGGATCCCTCGCTCGACATCGACGAGAACTGCGTGCTGTTCATCCGCGGCACCGGCCCGATCGGCTATCCCGGCGGCGCCGAGGTCGTGAACATGCAGCCGCCGGCAACCCTGATCAAACGCGGCATCACCTCGCTGCCCTGCATCGGCGACGGACGGCAGTCCGGCACGTCGGGATCGCCCTCGATCCTGCATGCCTCGCCGGAAGCCGCCGCCAATGGCGGGCTCGCGGTGCTCAAGACCGGGGATCGGGTCCGCATCGACCTCAACAAGGGCTCGGCCAATATCCTGATCTCCGACGACGAGTTGAAGGCGCGCTATGCCGAGCTGAAGGCCAAGGGCGGCTTCCCGCATCCCGCCAACCAGACGCCCTGGCAGGAGCTCTATCGCAACACCGTCGGCCAGCAGGAGACCGGTGCGTGCCTGGAGCTCGCCACCCGCTACCAGAACATCGCCGCACAGTTCGGCGTCGCCAGGGATAATCACTGACGCCGCCATTGCGAGCGAAGCGAAGCAATCCAGAGCCATACGCGCAGTCTGGATTGCATCGTCGCCTCACTCCTCGCAATGACGAAAAAAGACAGAGGAAAAAATGTCAGACCGCCTGAAGGGCAAGCGCGCCTTCGTGACCGCGGCCGCAGCGGGAATTGGCCGCGCCTGCGCGATCGCCTTTGCACGCGAAGGAGCGACGGTGTTCGCCACCGACATCGATGAAAAGAGCCTGACGTCGCTCTCTCAGGAGGGTATTGCGGACACCGCAAAGCTCGACGTGCGCGACACGTCGGCGGTCAATGCGGCCGCCAGCCGCGTCGGCAACGTCGATATCCTGCTCAACGCCGCAGGCTTCGTGCACAACGGCACCATCCTCGACTGTCCCGACGCGGACTGGGATTTTTCCTTCGATCTCAATGCCAAGTCGATGCACCGCACGATCCGTGCCTTCCTGCCCGGGATGCTCCAGGCCGGCCGCGGCGCCATCGTCAACATCTCCTCGGCCGCAGGCGTGGTGAAGGCCGCGCCCAATCGCTACGTCTATGCCGCGACCAAGGCCGCAGTCGCCGCGCTGACGCGCTCGGTCGCAGCCGATTTCGTCGGCAAGGGCATCCGCTGCAACTGCATCTGTCCGGGCACGATCGAGACGCCGTCGATGCTGGAGCGAGCGGCCGCCGCGGGTCCCGGGGGACGCGAGATGTTCGTCTCGCGCCAGCCGATGGGCCGGCTCGGCACGGCGGAGGAGATCGCAGCGCTTGCGCTCTATCTCGCCAGCGACGAAAGCGCGTTCACGACCGGCATCGCCCATGTGATCGACGGCGGCTGGACGCTCTAACACCTCATCCCCAGGGAGCGGCGTCTGCGCCGCGTCTCGAAGGATGAGGCCCGAAATGGGGCCTCATGGTTCGAGACGGCGCTTCGCGCCTCCTCACCCTGAGGGTCAACGAAAGGCCGGCCCATGAACAAGATCGATCTCAATGGCCGCTGCGCCGTCGTCACCGGCGGAGCGCAGGGTTTTGGCCGCGCGATCGCTGAACGCTTCGTCGCCTCCGGCGCCAGGGTCGCGATCTGGGATTTTGACCAGCCGCTCGCCGACAAGACGGCGAAGGAGATCGGCAGCGCCGCAACCGCGTTCAAGGTCGACGTGTCGGATCATGCCGACGTCGAAAAAACCCGCGACGCAACGATCGCCGCGCTGGGCAAGATCGATATTCTTGTGAACAATGCCGGCATCGCCGGCATCAACAAGACGGTGTGGGAGACCGACCTCGAGGAATGGCGCAAGGTGTTGCGGATCAATCTCGACGGTCCGTTCATCTGCTGCAAGGCGGTCGTTCCGCACATGATTGCGCAGAAATATGGGCGTATCGTCAACATCGCCTCGATCGCCGGCAAGGAAGGCAATCCCAACGCCGCGCATTATTCGGCATCCAAGGCCGGCCTGATCGCGCTGACGAAATCCTTGGGCAAGGAACTCGCCGCCCATGACATCGTGGTCAATGCGGTGACGCCGGCAGCGGCGAAGACCAAAATCTTCGACCAGCTCACGCAGCAGCACATCGACTTCATGCTGTCGAAAATCCCGAAGGCCCGCTTCGTGCTGGTGGAAGAGCTGGCCGCGATGGTGGCATGGCTTTCATCCGAGGACTGCTCGTTCTCGACCGGCGCGGTGTTCGACATCTCCGGCGGCCGCGCGACATACTGAAGTTTTTTG
>Ga0207699_10000509_pt1 | contig 19289 bp, 13 predicted proteins | sample LARL51metaG_FD_184344 | JGI IMG/M metagenome (GOLD analysis project Ga0207699, IMG submission 184344) | Corn, switchgrass and miscanthus rhizosphere microbial communities from Kellogg Biological Station, Michigan, USA - LAR L5-1 metaG... | ecosystem: Host-associated > Plants > Roots >...
GCGGGCTTGCCGCGAGCTGCAGGCCGAGGGAGTGCCGGCGGTGATCGTGAAGTGCGGCGAGAAGGGCGCGCTTGTCAGTACGCCCGGCGGCCGACCGGTCCGCATCGCGCCCCCCGACGTCGCCGTAGTGGACGCCACCGGCGCCGGCGACACCTTCTGCGGCGGCCTCGCCGCCGGTCTCGCCGTCGGCGAATCTCTCGTCATCGCCACACAACGGGGCGCCGCGACCGCGGGAGCCGCCCTAGGTGCCAGCGGGTCTCTGCGCCTGCTCCGCCGCGCCGGGGTCGCCGAGCGTCTGCGTTCCCGTTACGCGCAGGGAAAGCTGCCGAGGGCCACGCCGCCGCCGAAGCCAGGCGAGGAGGACGACAGCGAGGTCATGGAGCGGGAGATCACGACGATCCCCGCCGTAATCCGGGATCGGCTCGAACTGGCGGGCCATGCAGCAGCGACGGTCGAGCGGCTGCGGGAGTCCCGCATCCGCCGTCTCGTCCTTGTGGGGTGCGGCGACTCGGGTTTCGCATGCCAGGCGGCGGCGCTGGCGCTCAACCGGCACTCCGGGCTTCAGGTCCGCTGGGAGCACGCTCTCGACTTCGCCCGGTACGGGGTCCGATACCACGCGAGCGGGACGGCGGTGGTGGTCGTCTCCTTCTCCGGTAAGACGGGCAGGACCATCGAGGCCGCCCACCAGGCGCGCGGCTTCGGGCATTTGGTGATCGCCCTGACCGGCGACCCGGACAGCCCCATCGCCAAGGCGGCGGACTGCGTCCTGTCGGCGGAGATCCCCACCTTCGGTTTCTCGCCCGGCACCAGCACCTACACCGCCATGCTCGTCACCTTGCTGACCCTGGCCGCCGAGCTCGGTAGCAACATGGCAGCCGATGCGGGCGGGCCGGCCAGCCTGGACGCGCTGAGCCGCTATGCGATGGACCTCCAGCGCCTGCCAGGGCTGGCGGAGGAGACGCTTCGCCTTAGCGAGGGTCCGGCTTACGTCGCTGCCGAGCGCCTGGCCGGGGCTCGGATCATCACCTTCCTCGGCGCCGGGCCCAATGAGGCGAGCGCCAAGTTCGGCGCCGCCAAGCTCTTCGAAGGGGCCCAGCAGATCGCCCTCGCAACGAACGTCGAGGAGTGGGCGCACGAGCAGTACTTCATCACCCGGCCCGGTGAGCCGGTCGTCTTGGTGGCGCCCAGTGGCGCGTCGAGCGACCGGGCGGCCGAGATCCTTTCCGAGCTGAACTACATCGAGGCCCTTCCGGTCTTCGTCGGTGACCAGGCGCCCCCGCTGCCGGCCGTTCTCCTCCCGTTGGCGGCGGGGATCGGCGAGGAGCTGTCCCCGGTGCTGGCGTCAATACCGCTCTGCCAGATCGGCCTGCACCTCATGAAGCTGAGCGGCAAACGCAGCTACAACTTCCCCGACGACGAGGCGCGGCGCGAGCACTACGACACCATCCACCGGGTCACGATTGGCGATCCGGCATGAGGGGCGACTCGGGCGCGAGGGATCTCCCTGCACGGGCAGGGACGCAGACAACCGGGCGGCGCGCCGACGCCGCCGCCGAGGTCCTGTTCGAGCCGTGCTGGCCGACAGGAGTAGGGAGGCACCCATGAGCACCACACCTCGTCCGGACACCGACGTCTCCGCGGGGGTCGCCGCTCCGCGCTTCGACCGGCGCACATTCCTTCGCACCGCTGCGCTCGGCGGCGCCGTCCTGGCCGGGGGCGGCCTGCTCGAAGCCTGCTCATCGTCGGCATCCCCGTCGACCGCGACGTCGGGCAGCGCGTCTCCGCCGAAGAAGGGCGGCAACTTGAGGGTCGGCCTCACCGGCGGCGGCAGCAGCGACACCCTCAACCCCTTTTTCGGGGGCATCAGTGCCATCGGGACGGCGCGCGCCCAGCAGCTATACCAGCCGCTGGTCCAGCTCGCTAACAACGCACAAATCCAGTACGTGCTCGCCGAGGCGCTCACCCCGAACGGGTCAACGTCGAACTGGCACATCAAGCTGAGGAACGGGGTCACCTTCCACAACGGGAAGCCCTTCGGAGCCGACGACGTGATCTACACGCTCCAGACCATCCTCAACCCGAAGAAGCCGTTGGGCGGAGCGGCCGTCCTCAGCCCGGTCGACGTCAAAGGGCTGAAGAAGGTCGACAACTTGACGGTAGAGGTCCCCATGAAGACGCCGTTCGGGAGCTTCCCCGAACAGCTGGCGGCGTTCTGGTACTTCCTGTACATCGCGCCCAACGGGTGGACCCAGAAGGACACCCCCAACGGGACCGGGCCGTTCAAGTACAAGAGCTTCACGCCCGGCCAGCAGAGCGTCTTCGTGCGCAACGCGAACTACTGGAAGTCGGGCCTGCCCCACTTGGACTCGGTGACGATCATAGATTTCCAGGACCCCACCGCCGTCCAGAACGCCCTCGTCAGCAAGGCCATCGACTGTACCGGGCAGCTCACCGGGACGCAGATGAAGATCCTGCAGAACACGAGCGGGATCATCGCCGTTCCCTCGCAGACCGGGTCTATCGAGCCGTTCACCATGCGCACGGACACCCCGCCGTTCAAGGATGTCAACGTCCGTCAGGCCTTCCGGTACATCATCAACCGGCCCGAGTTCATCTCCAAGACCCTGGACGGCTTCGGCTGGGTGGCACACGACGTCACGTCGCCCTACGACCCGGACTTCGACAACTCGCTGCACCGAGACCAGGACATCGCGCTGGCCCGCAGCCTGCTGAAGAAGGCCGGCTACGACAACAACCTGACCGTCACCCTTTACACGTCGCTGGCCGTGAACTCGAGCGCGCTCAGCATGGCGACCCTCTTCAAGCAGCAGGCAAGCGCGGCCGGCGTGACCGTGAACCTGAACCAGGTCAGCCCCAGCTCGTTCTTCGGCCCGAACTACTACACCAAAGTGCCCTTCTCGCAGATCTACTACAACTACTCGCCCTACCTGTCACAGGTCGCGCAGACGTTCCTGCCGACGTCCCCGTTCCAGGAGACGCACTTCAACGACCCGCACTACACGAACCTCTACTACGAAGCGAACAAAACATTGAGCGCCAGCGTGCGCAAGCAGATCATCTACGAAATGCAGCAGATCGACTTCACCCAGGGGGGCTACATCATCCCGTGCTTTGTGGACTCGCTCGACGCGTACAGTTCCAAGCTGACCGGCTTCCAGAAGGGAAAGGTCGGCGAGCCACTGGGGAACTTCCCCTTCGAGGACTTCTCGTTCCAGTCCTGAAGGTGCCGACCCGATGTCGTTGAACACGGCGCTCGCCTCGGACGTCGCCCCGCCCAGACCCAGGGCAGCGGCGCCGCACCCGGTCATCCGCCTTATCGTCCAGCGCGTCGCCCTGGGCGTGCTGACGCTCTGGGTGGTCTCCGTGATCATCTTCGCCGCCACGGTGGCCCTCCCGGGGAACGCCGCCACCGCCATCCTCGGTCACTCGGCGACCCCGGCACAGCTGCACGCCCTGGAGGTGCAGCTGCACCTCAACCGGTCGGTATTCGACCAGTACGGCTCCTGGATCGGCGGAATCCTCACCGGTCATCCCGGGAAAAGCCTGGCCAACGGGACGCCGGTCTGGAGCATCGTCGGCCCCGCCGCGCTGAACTCGGCCGTACTGGTGGCCGTGTCCGGCGTTATCGCGAGTATTGCCGGAGTATCGCTGGGTGTGGTGGCGGCCCTGCGTAAGGACTCGCTTTTCGACCATGCCAGCTCGGTGCTCGCGCTAGCCGTGACATCCCTGCCCGAGTTCGTCGTAGCGATCACGTTGATCATCCTCTTTGCCACCGTCGTCTGGCACGTGCTCCCAGCAGTCTCCCTGCTGGCCCCAGGCACCTACGCCTGGGCCAACCCCCGCGAACTCATTCTCCCCGTGGCCACGCTGGTCATCGTGACCGTGCCCTACATCACCCGGATGACCAGGGCGGCGATGGTCGAAGCGCTGGCGTCGGACTACGTCGAGATGGCCCGGCTCAAGGGGCTGCCGACACGGCGCGTCGTGGTCGTGTACGCCTTGCCCAACGCCGTCGCGCCGGTCGTCCAGGTCCTCGGGCTCACCTTCCTCTACCTGGCCGGGGGGATCGTGGTCGTGGAGTTCGTGTTCGCCTTCCCCGGCATCGGGCAGGCCCTGGTCAACGCCGTCACCAACCGCGACGTGCCGGTGATCCAGATGATCGTTCTGCTCCTCGCCGCCTTTTATGTCCTCGTCAACATCATCGCGGACGTCGTGGCCCTGCTCGCCACCCCGCGCCGCCGTCTGCCCCGGGCGTAGATCATGGCCACCGCACCCGACGTCACAACGGCCGTGCTACCGGCGCGCCGCCGCCAGGGGTGGGCGGCCATCCTCCGCCGGGCTGCGTCGCTGCCCAGGGGCAGATTCGGCCTGGGGGTGCTGGGGTTCGTCGTGGCCGTCGCCGTGGTCGGGCCGTTCGTGGCCCCCCACTCGCCTACGGCTAGCATCGTCGCCCCGTTCTCCACCCCGTCCAGCCAGGCCATCCTCGGCGGGGACGTGCTGGGGCGCGACGTGCTCTCCCGTGTGCTCGACGGGGGGTGGGTGCTCCTGGCGATGGCGGCCGCCGCCACCGCGCTCGGAGTGGCGCTGGGGACGGCGAGCGGCATCGCCGCCGGCTACCTCCAGGGCCGCCCGGACGGGATCATCATGCGGACCGTTGATGTGCTCCTGGCCTTCCCCCAGCTGGTTTTCGCGCTGCTGCTGGTATCCATCCTCGGCCCGACGGTGTGGCTGACCATTCTGGCCGTGGGCCTCTCCCACGCCCCGCAGGTCGCCCGCGTGATGCGCTCGGCCACCCTGGACGTTTCCGAACGGGACTTCGTGAAGGCCAGCGAACTGCTCGGCGTGAAGCGCCGGCGAATCATGGCCGGGGAGATCCTGCCCAATTTGGTCAGCCCGCTCATGGTGGAGATCGGGCTGCGGCTCACCTACTCCATCGTCATCATCGCCGGGTTGTCGTTCCTCGGGTTCGGCCAGCCACCGCCAGCGCCGAACTGGGGCATCATGATCAACGAGAACCGTCAGGGGCTAGTGCTCAACCCGTGGGCGGTGGTGGTCCCCGCCATCCTGATCGCCCTGCTCACCATCGGCGCCAGCACGTTCACCGATGCGGTAGCCAGGGTGACCATCGGGATCGACCGCGAGACTACGACAGCGGCCCTGCCGACGCTTGCCGCGGGCGAGGAGCCGTGAGCTCGGCCGGCGACGTCAGGGTCGACGTGCAGGGGCTGCGCATCGTGCTGTCCGGAGGCTCGGCCGACGTGGTCGACGACGTGTCCTTCCAGGTCCGTTCGGGCGAGCTGCTCGGCCTCGTGGGCGAGTCGGGCTCGGGAAAGACCACCGTGGCCCTTGCCCTTCTCGGTCACGTCCGTCGTGGCCTTGAGGTGGCGGCCGGGAGAGTGCTGGTGGGGGACACCGACATGGTGAAGGCACCGGAGCAGCAGCTGCAGCGCTTGCGCGGCGGCGAGGTGGTCTACATTCCCCAGGACCCGGCGTCGGCGCTCAATCCGGCGCTCCGGGTCGGGACGCAGCTGAAAGATGTGCTGCAGGCCCACCGACAGGTGGCGGCGGCCAAGCGCCTCGGCGATCCGAAGGCGAGGCTGCAGCAGACTCTCGAGGAGGTCGGCCTCGGAGGAATGCCCCGGCTGTTCAAGGCCTACCCCCATCAGCTGTCGGGCGGCCAGCAGCAACGGGTGGTCCTCGCCATGGCTTTCGCCCTGCGGCCGAGCGTGATCGTGCTGGACGAGCCGACGACTGCCCTGGACGTGACGACGCAGCGCCATGTGCTCGACACCGTGCGCAGTCTGTGCAGTGCTTACGGTGTGGCAGCCGTTTACATCTCGCACGACCTGGCCGTCGTCGGCAGTCTCGCCAGCACCCTCACCGTGATGTACGCCGGCAAGGTGGTCGAGAGCGGGGCCACCGCCGCGGTGTTCGGCCGTCCCGCCCACCCCTACACCAGGAGGCTTCTCCGGGCGATCCCGTCCCCGGAGCGTGCTGAGGTCCTCGAGGGGATCGAGGGCCAGCCGCCCCATCCGACCCGCCGGCCGCGCGGGTGTGATTTCGCCCCCCGCTGCCTGCTGGCTGTACCCGCCTGCAGCGACGGTCCCATCCCGGTCGTATCCCTGCCAGGCGGTCGCCTGGTGCGCTGCCTGCGGACCGAACTGACCGCCGGTCCCGACATCCGCGACCCGCTGGAGATCTCAGCATCCCAACCTGAGGACCAGGACGCCCAGCTGCGCGTGTCGGGGCTGTCCGCCCGCTACGGACCCACCGAAGTGCTCTCCGACATCACCCTCACCGTCGGCCGCGACCAGTGCGTCGCCTTGGTCGGCGAGTCGGGCTCGGGCAAGACCACCCTCGCCCGCTGCCTGGTCGGCCTCCACGCCTCGTGGTCAGGCCAGGCGCAGTTCCGGGGGCAGGATCTCCCCCGGTCAGCCCAGCAGCGCCGGCCTCAGGTCCTCCAGGCCATCCAGTACATCTTCCAGAACCCCTATACCGCCCTCAATCCCCGAAAGACGATCGGCCAGATCATCGATAAGCCCCTGCGCCATTTCTACCCATCCCTGTCGCGCTCCGAGCGGGACGAGCGTGTGACCCGCGTGCTGTCCGACGTCGCCCTCGGCCCTGATTTCTGGTCCCGCTACCCCGACCAGCTCTCGGGAGGCGAGCGGCAGCGGGTCGCCATAGCCCGGGCCCTCGTGGTCTCTCCTGACCTCCTGGTCTGCGACGAGATCACCTCCGCCCTCGACGTGTCCGTGCAGGCGACGATCGTCGAGCTTCTGCGGCGTCTGCAGGCCGAGCGGCACCTATCCCTCCTGTTCATCACCCATAACCTGGCCCTGGTCCGCTCCATCGCCCAAACGGTGACCGTGCTGTCCCAGGGGAAGGTTGTCGAGCATGGTCCCGTCAAGCGGGTTTTCGAACGACCCGAGAACCCCTATACGGTGCGGCTTATGGAGGACGTGCCCAAGGTAGTCACGGGCGAACAGCAGCCGCGCCTCCCGGCCCCATGAACCCCGCCGCTACACCGGTCCTTCGGGCCTGTCCAGCAGGCTGCGGAGGGCATGCATGTGAGTAACCGTGGACCTAGAACTCCTTATAAGGGCGCCGCGTGTCGTCTCCGGTGAGCGAGGCGAACCGGAGCAAGCCCGGGCCATCGGAGTCAGCAATGGCCGCATCGAGACTCTCCAGCCAGCGGACTGCCCGGCCACGGCGCGGACAGTGCTTGAACTGGGTTCGGACGTCGTCGTGCTGCCCGGCCTCATCGACCCCCATGTTCATCTGTGCGAGCCGGGCAATACCGAGTGGGAGGGCTTCGCGACGGCGACCCGGGCCGCCGCGGCCGGCGGCGTCACGACCCTGGTGGACATGCCGCTCGACTGCGTCCCGCCAACCGTCACCGTTGAGGCGCTCGCCATGAAGCAGAGTGCGGCCGATGGGCAGTGCCACGTCGACCTAGGCTTCTGGGGCGGCGTCATTCCCGGCAACCTAGGCAGCCTCGAGCCGCTCCACGAGGCAGGCGTGCTCGGCTTCAAATGCTTCCTCGCGGACTCTGGCTCGGAAGACTTCCCCCCGCTGCATGCCCGCCAGGTGCACGATGCACTTGCCATCCTGCGCGATCTCGGGTCGGTCTTGCTCGTCCATGCCGAAAGCGCCGAGGCGATGGCCGCCATCGGCGAGGCCCGCGGCCCGAGTTATGCGGGATACCTGGCCACGCGCCCGCGCGGCCTCGAGAACCTCGCGGTCGCCGAGGTCATCGAGGCTGCGCGCGCGAGCCGCGGTCACGCGCATATCGTCCACCTGTCCAGCTCTGACGCGCTGCCGATGATCGCTTCTGCCCGCCGGGACGGCGTGCCGCTGACGGCGGAGACCTGCCCCCATTACCTGGCCCTGACGGCCGAGGAGATCGGCGACGGGGCCACCGCATTCAAATGCTCGCCGCCAGTGCGCGAGGCGGCCAACCGCGAGCTTCTCTGGGGCGGCCTCACCGCCGGGATACTGGACTTCATCGCATCGGACCACTCTCCGTGCACGGCGGCGATGAAAGACCTCGACGGTGGCGACTTCGGCGCGGCATGGGGCGGCATCTCCTCCCTCCAGCTCGGGCTGCCGATCGTATGGACCGAGGCACGACGCAGAGGTGTGCCCCTGAGCCAGGTCGCGGTCTGGATGGCGCGGGCTCCGGCCGAGTTCGCCGGACTTCCCGCGAAGGGGCGGATCGCACCCGGTTTCGACGCCGACTTTTGCATATTCGCCCCGGACGAGTCGTTCGTCGTCGACCCGAAGCGGCTGTATCACCGACATCCGGTGACGCCATATGCCGGGCGCAGCCTGCGGGGGGTTGTCCGGAGCACGATCCTGCGCGGTGAGGTCGTCGACGGCAAACGACCGCGCGGACAGCTACTGGCCAGGCCTGCCGCGTAAGGCCGAGAACGCCGCAGACCGCTGTTCGGGAGATGACATGAAGATCATTGTGGTGAATGTCAACACAAGCAAGTCAATGACGGACGTCATCGCCAAAGCGGCGGGACGGTACGCGTCGCCCGGCACAGCCGTCGTGGCGCTACGGCCTTATTTCGGCGCGGAGGCGGTGGACTGCAACTTCGAGAGCTACCTGTCAGCCGTCGCGGTCATGGACCGCGTCCTGGCCTATGACGAGCCGTATGACGCCGTGATCCTGGCCGGTTTCGGCGAGCACGGCCGGGACGGCCTCCAGGAACTGATTGATCAGCCCGTGGTGGAGATATGCGAGGCGTCCGCGCACGTGGCGATGATGATCGGCCGCACCTACTCCGTGGTGACCACGCTACGACGCTCGGTTCCGGCGATCGAAGACCGCTTGCGCTTGGCTGGCTTGTGGGACCGGTGTGCCTCCGTGCGGGCGAGCGGAATGAGCACGCTCGAAGTGGATGCAGATCCGGAGCACGCTGTCCGGGCGATCGTCGCGGAGGCACGCCACGCGGTTCAGGCCGACCACGCAGAGGTCATCTGCCTCGGCTGTGCGGGCATGGCCGGGCTGGAGGAGGCGATCACAACTGAGCTGGGAGTGCCGGTTATCGACGGAATCGGCGCCGCGGTGCGGCTCGCGGAGGCGGTTGTCGGCCTTGGCCTGAAGACCAGCAAGATCTCAACGTACGCGCCGCCCCACGCCAAGAAGATCACCGGCTGGCCCCTGTGGCAGGCACTTGGCGTGCCGGGCGCCCCCGGCCGAAGTAATGAGGCCCGCGCTGCCCTCCGATCAAGAGGCGAGCGATGACCCGCACCGGTGAGAGACACGTCCCGGCTCAGCAGCCTCGCCCCGGCGGCCCGGCCGGGCCCGGGCCGGTTGCTCCCGAGACAAACCTGGCATCACGGTGGCTGGGCAGCAGCGTGATCGCGGCGAGCGATGAGTCCTTCGGGGACAAGGAAAACCTGCTGACGCCGGATGCCCCGGCTTTCGACCCGGGTCACTACGGCAACCGGGGAGAGATCGTGGACGGATGGGAGACCAGGCGACGGCGGGATGGCGGGCATGACTGGGTAGTGGTACGACTCGGCACGCCGGGCGTGATTACGTCCGTGGACGTGGACACAAGCTTCTTCACCGGAAACTATCCCGAGTCTTGCATCGTGGAGGCGTGCGGGTCCGAGGGCTACCCCGGGCCCGCTGACCTGACCAGTCCCGCCACGCGATGGGTAACCATCGTGCCCAGATCACCACTAAGCAGCGATGAGCACAATGTGTTCGAGGCCTCGGATCCGCACCGCTTCACCCACGTCCGCCTCTCTATCTTCCCGGACGGCGGGGTAGCACGGCTCCGCGTGAGCGGCCACGTGGTGCCCGACCCGCGCGGACTGGAGGCACTGACCATAGATCTCGCCAGCCAGGAATACGGCGGCGCCGTCGTGGCCAGCAGCGATGACTTTTACACGACGGCAACGATGCTCAACCGCCCCGGCCGGGCCCGGTCCATGGGCGAGGGCTGGGAGACCCGGCGGCGGCGCGACAGCGGATGCGATCACGTTGTCTTCCGGCTCGCCTTCCCCGGCGTCATCCGCCGGATTGTGGTCGACACCGCTCATTTCAAATACAACGCATCGGCCGAAGTGGCGCTCTACGGCTCCGTGCAGGATGCTGGTTCGCACGGCGACTCCTCGGCTTGGCTACCGCTGCTCGCCCGGACTCGCCTGCAGCCTGATACCCGGCACGAGTTCGCGAGCCAATACATGCAGCCGCTCGTCATGGTCCGACTTGACGCTATTCCCGATGGGGGGCTATCGCGGGTGCGGCTGATCGGCAGCATTGAAGCGAACGCGCGTCGCGCCGCCGGCTACCGGTGGTTCAACTCGCTGCCGGCTGTACAGGCCGTGCAATGCCTCGTCGAGACCGGGATGAGCCCGGACCTCGCTGTCGAAATTGAGACGCAGCGACCACTAAGCGAGGGCTGGCTCCCCAGCGGGCAGCGCCACTTGGCCGATGACAGCACCACCATCAGTTACCGTGCGTTCGCCAGCATGATCGAAGGTGAGGCCCGTTGAGTCACCGCCAAACCGTTCGATTCCGACTGTCGGGGATGTGGCAGGCACTGGTAGCGCTTTACAGATTGTTGCCGATACTGCCCTGAACTGGGCGAACGTCAGAGTAATGCGCCATTTTGGCACGCATTGGGCATGCCCGCGCGGCACGCCTCGTACTCCCCGCTCCGGGTTCGTTCACCAGACAGGCCGACTGCGCGGGCAGACTCCGCACGCCGTGCCCGTGCAGCACCGAGCTGGACGTACGTGTTGTCAGGCACCCCGGCGGATAGCGACATGCGCCTGACTGACGGCGTCCGTTGGCTCCCAGCCGGGAGCCGATAATTCCCTGCTCGCAAGTGCCGTCATCGGACGGCACCCCAGGTTTACCTGGGCTGCTGAGTGGCATGAGAGCGGGGATGCTATGCGGTGGCTGCGAGGGCTTGTGCTAGGAGCCGATCGACGTCGGTAAGGGCTGGCCTGGCGCCGAGGCTAGTAAAGATTTCCCGTGCCATTCGCAGTGGGACCAAGGCATCAGCCGGCTGGCGGAGGGTGAGCAGGCAGCGGCCTTGTCCCATCACGGCCTGGGCTTGCTCCCATGGCACCTCGAACTGCTTCCACCGGCTGGTGGCGTCGGCAAACAGTGCGACTGCTTCGGCGTGGTGGCCGTGGTGTTCGGCGAGCAGGGCCTGGGCCGTGATCGCCGCATGCTGTTGCAGTGGGTGCCTGGGTTTGAGCGCACCGGCTAGCTCCGCTGCCAGTTGGGCTGCGCCTGCGGCCAGCGCGGCCCGGACGGCGCTGGGCAGATTCGCCGCGTAGGACACCGCCCAGGCAGCGTGGGCGTTGCCGAGTTCGCCGAGCAGCGCCAAGGCGCCGCGGGAGTCGCCTTGCGCCACGCGAAGGACGGCAGCAGAGAGACAGGCATTGGCAATGTATTCTGGTTCGGCAATCTCGCGGGCGCGTTCGACTACCCATTGTGCCAGGGCAGCAGCCGCTGCTTGGTCGCCGCGCATGCTGAGAGTCCGCAGCTGGGCCGAGCGGGCCTCAACCAGGAACTCAACGTTGCCGGTGTCTTCCAGCCGCGGCGTCAGTTCCGCGGCCAGGCTCATGGCCTCCTCCAGGGCTCCCAGGTCAGCCAGGGCCCCCAGGATGGCCATGTCAAGCATGAGCACGGCCTCTTCGATTCCCCGGCGTTTGGCGAAGCGTGAGCCTTCACGAGCCAGGTCTAGGCGCTGCCGCGGCCCCTCGACCAGCCAGGTGTCGTCCGCTAGGTTGTTGTAGAGAACGGCCACCTCGTATCCGAGGCCCTGAGCGGTAGCGGCCTTCAGGGCGAGGCGCTGGTCCTCTAAGCCGCCCGCGTCACCAATACTGACGCGGGCATTGCCCCGGAAGCCGAGGGCGCGGACTGGCTCTGGCAGGCCGAGCTGGACGGCCAGGGCGAGGGCCCGGTCGGCGTGCTCGATGGCTTCGTGAGGGTTCCCCCAAAGCACTCCGTCCATTGCTTTGACAGCCAGCGCCTGCACCAGGTCAGGGGAGGGGCCGAGCGGCTCCACTAGCGCAAGGGCGTCAGCGGGCAGGGTATGTGCACGCGGGTCGCCCAGCCGAAGGAGGAAGAGCTCGTAGCCGTGCATCGCCTTGGCCAGTGAGAGCACCTCGCCGCGCGCGCGGAGCAGCTCGACGGCCTCCTCGAATTCGGTCGCGGCCTCGGAGAGGCGTCCCCGCTGGCGCAGGGCTTCGGCGTGGCGGGCCAGCAGTTCCGCGCGCAGGGGACGGCTGTCGCTAGTGAGCTGGAGGGCGTGGGCGTAGTGGCGTTCGGCGGCTCTTACGTCGATACCCATGGTCCGGTCTGCGGCGAGCATCAGGTAGCGGGCCGCGCTGGTAGCCAGGTCCCCCGCGTGGGGGTCTTTGGCGGCCCGGGTGAGGTCGAGGGCGGTCGTGTAGTGGGCGGCGAGGATCTCGGCGTAGTCAGCGGCCCGTTCCCCGGCCATGGTCTCGATCCAGGCTGCGGCGCGCTGGTGGCGCTGGGCGCGCTCGGCCCGCGGGATCTGTGCGTAGCAGACTTCGCGGATCAGCGCGTGGCTGAAGGCGTATTCGGTCTGGCCTGCCATGGAGGAGCGGCGGGCCGGGCGGATGAGTTCCTTGCGGGCCAGCTCGTGCAGCACCGCCCGCACCTCGGCTTCGTCCTGGCCGGCCATTTCGGCGACGGCACCGGCCCAGAACACCTCGCCTACCACCGCGGCGTCGTGCAGCAGCTGCTTGCGCTCGGCGGGCAGGGTGTCCAGCCGGGCTGTGATCAGTCCCTGTACGGCCGGCGGCAGCGGGATCTCCGCGTCCGGGTCGAGGCGCCACCGGGCACCGTCCCTGGTCAGGATCTGGCTGTCTTGCAGCAGCCGAACGAACTGTTCCGCATACAGCGGGTTGCCGCCGCACCGGTCCAGGATCGCCTGCTGCACCTCAGCGGGAAGCACCGCCGAGCCGAGCAGGTTGCCAATCAGCCGCGCGGTCTCGGCCGGGCCCAGCGGGACAAGGTTCACCCGGGCCAGGTTGCGCACCGAGGAACCCCACGTTGGCGCCTTCTCAAACAGCTCGGGACGGGCGGTGGCGACCAGCAGCAGCGGGACACCCTCGGCATAGCCGGCGAGGTGTTCAAGGAAATCCAGCAGCGCCGCGTCGGCCCAGTGCAGATCCTCAAACACCAGCACCGTCGGGCGGGCCTCCGCCATCAGCTCGATGACCGCCCGCCAGGCGGCGAAGTTCTCCTCCCGGCCAGCCTCCGGCGCGGTCAGCCCGGCCAGCGGCCGCAGCCGCGCCCGCAGCCACGGCGCGTCCGGCGCATCCCCGGGAATCATGGCGTCGAGCTTCGCACCAGCGGTCTCCGGCGGGTCGGACTCCAGAATCCCGGCCTCGGCCTTGACGATCTCCCCCACCGCCCAAAACGTGATCCCGTCCCCATACGGCAGGCACCGGCCCTGCCGCCAGCGGACCAGCTCCGGCCAGCCATCCACGAACGCACCCAGCTCCGCGGCCAGTCGCGACTTACCCACCCCCGGCTCCCCGGCCACCACCACCAGTTGCACCGCCGATTCCTGCACCGCCTTCTGGAACGCGCCAGTCACGATGCCCAGGTCGATCTGCCGGCCTACCATCGGCGTGGAAAGCGGCCGGGTCACATCGGCGCCCAGCCGGGCCCGCGGCGCCAGCGCCCGGTACACCGGCACCGGCTCGGCCTTGCCCTTCAGCGCCACGGGGTCTAGGGGCTGGTAGTCGAACACGTCCTTAGTCGCGGCATACGCCGTCGGGCCGGCCAGCACCCCTCCCACAGGCGCCACCCCCTGCAGCCGCGACGCGGTGTTGACCACATCCCCAGCGACCAGCCCCTCGCCCAACTCCGGACGCGCGCCCAGCGCCACTACCACCTCCCCGGTCTCCATCCCCACCCGCACCGTCAAACCCAGCCCCGGATCGGCCTCGTTCAGATCCGCGATCGCCTCCAAGATCCGCAACCCCGCCCGCACAGCTCGCTCCGGATCGTCCTCATGCGCCTTGGGCGCGCCGAACACCGCCATCACCGCATCGCCGATGAACTTCTCCACTGTCCCGCCGAACCCCTCCACCTCGGTGCGCAGCCGGGCGTGATAGGGGCGGATCCGGGCCTGCACATCCTCTGGGTCGGCCTGATCGGAGGCTTCGGTGAACCCCACCAGGTCACAAAACAGCACCGTGACCGTCTTCCGCTCCTCCGCCACCCGCTCCGGGCGGGGTTCGAGCGGCGCGCCGCAGGCCAGGCAAAACCGGGCGATCTCCGGGTTTACCTGCCCACACGCAACACACGCCCCCACCACGCCAGCCTAAACCCACGCACGGCCAAGAACAGTGATCCTTGGGGGCTGGCCCGCCCAGCCTGAACCAGAAGCTGTATCAACCGCCCGACCTGACCTCGCTCCGGCTGGCTTCCGCGCAGGCGCCGAATCCCCGGGCTGAGCCGATGGAGCGGGGACGTTCTGCGCGCGGCTGGTTCTGGTGCTAGCGCGGCCGCCCGAGCGGACCGCCAAGCCTGAGCGCGAAGCGCGGGCCGTGCCGATGCGGCGGAGCGCAGCGGTGCCGTCTTGATCATTATCACGGCACAGTACAGCAGCAGGATGAAGCTCCCCTCGATGTGAACTGCAGAGCGCGTCCGACTGACGTGGGCGAACGGATAGCAATGTAAGGATTCGAAACCATTGCAGGCAATGGCGGCGGTTTACAGACCGCGGCCGGTACTGCCCTGACTTGCATGAATGTCAGCCCGACGAGCCATTTTTGGCACGTATTTGACATGACCACGCGGCACACCTCGTACTCCCGCTGCGGGTTCGCCGCCGGACAGGCCGGCCGCGCGGGCGGACTCGCACGCCGCGCCGACTACGTCACTTGTGGAGACTCATCCGGTCGGCACGTATCGGGCGCGACGGATCAGGAGCGGTTTTAAAGTGAGACGGCGGCCTCGTTAGGGTCATGGTCTCTACCCGCGGAAGAACCGTCCGCGGGCTTCAGCCTGGGCGGTTGTTTCGCATGGTTGCGAATAGGTTCTTCGTGCTGAACTAAGAGCAGTACTGGGCTGGTTGGCTGTCGTCCGGGCTAGGTCTATGTGCGCGTCATGTTCCTGCGGCCTGTGCATCACGGGGAGGAGCCAGCCTTGCATCGTGGTCCACAGGACCGGGCGAACGTGCATCTCCATATGATCTGCACACCATCTGTGCACGGTCTCCATCCGGCGGCAGCGTGGTCGACTGGACGCCCATCTGCCAGTCATCGGCTCAGGGCGAGGGGGAGGACCGTTTGAGCATGAGCACGAGCGACCCGCGAAGCGGAATACTGTACGTGACGAAGGAATGCCCCGAGTACACAGGCGAAGCTGGTTCCTTCTGCACAATCGCGTCCTCGAACCTCGACGCGATCCCGATCGGCTCGAAAGTCGTCTACGCCAAGGCTGCAACCGACGACGGCGGACTGGATACCGACATTGTCGTCAACACCCCAAACGGCGACACCGCCCACGGTCATGTGGTACTCGATGGCGCGACACAGACCGGCACCGTGACGCTGGCGGGTGGTACCGGGAAGCTGGAGAAACTGGCGGCGGACCTCGTGGTCGCGCCTCTAGCTGAACCCAGCTACAGCTGGGAGGGACCGTACTCGTATTGAGACGCCCTGCCAGTTGGGTGGCCGGCGGGGCCTGTTCGCGAAACCCGATCACGGCGTCGGATGGGGAGCGGACAGCCGCGGAGACTGCACTGCGATCTTTCACGGCGACAGGATGGCCTGCGCGAATAGGACGGTCCGGCAACGCTGGGCGAAGCATCTAAGGGGAGTGGTCGGCATGTGCACCGACGACGTGGCCACCGCCCGTCTGCACCAGCCCGATCCCCAGGTGCTGCAGGATTTCGAGCCCAGGGTGGTCTTCGACCTCGAACCGGTCGACTCGGTGACGGTGACGATGCTGATGGACAACGTGACCGACGCCTTCATGCCGGATCAGGGACCGGCCCACAGGCCACCGCTGCCCGTCTTCCGTGGCGGCCGCCGGCCGGCCACCACCATGGAAGGCGGCGACGTCCCCGAGGTCCCATTGGCCGATGGTGGCTTCTCGGTCCTGGTGGAGGTGGCCAAGAACGGAACCCGCCACCGAATCCTCTTTGACGCCGGCACCACCCCCGATGGGGTAGTCGAGAACATGCGCCGCCTCGAGGTCGACCCGTCAGGCATCGAGACGATCATCTGCAGCCACGGCCACTTCGACCACACTGCGGGACTCGACGGCCTGATCCGGCGGCTCGGCAGAGTCAGCCTCCCGGTGCTCATCCACCCCCACTTCTGGCGTCGGCGGCGGCTGGCCATCCCAGGGCGCGACCCGCAAGAGATCCCCACCACGAGCCGCCGAGCGCTCGTCGACGCTGGCTTCGAGGTCATCGAAGAGCAGCAGCCCAGCTTCCTGTTCAACCGATCCGTCCTGGTCACCGGCGAAGTACCCCGCACCACCGGCTACGAGGCCGGGTTTCCGCTGCAGGAGGCCTGGCTTGACGGCCGCTGGCAGCCCGACGCCCTCGTCCTAGACGACCAGGCGCTGATCGTCGACATCAAGGACAAGGGCCTCCTCGTGATCACCGGCTGCGGCCACGCTGGGATTGTCAACATCTGCCGGTACGCCCGCCGCCTGACCAAGGAACGCGCCCTCTACGCGATCATGGGCGGATTCCATCTCAACGGACCGATTTTCGAGCCCCTCATCCCCCGAGTCCTCGACGACCTCGGCGCCCTTGCCCCCAGTGTCGTGGTCCCGGCCCACTGCACCGGTTGGCGGGCCCAGCACGCCATGGGTGCTCGCTTTGGCCAGGCGTTCATCCCGAACACCGTCGGTACGCGCTTCGAACTCTGACCGAGCGTCATCCCCCTGAGCACGACTGGTTCGAAGGAGATCGTCGTGAACCCCATCCGCCCCACTCTCATCAAGGGAGCATGACCATGCCAGGCGCATCCCGGGTATTCGCCGGGGTCAGCGGATCGCCGCGCAGCGTGCACGCGCTACGCCACGGCCGATCTGGCCCGTCAGCACGACGCGGTCCTGATCCCGCTGCATGTCTGGGTGCCGCCCTGTGGCGACCTGGACGAGCACAAGCACCCCTCACCTGAGCTGCGCCAGCTATGGGAAGGTGATGCCTGGCAGTTGCTCTGGGACACCCTCGACCGCGCCTTCGGTGGCCTGCCCGCTGGCCTCGCCACCCAGCCGGTGGTGCGGCGCGGCAAGCCCGGCAAGGTACTGGCCGGCCTGGCCCGTCGGCCGGGCGACATCGTGGTTGTCGGCGCTGGGCGCCGGGGCCGCCTGCGGCGACTGCTGTGCTGCCCTGTCAGCCGCCACTGCCTGGCCAACGCCCACTGCCCGGTGCTGGCCATCCCGCTCCCCGCGCTGGCACAGCACGCCGGCCACGGCCTGCGCGGCTGGGCATACCGCCACCGCAGCCTCGACCCCGGCCAAGCCAGCCTGCCCATCCAGACGCCCTGACAAGGGAGTAGCCATGCCGTAACCCTGGTCATCGCTGGGGCAGGAGAAAGCCCCGGCCGACTCATCGGCCGGGGCTTTCGGTGTGCTCGGTGGGAAATGGAAGTCGTTCACCATCATCGCGCGGCGGATTACCGGCACAGACGACTGGCTGGGTCTGCGCTGTCAGGGCAAGGGGATCGTGTTGAACACACCCCACGGAGTGACCGCGCCCGCCCCGTTGATGCTCTGCTTCCCGATGACGCCCGGTATGTAGGCGTCGTTGATGAATAGGTACAGCGGCTTGCCCTTGTAGGTCACCTGGCGGGTGCCGTCCGGCCTCACGACCACTCTGAGCGCGTGCTGATCGACACCAGGCCCGGCTTCAGGTCGCCCGGAGGTGAGCACCGGTGGCCAGATCAGGGCGCAGTATCTCTGGCAGGCCCGGGCATTTTCGTTGCTCAAGGTGTAGACGGGGAAGCGTCCATGGGGCAGGAGGGAGAAGTCATTGTCCATCGATGCCGCCAGCACCTTGGCGCCGTTGACCCTCTCAGCCCGTATTTGCAGCCGGCCAGGCGCGGGGTGCCCTCGACCTGGCTGGACCAGGTACCAGGTGCCGGTGGGACTGGTCACTGGGTCGAACAGGTTAGCCCCGTCCGTTTGCCCCGGCGTCTCGTCCAAGAAGAACCGGTATAGCGGCAGGCCGGCGTAGGTCACCTGCTGCACGCTCTGGCCAGAGAGCACATCGGTGCGGGTCACCGTCCCGAGGAGAGCGCGGTTGACCCCCGGCCCGGCGATAGGGGCGCCCTTGGTCAGCAGCGCTGGCCACAGGACGGTGTCGCACGGGTGCCCTATCGGGTTCGGGCCGTCGCTGCACGCAAAGGAAGCCAGGCCAAAGGTCAGCGAATGGAGCTGGTCTGACGTGAGCAGGTACAGCGAGCAACCGGCGTTGGCACCCGAACCGACGACCAGCACCCTGCCAAAGTGTGTCGATGCCGTCGCCACGGTCGCAGGCCCGGTCGGGGCGCTGGTGACGGGGGTGGTGCAAGAACGAGAACTACCCTGCGCGCTCGCGATTGAGCTGAACTGAGGGGCCACGGCAAGGAGGCCCATGCTGAGCAGGGCGGCTGTGGCAGGGCCAGCAACAACCCTTCGGAACCGGCGAGATAACGTCATCATGACCTCCAAATCCTTCCCGGCTCGGTGACCCGAGCCGTATTGGCCAGATACGACAGTCCTTCTCCTCTAGGACCCTTCTTGGACCTGGTAGATGCGGTCGGCGACCAGGCCGTGGGCTTCGGCGTGAACGGCGTTCGCCGCTTCCGCCGACGGCGCCTCGACCAGGCAGAACACCCGCCCGTGGTCTTCGTCGACCCAGTACCTCAGGTACCGCACGTCGTGAGCGGCCTGCGTTTGCAGGTCCGCGAGATGTGCCTTGACGACGTCGTCCATTGCCACGCCGCCGTCGATTTCGTGCACATCCATGAAAAGCGGCATCGGTCGCCTCCCTTCCAGTCGCTTCCAGGTGCACAACGACCGTAGGCAGGCTGCCTCAGCGGATTCATCGGCGAAAATGCCCGGCTTTGCGCCGGCGGTTGCCTAGATTGGGCCGGGGATTGCCTAGTTTGCAGCCCGGCGGCCCAGGGTCACAGCCCAGCCGCGGTCACAGCCCCGCGCGCAGTCAGGGCTCGATGCCCAGCCGGGCGGCCTAGGGGCCGCGGCCGTCCGGGACGAGATGCCAGGGCGACCAGGTGCGGGC
>Ga0207699_10000511_pt1 | contig 19262 bp, 19 predicted proteins | sample LARL51metaG_FD_184344 | JGI IMG/M metagenome (GOLD analysis project Ga0207699, IMG submission 184344) | Corn, switchgrass and miscanthus rhizosphere microbial communities from Kellogg Biological Station, Michigan, USA - LAR L5-1 metaG... | ecosystem: Host-associated > Plants > Roots >...
GTCGGCTACGTCGCCGAAAACATCCGTTTCGCACACAATCTGCACGGCACTGCTGGCCTTCCTGTTTCCAACCTGGTACGGCCCGGAGAGGAAATACCGGCGGGAAGATCATTACATGCGTGGTCCTGGCCCCAAATGGCGCGCCAAGCACGCGTCCGACCGTACGCAGACCGATTGATCAACACGCACTGCGCTGAACATCGCCGCGGGGCGCAAGCCCGCGCCACAGGCCACGACGATCCTTCTTCGAGCCGTTCTTGCATTTCCTTGCGTACGCCTGATCCATTTCAACCGCGCTTGCGGATGCGTTCCTCAAGCGGACATCCTCGCAAGATGTTGGCGCAGTAAGGCGTCCGCGCACTCGTTCTGTCGCAGGATGGACGTGCACAGATCGGCACCGGTCTTGCGGAAGAAACTGAATTCCGTCCGCGCCCCTTGCGCCCGCCACCCCGGTCCATCTCTTGAGCGATGGCGATAACATTTAGTCTGTCGACATTGTCCCGCGTAACGGCAAAGCGCAGCGGCGCGAGCTGCCAGGCGCGCAGCATCCCGCCGTGCCAGTCGACTGGATCCTCCCGACCCGCCTGTGATGCCTTTCTGGGGAGGTCGCTGACAGTCGTCACTTGGCGCGATATCAGGCTTCGGCAACTTCGAGCAGATTTTCGTCGGCTATACCGACAACCGCACGGGCGACGGCGGCTTTGGCCGATTCATTCAGTTCGACGAGGGGGAGCCGGGTCGCTGGACCCATCAAACCGAGCAGGCTCAGCGCATATTTCAGCGCGGCCGGACTCTCGCCGGCGAGGCAGGTTTCCAACGGCAGTAGCTGCTTTTGAAGATAGAGCGCCGACCGTAACCGCCCCTGCCAGCAGCTTGAAAAGATCATCCGGCAGAGGTCGGGCGTCACGTTCGAAACAGCCGAGATGCAGCCATCCCCGCCGCTCGTGACATAAGCGAGAGCGATGGCGCCGTCGCCTGACAAAAGCCGGAAAGGGGACGGCACCATCGACCGCAGGCGGAGCGGCCGGGCCAGGTCGCCCGTTCCGTCTCGCAATCCGACGAATCGCTTGGATTCCGCGAGCCCCGCGAGCGTATCGTTGGTGAGCTCGCGAACGCTGCGAGAGGGAATATCGTGCAATATAATCGGCAGTCCAGTCGAGCGGGCAATCGCATTGAAGTGCGCGGATATGCCCTCCTGCATCGGCTTGTTGTAATAGGGCACGACTGAAAGCACCGCATCGGCGCCAGCCGCCTCCGCGCGCTGAGTCAACTCGATTGCCTGCCTGGTTGAATTTGAGCCCGCGCCCGCGATGACCCGGGCGCGTCCGCGCGCGACGTCGACGGCAACACGAATGAGGCGCTCCTGCTCGTCTGCCGATAGCGTTGATGCCTCACCGGCGATGTCGCAGACCACAAGGGTAGGAACGCCGGCCGCGATCTGGCGCTCGCAAAGTCGCGCGAAGGCGTTGATGTCGACTACGCCTGTGTCATCGAACGGCGTTGGCAGATCGGGGATATAGCCTGTTAGCCAGGCCGTCGGATCCAGAGTGGATGTCATGATGAGTCACGCAGCGTTTTCCAGTTTGGCGACGGCCTGATGAAATCCCTGGCGATAAGCGGACAGCACAAGTCCTTCCTGGCACCTCACGCCTGCTTCGATGCCAAAGCCCATCTGCTCCAGTTTTTTTCGTATTTTCAGACAGAATTCGCCCTCACGGGAACCGATCAGGATGGCGATTGTGGCGTTGTCGGTCAGGAATAGACCAACCTGTGTCAGCGTGTCTTCGAATGTCTTCAGCGACGTTTCGCCTGCGATCAACGCGATGCTGTAATAGGGTCTGAGCACGCGGCTTACAGTGGGTGTGGCGATCCGTACGAACCCACGCCGTCGCAGCGCGAGACAGAGTTTCGTGCTTTCGCTGCCGGCGATGATGGTGCGATGCAGGGTGGAGAGCCGTGTGAGCGCGATCATAGCATCGATGGCCTGCTCCTGGCTTGCACCAGTACAAGGCTGCAACATGTGCTTCTCCTTGAATGGCGCCGCTTGTTATTCAGGCCGCGCGCCGTTTGTCCGATATCCGCGGTTGGCGGGAGGCGGCATCCGCTTTCGGTAGGTCCTTAAGCTCGCGCACTGCGCGCCTAGTATCTTGCTGTTCGAATATGATTTCGAGGGCGATCGGGAAACGACCTCATAGGAGGACTATAAAGCCGTCGATGCGGTGCTCTGGCGGCCATCACACGGCCAACACTGGGAGTCAGCCACCAAGGAAATGAAGCACCTATGAACCTTTATATTTCACGGAGCTCGCAGCCCGCGTCGCTTTTATGCGCTTCCTATAACGTCGTCCTCGCCTCCGTCTCGAAAAACCATGTTTTTGCTGGCAGGCCAACGGCTTGGCATCTCCGGCCGGCGGGCAAGGATGGGTCGCTCTTGATTCATTGCAAACCTTCCAGTCGGGAAGCTGCGCAATAGTGGCCCCAACATCGGCGCAACAGGGAGCATTCCCATAATGGACATCCTGATGTTGATGTTGCCTCGCGGAAGGGAGCAAGGCCATGATCTTCGATTACACACTCGCCGCTATCGTGTCGCTCGGTCTGCTGTTCTACCTGACGTACGCCCTGTTGCGGCCTGAGCGGTTCTAACAATGTTGCTGCTACTGAAACTGCTGCTGGCGGACGTTGTCGCCGTCGCGCTCCTGCTTGCTTTGCTTCTCGTGCTGTTGCGCTCGAGACAAATCATCAAGGATTGACGCCATGACTGTGATCGGTTCGCGCGTTGCGAAGTCGCGAAATATGTCTGAAGAACGAACTCGCGAGTTGGTTACGCAAAATACGAAGGGGCGCATTGCCGCAGTACTCTGCGAACCGCGCGTGAATGTGTGCTGTAGCTCAACTTGGCTCTTAATTCGGTTGGCATCCAGATGAGACCCAGGCACCCGTCCGATGGAGAGCTATGAGCGTATCGCCAATCAAAGTTCTCGTTGTCGATGATGAACCGCCTATACGCAAGCTGCTGCGGATGGGATTGAGTACCCAAGGTTACGAGATCCTTGAGGCCGCAAATGGCAAGATGGCGCTCGACCTGTTGTCCAATGATACCGCGCTGATCATTCTAGACCTTGGTTTGCCGGATATCCAAGGGCATGAGTTACTGCGGATGATCCGAGGCCGAAACGAGACCGTGCCGATCGTCGTCCTGTCGAGCCGCGGCGATGAGGCCGGAAAAGTTCAAGCGCTCGATTTGGGCGCCGATGATTACCTTACCAAGCCATTCGGCATGGAAGAATTGCTCGCTCGCATGCGCACCGCACTACGCCATCAGTTGCAGGTGCATGGCGAACGGCCGGTCTTCCGCTGCGGCGATCTTTCGGTTGATTTGGTGCGACGTATCGTCAGGGTTGGGGAAAAAGAGATAAAACTTTCACCGAAGGAGTACGATCTCCTGCGAGTCCTGGTGCAACACGCTGGCAAGGTGCTCACCCATCGCTATCTATTGCATGAACTTTGGGATGAAAGCACAGATGCGCAATACCTGCGAGTTTATGTGCGCCAGCTCCGTCAGAAGATAGAGGTCGATCCCGAACGTCCGCAATATATCCTGACAGAAACTGGCGTCGGCTATCGCCTCAGGGCCACGGACGATGCGGTTAGGCCGGCAATGTCAGCGAGATTCTGAATACGACTGTTCGCGCAGCGGGGCACGGATGCTTCACGTCCGGGGCCGCGCCATCGCTGCGGGACTCTTTCGTCGGCACTGCAGGCCTCGCCGATGGAGTCCAGCATCTTTGCGATCGCGGAGGCGGCTTGTATCTACGTCCGAATCAGGTCCGATCACGGGTATTCCAACCGTAAATTGCAAAACCTGCAACCAGCGCGACGACGAGAAGCATCCAATACTGGATTTCGACGCCAAGAATGTTGACATGCTCGATAAGAAATTGCACCGGCGACGCCCCTTTTTTGTGCAGGGTATGTGCTTCGGTGACAAAAATATATTATTATTATATTCCGTGGCGCCTGGAATCACTCAGAGGCTTGTGATCTCGGCTCTCTGGGCAGCGCGGCAATGAAATCATCCAGCGCTTGCTTGCCGGCGACCTCTGCCGCACTTCGAGAGCGAAAGCCGCTCTCCCGCAGTTTCACCCCCATCGGCTTCCATTTGCGGCGCAGCTCCCAACACCAGGCGTCCTGCCTGTTCCCGGACCAGGAGATGGCGATGTAGAACATCTTACATGACGTAGGATGAAGCATCGGCGCCTCCGCTCAGTCCGCCTCGCTCGCCGCCATGCGGTTCTGCAATCGGTAGCCGACACCCGATTCGGTGACGAGGAGGCGGGGGTGATCGGGATCGGTCTCTATTTTCTGCCGCAACTTGCGCACCAGGATCCGAAGATACTGAATGTTGTCGCGCTGATTTCCGCTCCAGATCTCCTTGAGTAACTGGTCGTGAGTCACGACCAGCCCGACATGCATTGCGAGTATGTGCAGCAGACCATATTCCTTCCGGGTTAACTTGATCTGGTTCTTGTTGAGCGAAACTGTTCGGCTAACCAGATCGACCGAGAGTGGGCCTGCGGCAACGATCGGATTTTCGGTCTTCGATTTGAAGTACCTGCGCAGGGCGGCCTCGCTCCGCGCCAGAAGCTCGGCCATGCCAAACGGTTTGACGACGTAGTCATCAGCTCCGGCCTGAAGCAGCCGAACTTTGTCCTCTTCGTTCGATAGGACCGAGAGGATGATGATCGGAACGCTCGACCAAGCGCGAATGCGATCAAGGACCTGCATTCCGTGAAGGTCCGGCAGGGCCAGATCGAGAATGATGAGATCGGGCGGACTGAACATTGCCATCTTCAAGGCGTCCGCTCCGTTCGCGGCCTCAAGTACAGTGTAGCCGTTCAGTTCAAAACCGGCCCGAAGGAACCGCCGAATTTTTGGTTCATCGTCGATCAATAGCACGACGTTGGATGGCTTACTCATTCGCAAGTTCTGCTAGTTCGGCAGTGGTCGATTTGGAGTAAGGCAGCCAAATGGAAACCGTCGTTCCCCGTCCGTGTCCTTGGCTCGAAAGTTCGATCGTCCCGCCGTTTGCCCGAACGAAGGTAGACGCGATCCAGAAGCCGAGTCCGGACCCCGGAATCGTGCCCTGATGTCGTTGGCTGCGAAACGACCTGCGTCCAAGCTGCTCTTGGTCGTCGGGCGTGATGCCGATGCCCTGATCGGATACGGACAAGATCACCTGTTGTTTCTCGGCCCGCACTGTGATCGCAATCGTCGATCCTGCTGGAGAGTATTTGGCGGCGTTTTCGAGAAGCTGTCCGCACGACTCTTCGATAAGCCCCGAATCGACACGGATCAGTGGAAGTTCGCCGGTGAATTCAGATGTAACCTTGTGAGCTGCGAGCCTGCGGGTTCTTCGCTTGACCGAAGCGTTGACGATATCGTGGGGATCGGCCCATTCTAGACGCGGAGTAATGCCGCCCGCGGTGACGCGCGTGGCATTCAGCAGGTTCTGGATGTAGCTGTCCAGTTCGGATACTTCCTCCGATATCGCCTCGACGAGTGAACTGGCCTGCGCATCATCGAGTACGGTGGCCATCGAGGCGAGCACGCTGGTCGAGCCCTGGATAGCCGCCAAGGGGGAACACAATTCGTGGGAAAGCGTGCCGTGAAACGCGTCTCTTAAGAGCTGCGCCTGAAGGTGAAGCCGGGCGTCCTGCATAGCTTTTCCGATATCGAGCCGTTTGAGGGTCAGCGAGACCTCCTCAAGGATCGCCTCGACACGGCTTGTCTTGCTGTTGAGCGACTGGCGGGAGCCACGGCCGATATTGATGGCGATGACGCCATGAACGGTCGTCTCGGACGATACGGCTCTCAGCAGCCAGACGTCCTGGCTCGACTGATCAATAACGGTTCTATCGGAAATGCCGACAACGGTGCTCATTGCTGTGACATTCTCACGCACCGTAGCCGGTGCCGATCGCGAATCGGATGGCTCATGCTGCCCATGGGCCATTGTCACGAAAAAGCTGGCCTGCTGCCCAAGTGTACGGGAAAGATAATGCTGAATGGCAGATGTCAGATCCGCGATCGTAAAGCAGGCGGCGAGGCGTTGCGAGAACTCGTAAAGGCGCTGGATTTCAGTTTCTCTTTGACGAAGCGTGTCGGTTTCCCGTCGCAAACGCGAGGCAAGATTGCTGCTGACCATCGACACAATGAGAAACAACAGCAGGTCGATCGCCTCCTGCGGATCGTCGACACGAAAACTGTAAAGCGGAGTAAAAAAGAAGAAATCTGCTGCAGCCATTCCCGCAATGGAGGCCAACATCGCGGGCCAGATGCCCCACCGCGTGGCGGCAAAGACAACAGGGACCAGATAGGTGACGGGTACAAGATTGGTGGCGATGTCCTGGCCGAGTGGGAGTAGGGCTGCCGTAACCAGGCCGATGCCCACGACCGACATCAGCAGTGCTACGACCTCCTTCCGCACGACGGCCGAGGCGGATTGATCCAGCGCGAGCGGCCCGTCCGATGACTTCCCGGCCGACTCGACCCCCGCTTTTGTAGGCTTCTGACCAAAACGTAGATGAAGAATCAAAGACACTGCCTTCGTGAAGAAGGACATCGAGCAATGATCACGGTAGCTCTGTCGACTGTCGTCGTGAGATTACGCCCCTGACAGCATCGATCGCGATGTGAGCTGAGATTTCCAGGGGAAAGAGCCTCAAAGTGATCTCACATCATTAAATCAATACCCGCCCCGATGTCACAAAGTACCCAGCGAATCCAAGCATTGTCCAAATCGGCGTAGAAAATCTATGCTGTTAGCGGCGATCGGAAATATAAAAGAAATAGCCAAATCTTTGATTGGTACGAACGACGCCGTCTTCCTGTAATAATGTATGGCCGGGCGGGCTCAGGCCGGCGGCCTACGCGATCTCCGCGGGGGAAATCTCACTGGACTTCTGGTCGGTCTTTCGCTGGCTGACGTAATTGAGCGCGAGCTTTTCGCCTGACAGCTCGGGATTCGAGGCATGGTAAAGCTCCGTCTCGTTGAGCGGACGAGCGGGCGGCGCGAGGCGCGCAACGGCGGCGGTACTAAAGTACTTGGGCGGGTATAAATAGAAGTCCATCAGCGGCATGTGCGAGCCGTTGGCATTTCGCCGAAGAATCGTGCGAGCTCGGTCACCCTCACCAGGGTAAATCGCGCTCCAGCCGGCAAAACTGCTGGCCAGTATCTCCAGCGACAGGATCACCGTTGCTATCTGCACAAAGCCGTCGTGGGATTTCTTAGCGCTTCGCGTCGTTGACGCTTTCCTCAGGAGTTGGCTCAACACCCGATGCCTCTCGATCAAGGGACCGAGATGCGACTTCCACAGGATATCTGGCAGGCAAGCGAAGCCGTGCACGTCGTGGAAGCTTTCAATCAGGCTGCGGCACTGCGTGGTTAGGTTCTTGGGTAGGAAATCGAGATCGAATGGCTCGAGCTTTTCGGCGGACGGATGATCCGACTCGCCTACGAACGGCTTCACGGCACCCATCGTCTGTCTGACCTCGCAATTGGCAGATGCACTCATGCGAAGCAGTTTAACGAGTCGCCGCATATCTCTTCGATCGACAATCGCGACGATTTAAATAGCAAAAAAATAACCGCGCCTTTCACGAGCGTCTTCGCCAGACCGAGAACGGCGCAGTAGCAACCGTAGGTATGACGGAAAAGACACACGCGACTGAAAACCACCGCCGCTCCTCCGCGATTCCTACGAAAACGTCACGTTTTTCGCCGGTTGTTTGAGCAAAGCGGGTGGCCAGTTGATGCTTATGCGTGCAAGCGGGCTCAAAAGCTCAATTCTAGCTATTTTATTTCTATGAAACCGCAGCAGAAGCCGCATCGATTTTTCTCAGCCCCAACGAAAGATTGTTCCCAAGGTTAGTCAAATCGCAAACGCGGTTTGATGGCGCCGAACAACACTTGGGGCAATGACAAATGAAGAGAGTGCTTTTGGCGGGCGTATCGCTTGCTGCGATCGGCATGATCGGTAGCGCATACGCAGCCGACACGCTTCCACCAATGGGGACGAGCTACTGCGATCCCTACAAAAATTATTCCTGTCTCGACTCGTATCTGGGCAACGACTTCTTCACGCGCTTCGTCAACTACTACCGGCTCGAGTGGGGACACGAATCCGCGCCGTCCGATCCCAAAGGACCGCCATCGCGTCGCGACGGCTGGCCTACGACGCCGGAGAGCACACCGCCAATGCCGTTCACGGAGTGGCCCTATGGCGGCGCGACCAGCATTGGTGTGACCCGCCCGAGCTCGATCGACAGCCCGCTGATGGCGGCGCTCGGCAATACTTCAGTCGGCCAAGCGATGAACGACGCGCACATCCAGGTCTACGGCTGGATCAATGCCGGCGGCAATCTGAGCAACAACACCGTGCGCGGCGGCAACGCGCCTGCAGCCTACGACTACAATCCAAATACCGTCCAGCTCGATCAGGCCGTCGTGTATATCGAGCGGCTGCCGGATACGGTGCAGAAGGATCATGTCGACTGGGGCTTCCGGCTGGCGCCGATCTACGGCGAAAATTATCGCTACACGACCGCGTTCGGCCTGTGGAGCAACCAGCTTCTGAACCAGAACAAGAACTACGGCTATGACATGCCGATGGCCTATGGCGAGGTGTTCATTCCGCAAGTCGCGGAAGGCCTGATGCTGAGGTTCGGCCGCTACATCTCGATTCCGGACATCGAGGCTCAGCTTGCGCCGAACAACTACATGTACACGCACTCGATGACGTATACATTCGACAACTACACCAACACCGGTATCCAGAGCACGCTAGCTGTGACGAAGAACTGGATGATGCAGTTGGGTGTGTCGGTCGGAACCGAGGCGATGCCCTGGCATGTCGGCGCGAAGATCGCGAATCCGTTCCCGAACCCGCTCTACCCCAACAGCACTATGCTGAAAGACCCGGGAGCCCAGCCGAGTATCAGCGCCGGCGTCCGCTATACGACGGACAGTGGCAATGACGGCATCTATGTCGTCGCGAATGGCATCAACAATGGAGATTGGGGTTACAACAACCTGCAATGGTACGGTCTGACATATTATCACAAGTTCAACGATCAGTGGCACATCTCGTTCGAGACCTACAATGAACATCAGAACAATGTGCTGAACGCCAACAATCCCGCGGCGCTGGCTGCGTTCAACGCGGGAGGCACGCCGTTCTCGCCGCAAAACATGCCTTTCAACGCGCCGTTCCTCGCGCAATGCAGCAGCTCGGCCGTGTTTTCCTGTCGAGCCGAAGTTCAGACCTATCTGATGTATCTGAACTACAAGGCGACGCCGCTGGACAACATCTCCTACCGGGCCGAGTTCTTCGACGACAAGGAAGGCCAGCGCACCGGCGTCAAGACTCGCTATTTCGAGACCGGCATCGGCTGGCAGCACTGGTTCTCGCCGCAGATCGAGATCCGGCCTGAAGTCTCGTTCTACCGCTCGCTGGATGCGCCTGCCTTCAACGGCAACTCGAACCTCGGAATCGCGCCGAACAAGAGCACTGCCCTGATCGGTTCGGCAGACATCATCATCCACTTCTGATGCAGGTCACCCTTGCGGCTGAGGCCGCGGGACCTCAGCGAACATATTTGATAGGGGCTAACGATGAAACAATTCCTTCTGACCACCGTCTCTCTTGGGGTGCTGGCGCTGGGCTCGCCCGCGTTCGGCGCCGACCTTCCGTTCAAGGCGAGACCCGCGGTGCCGACCGTGTATGACTGGACTGGCTTCTACATTGGCGGTTTCGGTGGCTATGCTTTCGGCAATCATAATCTGAACAATGCGTTGGGGCCGGCCGGCTTTGCCGATTTCACGGCGAATTGGGAATCACATGGCGCGTTTGGTGGTGGCGAGATTGGCTACAACTGGCAGAGCGGCAACCTCATCTTCGGCATCGAGGCGGATGGCGCCGGGTCGGGCATCCAGGGCAACGACAATTTCGCAATCGGCGCGAATGATGCGAACAAGTTGAAATGGGTCGGTTCGCTGCGTGCGCGTGGCGGCATAGCAGTGGATCGCCTGCTTCTCTTCTTCGACGGCGGCTGGGCGGTTGGCGACATCCAACATACCAACACAAATCCGGGTGTTGGCGTGGATCAATTCACCGCTCATCGAAATGGCCTGGCCGCCGGCGCCGGTATCGCATACGCGATGACGGATAACATCATCGGCAAGTTCGAGTATCGGTACTACGATCTCGGAACCTACCGTCGCGACGCGCCGACGAACGGCGTGCTGCCCTACAACGTTGCCAACACCTATTCGACAGTTCTGCTCGGGCTTGATTTCAAGTTTGGCGGCGGGAGCCTCATCGCAAAGTACTGATGCAGGACGCGCTGCGCCCGATGCTCTCCGGGCGCAGCAAGCGAAGGAGGCCGAGATGGTCAAGGGAATGTTGGCACGAAGAATTGCGGCGATAGCTGCGCTCGCAGCGCTTTCCTCTTTGCTGGCGGGGTGCGTCAGTGACATGGCTCCGCCGACCGCGGACAGCGGGGCACATCAGCTTCGGTATTTCGGTGGTCCGAAATATCCGATGTGGACGAGCCAATAGGAACGCGATGGACTTTCGCCGGCGCCGTTCGACGCGGCGCGTTGGGCTCGGAGCGGTCGTCGTCGCGGTCGCGCTGCTGGCGAACGGGAATGGCGAGGCGCTTGCAACGAACTACAAGCGCCATTTGCATCGCTGTCACGTTGTAATTGATCGCCGCCGAAATAGCGGGTCGGGCCGGCTGCATCTGGTTTCGTAAAGGCCGATCCGGCTCGGACCGATGCGTTACTACGGCGGTCCGAAGTCACCAATGTGGCGCGGACCGGTAGAGAACTGAGGGCAGCGAGGAAACGTCATGCTGCAGGTTGAACGGAGCTGACCGGATCAATGCGTATGTTTCGAACATGAGCTTGGGCGTGAACTGGAATCGACGACGGTTGTCGATCGTGCTTGCGGCGATTGTCGGGGCTGGCCTTTCGCTGCTTGGCGCCAGCGAAGTACTTCTGGTGCATCCCAAGCCCATGGAGGCGTCGAGCCAAGCCAAGGCCAGGTTGCCGCGTTACGTGCCGACCGCGACCGAGTGGGCAGGCCTTTCGATCGAGTCTGTTTCAGAGCGGGTATTTCGCGCAGAGCACATCACGGAAGGAAAGATCTCGGTCAACGAGGACGGCTCGACTCCGATCTTCTCGCCCTACGCAGGTCGAGTCGTGAAGCTTCTGGTGAAGCCAAGCGACGTGGTTGCGCGGGGACAGCCGCTCTTCGTTGTCGAGGCGACCGACACAGTCCAAGGATTGAACGATTTTGCCACCGCTCTCAGCTCACTCAATACCGCGCAATCGAAGCTGAACTTGGCGCAAATCGTCGAGAAGCGCGCTAATGATCTCTATGCCGGCAAGGCGGTGCCGTTGAAGGACTGGCAGCAGGCACAGGCCGATCTGACGGCGGCTCAGAATGACATGCGCTCGGCGGAGGTTGCGGTTGAGGCGTCTCATAACCGGTTACGTATCCTGGGCCGATCAGAGGAGCAGATCACGAGCTTCCAGCAGACCCGGCAGATCAGCGCCGACACCCCGATTTATTCGCCAATTGCGGGGACGGTCGTACTGCGGAAGATAGGTCCGGGTCAGTTCATCAGCAGCGGTGCGAGCGATCCTGTCTTCGTCATCGGTGACCTCTCGACGGTCTGGCTGACGGCCTTCGTGCGCGAGAGCGAGGCGGCCGACGTGGCCGTCGGCCAGGAGATCGGCTTCACCGTGCTGGCATTGCCGGGACGCGACTTCAAGGCGCGGCTCGACTATGTGGCGGCCGCGATCGATCCTTCAACACGCCGCCTTCTGGTTCGCGCCACCATTGATAACAAGGAGGGTCTGTTCAAGCCGGAGATGTTCGCCAGTGCGACAATCTATTCCGGCTCGGACCATCCCTCCGTCGGCGTGCCCAAGCAGGCGCTGATTTACGAAAACGAGCGAGTGCACCTCTGGGTCGCCCACAACGACAATTCGATCGAGCTTCGCGAAATCGAAACGGGACTGACGAATGGCGATCTGGTGGAGGTTCGCTCCAACCTGAAGGCCGGCGACAAGGTCATCACCAGAGGCAGCCTGTTCATCGATCGCGCCGCGACGTCCGGCAGCTGATTGCGGTTTCAAGTGTCTCCTACAAACGTGCATTGAAATGGATCGTTTGGTCGCCTTTGCAGTCAGTCGCCGGTTCTTGATGGTGGGCCTGTTTGCCACCGTCATCATTGGCGGGCTGGTCGCATTCCAGCAATTGAATATCGAGGCCTATCCGGATCCGACGCCACCGATGGTCGATATCGTGACGCAGAGCCCTGGGCTCTCGGCTGAGGAAATCGAACGCTACATCACCATCCCGCTGGAGACGCAGGTTGCCGGGATCAAGAACCTCAAGGTCATCAGGACGATTTCGCTTTACGGCCTGTCCGACGTCAAGCTTCAGTTCTCCTTCGACTACACCTACGATCAGGCGCAGCAACAGGTGCTGAACCGGTTGTCTCAGCTTCCGCCGCTTCTGAACAACGCTCAACCGCAGATCTCGCCGCTTAGTCCGATCGGCGAGATTTACAGATATCGGCTGGTCGGTCCGCCCCACTATTCGGTGCTCGACCTCAAGACATTGCAGGACTGGGTTTTGCAGCGTCGCTTCCGTAACGTTCCTGGCGTCATCGACGTCACGGGCTGGGGCGGCAAGACCAAGACTTACGAGTTGCAGGTCGATTTCAACAAGCTGGTCGCTAACGGGCTGACGTTGCCGCAATTGCTGCAAGCGGTCAGCAACGCCAACATCAATGTCGGCGGCAACACCGTCAACATCGGTCCGCAAGCGGCTGTCGTACGTGGCGTTGGGCTGATCCGTTCAATCGATGCCCTTGCCGATACCATGGTGGCCTCAAACGGGAGTACGCCGGTTCTCGTCAAGGACGTTGCGGCGGTCAGCATCGGCGACCAGCCGCGCCTTGGCATCGCCGGCGAGGACGAGGATGATGATATCGTCCAAGGCATCGTGCTGATGCGACGCGGTGAGCAAAGCTCACCGACAATCGCTCGGGTCGAAGCGCTCGTTGCGTCGATCAATGGCTCCAGCATCCTGCCGCCCGGCGTGCGGATCGAGCGCATCTACGACCGCAAAGACCTGATCGAGACCACGACCAGGACGGTGCTCGAGAACATGGTCGTCGGCATCGGCTTGATTGTACTGCTGCAATGGATATTCCTGGGCGATTTACGCAGTGCATTCATTGTGGGTGCCACAATTCCGTTCGCATTGTTCTTTGCGGTCGGCTTCCTGGTGCTGCGCGGCGAGTCAGCCAATCTTCTGTCGGTTGGCGCGATCGACTTCGGTTTGATCGTCGATGCCACCGTGATCATGGTGGAGGCGATCTTCCGTCGCCTTGGTCACACCGTGCGGCTTTCGGAAGCCGAGCAGGCCGCGATTTCCGCGCACACCGTGATGGACATCAAGCATCATGCGATTCTCACGGCTGCCGGTGACGTGTCGCGATCGATCTTCTTTGCCGCGGCCATCATCATCGCGGCGTTCCTGCCGCTGTTCACCCTGAGCGGCGTCGAGGGCAACATTTTTGGCCCGATGGCCCGGACCTATGCTTATGCGCTGGCCGGCGGCCTGCTTGCGACCTTCACTGTGACGCCCGCGCTCAGCGCGATCATCCTACCTGCGCATGTCGAGGAAACCGAAACATTTCTCATGCGCCTCTTGCATCGGCTGTACATGCCGGTACTGGCGCGCTCGCTTGCGTATCGCCGGATCGTGCTCTTGGGCGCTGTGGTCTTAATCTTGATGACGGCTCTTGCCGTGCGTCTCTTGGGCTTGGAATTTCTGCCGAAGCTTGAGGAGGGGAATTTATGGATAAGGGCCACCCTGCCGCCAACGATCTCGCTCCAGGAGGGCAATTCCTACGTCAATGAAATGCGTAAACTGATTGCGCGGCGGCCAGAGGTGGAGTCAGTTGTTTCGCAGCATGGGCGGCCCGATGATGGCACCGACGCCGCCGGCTTCTTCAACGCGGAATTTTTTGCACCGCTCAGGCCAGCAAAGGAATGGCCCGAGCATGAAGACAAGGATGAGCTGACCAGAACTCTGCTCACGGAGCTGCAGGAGAAATTTCCGGGTGTCGAGTTCAATTTTTCGCAATACCTGCAGGACAACGTCTCCGAAGCCGTATCCGGGGTGAAGGGCGAAAACTCCATCAAGCTTTACGGCAATGACCTGCAGGCACTCACCGACACCGCCAGCAAGATCAAGGCGCAACTCGCGACGGTGCAGGGTATTACCGACCTCGCAATTTTTACCTCGCTTGGACAGCCGACGATCCAGATCGATATCGACCGTGCTCGGGCCGCGCGCTACGGGCTTGCGCCCGGCGATATCAACACGACGATACGCACCGCGATCGGTGGCGACAGCGCCGGCGATCTCTATGAGCCGGGAAGCGACCGGCACTTCCCCATCATCGTTCGCTTGGCTCCGCAATATCGGCGAAGTGCGGAAACCATCCAGAATTTACGAATCGGCGCACAGGGACCGAACGGCATCACGCAGGTGCCGCTCAGCGAAGTGGCTTCGGTGAAAGTCGTGTCCGGTGCGGCTTACATCTATCGTGAGCAGCAAGAGCGGTATCTTCCGATCAAGTTCTCGGTGCGCGAGCGCGATCTTGGCAGCGCTATCCAGGAGGCGCAGGAGAAGGTCGCAGCAAATGTGCAACTGCCGCCCGGATCGCACCTGGAGTGGGTCGGCGAGTTCGGCAATCTGCAGGATGCCATCAAGCGGCTATCGATCGTGGTGCCGATCAGCCTTGCGCTGATCGCGATGCTGATCTGGTTGAATTTCGGGTCGCTCATCGACACGGTGCTGACCATGAGCGTGATCCCGATGGCCGTGTTTGGCGGAGTCCTAGGGTTGCTCCTGACCGGCATCCCGTTCAGCGTGTCCGCGGCCATTGGTTTTATCGCGCTGTTTGGGATCTCCGTGATGGACGGCATCATCATTCTCTCGCAGTACAATCAGCTGATCGATGACGGCATGGATCGCGCCGCCGCCATCCTGCGCACGGGCGAATTGCAGTTGCGCCCGGTCCTGATGACCTGTGTCGTCGCCGGTGTCGGCCTGTTGCCAGCGGCGCTTTCCTCGGGGATCGGCTCACAGGTTCAGAAGCCACTGGCGATCGTTGTGGTGGCCGGGATGATGCTGGCGCCGATCGTCATCCTGATCACGCTGCCCGCGCTGATTTCGATGTTCTCGCAACGAAGCCGCCCTCGCCTGGCGGCGCAAAGCCAGCTTGCGCCAGCGGAGTGAGGTGGGCTGTGAGAAGCATAGCGCTTAAAGGCGTTCCCGTCGTCGGCCAGCCGGCACTGCTCATGCTCTGGCTGGCGACGACCATCGGGGCTGCCCCTGCGTTTGCCGCAACATTGCCGGACGTGCTTGTCAAAGCCTATCAGTCAAGCCCGCAGCTTAACGCCGACCGCGCGCGCCAGCGCGGCGCCGACGAAAACGTTCCGCAGGCGCTGGCGGGCTATCGGCCTCAAATCGTCGCGAGCCTTGGCGCCGGGCTCCAGGCCGTGCGCAACCTGCTCCCCGACAATACGGTGCAAAGCGCAACCCTACGTCCCTGGACCATCGGCGTGACAGTGAACCAGGTTCTGTTCAACGGCTTCAAGACCTCCAACAGTGTTCGCGTCGCCGAATTTCAAGTCATGTCGGGACGCGAAGCGCTCCGGAACACGGGGCAGGGGGTGCTGCTCGATGCTGTGACCGCCTACATGACCGTGCTCGCTAATCAAGCGCTTGTCGAAGCACAGCGCACGAATGTGAGTGTTCTGCGGGAAATTCAGGCGACAACCAAGAAACGTCTGGATGCCGGCGACGTCACGCCGACAGATACCGCGCAGGCGGAAGCGCGGCTGAACCGCGGCCTCGCCGACCTTAATGCAGCGGAAGTTGCGCTCGCCATCAGCAAAGCGACCTACGCGCAGGTGATTGGCGAAGCGCCTACTCAGCTAGCGGCCGCAGCGCCGGTCGATCGACTATCTCCCCCAGCTCTCGCTGCGTCGATGGAAACTACAAACCACGAGCATCCTGCAGTCCTGGGTGCCGGCTACGACGTTGATGTGGCCCAGACTACCATCAAGGTGGCGGAAAGCAGCCTGCTGCCTCAAGCGTCGGTTCAAGCGAGCGCCAGCCGCTCGGTTGAAACAGACTCCAGCCTCACGACGACCGCAACCAACCAGGCTTCTGTCATCGGCCAAGTCAGCGTGCCGATCTACGATGGTGGTATGGCCGCATCGCAGACGCGTCAGGCCAAGGAATTGGCCTCGCAAAGCCGCATGGTACTCGAACAGGTCAGAAACCAGGCACGCACTGCGGTTGTTAGTGCCTGGGTCTCAAATGAGGGCACGAAGGTCGCGCTTACGGCAGCAGAATCCGAGATGCGTGCCGCTGACGTGGCCTTGCAGGGCGTTCGCCGCGAGGCGCAAGGCGGGCAGCGAACCACGATCGACGTACTCAACGCCCAGCAGGATCTCACTAACGCGCGAACGCGCCTGATCCAGGCGCAGCGCGATCGGGTGATTGCCTCCTACACGTTGTTGAGCGCGGTAGGTCGGCTCGACGTGCACACGCTCAAGCTTGATACATCGGATTATCTGCCGGAGGTTCACTATCACCAGGTGCGCGACGCATGGCACGGCGTCCGGACCCCTTCAGGACAATAAGGAGAGGGAGATCCACATGATCCGCAGAACGCGTGCACTCAGAGCTCTGGCCGTCGCAGCGACAGCGATGTCGCCATTCGCCGTGCAGGCGCAGGACTTCGGCGAACGAAGCATGAAGCCGCAAGCTCCTGTCGAGAATCACCCCAAGGTTGACGAAAAGGCGTACAAGGCGGCGCTGGATCGTATCCCGACCTCGACCGAAAAATATGACCCTTGGGGGAGTGCTCGACCATCAGATCCGGTAAGACGAGCCAAAAACTCGAACTAGCGCGTGATATGGAAGATGCGTTCATCATGGACCGAATGACTTGTTGGCATTCACGCGTGGAATGCCATGTCCGAGCACGTCCTCGTCACTGATGGGGTTCGAAGCGGGTAAACTGCACTGCACCAATTCAGTTTCTTGTAAGGGTCTGCCTTTGTGTTGGTCGGCATCGGTGCATGCACAATCTTTTCGCATCCGCGCATTAATGTTGCGCTTTTGGTAAGCCGCGATCAGCATCGCCTTCAGAGACAAGAAGGCGTCGAACAGAAACGTCGATTTGAATCGCCCCGAATCTGCCGCCTGAGTTGTCTCGGATCGGATGGAGGGTACCATGAAATACTTTGCGGTTGCAGCCAGCGCATTGTTGCTTGCGACGCTGTTGATCCCCAATAGCGCGCGGGCCGGCGCGTCAGCCAGTGCGCCTTCGAAATACGCGCAGAACAGACAACCTGCTGCGGCGCATCAGCCACGACAGGCACATCGAAATGACTTCGTGATCAACGAGTATTCCTCGTCCTCCGCAAAGACGACTTCGCCGAAGCGCTAAACGCGGGCGTCTTGCGACTATTCGGGTAGCTTGTCGAGCGGCGTTCGTGGACGAATCGGCTCGTTTGACCGGCCGGGCGGAGTGCTGCTTGCTGCGCCTTGATTGGTGTCGTGCGGCATAGCCTTGGTCACCCATGCACGAACACTCAGCAACACCTCGAAGAAGCGCGAGTTGACCTCCTCTTTACTCATTCCCGCTCGTATGCGCGGGTCGTACAGGATGTTGAGGAGATACTGGTCGTAGACGTCGAAGAATCCCATTTGAATGTCGTCATTGAACATCGTCCATGGCACGGAGCTGTCGTCATTGATGGCACCGAGCGCTTGCAACAGTTCTTCGTAAGCGCAATCGCGAAACCTGAAATCTCCGACGTCGACCGGAAGAATCACCTCGGCTTTCCTGATTCGGTACAGCCTGTCTTTGGCGATGCCAGAAAGACATTGCGGATTGAGCGATCGTTGGATCCTTTTTGCCTGGGTGTTCCCATATCGCGTCCGAATGATATTCGCGACGTCATGGCTTCGAACTAACATGACAACGAAATTGGCGGTTTCTCGGTTACTCGTGATTTTGAGGTCGAGATGATGAATGCGGCCGCTGATGTCCGATACGATGTCGGCGATTTCTCCGCGACGATCGGGCAGCGCTTTATTGACCAGGAAGATCCGGACCGGCTCGTCGAATTTGCGGATTCTTTGAGCCGGCGGGCCGACCTGCAACTCGGCACGAAACGCGATTTTAAAAAGGCCGTCCTTGATTTCTTCGTTCGTGAAGTCGGCACGCTCGAAATCCCGTCGATTGCTTCGGATATCTAAAGTTTCGGCGCGAGCCCCGGCAAGGCACGCAACGGCAAATGTTGTTGCTACCGAATAAATGATCGCGATAGCTACACCAGGAGGTGCTGTCAGTGCGGGCGAAAGCCATTTGAGGGCTGATCTGCGCATTGATGCATTCTCGTAAGTTGGCGCGGCCATCGGTGATGGCATCCAATGGTCGAAGCAAGAGCCGTGCCTAGGGCCACGTGCTCGGCGGTCCCTAATCTCTAGTCCGGACGCCATAGGAATTCGGGATGTCGGAGGAGCGAGCGAAATAAAGATGCATAGCCGAAAGTCGCGGAGCAGCGGCGCAACCAGCGTTAACGCCGCAAACAGATAAGCGACTGGCAGTTCGCTCTGTGGCTCGTTATTGAAATCGTTGCCGAAATTGTTCGCGCAGCGAGGGACGACAGGCCCATCTCGCGAAGTCGAACTTCAAACTAGTTTCGTAGCTCGTATTGAGATCAATTGCCGAATCCCAGGCGGCCAGCGGCGTGGCATTTTGGTTCTGTCAGACTCCTGACCCGGATCGTAACGACAGCGCGAGCGCACCCAATTGCCCTTTTTGGGTAAGGCGGAGATTGGTCACATCATCGCTTTCAGCATACGTCAGAGCCGAGGTCGGTCTTCCGAGGGAATCTGAAAGGGACGCCGGAGCAAGTTTGTTTCAAGTTCCTCTCCCTCCGCCATCCAGCCAAAGCCATCTCGTACTTCGATGTGGAGATAGGCCGGTAATGCGGCCGTTTCCCTGCATTTTTCCTGTCGGAGAAAGCGCGTCGCCGATCCAACTAGACGCTTAACAGGCCCGGAGAACGGATTCTTCTCCGA
>Ga0207699_10000518_pt1 | contig 19122 bp, 16 predicted proteins | sample LARL51metaG_FD_184344 | JGI IMG/M metagenome (GOLD analysis project Ga0207699, IMG submission 184344) | Corn, switchgrass and miscanthus rhizosphere microbial communities from Kellogg Biological Station, Michigan, USA - LAR L5-1 metaG... | ecosystem: Host-associated > Plants > Roots >...
GGCATCCGCGTTCCTGGCCAGGCGCGCCGACGCAGGCATAGTCGAACTTATGTCGAGGAGGCGCAACGCCGCCAGGGGCGCGGATGCCCGGCGAATGATGCCACGAACTTGCGCCACGAGGCACTAGGACCCCCCGCCGCCCACGGAATGGCGCAGCACCGTCCAGAGGATCTTATAGCCCGCCCGCAGGGTGCCGGCGACGGTGCCGGTGATCTTCGAGACGCCGACGCGGCGGCGGTAGGAGACCGGCACCTCGGTCACCCGCAGGCCTCGGCGCAGGGCCTTGACCTGCATCTCGGCGGTCCAGCCGAAGTCGGGGTCGGCCATGCCGAGGCGCTCGAGCGCCTGCCAGCGCGCCGCGCGGAAGGGTCCGAGATCGGTGTAGCGGTGCCCGTAGAGGAGGCGGATCAGGGCGCAGGCCACCAGGTTGCCGGCGCGCGCCTGCGGCAGCAGCGCCCCGGCCTCGCGCCGCCCCAGGATGCGCGAGCCGATGACCAGGTCGGCCTCGCCGGCCAGGATCGGGGCGGTCAGCCGCGGCAGCTCCTCCGGGTGATCGGAGTAGTCGGCGTCCACGAAGACCACGACCTCGGGCGGCTGGTGGCGGCGCAGGTAGTCGAGCGCGGCCAGGCAGGCGCTGCCGTAGCCGCGCCGGGGCGCCGCGACCACCACCGCGCCGGCGGCCGCCGCCACCCGCGCCGTGCCGTCGGCCGAGCCGTTGTCCGCCACCACCACCCGCCGCACCGGCGGCCGCGGCAGGTCGGCGAGCACCAGCGGCAGCGACCGCTCCTCGTCGAGCGCCGGGATCACCACGTCGATGGCGGAGGCGGCGGCGCCGGCGGCGATGGGCTCGGGAACGGGCATCCTCGAATCTTCCGGTGCCGCGCGGCCACTCCCCCGCATTCCCGGCCGGCGGATTTTATGCCATGCTTTGCGCCGCCTGGGTCTGCTGGGCGCGAGGTGCCTCATGATTCCCTACCGTCTGCTGTCCATGTCGTCGACGCTCCTGGTCGCCGCGGCGCTCGCCGGGCTTGCCGGCGCTGCGCTCGCCGGTCCCGCCGGCGCGGCCCCTCCCGCCGGGTCCGCCAGTCCCGCGAGCCCCGCAGCCCCCGCCGCTCCGGCCGCCCCCTCCGGGCCGGCTCGCCGCGTGCCGCTCCCCGGCCCCGACGACAAGCCCTTCCCGTACACCGTCGAGCTCCCCGCCGGCTGGCAGGTGCTGCTGTCGAAGACCGTGCCGGGCGTGTTCGTGGGGCCGGCCAGCGCCCTCGAGCCGGAGAAGGACGTGCGCATGATCTACGTGCGCGTCAGCCCGGCCTCGATGCTCGATCCGGAGGCGGTGGTGGCCAACATCAAGAAGAGCGACGCCGCCGACGACAGCTGGTCGGCGCCGCTGCTCGAGATCCGCGACCTCGGCGGCGTGCGCGGGGTGCTGGTGCGGATGGACAGCGGCAGCGGCGCGGAGGCGCGCAGCACGCTGGTGCTCAAGATGCCGCTGGGGAAGACCAGCGTCGACTTCATGGCCTCAGCCCCGCGCGCCGAGTTCGAGCGCCTGCTCCCGGTCTACCAGCGCGTCATCCTCTCGGTGCTGCCGGTACGGTAGCGGCCCGATGCCCGTGCTCGCTTACGAAGGGCGCTGGCCCGCCCTGGGGCCGCGCGTCTTCCTGGCTCCCGACGCCCACCTGGTCGGCGACGTCGAGGTCGGCGAGGACGCCTCGTTCTGGTTCCACACCGCGGCGCGCGGCGACGTCAACTGGATCCGCGTCGGGCCGCGCACCAACGTCCAGGACGGCGCGGTGCTGCATGTCGCCCACCGCACGCACCCGCTGGTCGTCGGCGCCGGGGTGGTGATCGGCCACCAGGCGGTGCTGCACGGCTGCACCGTCGAGGACGGCGCCCTGATCGGCATCGGCGCGCGGGTGCTCGACGGCGCGGTGATCGAGGCGGGCGCGCAGGTGGGCGCGGGCGCGGTGGTGACGCCCGGGCACCGGGTGACCGCCGGGCACCTGGCGCTGGGCATCCCGGCGCGGGTGGTGCGCCCGCTCACCGCCGAGGAGTCGCGGCGCATCGTCGAGACCAGCGCCCGCTACGTGGCGCTCAAGGAGCAGTACCGGCGCACCCTCGGACAGGCGCAGGCCGAGGAGCCGGGGCCGGGGCAGGAGCCGGGGCAGCGATGGCAGAGATGAAGCGGCGCGGCGCGGGCACCGTCGGCACGGGCGACCTCGGGCAGCGGGTGCTGCTGCAGGCCTGGGTGCAGCGGCGGCGCGACCACGGCGGCCTGGTGTTCCTCGATCTCCGCGACCGCAGCGGGGTGGTGCAGGTGGTGGTGCGCCCGGAGTCGCAGCCGCAGGCGGGGACGGCGCTCGCCGCGGCGCGCGCGGAGTGGGTGGTCGAGGTGGTGGGCGAGGTGGTGGAGCGGGCGCCCGAGAACGTCAATCCGGACCTCGCCACCGGCACGGTCGAGGTGATCGCCGAGCGGGCCGCCGTGCTGTCGCGCGCCGACGCGCTGCCGTTCACGCTCGACGGCAAGACCGAGACCTCCGAGGAGAACCGGCTGCGCTACCGCTACCTGGACCTGCGGCGCCAGGAGCTGCTGGCCAACCTGCAGCTCCGCGACCGGGTCACCCTGGCGGTGCGCAACTACTTCCACCAGCACGGCTTCGTCGACGTCGAGACGCCGATCTTGACCCGCTCGACGCCGGAGGGAGCGCGCGACTACCTGGTGCCGTCGCGGGTCCACCACGGCAGCTTCTTCGCCCTGCCGCAGTCGCCGCAGCTGTTCAAGCAGCTGCTGATGGTCGGCGGCATCGAGCGCTACGTGCAGATCGCCCGCTGCTTCCGCGACGAGGACCTGCGCGCCGACCGCCAGCCGGAGTTCACCCAGGTCGACGTCGAGATGTCGTTCCCGGCTGAGGACGACGTGATCGCGCTGATCGAGGGGCTGTTCGCGCGCATCTTCCCGCTCGGCGGCATCGAGCCGCCGGCCTCGTTCCCGCGCCTGACCTGGGCCGAGGCGATGGCGCGCTACGGCAGCGACAGCCCCGACCTGCGCTACGGGCTCGAGATCCTCGACCTGTCGGCCCTGCTCGGCGGCAGCGGCTTCCGCGGCTTCCGCGAGGCGGTGGCGGCCGGGGGGGTGGTGCGCGGCTTCGCCGTGCCGGGCGCGGCCGGCGCCGCCGAAGCCAGCCGCCGCGAGGTCGACGGCTGGGCCGAGACCGCCCGCCGGTACGGCGCCGCCGGGGTGCTGACGCTGCGGCGCAAGGGCGGCGAGGCGGCCTTCCAGGTCAAGAGCGCGCTGTCGCCCGGCGAGACGGCGGCGCTGGCCGAGGCGCTGGCGCTCGAGGAGGGCGGACTGGCGCTGCTCGCCGCCGGTCCGCCGGCGACGACCGCGGCGGCGCTCGGCGCGCTGCGCAAGGAGGTGGCGCGCCGCTACGGCCTGGTCCCGGCCGGCGCGCATGCCTTCGTCTGGGTCACCGAGTTCCCGCTCGTCGAGTGGAACCCCGAGGCCGGGCGCTGGAACGCCATGCACCATCCGTTCACCAGCCCCGATCCGCGCGACCTCGACCGCCTCGACGCCGAGCCCGGGTCGGTGCGGGCGCGCGCCTACGACGTCGTGTACAACGGCATGGAGCTCGGCGGCGGCTCGATCCGCGTGCACGACCGCGAGCTGCAGTCCCGGCTGTTCCAGCTGCTCGGCATCGGCCCGGCCGAGGCCGAGGCGAGGTTCGGCTTCTTCCTCGAGGCGCTGCGCTACGGCGCGCCGCCGCACGGCGGCATCGCGCTCGGCCTCGACCGCATCGTGATGGTGCTGGCGGGCGCGCCGTCGATCCGCGAGGTCATCGCCTTCCCGAAGACCGCCTCGGCCACCGACCTGATGACCAGCGCGCCGTCGCCGGTCGACGAGCGGCAGCTGCGCGAGCTGGGCATCGCCGTCGCGCCACCAGCGTCCAGCCCCGGTGACTGAGCCGGACGCCGTCGCGCGGCTGCGCCTGCGCCATCCCGGCGGCGAGACGGCGGTCTGGGCGGGGACCGGGGCGCTCGCCGCGGCGCGCCCCGAGCTGCAGCGCTGGGTGGCCGGCCGGACGCTCTTCGTGGTCAGCACGCCGCAGGTGCTGGCGCTGCACGGCGAGCGGCTGGCGCCGCTGCGCGACGCGGCGGCGCACCTGCACCTGCTGCCGGTCCCCGAGGGCGAGGCCGCCAAGTCGCTGGCCGTCGCCGAGCGGCTGTGGAACGAGATGCTGCTCGCCGGCGGCAAGCGCGACAGCCGGCTGCTGGCTTTCGGCGGCGGCAGCGTCGGCGATCTCGGCGGGTTCGCCGCCGGGTGCTTCCTGCGCGGCATCGGCTTCGCCCAGCTGCCGACGACGCTGCTGGCGCAGGTGGACGCGGCGATCGGCGGCAAGACCGCGGTCGATCTGCCCGGCGGCAAGAACACGGTCGGGCTCTTCCTGCATCCGGACCAGGTGGTCTGCGAGGCGGCGATGCTGGCCACGCTGCCGCGCGCCGAGCTGCGCTCGGGCCTGGTCGAGGCGATCAAGATGGCGGCGCTGCTCGACCCGCCGCTGCTCGACGCGATCGAGGCCGGCCTCGAGCCGCTGCTGGCCGGCGATGCCGCCGCCCTGGCGCCGGTGGTCGCCGCCGCGGCCGCGGCCAAGATCGCCGTCGTCGAGCGCGATCCCGACGAGCGCGGCGACCGGCGGCTGCTCAACTTCGGCCACACGCTGGCCCATGCCATCGAATCCGCCTGCGGCTACGAGGGGCCGCGCCACGGCGAGGCGGTGGCCTACGGCATGCTGTTCGCGCTGCGCCTGGCGCGGAGGCGCGGCCTCGCCATCGGCGCCGCGCGGCGGCTGGCGGCGCTGCTCGGCCGGCTCGAGCTGCCGCCGCTGCCGGCGCTCGCGCCGCAGGACCTGGCGGCGCGCATGGCGCGCGACAAGAAGGCGCGCGAGCGCGGCCTGGTCTGGGTGCTGCCGGCGGCGCTCGGGGAGGGGAGGATGGTCGAGGGGATCGGCTGGGAGGAGGTGGTCGGCGAGCTGCGCGCCTTCCTGCGCCACCCGTTCGCCGTGCGGTGAGCGGGGAGGACGCCGCGGGATCTGGCCCACGACCGGACGGCGGCGGCCGGCCCGGCGCTGGCGCTGCTATAATCGCTGTTCTTCTGATCCTTAGCCATCGATGACGACCCGCCGTAAGCTCCTGCGCCGCATCAAGCTGCGCCACGTCTTGCTGGTCCTCGTGCTGCTGTCGAGCGTCGTGCCGCTGCTCATCAGCAGCGCCCTGCTGATCCCCAAGGCCAAGGAGGTGCTGCAGGACGCCGAGCGCGACTACCTGACGCGGCGGGCGCTCGCCCTGTCGCGCGAGATCGACGCCTACCTGGCGACGGTGCGGCGCCAGCTCACCCAGCTCGGCACCGGCCTGCTGCTGGCGCCGGGGTCCGCCGACATCGCGGCCCGCCTGCACGAGCCCTGGGTGGCCGGCTACCTGCAGAGCTTCGCCGCCGGCAGCCCCGACCTGCGGGCGCTGTACGTGCTCGACCTGCAGGGGGAGGGGCCGCGGCGCGGCCCGGAGCACCTCTCCGCCGACTCCGAGGCCGCCATGGACGCGGTCTTCGTGCAGGCCAGCGCCACGCGCGCCCCCGCCTACCGCTTCATCAAGATGGGGCCGCGCGAGGTGCCGAACCTGGCGCTGGCGGTGCCGATCGCGACGGCCGGCGCGGCGGCGGCGCCCGGCGCCGGCAGCCCGCCGCGGCTGGTGGTCGAGGCGCTGCTCGAGTTCAAGCCGCTGCAGTCGGTGTTCCAGGGCGAGGCGCGCAAGGAGGTGGGGATCTTCCTGCTCGACCGCCACGGCCAGATCCTCTGGTCGGACTCCGAGCCGGGCATGGCGGGGGCGCTGGTGCGCTCGGAGCTGGTGAAGCTGTTCGTCAAGAGGCCGATGAGCCTCACCCGCGAGTACGAGTTCTCGTCGCCGCGCGGCCGCCAGGAGGTGCTGGCGCAGGTCAGCGCCATCGAGGAGACCAGCTGGGGGGTGGTGGTGCAGAAGCCGCTGTCGGCGGCCTACGCGGTGATCGACCAGATGGTCGTGCGCACGGTGCTGGCGACGCTGCCGCTGATGGCGCTGTCGGCGTGCTTCGCCTTCCTGGCGGCGCGCTGGGTCGGCCGGCCCATCCAGCGCCTGACCGCCACCACGCACGAGATCGCCGCCGGCAGCTTCGGCGGGCGGGTGGAGATGAAGGGGCTCTCCTTCGAGCTCGCCGACCTGGCCGAGGACTTCAACCGCATGAGCGGCCACGTCGAGAGCTACGTGCAGCAGCTGCGCGAGGCGGCGCAGGCCAACCGCGACCTGTTCATCGGCTCGCTGCGCGCTTTCGCGGCGGCGATCGACGCCAAGGACCCCTACACCCGCGGCCATTCCGAGCGGGTGGCGGCGGTCAGCCGGGTGGTCGCGCGCCACATGCTGCTCTCCGAGGAGGTGCAGCACAAGGTCTGGATCGGGGCGCTGCTGCACGACGTCGGCAAGCTCGGGGTCGAGGACACGATCCTGCGCAAGGAGACCGAGCTGACCGCCGAGGAGTACCGGCAGATGAAGATGCACACGGTCGTCGGCGCCGAGATCATGCAGCCCATCGAGCAGCTCCGGGAGATGATCCCGGCCATCCGCTGGCACCACGAGGCCTGGAACGGCCGCGGTTACCCCGACGCGCTGCGCGGCGAGCAGATCCCGCTCTTCGCGCGCATCGTGGCGGTCGCCGACACCTTCGACGCGATCACCACCAACCGGCCGTACCAGCAGGCCGGGGGCATGCAGTTCGCGGTCGACACCATCACCAGGCTGACCGGCAGCCGCTTCGACGCCAAGGTGGTGACCGCCTTCCTGCGCGCCGTGGAGGCGGGCGAGGTGCGGCAGATGGTGCCGCGCGAGGGCCGGGTCCTGCTGCCCGAGATCGAGGCGCGCGCCGCCGGGCGGCGGTGAGCCGGCATGTTCCAGTACGTCCTCGCGAACCTGCTGGCCAACAACGAGGACTGCCTCGGGGTGCTGTTCCTGGACGGCAGCGGCGAGACCGTGGAGATGACGTGCGCCGGCCTCAGCCCCTACGAGATGCGGGTGGCCGGCGCCTACCTGGGCATCTACCTGCGGCAGCTGCGCAAGACGCTGGAGGGCAACCGTCTCGGCCGGCCCCTGCTGGTGCACATCGAGAAGAGCGGCACGCACGTCTACGCCGTGCCGCTGCCCGACGGCTACTTCCTGGCCATGGTGCAGCGGCAGCCGGCGCTGGTGGCGCGCTCCCGCGCCAGCCTGGAGGAGGCGGTGCGGCAGCTCGAGCGCGAGGTGTTCGCCAACGGCTATCATGGCAGCTCATGAGCCCTGACCGCCTCGACGGGATCGGCGAGACCGGCGAGAACGAGCGCGACGTGCTGGAGCTGGCGCCGGAGGCGCGGCTGCCCGAGGAGACCGAGTCGGGCGGCTTCTGGAACAAGCTGCGGCGCGGCCTCACCATGACCCACACCGAGCTCATCGAGAAGATGAGCTCGGCCTTCCACGGCCAGGCGAATCTCGACGACGCCACGCTCGAGTACCTCGAGGAGATCCTGATCGCCGCCGACCTCGGGGTCGAGACCGCGCTCGAGCTGGTGGCGAGGGTCAAGAGGAACGCCACCCGCGACCAGGCGTCCAGCCCGGCGCGGCTGCGCAAGCTGCTCGCCGACGAGATGGCGGGGCTGCTCGAGGAGCTGCCGAGGACGCCGCTGGTCCCGGGCTCGCGGGCGTCGCGGACGCCGGCGGCGGCGGGAGGGGCGCCGGCGCCCGGTGGGCGCGCGGCGGCGGCGGGCAGGATGGCGCCGCAGCTCACGCTGGTCGTGGGAGTCAACGGCGTGGGCAAGACGACCTCGATCGCCAAGCTGGCGCGGCTGGCGCAGCGGCAGGGGCAGCGGGTGATGCTCGCGGCCGGCGACACCTTCCGCGCCGCCGCCATCGAGCAGCTCGCGCTCTGGGGGGAGAGGCTCGGCGTCGACGTCATCCGGCAGCCTTTCGGCGCCGATCCGGCGGCGGTGGCGTTCGACGCCATCCAGGCGGGGCGGGCGCGCGGCATCGATCAGATCTTCGTCGACACCGCCGGCCGGCTGCACACCAAGGAGCACCTGATGGCGGAGCTCGGCAAGGTGCGCCGGGTGATCGACCGCGAGGCCGGCGACTGGCGGCGGCGGACGCTGCTGGTGCTCGACGCCACCACCGGCCAGAACGCGCTGGCGCAGGCGCGGACCTTCAGCCAGGTGGTGCCGGTGGACGGCGTGCTGCTGGCCAAGCTCGACGGCACCGCCAAGGGCGGCATGGCGGTGGCGGTGTCCCGCGAGTTGGGGCTGCCGGTCCTCTACCTGGGAGTCGGCGAATCGGCCGACGACCTCGTGGAGTTCCGCCCCCGGGAGTTCGCCGCTGCTCTCCTTGGCTGAAGTCGCCGAGGCCGGCTGGCTGCGCCTCGCGCTGCGCCTGGCCGCCCGCGGCCGCTACCGCACGGCGCCGAACCCGATGGTCGGGGCGGTGGTCGTGGCGGCGGGGGCGGCGGGGGAGGTCGTGGGCAGCGGCTGGCACCGCCAGGTGGGCGGCCCCCACGCCGAGGTCGAAGCGTTGGCCGCCGCGGGGGAACGGGCGCGCGGCGCGACCCTCTACGTCACCCTCGAGCCCTGCGCCCATCACGGCCGCACCCCCCCCTGCGCCGACGCGGTCGTGGCGGCCGGGATCGCGCGGGTGGTCGCCTGCCACGGCGATCCCGACCCGCGTGTCGCCGGCCGCGGCTTCGCGCGGCTGCGTGAAGCCGGCATCGAGGTGGAGGTGGGTCCGCTCGCCGCGGCGGCCGCGCGGCTCAACCTCCGCTTCCTGGTCGCCGCCACCGAGCGGCGCCCGCAGGTCACCCTCAAATGGGCGATGAGTCTCGACGGCCGCATCGCCACCGCCACCCGCGAGAGCCAGTGGATCTCCTCGCCGCGCGCCCGGCGCTGGGCGCTGGCGCTGCGCGAGGAGCACGACGCGACCCTGGTCGGCAGCGGCACGGTGCTCGCGGACGACCCGCGCCTGGACCGCAGGCTGGGGCTCGCCGGGAAGCCGGGGCTGCGAGTGGTCCTGGACCGGCGGCTACGGCTTGCAGCGTGGGCGGCGTCCGCGCCGGCGGGAGCGCCGCGGCGGCTGTTCACGGTGGCGGATCCCCTGCTTGTCTATACGGCCGCGGGTGCCGGGGCTGCGATGATCCCCGATGCCGGCAAGACCCCGCAATCCCCGATCCCCGAACCCGGCGAAGTCGTCGCGCTTCCAACCGTCGAGCCCGCCGCCGTCCTGGCCGATCTCTACCAGCGAGGAGTCCGCAGCGTCCTGGTCGAAGGCGGCGCCGAGGTCCTGGCCAGCTTCGCGGCAAGCGGCCTCTACGATCGCGTGGCCGTCGTCTGCGCCCCCCTCCTCATCGGCGGCCGCCAAGCCCCAGGACCCCTCGCCGGCCCCGGCGCCCCCACCCTCACCGACGCTCACCGCCTCGACCACCTCCAAGTACAGCATCGCGGCGGCGACCTGATCGTCGAAGCTCTACGCCAGGGCACCCTGGAACAGCTTCTGACCCGCCTCCAGGGCTGACCCCCACTCCGACCAAGAATCCGCACACGTCCCCGGGCTTGGCGCATGCGCCTTTGAGCCGACACGACCGGAGGGCCGCGGGCGGCGGATTCCCCCCGGCCGACCTTGGGCGAGGCCTCGGAGTCCTCCACCGCCACGAGTCCCACCCTCGCCCAATGGGAGGCCGGGGGGAGATCCGCCGCCCGCGGCCCGGGCAAGCAGGCAATGTAGCGGTTGCCGCGCCGCGCGGCGAGTCGCTATACTGCCGCGCCGGAGAGCCATGGATTCCGCCCTGCTTGGATCTGCCTGCGGAGCGTTGCTGAGGAACAAGCTGCGCAGCTCGCTCACGGTGCTCGGGATCACCATCGGCATCGCGGCGGTGATCTGCGTCGTGGCGATCGGCAAGGCGGGCCAGGCGCGCGTCGAGCAGCAGCTGAACAACCTAGGCGACAACTTCGTGTGGATCGAAGAGGGCGGCCGCGCCGTCAACGGCGTGCGCACCGGCACCCACGGCACCCGGACCCTCGTCCTGGCCGACGCCGTCGCGATCAAGAACCAGATCCCCCTCATCAAGAGCGTCTCGCCCAACGTCGACGCCTCCACCCAGATCGTCTACGGCAACCAGAACTGGTTCACCACCTACCGCGGCGTCTCCCCCGAGTACTTCGACATCAAGCGCTGGGCCGTCGACCAGGGCGCCGTCTTCGCGCAGGACGACGTCGACCGGGCCGCCGACGTGTGCGTCATCGGCCGCACCGTGCGCGACCAGCTCTTCGGCGTCGAGGACCCGATCGGCAAGGTGGTCCGCATGGGGAGCCTGCCCTGCCGCGTCGTGGCGACCCTGAAGCCGAAGGGGCTCTCGTTCTCGGGGCAGGACCAGGACGACACCATCATCCTGCCGTACACGACCGCCCAGAAGAAGATCAAGGGAATCTCCTGGCTCGACGACATCCTCTGCTCGGCCGTCTCGCAGGACGCCGTGAAGCTCGCCGGGCAGCAGGCGGCGGCGCTGCTGCGCGACCGGCACCACCTGCGCCCCGAGGAGGAAGACGACTTCAACATCCGCAACCCCGAGGACGTCATCCAGGCGCAGCTCGAGGCCAGCCGCACCCTCACCCTGCTGCTGGTCGCGATCGCCTCGATCTCGCTGGTGGTCGGCGGCATCGGCATCATGAACGTGATGCTGGTCTCGGTGACCGAGCGCACGCGCGAGATCGGCGTGCGCGTGGCGGTGGGGGCGACGGAGGAAGCGATCCAGATCCAGTTCCTCGGCGAGTCGGTGATGCTCAGCCTGGTCGGCGGCGCCGCGGGCGTGCTGCTGGGGATCGGTGGATCGTTCTTCATCGGCCGCGCGCTGCGCTGGCCGATGGTGATGTCTCCCCAGGCGGTGCTGCTCGCGGCCGTCGTCTCGATCGCGGTCGGCGTGTTCTTCGGCTACTACCCGGCGCGCAAGGCCTCGCTCCTCGATCCGATCGACGCCCTGCGCTATGAGTGAGGCCGCCGCGGCGCCAGTCCCGGCGCTCCGGCCCCCGGCTGTCCGGTCGCGGCGCCGCAAGCTCTGGCTGCTGGCGGCCGGCGCCGCCGCGCTGGCGGCGGTCGTCGCGGTAGGGCTCCTCCGCGGCGGCCCGCCGCTCGCCCATCTCACCGCGAAGGTGCAGCGCGGCGAGATCCGCGACGTCGTCGACGCGACCGGCACCGTCAATGCCGTGATCACGGTCCAGGTGGGGTCCCAGGTCTCCGGCACCATCGCCAGGCTCAACGCCGACTTCAACTCGCGCGTGCACCGCGGCGACGTCATCGCGCTGATCGATCCGCAGCTGTTCCGGGGAGCGCTGCAGCAGGCGGACGCCGACCTGCAGAACGCCAGGGCCAACGTGGCCGCCGCCCAGGCCAACCTCGCCAAGGCCGACGCGACGCTGGTGCAGACCAAGGCCGACTACGACCGCGCGGCCGCGCTGCTGGCGGCGAAGATCGGCACGCAGCAGGCGCTCGATCTCGCGCAGGCCAACTACCGCTCGGCGCGGGCGTCGGTGGACGCCGCGGCGGCGAGCGTGTTGCAAGCCAAGGCGCAGGTCAGCCAGAAGGCCGCCGCCGTGTCGGTGGCGCGCGCCAACCTCGACTACACGGTGATCCGCTCGCCGATCGACGGGGTGGTCGTCGCGCGCAACGTCGACGTCGGCCAGACCGTCGCCGCCTCGCTGCAGGCGCCGACCATCTTCACCATCGCGCAGGACCTCACCAAGATGCAGGTCTACGCCAAGGTCGACGAGTCCGACGTCGGCCGCATCCGCGTGCGGCAGCCGGTGACGTTCAAGGTCGACGCCTTCCCCAAGGACCTCTTCCGCGGCGTCGTGAGCCAGGTCCGCATGAATCCGACGACGGTGCAGAACGTCGTCACCTACGACGCGATCGTCGAATTCGCGAACCCGGAGCTGAAGCTCTTCCCCGGGATGACCGCCTACGTCACCATCCCGGTCGCGACGGCGGAGGACGTGGTCAAGATCCCGAACGCCGCGCTGCGCTACAAGCCGCCGCTGCCCGCCGACGCGGTGCTGGCGCTCTACGCGAAGTACGGGCTCGCCGACGCGGCGCAGGCCGCCGATCCGGCGGCCTCCGGCGGCGGCAGCCGCGAGGCGGCGGCGGGCGGCCGGGGCGGCGCGGCCGCTCCCGCGGGCGCCGGCGGGCGGCGCCCGGCGCGGGGCGACAGCGCGGTCGTCTGGAAGCTGCGTGCCGACGGCACCCTCGAGCCGGTGAAGGTCGCTCTCGGCATCACCGACCACGCCTACACCGAGGTCACCAGGATGCTCGTGGGCGCCGTCAAGCCGGGCGACGACCTGGTGACCAGCTCCGTCGCTGCGAAGACCCTGCCCCCGGGCGCGCCGGGAATCCGGCGGTGACGCCGCCGGCGCCGCCGCCGATCTCGCCGACGTCGCCGGCAGGCGACGCGATCCTCCGCGCCGAGGAGGTCCACAAGTACTACGAGCTCGGCGAGACGCGCGTGCACGCCTTGCGCGGCGTCAGCGTGGCGGTCGAGAGCGGCGGCTTCGTCGCCATCATGGGGGCGAGCGGCAGCGGCAAGTCGACCTTCATGAACATCCTGGGCTGCCTCGACCGGCCGAGCTCCGGCAGGTACCTGCTGGCGGGCACCGACGTGACGAGCTACGACAAGCGGCAGCTGGCGGCGATCCGCAACCGCCAGCTCGGTTTCGTCTTCCAGGGCTTCAACCTGTTGCCGCGGACGCCGGCCATCGAGAACGTCCAACTGCCCACGCTCTATACCCCCATCGACAAGCCGGAGCGCGCGCGGCGGGCCCGCGAGGCGCTCGCCCTGGTGGGGCTCGCCGACCGCGCCGCCCACTTCCCCTCGCAGCTCTCCGGCGGCCAGCAGCAGCGCGTGGCCATCGCGCGCGCCCTGGTCAACCGCCCCACCATCCTGCTGGCGGACGAGCCGACCGGCAACCTCGACAGCCGCACCGCGGTCGAGATCATGGAAGTCTTCCAGGACCTGAACGACCGCGGCCTGACCATCGTCCTGGTCACCCACGAGCACGACATCGCCCAGTTCGCAAGCCGCGTCATCGTCTTCCGCGACGGCAGCATCCGCAAGGACGACCCGGTCCCCGATCGGCCGCGGGCGCGAGAGGTGCTGAAGACGCTGCCGACGCTGGAGGACTGATCGGGCGGGGCGGCCCGAGAGGCATCACCGCCGCCGCGCGACGTCCGCTGCCATCAGCGACGCGTCCTGATCCTGGAACAGCCGCGTCTGCCTCCTCCTCCGCCGTCCAGGCCGCCCACTACCGCGCACAGGTGCGTACACTGCTCGCCGGTCCGGTACAAGACCCCCTCGGCCGGCCGCATTTGCTCCCCGTAACTTTAGATAGCAGAAAGACTACTTGGCGGCCACCGGGAATATCAACCTTTCCCAGCGTTCATCTTCTTGCAAGTGTGTATCACCGAAGTCTGGATCTGTCTTAGCGAATTCCCTCCAAGAGGCATCCAGATCAACTGCAGACGCGAGCCATCGAAATACATCAGCGAAATTGCCTAGAAGGCTATAGGCACACGCGAGATCATAGAACGCTACGGAGTACCGCGGCAGTTCTTGAACTATCGCTGCGAGAACTCTTCTCCCATCCTCCAACATTCCTGTGCGAAGATACCCCCTCGCCAATGAATGGCGAAGCAGCACATTGGCGCGGTCGACAGTCAATCCCTGTTCGGCTGTGGCGATCTGTCGAGCAAGCCAGAAGTCGCGGTCGACGGGATGCCGAATTGAAAGACCTCTAAGGTAATATACATCTGATAAGAGGAAAAATGCATCAACGTCGCCCGGCGATCTCATGACGGTGTTCTCTAGAATGCCACATGCCCTCCCAAGATCAGCATTCCGGATAGACTCAATTGCAATTCTATGCCGAGTCCGATCCTTCAACAGCAAGAGTTCTTCCTCAGAGTATCTACGTCTAAGTTTCTCCTCGACGAAGTGGTCATCGCGAATTTGGAAGGCGCTTCGCAGCTTCCTCTCGAGGCGGTTGCGAAAGTCTCCTTCCCAGTCTAGCTCTGAAGGATCTACGTCGACGACATCGTACGAACGAAGCATGCTTGGTATGGCACGGAGATCACCGCCAAGGACTACCTTCTTTTCGGCGCCCACTGCTACCCCAACTTCATAGAGAACGTTGGAGTTTCGATGCTTGCCATTGGTAAGGATCGCGAGAAGTGCCGTCGCCTCGGTCTTTATAAAGGTGGTGATCGCTTGCGAGAATGGTTCCAGCAGGTCCAGCGCGGAGCCGTCGACTACTCTAACTCTCGGCAGACGTCTGGCTACGTTAGCCGCTGATGTCATCAGGGCCCTGGCGTTCTTGTCAGAATAGGTAAAGGAAATGAATAGCACTTGCTGCGTGGCTTCCATATCCATCGCTTGCACCCCTCGAACAACGCTGACCAAGCAACCTTCTGGATAGATATTAACGTTTGGCCTTGTGGAGGTCGCCGCCTGGTTGTGCTAGTTGTGTTCTTCGTCAAACTGTTCAAACTCACTCACCAAGCGCCGATCTCGCGCCAGCTGTGCGCCGCCTTGGATGACGCCCAAGAAGAGCTGGCTGCTGTTGGGCACTCGGGTTGTTCAGGCTAAGTGAAGACTATGGTAGCTCCAATCGCTCGGTCAAGCTCTTCGACTCATCGTAATAACACGATGTTTTTGCACGGAGATGGCCGGAAGCGCTGCAGGTTTCACCGGTCGAGGCCACGCTCCCTATTCCCTCAGCCGCGCAGGCCACCGTCCTCGCTCCTCCTCCCCAAAGGCCCCCCATTCCTGCTCTGCCGCCGATACTCGACCGTTCGACGCCCGGTCATCTCCGACAGCAGCTTCGGCGTTGCGAGGTCGTTGGCGCCGTAGGCGACCTGCACTCCGCAGCTGCCGCACCCGCGACCGTCGGATGCGTCGCCGTCTCCCAGGCCCGTCGCCCGGTCCTGCGCGCCGCGCTCCTTCCAGCATGGTGGACGGATCGGGCTGATCTGGATACATTCACGGCTGTCCAGGGTGGGTGAGGGCCGGAGGCGGAGGGGACGCGGCAGCCCATGTTCACAGGCTTGATCCAGGAGCGCGGAGAGATCCTCGGCGAGCCGCGGCCGTCGGGGTTGGGAGGGGTGCGGCTGGCGATCGGGGTCAGCCCCCGGCTTGCCGTGGAACTTGGCGTCGGGGCGAGCCTGGCGGTGGCGGGGGTGTGCTTGACGGTCTTGGAACGGGGGGAGGCGGCGGTGACGGTCGAGCTGGCTCCCGAGACGCTGGCCCGTACGACGCTGGGCGGGCTGCGGGCTGGGGACGCGGTCAATCTCGAGGCGCCGCTGCGGGTTGGCGAGCCGCTGGGCGGTCACCTGGTACAGGGGCATGTGGACGGCACGGCCGCGGTGCTGACGCGCCGCGACCTCGCCGAGCACCGCGTGCTGGCGTTCTCGCTGCCCGAGGGGCTGGCGCCCTACCTGGTGGAGAAGGGGTCGGTGAGCGTGGACGGGGTGAGCCTGACCGTCGCCGCCCTGGCGCGGGACCGCTTCGAGGTGGCGCTCCTGCCGCACACGCTGGCCGTGACCACTCTCGGCGGGCTGGTCCCGGGTGATGCCGTCAATCTCGAGGTGGACGTGCTCGCCAAGTACGTCCATCGCATGCTCGCCGCCCGCGGCCTGGTGCCCGAAGCGGCGGCGGCCGCCGCCGTCGCACCCGCGGAACCGGCGCCGGCCGCGGCGCCCGCTGGCGCAGGTCCATCCCGGTGACCGCCGCGCCTGCGGTCCGCTCGGCGGCCGTCCCGCGCTGGGCGGCCCGCCTGCCCGAGCCTGGGCGGTTCTGGATCCGCCATGCGCCGAGGCGGTGGGAAGGGCCGGAGCGGCCGTGGCTCGATCTCGCGGCCGGCCGGCTGGGCAGGAGCAGCCGGGCCTCCGCCGCCATCGCGGGTGTCCGCGACGATGAGGGCCAGCCCGGTCTCGGAGACCTCCTGGGCGCCGCCGAGCCGCCGCTCGACGACGTTCTGTACCTGCCGCCGGTGCCGGAGGAGCTGGCCTGGTGGCGCGACGCCCTGGCCGAGCGCGCCCTGGCCGGCGGCACGCCGGTCCTGGTGCAGGTGCTGCCGGGCGACGAGACGCGGGTGCCGCGGGCGCCGGCGCCGGGTGCGGCCGGCGCTGTCGTGGTGGTCGACCTGCTGGCGGCGCTGCTGCCGGGCGGCTTGCTGTATGACGATTGGCTGGCCGAGCCGCTGGCCCGGGCGGCGGCGGCCCCAGTCGTCACCGAAGCCGCAGCCGCTGGAATCCTCGACGCTCCCGGGTCCACCCGGGCGGCGGAATCCGGCTTCGCCGGAGTCGCCGCGGCGGTCTGGCCGCTGCTGCCGGGGATCACCGACGAGCCGGATCTCTGGGAGCGCGCTTGCGGGCGGCTGGCGGCGTCCGGGCTGGGGTGCCTGCAGGCGGTGGTGCCGGCGTTCGGCCCCGGGGACCGCCGGCGGTTGGCGCAGGGGTCCCGGGAAGGGGCGTTCGAGGCGCTTTTCCATCGCGGTCACCGCGAGCCGCCGCTCGAGCGAGACTTCGCACGGACCGCGCACCGCCATGGGCTGGCTCCCTTCCTGCCGCGTCCGCTCCCCCGCACGCCTTGGCCGCGGGCCGAGAACCGGCGCATCGCGGGTCTGCTGGCCCTGGCCGCCGAGCTCTGGCTGCGGCTGGGGCGGCCGGTCGAGCGGGCGCAGTCGTTGTTCCGGGCGGCGCGGTGGCTGGATGCCACCCCCTACGACGTCGGCGCCCTCAGTCGCGAAGGCAACCTCGCCGTGGTGACGGCGCTGGACCCGCTCGCGCGGCTTGCCGTGGCGGAGGCGGCCGGCGGCGGCGAGCCGTCGCTGCTCGCCGAGCTGCTGGCCGAGTACCTGGGGTCGTGACCGTGGAGAGCCGAGCGATGAGCAGCGTGAGCGACCTGCCGCGTGAGCCTCCCGGGCCGCTTCGCGAGGCGCCGATCGATCTGCGGTCGGACACGGTGACCCGCCCCGACGAGGAGATGCGCCGGGCGATGGCCGAGGCCGAGGTGGGCGACGACGTCTACGGCGAGGACCCGACGGTGGCGGCCCTGGAAGAGGAGGCCGCGGCGGCGGTCGGGCACGAGGCGGCGCTCTTCGTGCCCTCGGGCACGATGGGCAACCAGATCGCGCTCCACCTCCAGGGCGCCTCCGGCCAGAAGGTGATCTGCGACTCCCGCAGCCACATGGTGGTGCTCGAGATGGGGGCGATGTCCGCCCTGTCCGGTCTGGTGCCGCGGACCCTCGTCTCGCCACGGGGCCTGCTCGACCCGGCGGCGGTGGCGGCCGCCGTCTCGCCGGCCGGCGGCTACCGGTCGCGCACCTGCCTGCTGGCAGTCGAGAACAGCCACAACCTGGCCGGCGGCAGCGTCTACGACCGCCCGCACCTCGAGGCGCTGCTGGCGGTCGCCGCCGGCCACGGCCTGCCGGCGCACCTCGACGGGGCGCGCATCTTCAACGCCGCCGTGGCGCTCGGCACCACCGCCGCCGCCCTGGCCGCGGGCTTCAGCACGACGATGTTCTGCCTCTCGAAGGGCCTGGGTGCGCCGGTGGGATCGCTGCTCTGCGGCAACCGCGAGCTGGTGCGCGAGGGACGGTGGGTGCGCAAGATGTTCGGCGGCGGCATGCGCCAGGCCGGCGTCCTCGCCGCGGCGGGGCTCGTCGCGCTGCGCCGCGGGCCGGCCCTGCTGGCCGCGGACCACGCCAACGCCCGGCTGCTGGCGGCCGCGGTCGCCGAGCTGCCAGGGGTCGAGATCGATCCCGCCGCGGTGCGCACCAACATCGTCGTCTTCCGCGTCACCGAGCGCCTGCTGGGCGGCGCGCCGCCGCCCGAGGGCCTGGCGGCCGCCGTGCTCGGCCGCCTGCGCGCGGCCGGGGTGCTCGTTAGCTGGGTGAGCCAGGACGAGGTGCGGATGGTGACTCACCGCGACGCCCCGCGCCCGCGCGTCGAGCAGGCGATCGAGCGCCTGCGGCGGGCGCTGGCGCCGGCAGCGCACGGCGTCCGGTCCCGGTAGCTGCCGCTGCCTGCCCGGCGACCCTCTCGGGCGGTCCGCCGCGGTGGCGGCGGCGCGCGTTACGTCCGCGACCGCACGTGGCGCCCGAGCTCTGACAGCAGGCGAGAAAATCCGACTGTCGGCGGCACATGATGTCGCCGACCCTCTTGACAAGCTTTTTCGGGCTCCTGAACGCGTTTCCCCAAGTCCGCGCTGGAATGGCATCCCTTGACCCGCGGGAGGGGCGCCCGGGCCCGATCTCGCGGTGAGCCTCCCCGACCCCTTCCACGACCGGCGATCGGCCCTGCGGCAGGCCGTAACGAGCTTGAAAATCATGGGTTTACAATGGCCGAAGAAGGGAGTCAGATGACCATCGACGAACCCGTGCACCAGGATAATCAATGTCTCGCGACGATGGGTGGAGGCGCGGGCGGAGGCGCCGAGATCGAGGAGCTCGAGAAGCTCGGCGAGCGCATCGCGGAGCTGTCGGCGCAGATCTCGGCCGCCACCTACGAGCTGCTGGCCATGATTCGCGACTTCGACGAGCGCGGCGGGTGGGGCGGCGGGTTCCGCTCATGCGCGCATTGGCTGTGCTGGCGCGTCGGGCTCGACCGGGGCGCGGCGCGCGAGAAGGTGCGCGTGGCGCGGGCGCTCGGGACGTTGCCGCTACTCTCCGCGGCCATGCGCCGCGGCGAGATCTCCTACTCGAAGGTCCGCGCCCTCACCCGCATCGCCACGCCGGCCATCGAGCAGGACCTGCTGACCTTCGGGCGTGCGGGAACGGCGGCGCACGTCGAGAGGCTGGTGCGCGGTATGCGGTTGGTCGACCGCATCGCCTCCGGAAAGGACGAGAAGCGCCGCCATGCCACGCGGTACCTGCATGTCTACACCGACGAGGACGGCATGGTGACGGTGCGGGGGCGCCTTACGCCGGAGGCCGGCGCGGCCCTGATCCGCGCCCTGGACGCCGGCGTCGAGCAGCTCTACGGGCCGTGGCGCCA
>Ga0207699_10000519_pt1 | contig 19081 bp, 15 predicted proteins | sample LARL51metaG_FD_184344 | JGI IMG/M metagenome (GOLD analysis project Ga0207699, IMG submission 184344) | Corn, switchgrass and miscanthus rhizosphere microbial communities from Kellogg Biological Station, Michigan, USA - LAR L5-1 metaG... | ecosystem: Host-associated > Plants > Roots >...
GTCGATGTCGCCCGCGAGCGCCGGACGCTCCGCCGCGGCGAACTGTGCGGCGTGCCAGATCTGACGCGGGCTGATCTCGCCGAACCGCAGATGCGGCGACAGGTTCGAGGTGCGCTCGATGTCGGGCCGGTCGCGGCCGCGCGCATAACCGGCAATCCCGTCGGCGAGGAAGCTTTTCAGCCGCTCCTGGGCGGCGCGCTCGCCGACCTCCCAGGTCTGGCGCAGGCCGGCAGCCCAGTCGGGTGCGATGGGCTCCAGGCGCAGGCTCTCCACGCTCTCGCTCGCAAGCGGGGCGACCGGACGCAGGGACGTCGGTGCGGGCAACAGCTTTGGCGGCGCGCCGATCGCGAGCACACGCCGCCAGAACGGCGTAAAGACACGGAGCGCCCGGCCATCCTTGGAGCGAAGGATCGCCGGATCGACCAACAGATCGCCGGGAAATTTCTTCACCGCGACGCCGGCAGCGCGCAGCGCCGCCTCGACCTTGTTGGCGCGGGCGAGTTCCGGCGCCTGGGCGATCTCGTTCCAGCACACCTGGTCGGCCTGGATCTCGCGGGCAAGTTCCATGACCGCTTTCACCGCGGGGCCGCGACGCAGCACCAGCGTGCCGCCGATTGCAGCAAGGCTTTCCTGCAACCTCCGCAGCGACTGCGCGAGCCACCAGCGCGCCGCACCGCCGAGCGGGCGCGTCTCCAGTTCGCAAACCGAACTGCTCGAATCATCAAGGACATAGAGGCCGATCACGCCCGCGCCCGACTTCGCCGCTTCATGCAGCGCAGGATGGTCGGACAGGCGCAAATCGTCGCGGAACCAGACGATGACGTTGGAGCTCATGCAGGTATCCAGTTACTGATGGGTCGGGCAGGTTGGAGACTTATTTATTGCGTCGTCGATCGCATCAAGATGGGCCTGTTAATGCGATTGTAAATCGATCCGGGCAAATCTCCGAGGCTTGAAGTGTCTCTGCTGTCGAAAGTCCCCCGAAATGAAAGCCTTCCCTCGTTCGCTCAAGGTCAAGCTCGGACCTAAGGCGGTCACATGCGCCGTCCTGCTCATCGCGCTGAACACCATGCTGGTGGTCGGAGCCGCATATTGGTCGTTGACATCAGAGTTCTCTGACAGGGCGCTGCGGGACATCGAGATCAATCTGCGTACACTCGCGCTGACCTTCGCGGAGATTTATGGCGACGCCAAGATCACAATGAAGGATGGCGTTGTCACGCGTGCGGAAATTTCGCGCATGCCCGAGTTCAAGGATCATGCCATCGTCGATCGCGCCGTGTCCTATGTCGGCGGCAATGCGACGCTGTTCGTCTATGACGAGGCGAGCCGACTGTTCGTCCGCCGTTCCACCAATGTGAAGAAGGAGAATGGCGACCGCGCCGTCGGCACGCAACTTGCTGCCGATCATCCCGGCCAGACGCTGCTGCGGCGCGGCGAGGCCTATAAAGGTCCCGCCACGCTGTTCGGCCAGTCGTTCATGACGGCCTATTTCCCGATCCAGAATTCGGCCGGCGCCGTGGTCGGAATCCTTTATGTCGGGATTCCGATGACGCAGCTCGACGCGATGCTGTCGCATGCCATGCAGACCATGTCGATTGCCGCGGTCGTCGCCGCCGTCCTCGTGCTGATGCTGACCATGCTGATCATGCGCCGCGTGACGAAACCGCTGAGCTCGGTGACGACGTCGCTGACCGCGCTCGCCAACGGCAATGGCAATGTCGAGGTCGACCATCACGAAAGGGGCGACGAGATCGGCGACATCGCCCGCACGCTCGCGGTGTTCAAGAGCAATCTCCTGGAACGCCAGCGGCTTCGTGACGACCAGGTAGCGGCCGCGGCGGCCGCAACCGAACAGCGCAAGCAGGAATTGCAGAGTTTCGTTGCCAAGTTCCAGTCCCGGGTCGGCGGCATGATCGACAACGTGATGAATTCCTCGACGGACTTCGAACGAGTCGCGCGGCAGCTGACGGAGACTGCGCGCCTGACTGCGGATCTTTCAAGGCAGTCGGCGGGCAGATCCGAGACGGCGTCCGAACATGTGCGTTCCGCCGCGTCCGCGTCACACGAACTGTCGGGATCGATCGCGGAAATCACCCGCCGCGTGCAGGAATCCAATGGGATCACAGCGGAAGCGGTCGGGCAGGCCGCCGCGACCGATCAGCGCATTGCCGAATTGTCGGAGGCGGCGACGCGAATCGGCGACGTCGTCAAGCTGATCACCTCGATTGCGGAACAGACCAATCTGCTCGCGCTCAACGCCACCATCGAGGCGGCGCGCGCCGGCGATGCCGGACGCGGCTTTGCCGTCGTCGCCCAGGAGGTCAAGTCGCTCGCCAGCCAGACCGCGAAGGCAACCGAGGAGATCGGTAGCCACATCGCCAACATGCAGCTCGCAACCCAGGAATCGGTCGGCGCGATCAAGGCGATCGGCCAGACCATCGAGCGCATCTCCGGCATCGCCAATTCGATCTCGGCGGCGGTGGAGCAGCAGCGTGCGGCAACCGAGAACATCGCCCATAGCGTCGGCGCCGCGGCGACCGGCACCGCCGAGGTCGCCACCAACATCGGCAGCGCCGCGCAGGGCGCGAGCGAAACCGGCGAGACCTCCACGAAGATGCTGGCCTCGGCGCAGGCCCTCTCCGGCCAGAGCCTTCGTCTGAAGGATGAGGTGGAAAAGTTCCTGGACGGCGTCCGGGCCGCGTAGGCACCGACCGCGGTCGTTGCACCAATCGGATTGAGATCCTTGATGCTGTTCACCTCTCCCCGCTTGCGGGGAGAGGGGGCCTACCGCCGATTCGGCGCGACCGCGTTCATCCACTACTTCGGCTGCGGCACGATCCGGATATAGGGCTTTGGTGACTTCCAGCCCTGCGGATAGATCGTCTTGGCCTCATCGTCGCTGACCGAGCCGGCGATGATGACGTCCTCGCCCTGTTTCCAGTCGGACGGCGTCGCGACGCGGTGTTTTGCCGTCAGCTGCAGCGAATCGATGACGCGCAATATTTCCTGGAAATTGCGGCCGGTGGTCATCGGATAGACCAGCACCAGCTTGATCTTCTTGTCCGGCCCGATGATGAAGACGTTGCGGACCGTCTGGTTGTCGGCGGCGGTGCGCCTTGAGACATCGCCCGACGTCGACGCCGGCAGCATGTCGTAGAGCTTTGACACGTTGAAATCGGTGTCGCCGATCATCGGGTAGTTCGGCGCCGCGCCCTGGGTCTCGCGGATATCCTCCGACCAGCGCGCATGGTTGTCGACCGGATCGACGCTCAGCCCGATCAGCTTGACGCCGCGCTTGTCGAACTCGCCCTTCAGCCTTGCCAGCGCGCCGAGCTCGGTGGTGCAGACCGGTGTGAAATCCTTCGGATGCGAGAACAGCAGCGCCCAGCTGCCGTCGATCCAGTCGTGGAACTTGATCCTGCCTTCGGTGGTTTCGGCCTCGAAATCCGGGGCCACAGCGCCAATCTGAAGTGCCATCGTGTTACCTCATCCAGTTGAAGCGACAGATCAACATGCTCTTAATGCAACAGATCAATTTGTCGCGGCTACTATAGTAGGTCATTCTCTTTTCGTGAACCTGGTGCCACTAAAAAGGATAAACCTTTCTCCGCGGGGCCGCATTCGTGGCATCACGTTCTTGTGCGGGGCCTGGCCGGACAAAAGTGAAGATTGCCGCCGCGATGTTGCCTTTTATCACTTCCAAACCCCCGCCGCTTGCGGCTATACGAGCCGCCCGAACCGCGAGGCGTGACGCGGTGACCAAACAGACAACTCCGTAAAATGCCCCGTATGCGAGTTTCGAATCGTTAACTGCTCGTTCATACCCAAGGGGCCATCCTGCGCGAAATAGAGATCGAGACGAGAATTATGGCTGCCCTTCAACCAGGGGACGTCGATGCGGTCGGCGTCCTTGAACCTTCCTGCCGTAACACCGCCGCTCAGGCCCTTGCCATCGTGCGCGACGGCGTGATCACCGGCGAGGGTCCGACGACCCGCGGACGGGTGCACTTTTCCCGCGCGCTCGATGCCGATGATGCGGCCTGGTGCGCGAAAATTCTGACCGCGCGTGCGGTCGATCATCAGCCGGTCAGCCGGGCCGAAGCCGAAGCGCTGTTCGAGATCAACGAAGCCGCCACCGAGCGCAGCGACAACGGACGTTTTGACGACCTGCTGGCGAAGGCGGTCGCCCATCACGCGGCCTCCGCGTCCGGCCTGCAGGTGCCGCCGCGCACCGTCGCGCTGTCGCCGGACACCGACATCGAGAGCTGGGCACCGGCGCGCGCCGCCAGTGTCAATGCCGACGTGCTGGAATGGATCGCCAGCCAGATGCGCGGCAAGCGTCATGGCAATCGCAGGCTGATGGCGATGGTCGCGACCTTCGTCGGCGCCGCGGCGCTGCCGCTCGCAGCCCAGCTGCCGCAGGTGTTCGACATCGGAATGTGATTTTACTGCGTCTTGAAACCCTCATGGTGAGGAGCCGCGCCTCTTGCGCGGCGTCTCCGGACGATGCTTCGCATCGCTCGGTGAACCATGAGGCCGAGAATCGGGCCTCATCCTTCGAGACGCTTGCTTTGCAAGCTCCTCGGGATGAGGGAGTGGAGCAGCGGGTCTTGAAACGGCGGGGCGATGACCCCGCCGTTTGCGTTCGCCATCTCATTGTTTTCGTTGGTCGAGGATGGAACGCGCCGTGCGCTGCGCCTGCTCGTAGCGCTTCAGCTGGGCCTGCGAGAACTGCTGCATGGCGCGCAGTTCGTCGGATGTCTTGGTCATCAACTGAGCGAAGCTGGGCAATTGCAAGAGGCCGTCATCAATCGCTGATGCACCACCTCGAAATGCGCGCATTCGCTCGATCCGCTGCAACCCGAGGCGGTTGCGCTCGGCGCCCTTGCGGGCGTGTTCCAGATCGTGCAGCAGCCTGTCCGTGGACATGGCGCGGGCGCTGTCCTCGTCGCGTTCGACGAGCCGGATCAACTGCTCGTCGACGACGTCGGTGCACAGACCGACACATTCGTCGCAGATATAGACCGCCGGCCCGGCGACCAGCTTGCTGACCTCGTGCTGGCTCTTGCCGCAGAAGGAGCAGTAGAGGAGTTTGGCTTGCGCTACGCCTTGCTGGCTCGCGGCCCCGCTCGGAAGCTGGGCCGCATCAATCTTGGCCGCAAGAATATTCCAGTTCTCGTAGCCGAACGCCTTTGCGATCAGCTAAGGACTCGCTGTGTGTGGTCTGCACGGCCTTGGCCGACAAGGCATCGCGCAGGGAACGCGCCATGGCCTTGGCATCGCGGAAATCGCGCATGAGAGCACCCGTATCGGCGAACGGAAGAGATCGGGGCCTGCCTTGCCGACCCGCTCGCCAATAGCGAGGGCCGAGAGCTTTGATACGTTCACCATCCCAGAGGGAGCAGGCGGCGGGTGTATCAACCGTTTGTTATCCTTGGCTCACCCGTGGCGATTGTCAACCGGCATCGGCGTACGGAGCTCGTCATCTTCAGCGCCTTGATCCTGTCGTGCTGCCGGTTCACGGTTCTGCGCTCCGCTCGACGAGGACGTGCATGATCAAACAGGCTCTTGCTGGCCTCATCCTGTTTCTTGGCCTTGCTGGTCCGCTGGCTGCGGCGGAGCTCGACGACGCCGTCGCCGCGGCCCATCGGGGCGACTATGCGACAGCGCTGCGACGCCTCTCGCCGCTCGCCGAGAAAGGCGATGCGCGGGCGCAGTTCGACATCGGATTCATGCATGCCTATGGATGGGGCGTGCCGCGTGATGCCGCGGCCGCGATCCCATGGTATCGCAAGGCCGCGGACCAGGGGCTTGCTGTCGCGCAGCACTCGCTCGGCCTCGCCTTTGTGAATGCAGATGGCGTGCGGCCGGATGACGTGGAAGCCGCGCGCTGGTTCGCGCGGGCCGCCGCGCAGGGATTTGCCCAGGCCGAGTTCATGCGCGGTCTCATGACCCTGGACGGCAGGGGCGTCGAAAAGGACCCGGTGCAGGGCTACGCCTTCATCGTCATGGCGGCGCAGGGCGGGGTGCGCTCCGCGCCACGCGTGGCCCAGGCCGTGCCGTTGACCGCGGCGCAGCGCGCCCAGGCCCAGGACATCATCGCGCAGTGGAAGCCGAAGCCTGAATCGTCGCTCGCGAGCGTCTCGGACCCCCGACCGGAAGAACTGCTTGGCCTCGACCGCCACATCGGCGAGGTGGTGGATGCCGCGATCTGGCCGGCATCGGCGATCGGCGTCGTAACCATGGCGCGTTTCGACCGGGGCGGCTGGTGCACCGGCACGCTGGTTGCGCCGAAGGTGGTGCTGACCGCCGCGCATTGCCTGCTGAACGGCACCGACTTTGTCACCCCGGGCAATCTCCATTTCCTGGCCGGCATGGACAAGGGGACGCCGGCTTCCTCTGCGGCGGCCGAGCGGTTCGTCGTGGCGCGGGATTTCGTGCCGACCCTGAAGGAAAAGTGGACGCTCGACCGGTCGCCGGCCGATTGGGCGCTGATCGTGCTGAAGGATGCCCTTCCGGCACGGCCGGTCGCAGTGAAGGCGCTCAGCCGCGAGGCGGTGCAGGCCGCCGCGCGTGCCGGGACGATCTCCGAAATCGGCTATGGCGAAGAGCGCCGCTATTCCCCGACGGCGCTGAAAAACTGCCGCGCCGATCGCGACGACCGTGGGCTACTGCTGTTGCAGTGTCTTGCCAATCACGGCTATTCGGGCTCGCCGATCCTGGCGGACATCGATGGCACGCCGGCCGTGATCGGCATCCTCTCGGCCATTCAGGAGGAGAAACGACTGAGCATTGCCGCCTCGGCCAGCCAGTTCGAAGCCGCTGTCCGCGAGGTGATCGGCACGGAAACCGCGCCCGCGCGCTGATCCTGCCGAATCACATGGGCCCGTGGTCGACGCGCATCTTGCATGCCTCAGTCATGCGCAATCCGCCGCCGTGCCAATTGGCCTCTGCGCTTGCATACCGGCGCCGGATTCGCACAAAGGAAAGGGGCGCTTGGGCAGGGGATCGTTGTCGTACTTGAAGACGAATATGGTGGTCGTCCTGATCGTGCTGGCGATCGGGCAAATCATCGGCTGGGGCACGATCGGGTTACCGGCCGTGGTCGGCAGGCAGATGGCGGCCGATCTTGGCCTGGACATCGTGGAGGTGTTTGCCGGAACCTCGGTGCTTTACCTGGTCATGGGTTTTTGCGCGCCTCTGCTTGCGAATACCTTCGGCAGGCATGGAGCGCGGCGCGTGATGATCGCCGGTGCCGCAATTGCCGCACCGGGTTTTCTCGTGCTGGCGCTCTCGCGTGGCGAGGTCAGCTACTTTGCCGGCTGGGTGATCCTGGGCATCGCGGGCAGCGCCTGCCTGTCGACGGCAACCTACATCCTGCTCAGCGAGATTGCCGGCACGGATGCCAAGCGGTCGATTGGCGCGCTCATGCTGATGACCGGATTGTCCAGCACCATCTTCTGGCCCATCACCGCATTGCTTTCGGCTGAAGCCGGCTGGCGTGCGACCTGCATGATCTACGCTGCGGCCATGGGTCTCGGCTGCGTCCCGCTCTACATGTTTGGATTGCCGCAGAAGGTCCGCGCTCCGTTGCTTGCGCGCGTGGTCGCCGATCCGAACTCTGCCGTGGCGGGACGCGGACGTCGCAAGGCCGCCACCAGCACGCTCTATCTGATCATTGCCGCGATCTCCCTGAATGCCTTCATCGCCTTCGGGCTCGGCGCCGTGCTGATCGAGCTTCTCAAGTCGAAGGGACTTGCTCCAGCGGAAGCCATCGCGCTCGGATCCTCGCTCGGAATCGTGCAGGTCAGCGCCCGCGGCATCGACTTTCTGGGTGGAGGCCGATGGGACGGTGTCACGACCGGCCTGTTTGCCGGCGCCGCGCTGCCGGTCGCGATGCTGCTGCTCATGCTGGGGCAGGGCCTGCACTGGTCGATCGTGGGCTTCATCGTGATCTATGGCCTGGGGAGTGGCGCGCTCGCCGTTGCCCGCGCCACCATTCCGCTGGTGTTCTACGACAGCGCATCCTATGTGACGGCGGCTTCGCACATCGCGCTGCCTCTCAACCTGATGTCGGCGATCGCGCCTGCGGTGCTGGCAGGCGTGCTCACAAGGTTCGGCGCCGACATGCTGCTCGCAGTCGCCTTGCTGTGTTCGTGCGCCGCTCTTGCCGTGCTGGCGATCCTCAGCCAGCGTCGTCCACGATTGCAGGACGCCGCCCAAAGCTGAGCCGCGGACGCCTGTGTGAACGACGGGCAAGACCCGCATGCGAGGCATGCGCAAATTGCCCGTCGTGGCAATCCGTCGCAGCCCGCTCATTCTGATTTACGTAATACGTCTTGACGGCTCCCGTAAATCAGAAGTATTGTCCTGCCGTCCCGCGCTCGATCAAGAGGGGCGCTTCGCGATCGTCACGAACGTTGGGCGCGGGATGCGATGGACGCTTTGGCGACGCGCGCGACTCGTCGTGCGGACGAACGGCACTGAAGCGGACGCAAAATCGTGTGGTCCTGGCCTCCCGACGCTGAGGCCAAGCGCGCGAGATGATCTCGCGGGCGATGGGAGCAAGAAAGCCCGGTTCCCAGGGAGAGCGCGCTATAAGCGTTAAAACCATCGTGCAGGGAATGCCGGGTGATCCGGCCTAACCTGTGGTAACTGCCGCCTGCTTTTTGTTTTGCAGGCGGGCCATGGGGGCGGCCAGCTCCCGGCATTCCCTGCGCCCTCTGACGTTCGAGGGTGAACATGACGCAAGACTCGGGCGAAATCCGTCGCGAGAACGCTGAGACGTGTCTTGGAGGTTGCAGGCCACATTCTCGGTCGTCATTGCGAGCGAAGCGAAGCAATCCAGACCTTCGCCGCGGCGGCAGTCTGGATTGCTTCGGAGCTATCGCTCCTCGCAATGACGACGGCGTGGCTACTTCCCCGCCGTCTTCTGCTTGCCGGTTTCTTCGACGCCGACCGTGCGGCCCGGGAAGCCGGCCGCGTCAAAATAGCGCTGCGCACCGACGCGCTGGAAGTTGAGCACCGTGCGCAGGCCGTTGGCCGCCGGCTCCGACTTGATCGTGTCGGACGAAGTTTTTGGCGTCGCGCCGTTCGGCATCGCCTCCGTCATCGCGCGGCCGACCAGGCGGCCATTCGGCTTCTGCTTCAGGCCGAGAATTTTGGCCGCGGTCATGCCGACATCGGCATTGCTCACCGGAAGCGCGTCGACGTAGCCCGCCTTGAAGTCCGGGCCGATCGCCGCCATGAAGTTCATGGTGTCGCCGCGCCCAAAGCTGCCATGCATGCCCTGGCCCTGCCGCAGCACGGTGTCGGAGACCTCGACCGAGCAGTTGGTGGGCTGGTCACAGCCGGCGACATAGGAACGGAAATTCACCACGATCGCGGGCACCGGCGTGATCGCGGCGCCCTTCAGGCCGATCTGCGACAGCGGCAGCGTGCCCGGAATCTTTCCAAGCGAGTCGTCGACGAACAGGCCGGAGACGTAGTCCTGCTCGAGCAGCGCCTTGACGGTGCGCTCGGCGAGCTTCTTGTCCTTGTTCGGCAGATAGATCAGGTCGGAGCCGCCATTGGTGGCGACCACCAGGTCGGGCTTTGCCGGATCCTGGCCCAGCACGCCGTTGCCGGCCTTGGGATGGGCGTTGTCGCCGACCTTCGCATTCTTGTCGTTCGGGTCATAGAGCGGCAGGTCGAGCGCCTTGGCAAGATCGATCGCCAGAAAGCCCATCGGCAAAAAGTCTTTTGGCGTGTCTTCAAAACTCATCCTCGCCGCGGGGCTCGTCTTGCTCTCCTTGGAGATGGTCGAAAAGCCGTGATCGGCCGCGACCATGATGTCGGTCGTGGCGCTGAGCCCAAGATCGTCGAGCGCCTTGCGCAGCTGCGCGAGATTGTCGTCGGCGTTCTTGATGCTGGCCATCGAGGTTGGGCCGTTGATCCCGGGCGTCAGCGTGTTGAGGCTGTCGCCCTGGTTATGCTGGCTGCCATCCGGATCGCGCGACCAGAACACCAGCACGAAAGGCTTGTTGCGCGCCTTGAACATCGGCAGCACGACCTTGGTCGCGACATCGGCAAAATAGGCCTGCTGGGTGGTGTTGGCGACGATCGTGCCCGGCGTCTTGGCATCGCCCGCCTTGCCATTGTCGCCGCGCGAGGGGGTGGCGAGCGGCAGGCCCGCCTTGGTCAGCGCATCCTTCATCTCGTCCGAGAGCGGTACGCCGTTCTTGGCGCCGGTGGCGTCGTCGATCACGACGGAGTGCAGGCCGGGCTTGTCGGCGCGGTCGGTGTGGTCGAACAGCAGCGTCGGTCCGACCTTGCCGATCGCGGCGGTCGAAAGGCCCTGGGCGCGCGCCAGCTTCAAAATGGTCTCTTCGTCGAGATAGTCGCTCTTGAAGTGCTCATCGATGTCGCCGAGCACCGCGTCGTTCTCGATGAAGGGCACCACGGTGTCGCCGGCGGGCCCGTTGGTGTAACCAGTGAAGATTGTGTTCGAGAAGGTGCCGGTGTCGCCAAGATAGTGCCCGGTCGACATCGCCGAGCTGTTGGCCATGGTGAAGGTCGGGAACATCGAATGCGGATTCTTGAAATTGACGCCCTTGTCGCGGATCGCGGCCATTGTGGGGGCAGTGTCCGGCGTGACCTTGAGGGCGCGGAGCCCATCCGGGATGAAGAGCACGAGATTGTGCGGGGTCGCATTGTTCTCGGCGAAGGCCGTGCCAGTGGACAGCACGGTCAGGCCGGCGGCGAGCCAGGCGAGGGAGCGGCGCATCGGAGGACTCCATGAGAAATTTTGGCTGAATAGCCGTGGCCTTCGTTTAGTTTTGCTGCATGACAGAAATGTTACAGCCGATCCGTGTTGGGCAACTGGGCCGTCGCGATCCTTGCTTCAAGGGCTCGAAAACCTGTTGAGAGTTCGTCGCCCAATATCGCAAGGCCCGGGCCGCTACCGATTGACTTGCCTAGAACAAAAGAAGAACATCGTTTGCGGCGCACCACCTTCGGATACCATCATGGCTTCCAGCTCGTCTTCACCGTCCCAGCCGAATTTGCAGGATGCCGACGAGCTGGAGGTTGCCGTCGATCAGGCGATTGCGGCGTGCGGCGGCAATCTCCGCGCAACGATTCGCGCCCTGATTCTCGCCAACGACTTTCTGGAGAACGAGGTGAGCGAGTTGATGAAGGCGGTGTCCCATGCCTATGTGCGGGGCCGGTTTCAGAGCTATTCGGGCTGACGCCCGGGGTCCAAGGAGACGCCAAGGCTTGAACGCGTGCGCGCAGGGGGCCATCATCGCCCGGCAACCGCCATCGCGCCGGGCGATCGCGGCAGTGCAATCGAAAGGGGCAACCGTTGGCCACCACAACGTCCGCAATTGAAACGCCCGCCAGCGACGCACGGCCCGGGACGGTCCAGGTCGCAACCACCCAGAAGATCGAGCTTGCGCACGTCACCACGCGCAGGGAGCATGACCTGCTCGGCGATCGCGACGTGCCCTCGGACGCCTATTGGGGCGTTCACACCATGCGTGCGGTGGAGAACTTTCCGATCACCGGCGTGCCGGTCGGGCACTTTCCGAATTTCGTGCGCGCGCTGGTCTATGTGAAGCAGGCCGCCGCCCGCGCCAACAAGCGGCTCGGCTATCTCTCGGCCGAGAAGGCCGATGCGATCGAACGGGCCTGCAAGCTGATCGGCAATGAGGGCAAGCATCACGATCAGTTCGTGGTCGACGCGGTGCAGGGCGGCGCCGGCACCTCGACCAACATGAACACCAACGAGGTCGTTGCGAATGTCGCGCTCGAATGCATGGGACGCGAGAAGGGCGACTATGCGGCGCTGCATCCCAATGACGACGTTAACATGTCGCAGTCGACCAACGACGCCTATCCGACGGCGCTGCGGCTGGCGGTGATCTTTGCCGCCGACCCCTTGATCGCGGGGCTCGACGAACTCGCCTATGCCTTCAAGGCCAAGGCGGTGGAGTTTTCCGACGTCCTCAAGATCGGTCGCACCCAGCTGCAGGATGCGGTCCCGATGACGCTGGGCCAGGAGTTCGACGCCTTCTTCATTACCATCAAGGAGGATGTGTCGCGGATCCGCGAGGCGGCGGCGCTGTTTCGCGAAGTCAATCTCGGGGCCACCGCGATCGGCACCGGCATCAATGCCGATCCGCGCTATGCGGCGCTCGCGATCGAGGAGCTGGCGCGGATCTCCAAGCAGCCGCTGGTGCCAGCCTCCAACCTGATCGAGGCGACCTCCGACATGGGCGCCTTCGTGCTGTTCTCCGGCGTGCTGAAGCGCGTTGCGGTGAAACTCTCGAAAATCTGCAACGATCTGCGGCTGCTCTCCTCCGGCCCGCGCGCCGGATTCGGGGAAATCCGCTTGCCCGCGGTGCAGGCCGGCTCGTCGATCATGCCGGGCAAGGTCAATCCCGTGATCCCCGAGGTCGTCAACCAGGTCGCCTATATGGTGATCGGGCACGACATGACGGTGACGATGTGCGCCGAAGCCGGTCAGCTTCAGCTCAACGCCTTTGAGCCGACCATCGGCTATTGCCTGCTCGCATCGATGCGCCATCTCACCGCGGCATTGGAAACGCTGACCACGCGCTGCGTCAATGGCATCGAGGCCGACCGCGAGCGCTGCCGCGCGCTGGTGGAAGACTCGATCGGGCTCGTCACCGCGCTCGGGCCGACGCTCGGCTATGAGGCGTCCTCGCGCGTCGCCAAGCGGGCGCTGAACGAGAAGCGCAGGGTCGCCGACATCGTGCTGGAGGAGGGGCTGTTGACGCGCCAGCAGCTCGACGAATTGATGAAGCCTGAGGCCATGACCGCGCCGTCCCGCGCGCGTCCGAAACCAGGATAGCGGATTTCAAGTGAAAGAGCAGCGTTGCCCCGGCCCGATTTTGCTATACGAGACGAATTGTGACGTCAGGCCCCCGCCCAAACGACCGTAAATCAAGAAGAACATGTTCAAGACAATTCTGATCGCAAATCGCGGCGAGATCGCCTGCCGTATCATCAAGACCGCGCACCGTCTGGGCATCAAGACCGTTGCCGTCTATTCCGAAGCCGATAGCGACGCGCTGCATGTCGAAATGGCCGACGAGGCCGTCTTCATCGGTCCGCCGGCCGCCGCCGACAGCTATCTCGTGATCGAGAAGATCGTCGAGGCTTGTCGCAAGACCGGTGCCGAGGCCGTGCATCCCGGTTACGGCTTCTTGTCCGAGCGCGAGGCGTTTCCGCGCGCCCTGCAAGAGGCCGGCATCGTGTTCATCGGGCCCAATCCCGGTGCGATCGCGGCGATGGGCGACAAGATCGAATCCAAGAAGGCCGCGGCGAAGGCAAAAGTCTCGACCGTGCCCGGCTATCTCGGTGTGATCGAGGACGACAAGCACGCGGTCAAGATCGCCGACGACATCGGCTATCCCGTGATGATCAAGGCCTCCGCTGGCGGCGGAGGCAAGGGCATGCGGATCGCGCAGTCGCGCGGCGAGGTCGCCGAAGGTTTTAGTCTGGCGAAGGCCGAGGCGAAGGCCTCGTTCGGCGACGATCGCGTCTTCATCGAAAAATTCATCGTCGATCCGCGCCACATCGAGATCCAGGTGCTCGGTGACAAGCATGGCAACGTCATCTATCTCGGCGAGCGCGAATGCTCGATCCAGCGCCGCAACCAGAAGGTCATCGAGGAGGCACCGTCGCCGCTGCTCGATGAGGCCACCCGCCGCAAGATGGGCGAGCAGGCGGTCGCGCTGGCGAAGGCCGTACACTACGACTCTGCCGGCACGGTCGAGTTCGTCGCGGGCCAGGACAAGAGTTTCTACTTTCTGGAGATGAACACGCGGCTGCAGGTCGAGCATCCCGTGACCGAGCTCGTGACCGGCATCGACCTGGTCGAGCAGATGATCCGCGTCGCCGCCGGCGAAAAACTGAAGCTCGCGCAGAAGGACATCCGTCTCAGCGGCTGGGCGGTGGAATCGCGTGTTTACGCCGAGGATCCGTTCCGCAATTTTCTGCCCTCGATCGGCCGGCTGGTGAAATATCGCCCGCCCGCCGAGAGCAGTGCCGATGGCATCACCGTGCGCAACGATACCGGCGTTCAGGAAGGCGGTGAGATCTCGATCTACTACGATCCGATGATCGCCAAACTGGTCACGCATGCGCCGTCACGGGCGGCCGCGATCGAGGCGCAGTCGACTGCGCTCGACGCGTTCTATGTCGACGGCATCCGCCACAACATCCCGTTCCTTTCGGCGCTGATGAACCATCCGCGCTGGCGCGAGGGCCGGCTGTCGACCGGCTTCATTGCCGAGGAGTTTCCAAAGGGGTTTTCCGCGCACGCGCCCGGAGGCGAGGTAGCGCGGCGCGTCGCCGCGGTGGGCGCTGCGATCGATCATGTGCTCGGTGAGCGCAAACGGCAGATTTCGGGGCAGATGATCGGTCGTCCGGTGAAGCGCGAAGGCCGCCGCGCGGTCTGGCTCGGTCGCGACGAGATCATTTTGGATATCGCGCGCGAGAATGGCGACATCATCGTGCGCTTCGCCGGGGCCGACGGCAAGGGAGGCGATCCGCATCGTCTGGTGTCAGCCTGGACGCCCGGCGATCCCGTGTGGCAGGGAACGGTGGACGGGCTTCCGATTGCCGTACAGGCGCGGCCTGTCCCGAACGGCATCCGGCTCGCGCATCAGGGCGTCGAGGTCCCGGTCTATGTGTTCACCGAGGCGGAGGCGGCATCCGCGCGTCTGATGCCCGTCGTGACGGCCTCCGACAGCGGCAAGAAACTGCTCTGCCCGATGCCCGGGCTCGTGGTCTCGATCGCGGTCTCGGAGGGCCAGGAGGTCAAGGCGGGCGAAACGCTCGCGGTCGTCGAGGCGATGAAGATGCAGAACGTGCTGCGCGCCGAGCGCGACGGCACGGTGAAGAAGATTCACGCGTCCGCCGGGGCGACCCTGGCGGTGGACGCTCTGATCATGGAATTTGCATAAGGATTCTGAAATGGCCTTCCGCAAGCGCCGCGAAGCGTTGCGTGCAATTCTGACCGGAGCCCGATGCATCCGCCCGGGCTCGGTCTACGACGCCATCTCCATCCGCATCGCGGACGATCTCGGTTTCGAGGTCGGCATGTTCGGCGGCTCGGTTGCCTCGCTCGCCGTGCTCGGCGATCCCGACATTACGTTGATCACGCTCACCGAACTCGCCGAGCAGATGCGGCGGATGTCGCGCGCGAGCCCGCTTCCGGTGCTCGTCGATGCCGATCATGGCTTTGGCAACGCGCTCAACGTCCGCCGCACCGTGCAGGAGTTGGAGGCCGCAGGCGCTGCGGGCCTGACCATCGAGGACACGCTGCTGCCCCAGGCGTACGGCGAGGCCAAGACGCAGATGATTTCACTGGACGAGGGCGTCGGCAAGATGAAGGCCGCACTCGATGGCCGCGGCGATGCCTCGCTCGTCGTCATGGGGCGAACGGGAGCTGCCTCCGTCACCTCGCTCGACGATGCGATCGCGCGGGCCAAGGCCTACGAGACTACCGGAGTCGATGCGCTGTTCGTCACCGGCATCAAGGCACGTGGCGAACTCGAGGCGATCGCGGCGGCAACGACGCTGCCGATCGTGCTCGGCGGCGCGCCCGAGGAAATGGCGGATCTGGATTATCTCGCCCGGCAGCGGGTGCGGATCGCGCTGCAGGGCCACGCGCCGTTTGCGGCCGCGACCCAGGCGGTCTATGACACGCTGAAGGCGCTGCGCGAGGGAACCCCGCCCAAGCAGTTGAAGGGCCTCGCCTCCGGTGAATTGACGGCGCGCCTGACGCGCGACGGCGCCATGAAGGGCAGGGCGGCCGCATTTCTGGGACTTCGCAAGGGATGAACCAGGCCATTCTTCATGTGACGATCAGCGGCCAGGTGCAGGGTGTCGGCTATCGCGCCTGGCTCGAAGACCGGGCGCGTGATTGCGACCTTGAAGGCTGGGTGCGCAACCGCGCCGATGGCAGTGTGGAAGCGGTTTTCGCAGGCCCGGCGCGTCTCGTTGGCGAGATGGTTGCGCTGTGCCGGCACGGGCCGCCTTCGGCGCGGGTCCAGGCTGTGCTGGACGAACCGGCCGAGGCGGGGCAGCTCGGGCTGCGGCGACCCGGCGAGCGGTTCTCGGTGCTGCCGACGGCGTAAGGCGAGTCTTGTGGGCGAGGCTCGCAGACTATCGCTGACCGCGCAGCAGGGTTTGCGACGGCAATTCGCCGAACGTCTCGCGATAGTGCCGTGCGAAATGCCCCGCATTGGCAAAATTGCAGGCGGACGCGGCCGAGGCGACGGTCACGGTCGGATCGCCCGACAGCAGCATGTTTCTTGCGTGTCTGAGGCGCACCGCCTTGACGAACGCCATCGGCGAATAGCCGCGGCTTCGCCCGAACGCGCGGAACAGCGAGCGTCCGCTGACGCCGGCCTCAGCGACCAGCCGTTCGACCGTGATCGCCGCGCGCCAATTGGCTTCGATGTAGCCTTCCAGGCGGGCGACGACACCGGCGTCCGGCAGTTTCGCCTGCGCGTCCAGCGCCCCGCTATGGGCATGGCGGCTCGCCGAGAGGAACGCGATCTGGATCGCCTGCTCGAGTTCGCGATAGACCGCGGTCGGAAACGCCGTCGCGTCCGAATCGAGCTGTTCCGCCAGGAAGCCGACCAGGCGGTGCAGCCCTTTTGCGTAAGGGCTATCGGCAGCGATGGCCGGCGAAAGACGTAGCGCGCCTTTCGGACGCGCGCCGAGCAGGGCGGAAAGCTTTTGCGACAGGCGGTCTTCGCGCAAGCGCAGCGTCAGGCGCTGATGCGCGGCGTTGCATGCGGCCTGCGAGGGGATGCCCGCCGGTGTGATGCCGAACTGCCGTTCGTCGATGTCGGTCGTCTCGCCGGCCGCGCTCGTGGTGGAACGGCCCTTCAAGGCGATCTGCACGCGGATATAGTCGGCTTCGAGATGATGCGAGGTGAGGCCGCAGCTCGTCGCGGCAAAGGCGAGTCCGATTTCCTCGAGATTGATGAGGTTGACCAGGGTTCGGAATTGCTCGGTGTCGGAGAGATCGAGCCGTACCGAGCCAAGCAGTTTTGCGGCAAGGCGGCGAAGCTCCTCGGTGTCGGAGGTGCGGAACATCGGGAAACGATGCAGCGGGGGCGCGGAGCTGGCTAACATGTCGCCTCAGGAGTTCGAGCGATGAGCGGGACGGACGGTACTGATGCAGCTCATCGAGAGCCGCACTGGGATGTCGGCTGCGGCCTGTCGACATCATGCAGGCCCGCTGCGGCCCGTTCTAGCTTTCTTTTGCGCAACGACCCGGGATTTCCGCCCGCTGTTTCGCCGATGTCACGCTTGCGAGGCCGCCGATGCGTCGCATCGTCGGCTCGTGCGCGTGGCGCGCCCGCCTTGGTCTTGCCGACGCCGGGCGGCAGAGGGGCCGGTCACGTGCATGTGAATCTGCTGTTCTGGTGGAGCGGTGTTCTGTCAATGCGTGGCCGCTACCCGCTGAAGCCAGCTGAGGTTCGATGAACGGATGGGAATGTTGAGAATCGGCGCACTTGCTGAGCGGACCGGAACGACGGTCGCGACCATCCGCTATTACGAACAGATCGGGTTGCTTCGTGCGCCTGCGCGATCGGGTGGACAGCGGATCTACGACCATGCGGATGTCAGCCGGCTTGCCTTCATCCGGCGCTGTCGCGAGTTCGACCTGTCGATCGAGGAGATCGGCGCGTTGCTGTCGCTGCTCGACCGCCGCGGCTCCTGCACCGATGCGCGGCGGCTTGCCGAGCGTCGTCTCGAAGAGATCCGCCGCAAACTCGCCGGGTTGCGTGCGCTCGAACGCACCCTGGCGGGCCTCGTCAGCGAATGCGCCGCCGGCTGCGACGGCGGACCGGCGGCGGACTGCGTGATCCTGCGCCCGCACTGAGGGGTGCGACCAAATGGACCTTGACCGGCGGCTGTTTCGGTCAGATATTTCTGTCATGACAGAAACGACAGACAAGAAAAAACTTCCCGCCGTGGTCGAGCGCTTCATCCTGCATTGGGGCGACATGGGCGACGGGTGGGGCGTCAACCGCTCGGTCAGCCAGATCCACGGGCTGCTCTATCTCGCGGACGCGCCGATGACCGCCGAGGACATCGCCGAAACGCTCGGGATGGCGCGCTCGAACGTCTCCAATTCGCTGAAGGAGCTGCTGGCCTGGAACCTGATCCGGCGCGTGCCGATCCTCGGCGACCGCCGCGACCATTTCGAAGCCGAGACGGACATCTGGGAAGTCGCCGCGCGCATCGCCGCCGGCCGCAAGGAGCGGGAGATCGATCCGGCGATCGCGGCATTGCGGGCCTGCGTGTCGGATGCCGCCGACGATCCGACCATCACCGCGGTGGCCAGCAAGCGGCTGAAGGAAATGCTGGCGTTCACCGAGCTCGTCGACCGCTGGTACACGCAAATGCTCAGGGTACCGCGACAGCGGCTGATCGCGCTGGTCCGGCTCGGCGAAAAGATCGTCGGCTATCTGCCGGCGGGAAATCCAACCCGGCGGGGCGACTAGCGGAGCGTGCCATGGCGTCAGCAAGCAGGATCTCACGAAGCTTCGCACCGGCGCCGCCCCCTGTAAAACGGATCGACGATCATCGCTTCCGCGCGCTGTTGTCCGGCGAGGATTGGGGCCGCCTGCCGCTCGCGGTCTGGCGGCGCTTTTCGATGCGGCTCGCCGACGGCAACACCATCGTCTATGTCGGCGAGGTCGATTCCGCCGCTATCAGCTTTGCCGGCTGGTGCATCGCGGAGGCGCTGCGCCTGATCGGTGGCCCGCTGCCGACGACCGCCGAGACCGGTGTCCCGATGATCGTCGCGGTGACCGAGGATGCGGCGACCGGCGGCCAGATCTGGACCCGGATGACGGGGCGCAGGCGGCGCTTTCCGCAGGTCATTCACTCGTGCAAGCGTTTTGCCGGCCCGACGGGGCTGGAAGAATATGTCGGCTGCGGGATCGGCGTGGCCTTGCGCATTTGCGTCGCCAGCGAGGCGCTGGTGTTTCGCAGCGTCGGCTATTTCCTGCAGATCGGGCGCTGGACGTGGCGCCTGCCG
>Ga0207699_10000521_pt1 | contig 19033 bp, 16 predicted proteins | sample LARL51metaG_FD_184344 | JGI IMG/M metagenome (GOLD analysis project Ga0207699, IMG submission 184344) | Corn, switchgrass and miscanthus rhizosphere microbial communities from Kellogg Biological Station, Michigan, USA - LAR L5-1 metaG... | ecosystem: Host-associated > Plants > Roots >...
CGGCCGGGATCGCGATGGTGCCATCGGCGGCCGGCATCGGTGGCCCCCGGTAGACCGGGATCCACCGGGCGAACATGGTGAATCCGAGCGCCGCGATCAGCCCCAGCGCGCCGAGCGCGGCCCAGCCCAGGTTGTCCCGGTCAGAGATCAGGTAGCCGGCCCACAGCACCAGGCCGGCGATGGCCAGCAGCAGGTGAGCGAACACTACCGGCGCGGGCAGCCGGCTGGGCGCCGCGCCCGGCCCGGTGACGTCGTTCTCGATCAGCCAGATGGCCGCCATGTACAGGCCGGCCAGAACTGCGGCAATCCAGGTGATCAGGGCCGCAACACCCATGTCCCCCACTTCCCCCTGTACGGCATATATCCGTCTCCGTACCGTACAGGCCCGTGATGGTGCCAGCTATGCGTTCCCTTACCTCCACCTTGACGGCCGGTTCGGCCGGCTGGTTCACCGTCCGGCACTGGATTCCGGGCGTGCTGGCGCGTTCCGGTCTGGCGGGCGTCAGCCGGACCAGGACGCGATCGCGTCGAACGCGCGGATAGTGGCGAAGTACTTCCACGCGTCCTGCGGCAGCGGCCAGCTGGACAGCTTCACCGCGACCAGCTGCGCGGGCCGGTTGATGTAGATCATCTGGCCGTGGATACCCAGGCAGAGCAGGACGCTGGAGTCCGGGTAGGGGATCCAGAACTGGTTGCGGTACATGCCGCCGGGCATGCCGTTGTCCACTGGGCAGTCCGCGAACGCGGCCCGCGAGTCCGGGCCGCCGGTCACGATGTCAGCGATCCAGGCCGCCGGGACCACCTGCTCGCCCGCCGGTGAGGTGCCCTCGGCCAGCACCGTCAGCCCGAACCGGGCCAGGTCGCGCAGGGTGGCGCAGATACCGCCGTCGAACATGCCGGTGCCGGCGGCGTCGACCGCGATCGCCGCGTCCCGTTCCGCGCCCAGCCGGCTCCACAGCCGCTGGGACATCAGCTCGGGCATCCGGGTGCCGGCCGCGGCCTCGCACACCCAGCCGAGCACGTCCGTCTCGCAGCTGCGGTACTCGAACCGGCCGCCATGCGGGCGCTGCTGGCGCAGCGTCAGCAGGAAGTCGTACATGGTGGCGGGCACGCCCGGATGCCGCCGCGGCGCCCACCCGATGGCCTGCTCCAGCAGCCGCACCCCGGCCTCGGAGTCCAGGTAGTCCTCGGAGAACGCGATGCCCGAGCGCATGTCCAGCAGGTGCCGGATGGTCGCCCCGGCGTAGCCGGACTCCGCGAGCTCGGGCACGTACGCCGAGACCGGCCGGTCCAGCTCCAGGGTGCCGTCCGCGGCCAGCGCGCCGATCACCATGCCGACCAGCGACTTGCTGACCGACATGAGCAGATGCCGGGTGCCCGGCAGCATGCCGCGCGGGTACTCCTCGGCCAGCAGCGAGCCGCCCCGGGCGACCAGCCATCCATCGGTGTGCGTGGCCGCCATCACCTCGGCCACGGTCGACCCGGTGCCGTCGGGCAGGTTCACGCGCAGGCCCGCGAGCGGCTGCGGTTCGGCAGCGAGCGGGCTGGGCGGCCCGCTGCCCCGGGAGATCGGCGCGGTCGGGAACAGGTCCTCGATGTGCTGGAAGGACCAGGCGAGCTGCGGCGCCGTCTGCCAGTTGTCCAGCGTGACGCCGCTGACGGGCCGGCTCGCGTTCTCGCCGATCACTGCGCCTCTCCGGGAAATCGTGGTCGGCTGCATCGCCGGTCAACCGGGAGTCTAGCGGCCGGGTGGCGGGCCGGTGATTACAGCGGCTTGCTGCCCGGCTGGACGCCGCCGGGCCGTCCCGATGGGGGAACCAGCGGGACACCGGAGTACTGCCCGCGGATCGCGTCGATGAACTGCTTGGCCCGGATGGTCAGGGCCGCGCCGCCGCCCGGCTTACCGCGCTGCAGCCGCCCCTTGGTCACCAGGACGCCGAGGTCAGCGCCTTTCCAGCGGTAGTCGCCAGCCCCGTAGATGCGCAGGAAGAAGGCCTCGGACTCGTTCTGCAGCTGGTGCCAGTCCAGGGCCGCCCGGCGGAAGACCAGGGCCCCGGCGCCGTCCAGGGAGTACTGCCCGGTGAGCGCGGCCGCATCCAGCCGCTCCACCACCGGCCGGGTCTCCTTGATGATCATCTGGCTCCAGACGTCGTCCGCGGCCAGTTGCTCCCAGCGCTCGTTGACCTCGCCCAGGTCGAAGCTGAACTCGACGTCCATGAACTCCAGCAGGTGGAACGCGAACAGCGGGATGTCCGCGTAGGCGCCCGCGGTCACGTTGGTGATCGCCGACGCGCCGCTGATCCGGGGGTTCAGCTCACCCAGGTACACCTCGTCGGCGTCCGTGTCGACCAGCACGTCGACCTCGAAGAACCCGCGGTACCCGGCGGCGCCCAGCCGGTCGCCGAGCCGGCGGATCATCGCCGCGGCCTCAGCTCGCAGCGGGCCGGTGATCACCCCGGGGTACATCTCGTTGCCGCACCAGCCGCCCCGGTACGGGGTGAGCCGGGGGTGCCCGGTGAGCTCGGACATGAATGGGCCGACCACCGTGCCGTGCCTGGTCAGCACGGCCTCCACCGCTACCGGGCGGTGGTTGATCCGTTTCATCACCTTGACCTCGTGGCCGGCGATGTCCGGGCGGTGCCGCTTCCAGTCGGCCTCGGACGAGATGAAGAACGTGGTCTTGCCGGAGTCACCGTACGGGGTCTGGATGACCAGGTCCGAGCCGAGCCCGGCGCGGCCGGCCGCCGTGGCCAGCTCGGCCCAGTCGGTCACCGTGGTCAGCACGTTCGGCACGCTGGCCACGCCGACCTCGTTGCCCAGCCGGGTGGTGACCAGCTTGGAGTCGAGATGGCTGCGCAGCTGCGCGGACGGCAGGATCAGGTCGTAGCCGAGCTCGTCACAGATGCGTTCGGTCTCCTCGTCGAAGAACACCATCGCGATCTTCGGCCGGGCGGAGGTGGTTCTCCGCTGCTGGATGAACGCGCGCACCTCGGCGTTTTCCAGCAGCCAGTTGTTGATCTCCTCGCCGCTGGAGAACTCGATGTAGGGCTTGTGCCGCGGGGTGAACATGCGCGGGTGCGCGCCGTCCCACCCGTCGTAGTAGGTGATGTAGCTGAAGTTCCGGATCCACCGGTCCAGGCCGAGCAGGTTGAACGGGGTGGCGCCGACGAAGTAGATCGGGACCGTGTTGGTGCGGAAGAAATGCCGCATCTCCGAGATGTTGCGCAGCGGCCGGGCGCCGGCCGACCCGGCCGGCGCGTACGCGGCGTCGGTGCCGACGCTGACTTCGGGGGCGCCGGCGCCACTGTCCTCGACCGCCGCGGACGCTGGCTCGGCCATGGCGCCTCCCCGCTGAACTGGCTGACCCTGCCTGCTAGCCTCTCTCGGCCGGGCGGGCAGATCAACGGGGGTGCGGGCCGGGGCTGGCTAAGGTTGGGGCGGGCGGCAACGGCCAGTGGCGGGCGCGCGTTGGCCCGGCGGCGGCCGGCTGGTGCGCCCGGCCCGCGGACAGGAGATGACCGGTGATCGATCTGGGCCGGGACGGCGACGTCTGGATCCTGCGCATGACGGCCGGGGAGAACCGCTTCACCCAGGACTGGCTGGACGCGGTGCGCGCCGCGCTGGACCAGGTCGAGGCGGCGCCGGGGCCGGCCGCGCTGGTTACCACCGGGCAGGGCCGGTTCTACACCAACGGCCTGGACCTGGACTGGCTGGCCGCCCGCGGCGACGCGGCCGCCCGGTTCCTGGCCGGCCTGACCCGGCTGCTCGGCCGGCTGGTCACGTTCCCGGTGCCGACGGTGGCCGCGGTCAACGGTCATGCGTTCGGGGCGGGCGCGGTGCTGGCGGTCGCGCACGATTTCCTGGTCATGCGGGAAGACCGGGGCTACTGGTGCCTGCCCGAGGCCGACCTGGGCCTGCCGCTGACCCCGGCGCTGTTCGCGGTGGTCGCGGCCAAGCTGCCCGCGCGCGGCGGGCAGGAAGCGATCCTCACCGGGCGCCGGTACGGCGGCGCGGCCGCGGCGGCCGCGGGCATCGTGCACCAGGCCGTGCCCGAGGATCAGGTGCTGGCGCGGGCCGTGGAACTGGCGGCCGGCCTGGCGGGCAAGGACCGGCGGACGCTGGCCGAGCACAAGCGGCTGCTGTTCGGCGCGGCCGCCCAGGCCTGCGGGGCGTGACGGGTCAGCCGGTGGGCAGCAGGCTCACCGACTGGTAGACCGGGGTCCCGCCGACCACGGTGGCCAGCACCTGGATGCCGCTGATCTGCTCGGGACCGGTGTCCAGCGGGCTGGCGCTCAGCACGGTGAAGTCCGCGTGCTTGCCCGGTTCCAGCGAGCCGATCTCGGTTTCCTGGCGGGCGGCCAGCGCGGCCTGCGTGGTGTACAGGGCGAGCGCGTCCTGGGCCGCGAGGCGCTCGCCCGGGCCGAGTACCTGGCCGTCGCCGGTGCGCCGCAGCATCGCATCACGGATCCCCAGCAGCGGGTCGGCGGTGATGACCGGGGCGTCGGACGACCCGGCCACGGTGATGCCCGCGCGCCGCCACGACCCGAACGGGTACAGCTGGTCGCGCTGCTCGGGGAACGCGGCGGCGAACCCATCGCCCAGCGTGGACAGGAAGCCCGGCTGGCTGGCGATCACAATCCCGAGTTCGGCGGCGCGCGCGATCAGCGCCGGGTACATGGCGCCGCCATGCTCGATGCGGTGCCGCAGCGGGTTGCCCCGGGGCGGCTGGCCCGGGGGGCCGGCCAGCACCGCAGCGTAGGCATCCAGCACCGCCTCGATGGCCCGGTCACCCTGGGCGTGGATGCACACCTGGAAGCCCTGGGCATCGAAGTCGGTGATCATCTCAGTGAGCTCGTCGCGGCCGAAGAACAGGATTCCGCTGCCATGCGGGGGGACCGGGTAGGTCCCGTGGATGGCCGCGCTGCGGCTGCTCATCCCGCCGTCCGCCCAGATCTTCACCGCCTCGGTGGCCAGCCGGCCGGAGTGCCGGCCGCGCAGCCCCGAGCTGACCAGCCAGTCCACCTGGTCGTGCACGACCAGCCCGTAGATCCGCAGGCTGAGCACACCGCGCTCGTCCGCGGCCGCGAACGCGGAGAAGCTGTCGCGGCGCAGGTCGGCGTCGCAGGCCGCGGTGATGCCGAGGGCGGCAAAGTACTGCCCGGCCATCTCGACCAGCCGGGCGCGCTGCGCGGCGTCCATCCGCGAGAGGTCGCGCCGGAGGTTGCCCTCGAACAGCGCGAACATCGGGCCCTCGTACACCACCCCGTTCAGCCGGCCCTGCGCGTCCCGGCCGAACGCGCCGCCGGGCGGGTCGGGCTGCCCGTCCGCGAACCCGGCTTCGCGCAGCGCCGGGGTGTTGAGCACACAGGCGTGCAGCGACGTGTGGTACAGCACGGCCGGGCGGTCCGGCACCGCGGCGTCGAGATCCGCGCGGGTCGGGTGCCGCCGTTCGCGCAGCTTGTACTCCACGTACCCGCTGCCGGTCACCCAGGAGCCGTCCGGTGTCCGGGCCGCGGCGTCGCGGAGCCGCGCCCGGATCTCCGGGATGCCGGGCGCCGCTGGCTGGCTGCAGTCGGCGCCCGCCGCCAGGTAGCCGACGTCAGATACGTGGCAGTGGGCGTCGATCAGTCCCGGGACCACAGTGGCCCCGCCCAGCCGGGCGACCTGCGCGCCCGGTGCCGCTGCGGCGCGCACCTGCTCAGCCGGGCCGACCGCGGCGATCCGGCCGTCCCGGACCAGCATGCCCTCGGCCAGCCCGGCCGCCATCGTGACGAAGACGGCATCCTCCAGAACCAGGTCCACCGGCCAGCCCTCCCCGGAACGCGAAACTGCCTGATTGCAGTCTGGACTACGTGGCGGGAACCGTCCCTGGGAAGGTCACCGGTTCTTCGAGACAAGTCTCTTGAGAGATATCTCTCGAGGGGTTAGTATCGAGACATGTCTCTCGACGAACCGGAGCCGCAGCCGAAGCCGCAGCTGCCCGAGTTGCGCAACATCACCGACGCGCGGACCTTGCGGGCGCTCACCCACCCGGTGCGGATCGCGCTGCTGGAGGCGCTGAGCCTGGGCGGGGCGATGACCGCGACCGAGGTGGGGGAGCAGATCAGCGAGTCCCCGACCACCTGCTCGTTCCACCTGCGTCAGCTGGCCAAGTACGGGTTCGTGGAGGAAGCCGGCGGGGGCAAGGGCCGGGCCCGGCCGTGGCGGATGACCACGATCGGCATGCGGGTGGCCGGGGTGCATGACGACCCGGAGTACGAGCTGGCCGCCGGTGCGCTGAGCCGGATGCTGCGGGAGCGGCAGATCAGCCGGTACTGGACCTGGCTGGAGAGCAACGCCCGCTACCCGCGGGAGTGGCGGGACGCCGCGGGCAGCAGCGAGTCCGTCATCTACATGACCGCCGGGGAACTCAAAGAGTTCAACGACGAACTGATGGCCATGCTGCTGCCCAGGTTCCGGGAGCGGCTCACCGACCCGGCGAAACGCCCGGGGGGCGCGGTACCCGTGGAGTTCCTGCTGTTCTCCTACCCGATCGGCCTGCCCGGCGCGGACAGCGCCGGCCGCGCCGGTGCTTCCGACGGCGCAGACCGCCCGGCCGACGCAGGCGACCCGGACGACGCAGACCACCCAGGCTCAGGAAGGTGACCCCGATGCACCCCTACCTGCACGAGCAGATGATGAATGCACGCTGCGACGAACTGCACCGCGTGAGCACCCCGAGCCGCGGCACCGTGGCCCGGGCCGGGCACCGCCGCCGGCCGCCGCTGCGCCACGACGTCGGCTGGCTGCTGGTGCACGTCGGGCTGCGGCTGGCCCTCGGCCCGGGACAGCACGACCCGGCCGCGCACCGGGCCGGCGCGGCTCAGCCTGGGTAGTCAGGCAGGTCCTGGCCGGCCCCGTCGTCGGCCGCGGCCGCCCCGGCCGGCCGCCTGACCTCCCCGGCGGCCGCGGTGGCCGGCTCCTGCTGCACCCCGCCCCGCAGGCCGGCCAAGGCCACGACGGCAGCCACGGCCATGATCGCGGCCATCACGTACAGCACGGTCTGGATCGACTGGGCGAAGTCGACCCGGAAGAAGTGCGGGATCGACGCGACGCTCCCGCTGCCCGCGTGGGACTGCGACAGGCTGGCCGCCTCCGCCGCCGCCCGGCCGCTGGGCAGGCCCCGGGCGACCAGCGACGAGGTGACGTGGTTACGCACCTGGGTGACCAGGATCGTGCCGAGGATGGCCAGGCCCAGGCTGGCCGCGTAGTTCCGCACCGTCTGGGTGATGCCGGTGGCCTCCCCGTAGGACAGCCGGCTGGCCCGGTTCACCGCGTCCGTGCTGGCCTGGCCGAGCATGAACCCCATGCCCGCCCCGGCCAGGATGATGTACCACTGCTGGGCGCTGAAGCTGAGCCCGGTCACGTTCCGGGCCCACAGCCAGAACCCGACGGCGCCCAGCGCACAGCCGAGCACGACCGGGCGCTTGGCCCCGATGCGGTCCAGCATCCGCCCGCCGATCTGCGCGGCGATGACGAAGCCGATGAAGAAGAACAGCAGGATGATGCCGGCCTGGGACGCCGTCTTGCCCAGCGAGAGCTGGGCGTACTCGCTGGCGAAGAAGAACACCGGGATGAACACCAGGTTGGTCACACCGAGCACGATGGTCTCGACCCGGAACGGCCGGATCCGGAAGATGCTCATCTGCATCAGCGGCTCGTCGGTGCGCATCTCGACGAAGTAGAACACGACCAGCAGCGCCAGCCCGGCGATGATGCACAGCTCGATGGCCGGGTTGTGCCAGCCCCAGATGTTCGACTGCTGGAAGCCGAACACGCTCAGCCCCACGCCCCCGGCGATCAGGACCAGCCCGCGGTAGTCGACCCGGGCCGGCTGGTGGTCGGTGACCGGCCGGGAGATGACGATCAGGGCCAGGGCGACCAGGGCGACCGGGATGTTCACCCAGAAGATCGCCCGCCACGTCCACTGGGTGAGGTAGCCGCCCAGGATCGGGCCGATCGCGGTCAGGCCGCCCGCGATGCCGAAGAACAGCGCCAGGGCCTTGCCGCGCTCGCGCAGCGGGAAGGTCTGCACCACGATGGCCAGCGCCGCCGGGAACATGATCGCCCCGCCCGCGCCCTGCACGACGCGGAACAGCACGATCCACGCCTCGGCCAGGCTGCCCTTAGGCGTCAGCCCGCACAGCGCCGAGGCGGCGGCGAACACGATGACGCCGAGCGTCACCATCTTCCGGTGCCCGACCGTGTCGGCCAGCCGGCCGCCGAACGCGAACAGCGCGGCCAGCGACAGCAGGTAGGCGTTCACCGCCCACTGCACTCCGGTGCTGGTCAGGCCCAGTTCGCGCTGGATCTGGGGCACCGCGATGGACACGATCGTCTGGTCGATGAAGGTCATCGAGACGGCGAAGATCATCGCCGCCAGGATCAGGTTCCGCGACCGCCCACCAGTAGCGCCGCTCACTGTCATTTCCCCCAAAGGTCCGCGCCGCCGGGAAAACCAGCGCCACCGTAACAGGCCCGCCACGCCAGTCCTACCCCCCGATGCCCGGCACGAAGAGGGCCCACTGGGCGTGAACCGGGCGGAAGCGGCCGGGTGCGCAATGATGGTCCGGTGGGGATGCGGTGCCCGATTCTGGTCGGCCGCGAGGCCGAGCTCAGCGCGCTCCGGGCGCACCTGGCCAGTGCGCTCGCCGGGCGCGGTGGTTTCGTGCTGGTCCGCGGCGAGGCCGGGCTAGGCAAGTCGCGGCTGTGCCGGGAGCTCATCGACGGCGTCCGGGGGCAGGGCATCCTGGTCACCGTCGGGCGCGCGGTCCCGTCCGGGGCCAGTGCGCCGTACCGGCCGCTGGCCGAGGCGGTGCTGCGCGCCGTGCGGGCCCGCGGGGTGCCGGCCGGCGAGCCGGACCTCGCACCGTGGCTGCCGGCCATCGAGACGATGGTGCCGCTGCCCGGCCTGGACCAGGCCGGCCACCGGCCGCCCGGCGAGTCACCCGCGGTGCGCGGGGAGGCCATGCTCAGCCTGCTCCGCTGGCTGGGCGCCGGCCGCGGGCTGCTCGTGGTGCTGGAAGACCTGCACTGGGCCGATCCCGACACCCTGGACGTGGTCGAGTACCTGGCCGACAACCTCGGCGACGAGGCCGTGTGCTGCGTCGGCACGCTGCGCGGCGGGCCGCCGTCGCCCGCCAGCGACCTGGCCGGCCGGCTCGGCGCCCGCGGCAGCGCGCCCGTGATCGACCTGGCCGCGCTCAGCGACCCGGCGGTGGACGCTATCGTCCGGGCGACCGCCCCGGGCACCGCACCCGGCGACCTGGCCCGGATCCGGCGCTCCGCCGAAGGTGTGCCGTTCCTGGTCGAAGAGCTTCTCGGCGCGCCCGGGGTACCGCGGTCGTTCGCCGAGACGGTCCACGCCCGGGTCGGGCTGCTCGCCCCTGTGCAGGTCGACGTGCTCGTCACCGCCGCGCTGCTCGGCCGCGGCATCGACTGGCCGCTGCTGGAAGCGTCGGCCGGCCAGCCGGCCGACGCCGTCGCCCGCGCTGTCGAGCTGGGCATCCAGCATGGGCTGCTGGTCAACGAGGCCGGTGACGTCCGCTTCCGGCATGCGCTTACCCGTGATGCGCTGCTGGGCAGCGTGCTGCCGCCGCGGCTGGCCGGGCTCGCGGCCCGGGCGCTGGCCGCCGTCGAGGCGGCTCACCCGGGCCTGCCCGGGCCGTGGGCGGGAGCCGCGGCGCAGCTCGCGGTCCAGGCCGGCGCGGGTGCCCGCGCTGGTGAGCTGCTGGCTGTTGCCGGGGCCCGGGCACTGGAGCAGGGTGCGCTGTCCACCGCGGCCGACACCCTGGACCGGGCGGCTGGCCTGCTGCCCGATGGGCCGGCCCGGGCCGCCGCGCGGGCCCGGCGGGTACAGGTTCTGGCGCTGGCCGGGCGGGTCGACGAGGCGATGGCCGCGGGCGCTGCCGCGATCGGCGAGCTCACCGCGCTGGACGAGCCGGGACGGGTCGCCGATGTGCATCTGCACCTGGCGCAGGCCGCGATCGAGGCCGCGCGGTGGCCGGTGGCGGCCAGCCACGTCGCCCAGGCCCGGGCCCTGCTGGAAGCGGCTGACGTGCCGGGCGGGCGGGCCCGCGCGGCGGTCCTGGAGGCCGAGGCCCGGTTCGGGACCGACGACATCGCGGGCGCGACCGGGCTGGCCGAAGGAGTTCTGGCCGACCCGGATGCGACGCCCGAAGCCCGGTGTCACGCCTGCGAGCTGCTCGGCCGCGGCTTGCGGCTGGCCGACCTGGCCCGGGCCCGGGCCGCCTTCGAGCATGGCCTGGCCATCGCCGACCAGGCTGGGCTGGGCGTCTGGCGGTTGCGCGCGCTGCACGAGCTGGCCACTATCGAGCTGCTCGACGAGGCCGGCACCGGCCGCCTGATCACGGCCCGGAGCAGCGCGGAGGCGCTCGGCGCGCTGAGCACCGTGGCCATGCTCGACATTCAGCTGGCCGCGGTCTCGCACTTGCGCTTCGAACTCGATGACGGGGCACGGTACGCGCAGGACGCGCTGGCCCTCAGCGAGCGGCTCGGGCTGGACCGGCTCCGCGCGATGGCGCTGTGGTTCGTGGCCGAGAATCACGCGCTGCGCCGCGACCGCGCGGCGTCGGAGCGGCTGATCGCGCGGGCCCAGGCGGTCGCGCCGGGCGACCCGGAGATCGACGGCATGGCCTGGGCCGGGGCCCGCGCGGTGACCGCACTGCTCAGCGACGACCAGGCCGCGGCGCTGGACGCCCTGGACCGGGGGATGGCCATCCTGCCCCGGCGGCCGCAGGCGCCTGGGCATTACCGGGCCATGTGGCCGCTGCTGCTGGCCGCCGCGGGTGACCCGCGGGCCGCGGCCGCCCTGGCCGAGGCCCGGGATCTCGGCATCCAGGTGAACCGCATCAACCACGGACTGCTCGGCGTGGCCGAGGCCATCCCGCTCGGCCGGCGCGACGGCCCGGCGGCCGCCGCGCTGGTCACCGCGGCCCGGGCCGACCTGGCCCGCTATCCGGTCTGGGGCGAGCTGGCCCTGCTGTTCGCGGCCGAAGCGGGCCGCCGCGACGGCTGGGGGGAACCCAGCGGCTGGCTGGCCGCCGCCGCCAGCGGGTTCGCCCGGTACGGGCTGGACGAGCTGGCCGCGCGGTGCGCGGCAGCGCCGCCGGCCCAGCGGTGGGCGCGTCTCGGTGTCACTCCCCGGGAAGCGGAAATACTCGGCCTCGTCGCCGACGGCCTGGCCAACAAGGAGATCGCGGCCCGGCTGTCGCTGTCGGTCCGCACCGTGGAAAAGCACGTGGAGAGCCTGCTGCGGAAGACCGGCTGCCCGTCGCGCACCCGGCTGGCCGCGCTGGTACGTAGCTGACCGGCCCGCTACGTAGCCACGAACGCCGCAGGTTACGTGGCATCACCGATGTGCCCGCCGGCCCGGCCACCTCATGATCACCTCATCGACCACCTAGCAAGGAGGCAGGTCATGGGGACAGCAGAAGCACAAGGTGCGCTGTGGGGCGCGGCCGCCCGGGACTGGTCGGAGCTGAACGAGCCGAACTGTGCCGTGCTCTACGAGACGGTGTTCGACGCGATCGGGCTGGGCGCGGCCACCGAGCTGCTCGACGCGGGCTGCGGCGCGGGACTCGCGCTGCAGATCGCGGCCAAGCGCGGAGCCACGGTAGCTGGCTTCGACGCGTCGGCCGCGCTGCTGGCCATCGCCGCGGAGCGGGTGCCCGGCGCCGACCTGCGCCAGGGCGACCTCGAATCGCTGCCCTACCCGGACGCCGCGTTCAGCGCCGTGACGTCATTCAACGGCGTGCAGTACGCGGGCGACCCGGTGGCGGCGCTGCGTGAGCTCAAGAGGGTGGGCCGGCCGGGCAGCCCGGTCGCCGTGCTGTCCTGGGGTGACCCGGACCGCTGCGAGACCCGCACGATCCTGGCCGCGATCGGCGGGCTGCTGCCACCGCCACCGCCCGGCGCGGGCGGCCCGTTCGCTCTCGCCGCCCCGGGCCAGCTGGAAGAGCTGCTCGCGGCGGCAGGCCTGACCGCCGTCGGCCACGGCGAGGTGGCGCAGCAATTCGCGTTCCCTGACCTCGACACGGCGGTGCGCGCCCAGCTGACCAGCGGGCCGGCCCGGATGGCCATCGAGCACGCGGGCGCCGACGCCACGGCGGCCGCGATCACCGCGGCCTACGCGGGCAACCGGCAGCCCGGTGGCGGATACGTGCAGCACAACGTATTCCGCTACGTGATCGGGACGGGCTGAGCCATGAGCGGCGTGCTCATCGTCACCTGGCTCGGCGGCGGCGCCAGCCAGCCCGCGATCGGGCTGGGCCGCGAGCTGGCCGCCCGCGGCCACCAGGTCCGCATTCTGGCCCCGGCCCGGTACGCGGCGCGGATCGCGGCCGCCGGGTGCGGGTACGCCGCCCATCCGGCGCACGCCGAGTTCCAGGCCAGCCACGGCCGGGCCATGGAAGACCAGCCCGGCTTCACCACCGCTACCTTCTTCGGGCCGTGGCTGGCCGACGCGGTGACCCGGCAGATCCGGGCCCGGCGGCCCGACGTGGTGATCATCGACTACCTGCTGCGGTCCGCCCTGTGTGCGGCCGAAGCCGAGGGCGTGCCGAGGGTCATTCTGATGCACACGGCCTACCGGTTCCACGCCGGGCTGGGCGGCGATCCCGACGCGCCGTGGGGCTGGCGCTGGCAGTACCGGCAGGTCAACCAGGGCCGCGCAGCCGCTGGCCTGCCGCTGCTGCCGGCCGGCCCAGAGCCGCTCAGCGTCGCGCTGGCCCGCCGGGCCGACCGCACGCTGGTCACGGCGCCCCCGGCGTTCGACGGCTGGCCGGACCCGCCACCGGGGGTGGTGCACGTGGGGCCGATCGCCGAGGAAACGGCGCCGCCGCCGTGGGTCCCGCCGTGGCCCGGCGGGGACGGCCGCCCGCTGATCGTGGTCACCCTGGGCACCACCTACATGCACCAGGAGGATCTGCTCCGCCGGATCCTCGGCGCGCTCGCCGGGCTCAGCGCCCGGGTGCTGGTGCTGACCGGGCTGGAGCTCGGCCCGGCCGAAGTGCCCGGCGGGCCCGGGGTATGCACCGAGGCGTATGTCCCGCACGCCGCGGTGCTGCCGCAGGCCGCGGTCGTGATCAGCCACGCGGGCCTGGGATCACTGCTCGAAGCTTTCCGGGCCGGGGTGCCTAGTGTGTGCCTCCCGCTCGGCCGTGATCAGGCTGGAAACGCGGCCGCCGCCGCCGGGCAGGACGCCGCCATCGCGCTGCCGTCCAGCGCGCCGGCCAGCCAGATCCGGGCGGCCATCACCCGCGCGCTGCACTCGCCAGCGCTGCGCACCGGCGCCGCCCGGATGGCCAGCGCGCTCGCCGCCTGCGGTGGTGCCGCGGCCGCCGCTGATCAGGTCGAGCAGATCATGCGGCCCGCGGATCGGCCTGGGATGCAGGGTGCGGCCAGCATGCCCCTGGCTGGTGCGGCCAGCTTCCGGCCCACAGTGTGGCCCTAGCACCCTTGTGAGCAGCCCGGACAGGCCGTCTACTAGGACCAGGTACCGCGGGAGGGCTCGGCGGCGGGACATGGGGGGGGTTACAGGCGTGCAGATCGTGTTGACCTGGCTGCGCCTGGACGGTCGGCGGCGCTGGCGCTCGCTGGTCATGCTGGCCCTGCTGGTCGGCCTGGCCACGGCCACGGTGCTGACCGCGGTGGCCGGGGCCCGGCGCGGGCAGACCGCGTTCGACCGGCTGTGGGCCCGGACCCTGCCCGCCACCGCGACCGTGCTGCCCAACCAGCCCGGCTTCGACTGGGCCAAGGTCCGGGCGCTGCCGGAAGTCACCGCGCTCACCACGTTCGCGGTCAGCTATGCCTTCTCACTGGACTGCTGCCCGCCGGAGCAAGGCGCGTTCCCGCCCGGCGACAGCCAGTTCGGCCGGACCATCGAGCGGGCCGTCATGCTGGACGGGCGGCTGTGGAATCCCCGCCGGGCGGACGAGGTCATCGTCACCCGGAAATTCCTCGCCACCTACGGCAAGCACGTCGGGGACGTGCTGACCGTGCACCTGGCCAGCGTGCGGCAGGCCAACGCCGGGTACGACGGCACCGACGGGCCGCCGCGCGGCCCCGCCCTGCGGGTGCGCATCGTCGGGGTGGGCCGCACGCCGTGGGGACTGGACGCGGACTCACCCGGCCAGCCCGGCGGCGTGCTCCCGTCCCCGGGGCTGCTCACCCACTACCGGGCCAACATCCTCGGCACGGCCGGCCTGGCCTACATCAACGCGCTGGTCCGGCTCAAGGGGGGCGCGGCCGCGCTGCCCGCCTTCCGCGCCGACCTGGCCCGGGTGACCAACCGCCATGACATCGACGTGTGGGACAACCAGGCCAATATCGGCGTCCCGTCCCGGCGGATCACCGGGTACGAGGCGACCTGCCTGCTGGCCTTCGGGGCCGCCGCGCTGGTGGCCGCGGTCTTCCTGGTTGGCCAGGCGGTGGCCCGGTACGCCTCGGCCACGGTGGCCGACCTCCAGGTGCTGCAGGCGGTGGGGATGACCCAGCGGCAGGCCGTCGCGTCGGCCGCGGCCGCGCCTTTCCTGGCCGCCATCGCGGGGGCGACGGCCGGGGTGGGCGGGGCCATCGTGGCCTCCCGGTGGATGCCGATCGGCGTGGCCGCCTTCATGGAGCCGCACCCGGGCGTGAACGCCGACTGGCTGGTGCTCGGCCTCGGCTGGGTCATCGCCCCGCTGCTCGTGCTGGCCGGGGCCGGACTGGCGGCAGCGGCCACGCTCACCGCTGGCCGCCGCCATACGCCGCAACGCCGGTCCGCCATCGCGGTCGCGGCCCGGGCGGCCGGCTTCCCCGCGCCGATGGTGATCGGCGTCCGGTTCGCACTGGAACCCGGGCGGGGCCGGACGGCCGTGCCGGTGCGGCCCGCCCTGCTCGGCGCGGTGGCTGGGGTGCTTGGCGTGCTGGCCGCGTTCACGTTCTCGGCCGGAGTATCCGACGCCGCCGCCCACCCGGCCCGGTTCGGGCAGACCTGGCAGCTGGACACGTTCTTCGGTGCGGACGGGCACGACTTCGGGCCAGCCAGCCCGGTGCTTCGGGCGGCCGCCGCCGACCACGACGTGACCGGCGTGGACGACGCGAGGATCGGCGGCGCCCAGTCCGGCCAGGTCTCGGTGGAGAGCTTCAGCTACACCCCGGTCGCGGGCAAGCGGGTGGCGCCCGTGCTGACCAGCGGGCGGATGCCGGCCGCGGCCGGCGAGATCGCGCTGGCCCCGACCACCGCCCAGCAACTGCACGCCGCGCCGGGCTCGGTGATCCACCTCACCGGCGGCGGCACCGCCGCGCGTCCCGAGCGGGTGACCGGCATCGCGTTCGTGCCGGCCGGGCCGCACAACGGCTACGCCGACGGTGCCTGGCTCACCACCGCCGGGTTCGACCGGCTGTTCCACGGCGCGAAGTACTCGTTCAAGTTCCACGCCGCACTGGTGACCGTGCGGCCGGGCGCCGACGTGGCCGCGGTGGCTAACCGGCTGAACGCGGCGGCCAAGGCGATCAAGGGCGGCGGCGCGTTCATGTTCACCCCGCCGGAGCCGATAGCGGAGGTCCAGCAGATCCGCGACCTCCAGTTGCTGCCGCTGGCGCTGAGCGTGTTCCTGGCCCTGCTGGCGGTGGGGGCGGTCGGGCATGCGCTGTCCATCGCGGTCCAGCACCGGCGGCAGGACCTGGCCGTGCTGCGCGCGCTCGGCATGACCCGGCCGCAGACCAGGCTGATCGTGGCCACGCACGCCAGCGTGCTCGCGCTGATCGGGCTGGCGTTCGGGGTGCCGCTCGGGCTCGCCCTGGGCCGCGCCGTATGGCAGCAGGTGGCCGGGTTCACGCCACTGGCCTACCAGCCGCCGCTGGCGGTGTGGGCGCTGCTGCTCATCGCGCCGGTCAGCCTGCTGGCCGCGAACGCGCTGGCCGCCTGGCCGGGCCGCCGGGCCGCGCGGCTGCGCTCCGGGGGAGTGCTGCGCACCGAATGACGGTGCCGCCATGACGCCGGGCCATATCAGGCTGTGCCGTCCGGGCCGAGCAGGCCGGTGAGCACCCGGGCCAGGATGCCGGGGTAGGGGTCGGCGGCTTCCGCCGGGCGGGCCGGGCCGGCCCCGGCCGCCCCGAGCAGCTGAGCCAGCCGCGGGTGGTCCCCGGCGGCCAGGACATGCTGCAGGTAGGCCTGGTTGCGCTGCTGCGCCGCGGACCCGCCGGCCAGCTCGTGCTGGACGAACACCGCGGTGATCGTGTTGAGCATGGCGAACGCTTCGAGCTTGGCCGCCAGCGTGGCCGGGTGGCCGGCCAGCACGCTCAGCACGTGCTCGAGCAGGGCGATGCCGTGCGGCCCGAGCGCGGGCCGGGTGATGACCAGGGCGGGCAGCCACGGATGCCGGCGCATGATGCCGCGGGCCTGCTGGCCGACGGCAGTGAGGTCAGCCAGCCAGTCACCGGACGGCGCGGGCAGCGCGTACCCGGCTCCGGTGGCGTCGGTCATCAGGTCGAGCAGGTCCTCGCGGGTGTCCAGGTAGCGGTACAGGGATGCGGCGCCGGTGCCGAGGTCCGCGGCCACCCGGCGCATGGACACCGCGGCCAGGCCGTCGCGGTCGGCGATGGCCACCGCGGCCGCGGTGATCTCCGCCCGGGTGTGCTGCGGCGGCCGGCCCGCTGCGGCGCGCGGCGCGCGCAGCCAGATACTGCCGCCGGTCATCCAGCCTCCCAGCCTCATTTGCGAACGACGTTCCTGAACGCTAGCCTAGTTTGCGAACAGCGTTTGCGAATAACGGAGGACCCGATGCCTGGTGCCACGCGCTACGCCCGCAACGGCGACGTCAGCATCGCCTACGAAGATCTCGGCGGGGCCGGGGGCGACCCGCTGCTGCTGGTGATGGGGCTCGGTGTGTCCCGGTTCTGGTGGCCGGACGGGCTGGTGGCCGAGCTGGCCGGGCGCGGGTTCCACGTGGTCGCCTACGACCAGCGGGACGCGGGCGAATCCACCCACCTGCCGGACACCGGATCGGGCCATCCAATCACGGCCGTGCTGCGGCGCCGCCCGGCCGCGTACACGGCCGAGGACATGACCGACGACGCGGCCGCGGTGCTGGACGCGCTCGGCTGGGATTCCGCGCACCTGTTCGGCCACTCCATGGGCGGCCAGCTGGCCCAGCGGATGGGCCTGCGCCACCCGGGCCGGGTGCGCAGCCTCACCTCGTCGGCCTCACTGCCCAGCGACGTCAGCGGCCTGGCCGCCGCGCGCTACGTGCACCTCGGGCTGGTCGCCCGGTTCGCCCGGATGAAGTTCCCGGAAGGACGCGACGGCGACATCGCGCTCGGCCTGGCCCTGGCCCGCGCGGTGGCCTCGCCCGGCTACCCGTTCGACGAGGGGGAAGCGCGCCGCCGGATCGAGCGGGACGTGGTCAGCGGGGTCCGGGATACCCAGGCGCAGAGCCGGCAGGCCGGGGCGAAGTGGCACGGCGGCCGGCTGGCCCAGCTCCGGGTGCCCACGCTGGTGCTGCACGGCGACCGCGACCCGCTGCTGCGCCCGTCCGCTGGCCGGCGCACGGCCGCGGCCATCCCCGGGGCCCGGCTGGTCATCCTGCCCGGGGTCGGGCACGACCTGCCCGCCGCGGTGCAGCCCCGGGTGGCGGAGGAGGTCCGGGCCCTGGCCGGCCGCGCCACCGCGGCGGGACCGGGCGGGCCAGCCGCCGCTGGCCGGCAGCGCCCCGAGGCGGCCGCCGGCCAGGGCGGGTGAGCTGGCCGGGAGGTTCTCGTTAAGCCGGATGGGTCCCGGCACTGTGGTCCCGGGGCAGCAACTGGACCAGGACCGCGGTGAGCAGGGTCAGCCCGGCCAGCAGGCACAGGCTGACCCGGAACGCGTGCGGGAAGGCGCCGGCCGCCAGCGCGCGATAGAACACCACGCCGACCACGGCCACCCCGAGCGCCCCGCCGACCTGCTGGGCGGTGGACAGCACCCCGGAACGCGGCCCCCACATGCCGCGGGTCCACATCCCGCAACACGGCCGAGGACAGCGGGACCAGCACCATCCCGATGCCGAACCCGGTCACCGCCAGCCCGGGCAGCAGCCCGGCCGCGGATGAGCCGGCCGCGGCCCAGGCCAGCAGCAGGCAGCCGGCCGCGACGACCAGTGCGCCCAGCGACAGGATCTGCGGGCCGAGCCAGCTGACCAGGGCGGCCGAGCCGAGCATCGCGGCGAAGAAGCCCACCCCGGCCGCGGTGAACACGATGCCGGACGGCAGCGCGCTCAGCTGGCGGCCCTGCTGCAGGTACAGCGCGAGCACGAAGAAGAACGACGGCGGCACCAGCGCGAAGGTCAGCGCGGCCAGCGAGCCGAGGCCGAACGTCCGGCTGCGCAGCAGGCCGAAGTCGACCAGCGGGGCCCGGCCCGCCGACCGGCGGCGCACCTGATGGACGGCGAACGCAGCCAGCAGCAGCGGCGCGGCGGCCAGGGTCAGCCAGGTCCACAGCGGCCAGCCGTACTGCTGGCCCTCGACCAGCGGCAGGATGATCGCGGCCAGGCCGAGCGTGACCAGAGGCGGCCCGGTCCGGCCCAGCCTGGGCCGGACCCGCCGCAGATTGGCCGGCCTGTCGGCGAGTCGAATCTATTTTCGCAATACTGTCCGGATGAGGTCGGATCCAGTGCCTGTGCTGCCCATCAGCGCTGATCCGAGAGGCTGGTCCCGTCCGGCCCGCACCACCAGGGCGCACGCGCTGTACACCGACGGCAGCTGGCGGACCTGCCACATCCTGGGCTGGCTGGGCAGTGGCCGCCGGTGGTTCGTGCACATCCGCTGGCCGGACGGGCAGACCGACTGGCGCCGCTACGACCCCCGGTACCTGCACCCCGCCTGACCGCGGCCCCGGCCGGCGTTAGCGCCCAGCCACGAACTCGGCCACGACCCGGCGGCGGTGCGGCGTATCGTGGCGGCCACCCGGCGGCGCGGGTACAGCGTGCGGGCCGCAGACTTCGGCAGTGACTACGCT
>Ga0207699_10000525_pt1 | contig 18974 bp, 13 predicted proteins | sample LARL51metaG_FD_184344 | JGI IMG/M metagenome (GOLD analysis project Ga0207699, IMG submission 184344) | Corn, switchgrass and miscanthus rhizosphere microbial communities from Kellogg Biological Station, Michigan, USA - LAR L5-1 metaG... | ecosystem: Host-associated > Plants > Roots >...
GCGTCCGTCCCTCTTCGATCGAGGCGGGTTGATTTGGATGGAAAATATTTTTCCGAAAAACGGAAGGAAAGTATTTTTCGCTCGCTCTCTGGACAGGCGGGCAGAATCACAACGGAGTTTTCAATGTCCCGTCTCTATTGGATCGACCTTCGCGCGGCCGGACGGATCGCGATCATGGCGCGGCCGCGCGCCGGCGACTGGCTGGAGTCGGAGATCGACGACTGGAGGGACCTGGGTCCTCCCGCGACGAGGTTTTGCGATCACAGGCAAGGCCACAGGACGGGTGAGACAATTGCGGCGGCGCGCCTGAACTTCCGCGGAGCCGGGAGAGACCAAATGCCGTCGCCGGCCATATGGCTCCGCCTTTCCCCTTCTGGTATCGATCGCAGTCCGGAACAGGATGGAAAATTGCATGGATCGCGCCACCGCATCGCATCTTTCGCGCACCCTGCCGGTTCTCATCGCCGTCCTGCTCGCGCTCTCGGTGCGACCGACCCGCGCCGCCGACACCAGCGGCGATGCGGCAAAGGATCCGCCGAAGGGCGCGGCGGTCACGGTGCTGAAGGCGCAAAAATCCTGTTTCGATGACATCGTCGAGGTCTCCGGCTTTGTGCTGCCGCGCGAGGAAACCGCGGTGCGGCCGGAGCGGCCGGGGCTGAAGGTCGCCGAGGTGCTGGCGGAAGCCGGCGAGACCGTCACTGCGGGGCAAAACCTCGCCCGGCTGACCCCGCCCGAGGGCGGCAACATTATGGTGCAGGCGCCGGTCGCAGGCGTGGTGTCATCGTCGACCGCGACCATCGGCGCGCTCGCCTCGCCGCGCGGCGAGGCGCTGTTCAACATCATCGCCCGCAGCGAATACGACCTGGTCGGCCTGGTGCCGGTCGAGGACATCGGAAAGCTCGCGGCGGGCCAGCCGGCCGCCATCAAGCTGGTCGGCGCCGGCGACATCGAGGGCAAGGTGCGGCGGGTGGCGCCGACCATCGAGCCGAACAGCCAGCTCGGCCAGGTCTTCGTCGGCGTGAGCTCGCAGCGCCGCCTGCCGGTCAATTCGGCGGGGCGCGCCGAGATCAAGACCGGGCAGAGCTGCAATGTCGCAGTCCCGCTGTCGGCCGTGCTCTACAGCCCCGCCGGCACCGTGGTGCAGCTGGTGCGCAAGGCGCGGGTCGAGACCAAGCAGGTCGAGATCGGGCTGACCTCCGGCGGCCAGATCGAGATCCGATCGGGTGTGAACGAGGGCGACATCGTGGTGGCGCGCGCCGGCGCGCTTTTGCGCGAAGGCGATCCGGTGCGGCCGGTCATGGCGAACGCGGAAGGGAAGTAATCGGGTTCGTGGGGGTCGAGCGGGTATTTGTCACCGCGCCGGCGGTGCGCTCCCTCCCCCGCCCGCGGGGAGGGTTGGGGTGGGGGCAAATCTGTTTCGGATGCAGCAGAGCGGGTGGCACCCCACCCGCCGCGGCGCCGCTTTGCCTCACAAGGAAGGCTGAGGCGATTTGAACAGGTTAGCTGCCCGCCTTCACCTCGGCGCGCTGCGCTTCGATGCCAAAGCGGACGTCTTCCGAGAGCGAGGATGACACGGTGGGCACCTGTTCGCCGTCGGAGGCCCTGGAGATCGCGACGCGGGTCTTGTTGAACACGGTCTCGGCGCCGGCGGCGTTGGCCTGCAGATTGGCGAGCAGTTCGGAGACCAGCACGCTGTGCTCGCCATTGCCGTCGTCGGCGACCTTGCCCGGCGTCGCGGAGGACAGCACGAGCGCATTGTCGGGCGTGGCAATCGGCGCAAGCCCGTGAGAGTAGGCGCGGAAGCGCCGCTCATAGGGGTTGCGGCGGGAGGCATCGATCACCGCGAGTTTTGCCCGCGCGCCCTGCGCCTTCATCATCTCCAGCACGGCCTCGATCGAGACGCCGTCACGACGGATATCCGCTTCCCGCCATATCGTCGCGTCGACCGGAATCATGAAACTCTCGCGGCCGACCTGGATGCCGTAGCCGCCGAAAAACAGCATCGCCACCGTGTCCGGCCCGATCTTCGCCTTCACGCGCTCGACCGCGCGCGCCATGTCGTCCTTGCTCGCATCTTCCACTACGTCGACGTCAAAGCCGTCTTGGCGCAGCGCTTCGGTCAGCGCGCGCGCATCATTGATCGACTGGTCCAGCGGGGCTGAGGCATCAGGGTAATGGCCATTGCCGATCACCAGCGCCACGCGCGAGGCCGTCTTGACCGCACCCTGCCCGGCCGCGACCGCGGGCACCACGTCCAGCGCGCGCTTGTTGAGCGCGGCATGGGCACCGATCGCCAGCGACACCGTGCCGGCCAGTGCGGCCACGATGGCGAGGGTCCGGCGCGAGATGAAAAGCGGCCTTTGATGCATCACGGTCCGTCCTGTCAGGGACAATGGCGCGCGCGATTGGTCGCGGACCAACGTCTTCTGGTTTTGCGGGGTTGCCGAGCAGTGTCGCTTAATTGGGGTTCAATTTGCGGCACCGCAATAAACAACCCCTTAACCGGCCAGCTGGGGCAGGGCAACACATAATCGTTATTGACAGGCAAGAGTCTGATCTTGTTGGCAATTATGCCACACTCGGGACTCGCCTTCTCCGTGCATGAGGCGTTTTCCTCACCGTCATGGTGCCGGCAAGCCGGGAACACAAGACTGTGACATCAGTCACATTTGGTATTTGGCGGCCCTTCGGATAGCTTTTGCAGCGGTTTGCAAGCGGGACGGCGAAGCCGAACCGCCTGGCTGCCCTTGCCCACCCAGGACACCGCATCGTTTGCGCGGGAAGACAATTCATGACGTTTCAGCACTTTGCCGGGGCCGCGGTCCGCGCGCTGACCGCGCCCAAGGATGGCCCGTCGCTGTACGACGTCTGTGATCCCTTGCTGCTTCATCCGAGGAGCGGCGATCCGCATCTGGCCAAATTCTATCGCACGGCGCTGTCCAATCCGGCCCTGCGCGCGGTGCTCCGCCGGGCCGGCCTGCCCGAGCTGAAGGACGATCAGCGCCTTGAGGCGCTGCGACAGGCGCTGGTCGCCGCGCGCGACGACGCCGAGCCGGACTGGGAGGCGATCGGCACCCCGGTCGCCGCGCTGCTCGACACCATTTCGCTTAAGCATCCGCGGCCGGCGCCCGCGACATCATCGGGACCGCCGCCGGCCGCCGCCGAGATCGACCGCATCATCAAGACCTGCGCGGCGCATCTGCTGCGCTCGTTCGCAAAGAATGGGTTCATCCCGACCTATGCCGCCTTCAACCTGATCGGCGACCCCGACATGACCGGGCGCGAGTTCAAGATGGCCCTGACCGGCCTCAATTCGCGCGGCTACAAGAATTCGACGCTGCTATTCAATCTCGCGCGCGTCTTCATCGCGCGCTCGCCGGCGGCGAAACTGGTCAACCCGCCCTGGCGCGGCATCGCCGAGCCGATGTGGGCGCCGGTGCAGATCCGCCACCGCTCGGCCTATTACGACGCCTTCTTCACCGAGGCGCTGCTCGGCTTTCTCGACACCGGGCTCGCCTCGCCCGCGGAGACCGCGGCGGCGCGGGGCGCGATCGCCGCCATGGTGGAGTTCTGCATCAAGACCAGCCGCGAGGAGGTGCGCGCGCAGGACGGCACGCCGTTCAACGTGGTCACGGCACTGGCGCCGCACCCGCATCCGCGCTTCTCGCGCTTCTTCGCCCAGATCAAGCAGGACCTCGGCTTTGGCATCTATGTGCCGGACTGCGACACCACGGCCTGCTCGTTCTCGGCCGCGACGCAGGCCGGCTCCGACGATCCTGTCCTCGACCAGCCGCTGCTCGATTTCTACGCCGGCTATCAGGTCAGAAGCGGCGCCAACGAGCCGCGCGTCACCGTGCCGATCAACGATAACATCGACTACGAGGGCGGCATCGCCACCTGGATCGACAATCTGGCGGGCGAGCGCCCCTACGGCAACGACCTCGATCCGACGCTCAATCTCGACATTCTGGAGGTGAGCTTTCGCAACCTCGCCCGCTGGAAGGTGGTGGAGACCCCGCAGCGGCTCGCGACGCTGCAAAATATCATCGCGTTCCAGAGGAAGCTTGCCGAGAGCGGCGGTTTCGCCAACCCGCGCTCGCACATCTACTACCTGCCTGAGCTCTACTGCGCCTATTTCGGCCGCTGCTATGCCGCGTTCCTGGCGCTGCCGCTTCCCGCCCGCCGCGCGATCGACCCTGACGGCGCGTTCGACCTTATCCGTACCAAGGTGCTCGGCTATGTCGTCGGCGAACTGATCGCGGCCGAGATGAACGTGTTCGACGCGGCGCTGGCGCTGATCGCGCTCGGCCATCTCGGCGCCGAGCCGTCAACCTTCGTCCCCGCGCTCCGCTGCATCGTCGAGCATCTTGGCGAAGGCGGCCGGCACGGGCCCTACCGCGCCTATGAATGGAACAAGATGAAGACGCCGACCCGGATCCTGGTCGGCGGCAGCGAGGTCACCTCCGCCTTCGTGCTGATGGGCCTCGCCCTCGCGCGCCGCGCGATCCACCACTAATCCCTGTCGCAAGGGTTGCAGATTCTTGTTCCTCGTGACATGTCGAGAGTGATTGGCGTTCGCGTGAAGTTGAACTGACGTGGAACCGACGGCGCTGGCCTGCCGGCCAAATCCGCACCACAATCGTGCACCTTGAATAGGCGATTCACTCTATTAGCATCCGGCACTGTCAGCATGATCCGAAAAATCCTGCCTGCTCTATTGCCAGTCATCTTCGCCGCGATCGCCCTGCCGTCGTTCGCCGCGGCCGCGCCCGACATCACCGGCGTCGCAAAAGTCCGCGAGGGCGACACGGTCGTGATCGGCACGACGCGAATCCGCCTTGGCGGCATCGACGCGCCCTCCGTCGATCAGCTCTGCCTCAATGCGCAGCACGAGAAGTGGACCTGCGGCGTCTCGGCGCGCGACGAACTCGCGAGACACGTCGACGGCAAGACCTGGAGCTGCCATGTCCGCCAGACCGACCGCCGCGGCCGGCAGATCGCGCGCTGTGAGGTCGATGGCGAGGACATCCAGAAATGGCTGGTGCGGAGCGGCTGGGCGCTGTCCTATCGCCAGATCTCCCACGACTACGATGCCGACGAGGCGGCCGCACGCGACGACAAGGCCGGCATGTGGCAGGGCGCCTTCATTGCGCCGTGGGACTGGCGCGTCCGCAACAAGAAGACGGCGATCCTTGGCGCCACCAAGCCGCCGGAGGACGCCAACGCGACCCTGCTCGCCTCGGCCTCGGGCCCGGTCGCGCCCTCGCCCGAATGCAACATCAAGGGCAATGTCAACCGCTCCGGCGAGTGCATCTACCACAAGCCGACCAGCCGCTGGTATTCCCAGATCAAGATGCAGATCGCCAAGGGCACGCGCTGGTTCTGCTCGGTCGAGGACGCCGAAGCCGCCGGCTGCCGGGAGACGAAGAGGTAAACAGCTTTTCTTGCAACGCCTCCCCGCGTAAAAGCATCGCGCACGTGCTCGTGTCGCGTGTAAAAATGCGTTTTCGCCGCAAGCCAAGGACAAGCCGCAATGACCGTTCGCGCGGGCCGGGAATTTCTGGCCATCCCGGGACCCACCACGATGCCCGATGCCGTGCTGCAGGCGATGCATCGCCCGGCGCTCGACATCTATTCGGAACAGATGATCAATCTGACCGAAAGCCTGCTGCGCGACCTGTCAAAACTGTTCGCCACCAAGGGCAAGTCCTACATCTACATCGCCAACGGCCACGGCGCCTGGGAGGCGGTCATCTCCAACGTGCTGTCGCGCGGCGACAAGGTGCTCGTGCTGGAGAGCGGACGGTTTGCGATCGGCTGGGGCCAGGCCGCGGCCGCGATGGGCGCCGAGGTCGAGGTGCTGAAAGGCGACTGGCGGCGCGCGGTGCAGCCGGCCGAGGTCGAGGCGCGGCTGCGCGCCGACAAGGCGCATGCGATCAAGGCGATCATGGTGGCGCAGGTCGACACGGCATCGGGCGTCTGGAACGACATCGAGGCGATCGGCAAGGCGATCAAGGCGGCGGGTCATCCGGCGCTCTACATGGTCGACACCGTGGCCTCGCTCGGCTGCATGCCGTTCGCGATGGACGACTGGGGCATCGATGTCGCGATGTCCGGCTCGCAGAAGGGCCTGATGACGCCGCCGGGCCTCGGCTTCGTCGCCGCCAACGACCGCGCGATCGAGGTGCACAAGAAAGCGGGCCTGCGCACGCCCTATTGGGACTGGAGCGAGCGCGGCGAGGGCGACGAGCATTATCGCCGCTATTGCGGCACCGCGCCGGTGCATCTGTTGTTCGCACTGCGCCAGGCCATCGACCTGATCCACGAGGAAGGGCTGGAGAATGCGCAGCGCCGCCACCGGCTGCTCGCCGAAGCGGTGCGGCGCGCGGTCGCAGTGTGGGCCGAAGGCCAGGTGCTCGGCTTTAACATCACTGAGCCGGCCGAGCGCTCCGACACCGTCACGACCGTGACGATGGGCAACGGCAATGATCCCGCACCGCTGCTGCGCTACTGCAAGGAGAAATGCGGCGTCGTGATCGGGGTCGGGATCGGCGACCTCCATGGCAAGGCGTTCCGCATCGCCCATATGGGCCACGTCAACGCGCCGATGGTTTTGGGCACGCTCGGCACCATCGAGGTCGGGCTCAATGCGCTGAACATTCCGCACGGCAAAGGCGGCATGGAAGCCGCCATCGAATGGCTCGGCGAAAGTGTAACGCCTTAACGCACAAGACCCTCATGGTGAGGAGCGCGCTCCTGCGCGCGTCTCGAACGATGAGGCCCGAACCTTGGCCATCCTTCGAGACGCGGCGAAGACGCCGCTCCTCAGGACGAGGGGATAGAGCCAGTTGTGACGCACTAAGACTAAAGCTTTTCCGCAATCATCGTTTAATGCTTATACTCGCCGGCAAAAGCAAAGCCGGGGGGATGCATTGGCGTCGGTTGAACTGCGCAGCCTGACCAAGCGCTACGGATCGGTCGCGGCTGTCGACAATGTGTCGCTGAAAATCGATCACGGCCGACTGGTCTGCCTGCTCGGCCCCTCCGGCTGCGGCAAGACCACGACCTTGCGGCTGATCGCGGGTTTTCTCGAGCCGACCGGCGGCGAGATCCATGTTGGCGACCGCGTGGTGTCGTCGCGCGCGCGCACGCTGCCGCCCGAAGCCCGCAACATGTCGATGATCTTTCAGAGCTACGCGCTGTGGCCGCACATGACGGTCGCCGACAACGTCATCTACGGCCTCAAGCTGCGCAAGCTCGACCGCGTCACCATCGACAAGAAGCTCGCCGCGATCCTGGCCACGACAAAGCTGGCCGCGCTCGCGGACCGCTATCCCGGCGAGCTCTCCGGCGGCCAGCAGCAGCGCGTGGCGCTGGCGCGCGCGCTGATCGTCGAGCCGGAGACGCTGCTGCTGGACGAGCCGCTCTCCAACCTTGATGCCAATCTGCGCGAAGAAATGCGCTTCGAGATCCGAAGGTTGCACGACGAATATCGCTACACCACTGTTTACGTGACCCACGACCAGTCCGAGGCGATGACGACGGCCGACCTGATCGCGGTCATGAACGGCGGCCGGATCGACCAGCTCGGCTCGCCGGAAGACATCTATGACCGCCCGCAATCGGAATTCGTCGCGCGCTTCATCGGCGCGGCCAACATCATCAAGGGCCGCGCGCAGGATGCCGACCACATGGAATTCGCCGGCGCGACGCTGCGCGTCGCCGGCGCAAATTTTGCCAGCGGCGAGACCGCCGCAATCGCGATCCGCCAGCATGACATCGGCCTTTCGGCCACGCCGCCGCAGGATCAGGGCAACATGATCAAGGCGATCGTGACGCGGCAGGTGTTTCTGGGCGCGACGCGGGACTATCTGGTGCAAGCCGCCGACGGCATGCCGCTGCGCGTCGTCACTGCGCCGGGCAATCTCGTCGCCGAGGGCAGCGAGGTTTTTCTGACGCTGCCGCCCGAGCGCTGCCGCGCGCTGGCGCGATGAGAAAGAGCATGCCATGACGCGAACACGGCCGAGCCGGCGCGACATGATGAGGGGCTCGGCCGCGCTCGCCGCAACGGTCTTTGCGGCGCCGCTGCGGGCCGCCGCGCCGCCCGCCGAGACGATCACGCCGGAGTTGATCGCAGCGGCGAAAAAGGAGGGCACGGTCGTGCTCTATTCGTCGATGGACCTGCCGGTCGGCGAAAAGCTCGGCAAGGCGTTTGAGGCCGCCTATGGCGGCGTCGCGATCCAGATCGAGCGCTCCGGCTCCGAGCGGCTGTTCCAGCGCATCAGCCAGGAATTTTCCTCCGGCATTTTTGCCTGCGACGTCATCAATTCGTCCGACGCCTCGCATTTCATTCCCTGGAAGAAGAATGGCTGGCTGATGCCGTTCGTGCCCGAGGACGTGGCAAGACATTTTCCGGCAATCTATCGCGATGGCGACGGCCTGTTCGCGACCTCGCGCCTGTGGCTGTCGTCGATCGCCTACAACACCAATCTGGTGAAGGCCGAGGAGGCGCCGAAAAATTTTGCCGATCTGCTCGATCCCAGATGGGCCGGCAAGATGGTGAAAGGCCATCCTGCCTATAGCGGCACCATCATGACCGCGACCTACCAGATGGTGCGCGAGCTCGGCTGGGACTATTTTGAGAAGCTCGCAAAACAGCGCGTGATGCAGGTTCAGTCGTCGACCGACCCGCCGAAAAAGCTGCAGCTCGGCGAACGCGCCGTGATGGCCGACGGCAATGAGTATGGCATCGTGCTCTTGAAGGAAGCAGGCCAGCCGGTCGAGCCGGTGTACCCGACCGAGGGCGCACCGACGATTTCCGGCCCGACCGGGATTTTTGCCAGCGCGCCGCATCCGAATGCGGCAAAACTGTTCCAGGCCTGGCTGCACACGCGCGAGACGCAGCAGTTCTTCACCGATTTCACCGCGCAATATTCCGTGCATGCCCAGGTCACCTCGAAGCCCGGCCGGCGCAAGCTTTCCGAGATCAAATTGATGAAGGAAGACCCGGCCGCGATGGAGGCGATGAGCGAGGAGATCAAGACGCGCTATGCAAAACTGTTCAAGGTATGACCCTCATGGTGAGAGCGCGCTCTTGCGCGCGTCTCGAACCATGAGGCCCCGATGTGGATTTCCGCGCCTCATCCTTCGAGACGCGAAGATGCCGCTCCTCTGGATGATGGGATAGGGATGACGCGTGGATAGCACGACAATCGCAGCCGATGCTGCCATTCATAAGCCCCGCATCGACCTCACACGGCCCGTGCTGTGGCTGGTGGCGCTGGTGCTGGCCGTGCTCATCCTGCTGCCGCTGTCGTGGCTGGCAGTCTACAGCTTCACCGATAAGGCGCGGCACTTTACGCTGCAGAATTTCGTCACGCTGTTTTCCGATCCCGACTTCCTCGATCCGCTGCTGACCACCGCGATCATCGCGGTCACCTCGGCCGCGATCTGCTGCGTGGTCGCGGCGCCGATCGGCTGGCTGGTGTCGCGCAGCGACATGCCGGGACGGCAGACCATCCGCGCGCTGGTGACCGCCTCGTTCGTGACGCCGCCGTTTCTCGGCGCGGTGGCCTGGGAGCTGCTCGCCGCACCGAACTCGGGCCTGCTCAACCAGCTTTTTCGCGCGCTCGTGTCAGCCGAGCCGGACGCCCATCTGTTCGACATCTATTCGCTGCCGGGCGTGATCTTCGTGATCTCCTGCTACACCTTTCCGTTCGTGTTCGTGCTGGTCGCGAACGCGCTCGACACCATGCCGGGCGAACTGGAAGACGCCTCCGCGATTCTCGGCGCAAAAGCCTGGACCACGGCGCGGCGCATCACCATTCCGCTGGCGCTGCCGGCGCTGGTCGCGGGCGCGCTGATCGCCTTCCTGCAGGCGATGACACTGTTCGGCTCGCCGGCGATCCTGGCGCTGCCCGCCGGCTTCCACACCATGACGACGAAAATCTGGAGCCTGTTCCAGTACCCGCCCAAACTGGAGCTCGCGGCCGCCGCCGCGGTGCCGCTGCTCGTGCTCACCATTCTGCTGCTGCAGGCGCAGAAGGCGCTGCTCGGCCGTCGTAGCTATTCGGTGGTGGGCGGCAAATATGGCCCGCCACGCCGCGTCGAATTGAAGGGCTGGCGCTGGGCGGCGCTTGCGTTCTGCCTCATCGTGCTGCTCAACCCGGTGTTCCTGCCTTATCTCGCGCTGCTCAACGCCGCGCTGTCGCCGAATGCAACCACCTTCGTGACGCCCTCGACGCTGACGCTACACAACCTCGTCTTCGTGTTCACCGAGCTCTCCGCCACCGCTCTCGTGCTGAAGAACACGGTGATCCTGGGCACGGCCACCGCGACCATCGGCACGATCCTCGCGCTCGTCATCGCCTATGTCACGACGCGGCGGCTGATCGTGGGCTCGCGCATCCTCGGCTTTCTCGCCACCGCACCGGTCGCGGTGCCCGGCATCGTGCTCGGCGTCGGCCTGTTTCTGAGCTACACGCGGCCGCCCTTCGTGCTCTACGGCACGCTGTGGATTCTCCTGATCGCATTTTTGACCATCAACCTGCCCACCGCCTATCAGCAGCTGCAGGCGGCGTTCGCCACCATCCATCCGGAGCTGGAGGAAGCGAGCCGCATCCTCGGCGCGAGCCGGCTGACCTCGCTGTGGCAGATTACGGCGCCGCTGCTGCGCACCGGCGTGATCGCGACCTGGTGCTTCATCTTCATCGGCGTGATGCGCGAACTGTCAGCCGCGATCGTGCTGTTCACCTCGCAGACCAAGGTGCTCTCGGTCCTGATCTACGACCTCAACGAGAGCGGCGATCTCGCCGCGATCGCGGTGCTCGGCATCGCGATGCTGGTCATCACCTTCGCCGTGGTGCTGGCGGTGAACCGCATCCCGATGTTCGGCGCGAACGCCGGCGCAAGGCTGCGCAACAGCTAATCCCCCCTCTGCCGTCATTGCGAGGCGCCATGGGCGCCGAAGCAATCCAGACTGTCCCCGCGGCAGCATCTCGGGATTGCTTCGCTTCGCTCGCAATGACGGAGCCAGGCGGAAATACCGGAATCCCCTTTCAAGCCCTTATGGCATTTTGCCATTTTCGGCCCATATGTCCGGGGCCCCATCGCTTGACCCGAGGATCCCATAAGTGACTGATGTTTTGGACACAACCGCCGCTCCCCCGGTTGCGCCGCGCCGCGCGCATTCGTTCACCACGCATGGGATTACCGTCACCGACGACTATGCCTGGCTGAAGGATGAAAACTGGCAGGAGGTGCTGCGCGATCCCTCTGTGCTCGATCCGGACATCCGCGGGCATCTCGAGGCCGAGAATGCCTACACCGAAAGCCTGCTCGGCCACACCGCGCCGCTGCAGAAGAAACTCGTCGCCGAGATGCGCGGCCGTATCAAGGAGGACGATTCCAGCGTGCCGTCGCCGGACGGTCCGTTCGCCTATTTCCGGAAGTATCGCGAGGGCGGCCAGCACGAAATGTTCGGCCGCATGCCGCGCGGCGGCGGCGCGGAAACCATCGTGCTCGACGGCGACGCGCTCGCCAGGGACCACGCCTATTTCAAGTTCGGCGGCAGCCGCCATTCGCCCGATCACCGGCTGGTCGCCTGGAGCGCCGACATCAAGGGCTCGGAATATTTTTCGATCCGCGTGCGCGAATGGGATGGTGGACGCGACCTCGACGACGTGGTCGAGGAAACCGACGGCGGCGTGGTGTGGGCCACGGATTGCAAAAGCTTCTTCTACGTCAAGCTCGACGACAACCATCGCCCGATGCAGGTGTGGCGCCACCGCCTCGGCACGCCGCAGGCCGACGATGTGCTGATCCATGAGGAGCAGGATGCCGGCTGGTTCACCCACATTCACGAAAGCACGTCCGGCCGTTTCTGCGTGATTGCCGGCGGCGATCACGAGACATCGGAACAGCGGTTGATTGATCTGGCCGCGCCGGACACGCCGCCGCGCCTCGTCGCGGCGCGCGAGATGGGCGTCCAGTATTCGCTCGCCGACCGCGGCGACGAACTGTTCATCCTGACCAATGCCGACGACGCCATCGACTTCAAGATCGTGACCGCGCCGCTCGCGGCGCCGGAGCGCGCCAACTGGCGCGACCTGATCCCGCATCGCGCCGGCATCTACGTCATCGATCACGATCTCTATTCCGGGCACATGGTGCGGCTCGAGCGCGCCAATGCGCTGCCGTCGATCATCATCCGTGACCTTGCGAGCGGCGAGGAGCATGCGATCGCGTTCGACGAGACGGCATATTCGCTGGATGCGATGGGCGGATACGAATTCGACACCAAAAGCCTGCGCTTCTCCTATTCGTCGATGACGACGCCATCGGAAGTCTACGACTATGACATGGCGGCGCGGACGCGGACCTTACGCAAGCGCCAGGAGATTCCGTCCGGACACAATGCGGCCGACTACGTCACGACCCGCATCATGGCGCGCGCCGAGGACGGCGCGGAGGTGCCGATCTCGCTGCTGCATCGGCGCGATTTCAAGCAGGACGGCCGCGCGCCGCTGCTGCTCTATGGCTACGGCTCGTATGGCCACGCGATGCCGGCCTCGTTCAATGCGAGCCGGCTGTCGCTGGTCGATCGCGGCTTCGTCTATGCCATCGCCCATATCCGCGGCGGCACCGACAAGGGCTGGGGCTGGTATCTCGACGGCAAGCGCGAGAAGAAGACCAACAGCTTTGACGATTTTTCGGCCTGCGCCCGCGCGCTGATCGAGACGAAGTACACCAGCGCCAAGCGCATCGTCGGCCATGGCGGCAGCGCCGGCGGCATGCTGATGGGCGCGGTCGCCAACCGCGCGGGCGACTTGTTTTCCGGCATCGTCGCCGAGGTGCCGTTCGTCGACGTGCTCAACACCATGCTCGACGACTCCCTGCCGCTGACGCCGCCGGAATGGCCCGAATGGGGCAACCCGATCGAGAGCGAAAAGGATTTTCGTACCATCCTGTCCTATTCGCCTTACGACAATGTCGCAGCAAAGCCCTATCCGGCCATCCTCGCGATGGCGGGACTCACTGATCCCAGGGTGACTTACTGGGAGCCGGCAAAGTGGATCGCACGGCTGCGTGCGACCATGAGCGGTGGCGGCCCGGTGATGCTGCGCACCAACATGGGCGCCGGCCATGGCGGCGCCTCAGGACGCTTCAACCGGCTCGACGAGGTCGCGATCGTCTATGCGTTTGCGCTGTGGGCGGTGGGGCTGGCGGAGAAGAGCGAGGTGTAGCCGCTCCCAGCAGCACGAACCTGCCTGCTCTGATCGCGATGCAGGCAAAAGCGAAGACTGTCGTCCCCGCGAAAGCGGGGACCCATACAGCGGAATTTATCCGTGAAACTCATCTGGGAGACGACCTTCGCAACCGCGTCTTCCCGGGGGTTATGGGTCCCGGATCGGCGCGAGCGATAGCGGCACGCCGCTATCGCTCGCTTGTCCGGGACGACAGTGGATATCGTTGAGCTGTCATCCCACCGCCTTCCGGCACGCCGTGAGAATCCGTCAGCGTCGGCTCGTCAGTTACGGGCCTTCGGTGCCGGCTCGTGCTGGCCGCAGCCTGGAGCCGACTGCTCGAGCAGCCCCTGGACCTTTCCATGGTCCATTTCGATATGCGAAACACCGGTGGTCATATCGACCAGAAGCCGGTCGCCGCGCAGGACGTTGTTGCACTGGGTCAGCACGACGCCGCCCAGCATCGTGATCAGGTTCGTCGTGGTATCGAACACGGCCTTCTCGCCGGTGACGATCTGATCCTTCTGCGTCACCACCACGTGGCTCCGAGCTTCTAACCGCCGGATCGACGAGCTGCCACCGGGTCCTGGAGGCGCTGGCTGCATCGGAGGCAAGACGGCCGCACCGTTGCGGTCGCCGGGACGCTGGCTGCGTGCGATCGGCTGATTCTTGCCGTCAGAGTCATAGAACACGAGCAGCGACTTCGATGTCATCGTGGTGTCGCCCTGCACCACCTTCACATTGCCGGAAAAGGTCGCCTGCTTCTTCTTGTCGCGGATTTCGAGCACAGCGGCCTCGATCGTGATCGGCAGATCGCGGTTTTGCGAAAAGCCCTGCACCGCATTGGAAACACCTTGCCCAGCGGCCGTCGCGCCGCTCTCGGCACCAGTCGAGGCGCCGAGCATGAGTGCCACAACGACTGTCGCGCGCACTGCGAGCGGCTGCGATGAGCCGGATGACACCTTCATGCCGAATGCCCGGGAAATTGATGTCGCAAGACTATCGGCGCGGGCCTCCACCGGTCAACCGGGTTATGGTCCCGGATCGGCGCGAGCGATAGCGGCACGCCGCTAGCGCTGGCTTGTCCGGGACGACATGGTCATTTTGGGCGAGAGCTATCGCCCCGTCTTCTTCCGCCACGCGGCGAAATCCGTCAGCGTCTGCTCATCGGTCGCGGGATAGAGGCCGACGATGGAGCGGCCCTTGGCGACCTCCTCCGCGACGAAATCCTCGAACGCGGTCATCTCAAAGGTCTCGTCGGCGATCTCGTCGGCGAGGTGCGCGGGGATGACGATGACGCCGTCGCTGTCGCCGAGGATGACATCGCCGGGAAACACCGGTGCATCGCCGCAGGCGATCGGCCCGTTGATCTCGATCGCATGGTGCAGGGTGAGATTGGTCGGCGCGGAGGGGCGGTGATGAAAGGCCGGTATGCCGAGCTTTGCGATCTCAGCCGAGTCGCGAAAGCCGCCGTCGGTCACGACACCGGCGACGCCGCGCTGGTGCAGCCGCGACACCAGGATCGCACCGGCGGACGCGGCGCGCGCGTCCTTGCGGCTGTCCATCACCAGCACGCAGCCCGGCGGGCAATCCTCGACCGCCTTGCGCTGCGGATGGGCGCGGTCGCGAAAAACCTCGATCTTGTTGAGGTCCTCGCGCGCCGGCATGTAGCGCAGCGTGAACGCCTCGCCCACCATGGTCGGCTGGTCGGGGCTCAAGGGGTGCACGTCCTGAATGCACTGGATGCGAAAGCCGCGCTTGAACAGCGCGGTCGCAACCGTTGCGGTGGAAACGGTTCTTAGCTTGTCGCGTGTGGCATCGCTGAGTTTTGACATTTGTCCTTCGCTATTTCGCAGTCATTCCGGGGCGGCTCGCAGAGCCGAACTGCGGTGCGCAATTGCGCACCTGAAAATCTCGAGGTTCCGGGTTCGATGCTGCGCCTCGCCCCGGAACGACCTGGACTCAATAAATCACCGGTTCTTCCACCGGCGCGCCGAAGCCGGTTTCGAGGAAATCGAAATCGCAGCCTTCGTTGGCCTGGCGGATGTGGCGCGTGAACATCCAGCCATAGCCGCGCTCGAAGCGGCGCTCCGGCGCCTTCCACGCGGCACGGCGGCGCGCGAGTTCTTCTTCCCCCACATCGAGATCGATCGTGCGCGCGGCAACGTCGAGCGTGATGCGGTCGCCGTTCCGCACCAGCGCCAGGGGCCCGCCGATATAGGCCTCCGGCGCAACATGCAGGATGCAGGCGCCATAGCTCGTGCCGCTCATGCGCGCATCCGACAGCCGCACCATGTCGCGCACGCCCTGTTTGACGAGCTTTGTCGGGATCGGCAGCATGCCCCATTCCGGCATGCCGGGACCGCCCTGCGGCCCGGCATTGCGCAGGATCAGCACGTGATCGGCCGTGACGTCGAGATCGGGATCGTCGATCGCCTTTTTCATCGATGGATAATCGTCGAACACCAGCGCCGGCCCGGTGTGCTTGAGGAAGCGGGGATCGCAGGCCGACGGCTTGATGACGCAGCCATCGGGGGCGAGATTGCCCTTGAGCACCGCCAGCGCACCCTCCGCGTAGATCGGATCGGCGACCGTTCGGATGACGTCATCGTTATAGACAGCGGCATCGGCGATGTTGTCGCCGAGCGGCTTGCCGGTCACGGTGAGGCAATCGAGATGCAGATGCGCGCGGATGCGGCTCATCAGGCCGGGCAGTCCGCCGGCATAGAAGAAATCCTCCATCAGATAGGCATCGCCGCTCGGCCGCACATTGGCGATGACAGGCACCTTGCGGCTGGCGACCTCGAAATCCTCCAGCGAGATGTCCTGGCCGGCGCGGCGCGCCTGCGCGATCACGTGGATGATCGCATTGGTCGAACAGCCCATCGCCATCGCGACCGCGATCGCGTTCTCAAAAGCTTTGCGGGTCTGGATCCGCTGGGGCGTCAGGTCTTCCCACACCATCTCGACGATGCGGCGGCCGCATTCGGACGCCATGCGGATGTGACCGGCGTCGGCCGCAGGAATCGAGGACGCGCCCGGCAAGGTCATCCCGATCGCCTCCGCGATCGCGGTCATCGTGGAGGCCGTGCCCATGGTCATGCAGGTGCCGTAGCTGCGGGCGATGCCGGCCTCCATGTCGACCCAGTCCTTGTCGGAAATTTTTCCGGCGCGCCGCTCGTCCCAGTATTTCCAGGCGTCCGAGCCCGAACCCAGCGTCCTGCCCTTCCAGTTGCCGCGCAGCATCGGGCCGGCCGGCAGATAGATCGCCGGAATGTTCATGCTGGTCGCGCCCAGCAGCAGCGCCGGCGTGGTCTTGTCGCAGCCGCCCATCAGCACGACGCCGTCGACGGGATGGCAGCGCAGCAGCTCCTCGGCATCCATCGCGAGCAGATTGCGGTAGAGCATCGTGGTCGGCTTCAGCAGCGATTCCGACAGCGACAGCGCCGGCAATTCCAGCGGAAAGCCGCCGGCCATCAGCACCCCGCGCTTGACGTCGTCGACCCGGCTCCTGAAATGCATGTGGCAGGGCTGCGCATCCGACCAGGTGTTGACGATCGCGATGACCGGGCGGTCCTTCCACTCCTCAGGCGCATAACCCATCTGCATGGTGCGCGAGCGATGGCCGAAGGAGCGGAGGTCGTCGGGGGCGAACCAGCGCGCGCTGCGCAGCTCGCCGGGGCTTTTTGTCTTGGGGAGATCGACCGCCATCCATGCACCTGCTCTTTTGGGAGTTAGGTCATGTCACAGACAGTCCCCAGCGATCAAGCGCGGGCGCACCTTCGCGCGGCTGCTCGCAAGTCTCGCGACCCGCGCTTTTCCGCCCGCTCAAGTGAGCGCGCCGGGTCAGGCGCCGCCGAGCCGGCCGGCCCTCGCCACATGCCACCGTATGATCCCGACCTCCATCAGTATGCTGGCCAGCCCGTGCAATTACCGTTTTAATCGGTGGTGAGGCATGGTATTGATGCAACTACGACGTGTGTTCAAATCTCGACACTGCCGCATTTCGGCCTCAAATCCGAACGGCTCGTGGGCCGCTGTTCTACACGCTGTCGTGCATAAGGCTCGTTTGAGTAACTGGTTTTTAACGAGGCCACATCACGCGCCGGTACCCCGGCGCTTGCAGCAGAGACGAAATTGGGCAAAAGCTTTACAACCAGCCGTTGGTCTTGATTCCGCCCTATTCGGAGACGTGCGCATTGGCCAGGATTCTCATCATCGACGACGACCCGGGCGTTCAGTCGACGATACGGCTGCTGCTGGAGCGGGAGGGCCACAGCGTCGCCGTGGCGAACGACGGCCGCGAGGGGCTGGCGGCGTTCGCGACGGAACAGTTCGATCTCCTGTTCCTCGATGTATTCATGCCGGGAATGGACGGGCTGGAAACCATGCGGCTGATACACCGCAGGCAGCCGAAAATGCCGATCATCGTGATCTCGGGCCGCCCATTTGCGCCGGATCTCGCGCCGGAACCCGATTATCTCGGGATGGCGACCAAGCTGGGCGCCGTCTGCAGTCTTCCCAAGCCGTTCAAACCCGCAACCCTGTTGGCGACGGTCGCAAGCTGCCTTGCGGCCGCGACACCACCGGTGTCATTATTCGCTCCGGATGGCAATGCAGCAACTGGCACCTGACGCCGAAACAACCCTGCCGCTGCCAGCCGGTCGCGCGCCGGCACGGGACGGCCGTCCCGTTGCCGGCATGACTTTGACGACGCGCCTTGCGATCGCGATGATCCTGCTGGTTGCAGCGGCAACCTTCTCGGTCGGCTGGTTCAGCTACCGCAGCCTGGAGCGGGTGATGCCGCCGCGGGTGCTCGACCGCATCGAGACCCACGCACGGCTGGTGGCCGCTGAAATCGAATCCTATGTCGCCAGTGCTCGCACCGATATCGCGAGCTTCCACGATGCCCCCGGCTTCCTCGCCGTTATCCGCGCCAGCCGTGCCGGCGGGGTCGACCCCGACGGCGTGCCCGTCGACGTCTGGCGCACGCGGATCGCCAGCCGCTTTCTCGCCGTCGTCCAGGCGAAGCCCGCCTATGCGGCGTTCCGCTTCATCCGCGGCGAGGGCGGCCCGCGCGAGACCGTGCGCATCGACCGGTCGGGGCCGGACGGCGCCGCACGCGTGGTCCGGGACGCGGAGTTGCAAGCGGTCGGCGAGCAAGACTATTTCAAGGAAACCATGCGCCTGCGTCCGGGCGAGTTCTATGTGTCTCCTGTCGATCTCGGCACGGACAACGGGGCCCAGGCCGCGTCGCATGTGCCGACCATGCGCGTCGCGACGCCGATCTATTTCGGTGGCGATGCGACGCCGTTCGGCATCCTGATCGTCGACATCGACATGCGGCCCGCCTTCGAGCGCGCACGCGCATCGGTGCGCCCCGGCGAGCAGCTCTACATCGTCAACGCGCGTGGCGACTATCTCGTTCATCCCGACGCAAGCCGCGAATTCGGCGCGCAGCTCGGCACGCCCGCGAGCTGGCGAAGCGACTTTCCGGCCCTCGCCTCGGTCGCGGACACGACGCACAGTGTCGCGCTGGTCGCCAAGGATGACGATGGACGCCCTTCCGGAGAGGTGCTGGCGCCGGCGCTGCTGGCGGGAAGCGAGTGGATTGGCATCATCGAGATCGTACCGAACGCGCTGCTGATGCGCGCGGCGATCGAGGTCAGGAACACCACGATGGTGATCGGGCTGATCGCGATGCTATGCGCGGCCGTGCTCGCGCTCGCG
>Ga0207699_10000526_pt1 | contig 18963 bp, 18 predicted proteins | sample LARL51metaG_FD_184344 | JGI IMG/M metagenome (GOLD analysis project Ga0207699, IMG submission 184344) | Corn, switchgrass and miscanthus rhizosphere microbial communities from Kellogg Biological Station, Michigan, USA - LAR L5-1 metaG... | ecosystem: Host-associated > Plants > Roots >...
ATGATTTGAGCGAGCCGTATAACGGGATTAGCGGGCGCTGATCGCCGCGGCAAATGAGCGCGTTGAAGCCTTAAGGAATCAGCTCGCACCCGCATCATCTCATATCACCGGTTCGAATCGGTGTGGATGACTGGGCACGTTGAGTCTGCAAGGCTTCAGCCTCGTCCTGGTCCGTCGCTTCACGGGGAATGCTCATGGCCGCCGCCTTCTTCGTCGTCCGCGCCGTCGCCGATCCCGCGCAACGCGCGGCGTTCGACAAATGGTATCAGAATGAGCATCTGCCGGATGCGGTGAGGTGCTTTGGCGCAAGAAAGGCTTGACGGTTCTGGAGTCTCGGCGATTCGGCCATTCATCTGGCGATGTACGAATTTGCCGATCAGGCCGCGCTCGCGCGCGCCATGCAGGGCGAGGATCTCAAGCGCCTCGTCGCCGACTTCAATCGCGACTGGCCTGATGTGACGCGCACGCGCGAGACGCTGCTGCTCGCGGAGGCACTCGACGGCTGATCTTGTTCATTCTGCGTCGCAGCGTGGACAAACGTTAATGCTGCATCGGCCTGTCTGAACGAAGAGTTCAGGTCGCATTCAGCAGCAGCGGACAAAACTCTCTCCATCGTTTCCAAGAAGCGGAGGAGAGGGCGAATGGAACGCAGGCACTTTCTGAATTTCGCGTTAGGTTTGGCGGCCACTGCCGCGCTCGCGACAGGCGCGGTCGCCGCTCCGCTGCTGCCGCAGGGCCTCGACGCTGGCGGCATCTCCCGCGCCCGCCAGGAGGGCGGCCAACAAGACATCCGTCCGGCCGTGACCTCGCGCGCGGAGGTCGATCAGCTGAAGCCGGAACAGGTGCACTGGGGCCACGGCCATCACTACGGATGGCATCACCGTCATTGGGGCTGGCATCACCGCCATCACTGGGGCTGGCGGCATCATCACTGGCACCGGCACTGGCATCACCGTCACTGGCGGCACTGGTGAACATCCGTGCGAATCCAACTGACCTGATTTTCGAAACCGCCGCATCGCGGCACATTTGAAAGAAGAGGCTATGAAGAAGACCCTTGCAGCATCCGCCTTTGTCCTGGGCCTCGGCCTGATCGGCATGACCGCCTCGCAGGCGATGCCGCTGGCGCCCGTCGCCGATCAGGTCGCATCAGGTGAAGTGATCCTGGTCGCCGGCGGCTGCGGTCCGGGCTGGCATCGCGGTCCCTATGGCGGATGCCGTCCGATGTACAATTGTCCGCCCGGCTGGCATTCGGGTCCGTTCGGCCGCCGCTGCTTCCGCAACTGGTGAAGTGATCAGGCAGGGAGGATTGTCCCCACCCTGAATCCCTGCCAACTGCGGTGGTTGTGATGGCCGCGCCGATCTCCCCGGCGCGGCCATCGGTCCCTGAATGATGCGCGGCAGCGGAAATCACTCGCCGAGAAAGCCGAGCACGAGTTCCCGGTACCGGTCCGCTTCGAGAAACAGCAGGTGCCCGATGGTGGCGATGATTTCCAAGTCCTGACAACACCGCGTGATCGTCAGGGCGTGCCGTTGCCGAACAGCACCGAGAACTGCTTTTCGCCCAGGCGGCTGAAATTGACGATGCGGCTGCCGGGGGTTGCGTCGCGCGCCGCCCATTTCAATTCCGCAAAGCGCTGCATCAGCGCCGCACCGAGCGTGCCGGCGAGATGATGGCGCCGCTCGCTCCAGTCGAGGCAGGCCTTGCAGACGGGACGGCGCGGATGTTTCAGCATGTCCGGCCAGATCTGCAGCTTCTCGGCCAGGAAGCGCGTGCCCTCGGCGGTCAGTTCGATCTCCTGCTTCTTCTGCCGCACCAGCCGCCGCTCGCGCAGGCTGTCGAGCATCTGCACGCCGAGATCGCCCGCGAGGTGGTCGTAGCAGATCCGGGCACGCCGCAGCGCCGGTTCCTTCGGTCCGGTGCGCACACGCATGTGGCCGGCACGCGCCGCGAGCGCGCCAAGTCCCTCCAGCACGCCGCCGACATCGGGATCGGCGAGCCGGTAGTAGCGGTGGCGGCCCTGCTTTTCCGCCTCGATCAGGCCGCCGGCCTCGAGCTTGGCGAGGTGCGAACTCGCGGTCTGCGGCGTGATGCCCGCTTCCTGCGCGAGCTCGCTCGCGGTCAGCGCGCGCCCGGAGAGCAGGGCGGTCAGCATGTTGGCGCGGGCGGGATCGCCGACCAGCGAAGCCACCATGGCGATGTCGGGACCTGATTTCATGCTTCGATGATAGCCGAAGCATCGATGTCGGGCAAGGGGTAGGCTCGTCTCCGCTCACTACTCCTGTCATGCGAGCGAAGCGAAGCAATCCAGAATCTCTCCGCAGCAAAGGTCTGGATTGCTTCGGCGCAAGGGCGCCTCGCAATGGCGGCAGCTAACATCGGAGTTCTTCTCGTGCCTGTCACCGTCTTCATCCGCTATCAGATCGACCCGTTCAAGCGCGCGCTGTTCGAGGACTATTCGAAGCGCTGGCTTGCCATCATCCCGCGTTGTGGCGGCGACCTGATCGGCTATTTCATGCCGCATGAGGGCACCAACAACATCGCCTTCGCCCTGATCTCGTTCGACAGTCTTGCGGCCTATGAGGCCTATCGGGCGCGGCTGCGCACGGACAGCGAGGGCATGGCCAATTTCAATTTCGCCGAGGAGAACAAGTTCATCCTGGCCGAGGAGCGGACTTTTCTGCGCAAGGTTGTCGCCTAACTCGTTCGCCACTATGTTGGCGTCAAGAAAAGCCAAGGGAGAGTGCCATGCCGCTGACAACTGCTGACAAACGCGCCAACTTCCGCAAGCTGCATGAAAGCGGCTGCTTCATCCTGCCCAACCCCGTCGATGTTGGCACCGCCAAGGCGCTTGCCCATCTCGGCTTCAAGGCCATCGCCTCGACCAGCGCCGGCTTTGCCTGGACGCTCGGCAAGGCCGACAACCGCGTCACGCTGGAGGAGGTGCTGGCCCATCTCGCCGCGATCAGCGCCGCGGTCGACATTCCCGTCAATGCCGATTTCGAGGGCGGTTTTGCCCATGAGGCGGAGGGCGTCGGCGCCAATGTTGCGCGCGCGGTGAAGACCGGTCTCGCCGGCCTGTCGATCGAGGATTCCACCGGCGAGAAGACGCGGCCGCTCTATGAGCGCAACGTCGCGATCGCGCGCATCAGGGCGGCGCGCAAGGCGATCGATGCCGATAGCAGCGGCGTGCTGCTCACCGGCCGCTGCGAGGCTTTTCTGTGGGGGCAGCCCGACATCGCCCTCGTGATCGATCGGCTGACGGCCTACGCCGAGGCCGGCGCCGACTGCCTCTATGCGCCGGGCATCAAGACCCGCGAGGACATCGCTGCCGTGGTCAAGGCGGTAGCGCCAAAACCGGTTAATCTGCTGATCGGGGCATCGGGTCTGTCGCGCGCCGAGGCCGAGGATCTCGGCGTGCGGCGGATCAGCGTCGGCGGCATGCTGGCGCGCAATGCATGGGCCGGCTTCATGAAGGCGGCGAAGGAGATGGCGGAGCAGGGTACGTTTACGGATCTCGCCAACGGGTTTCCCGGCGGCGAGCTGAACAAGATGTTCGGCTGATCTTGCTGCGCGTCACCTTGAAAAAATAATCAGCGCAGCGCGAAAGACCGGCTGCGCTGATATCAGATCGGTCTCAGCGGTGGTCGTTGTTCTGTCCCGGCGCCGGCGCGCCGTTGTTGTCGGCCGGCTTCGCTGCGCTGTCCGAGTCGCTTGCCGCATTCTCCGATGGCGCCGGACGGTTCGCCGCACCCGTTGTCGTCCCCGGTGCGCCGTTGGGGCGTGGGGCAGCGCCCGGCGTGGCGGGCTGGCTCTGCGAGGTCTGTGTCGGCGGCGCGGTGCCGGCATTTTCCGTGCCGCTGCGGTTCAGGCCGTAGAAGACGGCCGCGAGCAGGATCGCGAGCCCGATCGCGTAGGCCGCGATCTTGCCACCGCTCGTGCGTCCCTCACTCAGTTCGGGATCGACCTGCAGCCTGTCGTCGAACTCGCGGGCGCGGCGCGTGTCGGCGTCCTCGGCGCGCGAGCGATAGGGATCGTCGGGATAGAGTGGATCGGACATTGTCTTACTCCGTTCGCTTGTCGCGGCATTCGCGTACAGAACACAATGACGGTCTCAGGCCGATGTTCCGGGCTCTGCACGCGTGCGCTCCGCGTCATGATGCGGCCTTTCACCGCGCAACGCCTGCATGAAAAGCGCAGCGAGGAGACCCGCTGCGCTGATCAAGAACGCCGCGCCCGGCGCCGGCGTTATTTGTTCGGCGCCGTTTGCGGCTGAGCCGGCTGGCTCGGCGCTGCGCCCGTCGTCGTGCCCGGATCGGTGTTGGGCCGGCGCGGCGTGACGTCACGCATGCCCGGAGGGGCTGGCGGCAGCGTGCCCGGCTGGTTCTGTGCCGTCTGCGACGCCGGCGGGTTGGCCGCCTCGTTCACGTTGGAATGGCTGACGCCATAAAACACCGCGCCCATGAGCAGCGCCAATGCGATTGCGACCAGGCCGATCTTGGCCCCGTCATTGGACGTCGCTGCGGTCTCCGGATCGAACCGCAGCGGATCGTTGAACCGCGACTCGCGATCAAGATCGCTGTCGCTGAAGCCCGGACGGGTAGGATCGTTCGGAATGTAGTCTTTCGGCATGGATCGGGTCCTCCATCAGTGCGTTTGCGGCAAAGCAAAAAACGGTCGCGCTTCACCTTCGGAAAACGCGTCACGATTGCGGGGCAATCGAACCGGGATTGCGCCTGGCATTGACAATTGCCGGGCGTCAAGGATGGTTCCGGGAACCCCGGCGACAAGCCGGGCTCTTGGTTCCAAGCGGTCGATTCATCAATTGGTTGCATCGCGTGGAACGCATGGACGCGCAGAAATGTGATGTTGCGAGGACGCGATGTGGAACCTGCCGCCCGCCGATACCGTCCTGCATCTGCTCTCCTGGGTCGCGCTTGCGGCGCAAGCCATGACGGCGGCGCTTGCCGCGGGCCGGCGCAGCATGGATTGGGCCGGTGTCTGCATGCTCGGCTGCATTACGGCGCTCGGTGGCGGCACCATCCGTGATGTCCTGCTCGGACATTATCCGCTGCTCTGGGTCCAGTATCCGTCTTTCCTGGCGCTGACGGCGGTGGCCGCGTTCCTCACCATCCCGATCGCGCGCATCGTGCATCGATTGAGCGCGGCTTTCCTGGTGCTCGATGCGATCGGGCTCGTCGTGTTCACCATGGCCGGCTGCGATGTGGCCTGGCAGATGGACGCCTCGCTGCCCATCGTGATCGTGGCCGGCATGATCACGGGATGCGCCGGCGGCGTGCTGCGCGACATCCTCTGCAACGACGTGCCGCTGCTCTTCCGCTCCGAACTCTACGCCAGCGTATCCGTGCTGACCGGCCTGTTCTACGCCACCGCGTTCGGGCTCAAACTCTCGAACGACATCTGGACCGTCCTGACCTTCCTGCTCGGCCTGTCATTCCGCCTGCTGGCCGTCAGGTTCAAATGGGAAATGCCGAAATTCGTCTTCAGCGGCGAGGAGCGTTGACGCACCGCACAAGAGCCGGCGGGACTCGCTACGGCGATCGTTGTGGTGCCGCCATGAGCAGGATGCCGGAAAGCGCGGCAGGATGGGCGTCATGCAATTGCGCGAGCCCGTCGCCGGACGACACAAAGCGAAAAGCCGCGCCGTCTTCCAGCCACGAAGTTGCGATTTTCGCACGGCCGTGCAAGCGCGCAAGATTTGTGATGCGCCGGTCGCAATGGCGGACATAAACTACCATGACTATGGTGCTATTGGCGTTGGCACGCGGCGTGAATAGCTAGAATTTGGGCAGGGCCAAACGGCTTGGACAGAGGGCTTCAATGGGCATCAATCAGGGTCTGATCAGTCTCGACCAGAAATACACCGCGAGCACAGGTCACGTCTTCCTGACCGGCATCCAGGCGCTGGTGCGTCTGCCGATGGCCCAGATCCGGCGCGACCGCGCGATGGGTCTCAACACCGCGGGTCTGATCTCCGGCTATCGCGGTTCGCCGCTCGGCGGCTACGACCAACAATTGTTCGCCGCGCGAAAGCACCTCGAACAGTACAACATCAAATTCCAGCCTGGCGTGAACGAGGATCTCGCCGCCACCGCGATCTGGGGATCGCAGCAGCTCAATCTGTCACCGGGTGCCAAATATGACGGCGTGGTCGGCATCTGGTACGGCAAGGGCCCGGGCGTCGACCGCTCTGGCGACGTCCTTCGCCATGGCAATGCCGCGGGCTCCGCGCAACAGGGCGGCGTGCTGTGCCTTGCCGGCGACGACCACGGCGCCAAATCCTCGACCGTCCCGCATCAGTCGGACCACGCCTTCATCTCGGCGCTGATGCCCTATCTCTATCCCTCCAGCATCCACGAGATGATCGAGATGGGCCTTTTGGGAATAGCGATGTCGCGCTATTCCGGCTGCTGGGTCGGCATGAAGGTGATCACCGAGACGGTGGAGACCACCGCCGAGATCGACCTTACCGACGAGATGACGCCGTTCGTCATTCCCTCCGATTTCGAGTTGCCGCCGGGCGGGCTCAATCTGCGCTGGCCGGATGACCGCTTCGAGCAGGACCGGCGGCTGCAGGACTACAAGGGCTACGCCGCCATCGCCTTTGCCCGCGCCAACAGGGTCAACCGCGTCACGATGGATTCGCCGAACGCGCGCTACGGCATCATGGCCTCGGGCAAGAGCTACGAGGACGTGCGGCAGGCGCTGCGCGAACTCGGCATCACCGAGGAGGTCGCGGCAAAAATCGGGCTTCGGCTCTACAAGATCGGCATGCCCTGGCCGCTCGAGCCGGAAGGCGTGCGGCAGTTCGCGGTCGGTCTCGAAGAGATCTTCATCGTCGAGGAACGCCGTGAAATCGTCGAGAACCAGGTCAAGCAGGAGCTCTTCAACTGGCGCGACGACGTCCGTCCCCGCATCGTCGGCAAGATGGACGAGCACGACAAGCGCTTCCTTACTTTCGCGGCGGAGCTTTCCGTCGCCTCGCTTGCCTCTTCCCTGACTGAACGTCTCCTCCGCCTCAATCTCAATCCCGAAATCGCAAATATGCTCCGCGCCAAGGCCGACTGGTTCAACGGCCGCGAGGCGAGCCAGGTGCAGGCGGTCTCCCCGATCAGCCGCACGCCCTATTTCTGCTCGGGCTGTCCGCACAACACCTCGACCAAGGTGCCCGAAGGCAGCCGCGCCATGGCCGGCATCGGCTGCCACTTCATGGCGCTGTGGATGAACCGCAACACCGAGACCTATACCCAGATGGGCGGGGAAGGCGTGCCCTGGATCGGGATCGCCCCGTTCACCAATGAGAAGCACATTTTCGCCAATCTCGGCGACGGCACCTATTTCCACTCCGGCATCCTGGCGATCCGTCAGGCCATCGCCTCCAAAGCCAACATCACCTACAAGATCCTCTACAACGACGCGGTCGCGATGACCGGCGGCCAGCGCCACGACGGCGATCTCTCGCCGCAGCAGATCACTTTTCAGCTCCACGCCGAGGGCATCCGCGAGATCTACCTGGTCTCGGAAAATCCCGATCTCTATCCCTCCAGCACCATCGCGCCCGGCGTCAAGCTCGCGCATCGTGACGATCTTGAAAACGTCATGAAGATTTTGCGCGAGACCCAAGGTGCCTCGGCGATCGTGTTCGTGCAGACCTGTGCCGCGGAAAAGCGCCGTCGCCGCAAGCGTGGCACGATGGAGGATCCGGCGCGCCGGCTCTACATCAATCCCGCGGTGTGCGAGGGCTGCGGCGACTGCTCGGTGCAGTCGAACTGCATCTCGGTCGAGCCGCTGGAGACCGAGTTCGGCCGCAAGCGCGTCATCAATCAGTCGAGCTGCAACAAGGACTATTCCTGCCTGAAGGGTTTTTGCCCATCCTTCGTCACCATCGACGGCGGGGGCTTGCGCCACCGCGCGCCGGCCGATCTCGGCGCCATCGGCGATCTGCCGGAGCCGCTCGCAAAACCGCCGCTGGAGCGGCCCTACAACATCGCGGTCGGCGGCGTCGGCGGCACCGGCGTGCTGACCATCGGCGCGCTGCTCGGCATGGCTGCCCATATCGAGGGCAAGGCCTCGATGATTCTGGACATGTCGGGCCTCGCCCAGAAGGGCGGCGCCGTGCTCAGCCATGTCCGACTGTCCGAGCATACCAAGGACGTGACCTGCTCCCGCATCGTCACCGGCACCGCCGATCTCGTGATCGCCGCCGACGAGATCGTGGGGGGCTCCAAGGACACCATCACGCTGTGCGAGTCGAGCCGCACCGTCGGTATCATCAACAGCCATCTGATCCCGACCGCTGACTTCATCCTCAATCGCGATTTCAATTTCCAGAACCGCAAGGTGGTCAGCGTGCTGGAGAGCGCGCTGCGCAAGGAGTCCGTGTTCTTCGACTTCACCAATCCCGCGGAGGCGCTGCTCGGCGATTCCATCGCCACCAACATGATGATGCTCGGCTATGCCTATCAGAAGGGGTTGTTGCCACTGTCGGCTGAAGCGATCGAGCAGGCGATCGAGATCAACGGCGTCGCGATCAAGATGAACACCGAGGCGTTCCGGCTCGGGCGCCTTGCCGTCGTCAATCCCGAACGGCTGGCCATCATGCTGGAGGGCCACGAGGCGCCGGTGGTCCCGAAGACGCTGGAGACGATGTCGCTGGACGACATCATCGCCCACCGCAGCGCGCATCTGACCAACTACCAGGGCAAGCGGCTTGCCCAACGCTACCAGAAGCTCGTCGACCAGGTCCGCGAGGCGGCGACGCAGGGCGGCCATGGTGAGCAGCTGGCCCGCGCGGTCGCGATCAACTATGCAAAGCTGCTGGCCTACAAGGACGAGTACGAGGTGGCGCGGCTGTTTACGGACGGCAGCTTCGAGAAGCAGCTCGCCGAGCATTTCGAGGGCGACTACAAGATCTCCTTCAATCTCGCGCCGCCGATCCTCAGCAGCGGCCTCGACGCGCAGGGCCGGCCGAAGAAGCGCGCCTTTGGCCCGGGGACGATGAAACTGTTCCGCCAGCTCGCCAAGATGCGGGTACTGCGCGGCACGCCGCTCGACATCTTCGGCTACAGCCGGGATCGCAAGCTCGAGCGCGGCCTGATCGCGTCCTACGAGAAGGACGTCGCGACCGTGCTGAGCCAGCTGTCGCCGGCCAATCTCGATGCGGCGGTCGAGCTCCTCTCGTTGCCGGAGCGCATCCGCGGCTACGGTCCGATCAAGGAGAAGGCGGCTGCTGACGTGAAAGCGCGGCACGAAAAACTCACCGCCGACCTCGCCAGCCCGCCGCCCGCCCCGCGCCAGCTCGCGGCGGAGTAGGGCGCGTCGCATTGCGCCGCAGGGTGGGTTAGCGAAGCGTAACCCACCAACGTTTCTTTCCGCGGCGACATCGCGCCGTGCCGACCATCTTTCACGACGTCATTGCGAGCCAACGGGTCCGCGCAAAGCGCGCCCCGATGACAGGCTCCGTGAAGCAATCCAGAGCCCCACCCGCGACTCTGGATTGCTTCGGCGCTCTGCGCCTCGCAATGACGGTCTCCATGGCTGAGTGCCTGATTGCACGACGGGCAATTGCTGCATGGGCGTCATGCGCAAACTGCCCGTCGTGCCAGTCTGTCGCAGGATGATGATGCTGAATTTCAGAAATGTACTTGACGCCGACCCCAAATCAGAGGCATGATCCGCGCCGTCCCGCCTCGGCAAGAGGGGCGTATGCGCTATCGTCACGACACGTGAGGCGGGATGCGATGGCCGCGGCAGCGACGCGCACGATTGATCGTGCGGACGAACGACGCTGCTGCGGACGGTGAAATCGTATCGTCCTGGCCTCCCGACGCTGAGGTCAAGTCGCGCGAGACGGATCGCGCGGCGACGGGGGCAATAAGGCCCGGTCCCCGGGGAGAGTACGTATAAGCCGTAAAGCCATTGCGCAGGGAATGCCGGATGATTCGGCTGGACCTGTGGTTCCTTCCCCGTGCTTTTTCACTGCACGGGGGCCATGGGTTGCGGCCAGCACCCGGCATTCCCTGCGCCCTCTGTTGTCAGGAGGGCGGAAGACCATGCACAACTCGGGCGCGATCGCGCCGCGGGAATACCGAAGCTCGCCTCCATCTCCGTCATTGCGAGCGGAGCGAAGCAATCCAGAATGTCTCCTCGGCGGCAGTCTGGATTGCTTCGGCGCTTCGCGCCTCGCAATGACGTCCTCGATAGGCTGGCGCGCCGCGCCCATCTCACCTCGCGGAATATTTCGCCGCTTGCCAAGCCCGTCTCGGCAGGCCACAAAAATTCCGGCCATCGCGCGACAAGAAACGGGAAGCGGAGAACGAGTTGACCATCAAGGGCAAGGCCTACATCGCCGGGATATTTGAGCACCCGACCCGGCACGCGCCGGACAAGTCCACCGCACAATTGCACGCCGAAGTCGCCAGGGGCGCCATCGCGGATGCCGGCCTCAGCAAGGCCGATATCGACGGTTATTTTCTGGCCGGTGACGCGCCGGGCGGGGCCTGGCCGATGGTCGATTATCTCGGCCTCAAGGTGCGCCACATCGATTCCACCGACACCGGCGGCTGCTCCTATCTGATCCATCTCGGCCATGCCGCCGAAGCGATCGCCGCCGGTAAATGCTCCATCGCGCTGGTGACGCTCGCCGGCAAACCGCGGACGGGGCCGATGCCGCCGCGTGCGGCTGGCGCAGAAGCCGATTTCGAGGCGGCCTATGGCGCGACCACCCACAATGCCTACGGCATGTGTGCCATGCGCCACATGCACGACTACGGCACGACCAGCGAGCAACTCGCCTGGATCAAGGTCGCGGCCTCGCATCATGCGCAATACAATCCGCACGCGTTCCTGAAGGACGTCGTCACGGTCGAGGACGTCGTGAACTCGCCGATGATCTCCGATCCCCTGCATCGGCTCGATTGCTGTGTCGTCACCGATGGCGGCGGCGCGCTGATCGTGACATCGGAGGAGATCGCAAAGAGCCTGAAGAAGCCTCTGGTCAGGCTGATCGGGCATGGCGAGGCGATGAAGGGCCCGCGCGGCGGCAAGGACCTCGATCTCACCTACTCCGCCGGCGTGTGGTCCGGGCCGCGCGCCTTCGAGGAAGCCGGCGTGACGCCACAGGACATCAAATACGCCTCGATCTACGACAGCTTTACCATCACGGTGCTGATGCAGCTCGAAGACCTCGGTTTTTGCAGGAAGGGCGAGGGCGGCAAATTCGTCGCCGACGGCAATCTGATTTCCGGCGTCGGCAAGCTGCCGTTCAACACCGATGGCGGCGGGCTGTGCAGCAACCACCCGGTCAACCGTGGCGGCATGACGAAGATCATCGAAGCGGTGCGGCAGCTCCGCGGCGAGGCGCATCCCAAGGTGCAGGTGAAAAACTGCGACCTCGCGGTCGCGCACGGCACCGGCGGCCTTTTGGGCGTGCGCCACGCCGCCTCGACCTGCATCCTGGAGCGTGTGTGATGAGTGAAGCGAAAAAATATCCGACTCCGGTGACCAACCCCGAGACAAAGCCGTTCTGGGATGCAGCCGCGCAGGGAAAATTCATGATCAAGCGCTGCAAAACCTGCGGCGATGCGCATTATTTCCCGCGCTCGATCTGCCCGTTCTGCTTCTCCGACAAGACGGAATGGGAGGAAAGTTCGGGCGAGGGCACGATCTACACGTTCAGCCTGATGCGCAAATCGGCGACCGGGCCCTACGCGATCGGCTATGTGACGCTGAAGGAAGGTCCGTCGCTGATGACCAACTTTGTCGATTGCGACCTGGAGCGGCTGGCGATCGGCCAGAAGGTGAAGGTGGTGTTCAAGCCGACCGACGGCGCGCCGCTGCCGTTCTTCACGGTGGTGTAGTGGGGATGCCCACGGCACGTGCAACGCAAAAGGTGGTCATGGCCGCGAAAGCGGGCAGCCAGTAGACACCGGTGTTTACTGGATCCCCGCTTTCGCGGGGATGACAACAGGACAGAGCGGAGGGACGCCGTATATGCCGATCAACTACGAAGAGCTGATGGCGCTGAAGAACCTGGGCCAGAAGTACGGCTACACGGATCGCGAGGTGATGCTGTACGCCTATGGCATCGGCATGGGCGCAGATCCCATGGACGAGAAGGAACTCGCCTTCGTCAACGAAGCAGCGGCGACGCCGCGGCCGCTCAAAGTGGTGCCGACCTTTGCTTCCGTCGCCGCCTGGGGTTCAGGTCCCGGCGAAATGAACCTCAATCGCGTGATGGTGGTCGATGGCGAGCGCGACATCACCTTCCACAAGCCGCTCGCGACGGCGGCGCATATCACGGCCGATTCATCCGTCCTTGCCGTATTCGATAAGGGCAAGGACAAGGGCGCGATCATTCGCCACCAGACGGTCCTGAAGGACTCCGATGGCGAGAAGCTCGCGACGCTGATCGCCTCGCGCTTCGCCCGCGGCGATGGCGGCTTTGGCGGTCCCTCCGAAGGCCAGCCCGAGCCGCATCTCGTGCCGAGCCGCGCGCCCGACCGGACGATCGATATTTCCACGCGGCCCGACCAGGCGCTGGTCTATCGTCTCTGCGGCGACCGCAACCCGCTGCATTCCGATCCGGAGTTCGCGAAGAAGGCGGGCTTCCCAAAGCCGATCCTGCACGGCATGTGCACCTACGGCATCACCTGCCGCGGCATCCTGCAGACCTATGCCGACTACGATCCCACGGCTTTTCGGCAGCATGTCGCGCGGTTCTCCTCGCCGGTCTATCCCGGCGAAACGGTGACGCTCGAGATGTGGAAGGACGGCGAGGTGATCTCGTTCGAAGCCAAGGTGATGGCGCGTGGCGTCACGGTGATCAGGAACGGCAAGACGGTGCTGGGCTAGCACCGTGCGGATGAGAGGTGAGATGTCGCGGCGAAGGCGGTGCGCCCCCTCTCCCCGCTTGCGGGGAGAGGGTTGGGGTGAGGGGGAGTCTCAAGGGACCGATCTTGCGGAGAGTCCCCCTCACCCGGATCGCATCTGAAGATGCGATCCGACCTCTCCCCGCAAGCGGGGAGAGGTGACAACAGAGCAAGAGGGAGAGAAACAATGGGACTGCTCGACGGCAAGGTGGCGCTGATCACGGGCGCGGGTGGGGGGCTCGGTGAAGCCTATGCAAGACTGTTCGCGCGCGAGGGCGCGGCTGTCGTGGTCAATGATCTCGGCGGGCCGCGCGACGGCTCGGGCGCCGACACCTCCATGGCGCAAAAGGTCGTCGACGCCATCAAGGCCGAAGGCGGCCGCGCGGTCGCCAATGGAGCCGACATCTCCACCATCGAAGGCGGCCAGTCGGCCTTCAACGATGCCATCAAGCATTTCGGCCGCGCCGACATTCTGGTGAACAATGCCGGCATCCTGCGCGACCAGACCTTTGCCAAGGCGGCCGAGGCCGACTGGGACCAGGTCATCAAGGTGCACCTGAAAGGTACTTTTTGCACAACGCTGCCGGTGTTCCGCTGGATGCGCGACAATGGCGGCGGCGTCATCGTCAACACCTCCTCGACCTCGGGACTGATCGGCAATTTCGGCCAGACCAATTACGGCGCCGCCAAGGGCGGCATCTGGGGTTTTTCCAACGTGCTCGCGATCGAGGGCCGCAAATACAACATCCGGGTCTGGACGCTGGCGCCGGGCGCGCTGACCCGGATGACCTCGGACCTGCCGCGCTACAAGGAGAACCCCGGCGCGGCGCTGGGCCCCGACGGAATCGCGCCGGCCGTGCTATACATGGTCAGCGATTTGTCGGGTGACCAGACCGGAAAAGTGCTCGGCGTGTCAGGGCCGCGCGGCGTGCGCGAGATGCGGATGATGGAGATGGAGGGCTGGAAGCCGCCATTTTCGGGATGGAAGGCAGAGGATATTTTGACCCACGCCAACGAGATCTTTTTCTCCGAAGAGGAAATCAGGAAATCCGCGCGGCGGTTTTGAAATGATGTCGTTCCGGGCGCGAGCGTGAGCGAGCGAACCCGGAACCTGGAGGTAATGACCGCGAGATTCCGGGTTCGCGCTTCGCGCGCCCCGGAATGACGGGTGAAGGGATAGAGGCACAGATGACCAAACTCACCGCTGACGCAAAGGGCACGTTCGCGATCGCGCCGACGCCGTTCCATGACGACGGCCGCATCGACGAGCGCTCGATCGACCGCCTGACCGACTTCTATTCCGAGGTCGGCTGCGACGGCGTCACCGTGCTCGGGATTTTGGGCGAGGCGCCAAAGCTCGACGCCGCGGAGGCCGAGCAGGTCGCGGTGCGCTTCGTCAAGCGGGCAAAGACCATGCAGGTGATCGTCGGCGTCTCGGCGCCGGGCTTTGCCTCGATGCGCGCGCTGGCGAAAGCCTCGATGGATGCCGGCGCCGCCGGCGTGATGATCGCGCCGCCGCCGAACCTGCGCACCGACGACCAGATCACGACCTATTTCAAGCAGGCGCAGGAGGCGATCGGCGACGAGATTCCCTGGGTGCTGCAGGATTATCCACTGACCTTGACCGTGGTGTTCACGCCGGCCGTGATCCGGAAGATCGTGATGGACAGTCCGTCCTGCGTGATGCTCAAGCATGAGGACTGGCCGGGCCTCGAAAAGATCTCGACCCTGCGCGGCTTCCAGAAGGACGGCTCGCTCAAGGCCCTGTCGATCCTCTGCGGCAATGGCGGGCTGTTTCTCGATTTCGAGATGGAACGCGGCGCCGACGGCGCCATGACCGGCTACGCCTTCCCGGAACTGTTGATCGATGTGGTCCGGCTTTCGAAAGAGGGCCGGCGCGACGCCGCGCACGATCTGTTCGACGCGCATCTGCCGCTGATCCGCTACGAGCAGCAGCCCGGCGCGGGGCTTGCGGTGCGCAAATATGTGCTGCAGAAGCGCGGCATCATCGCCTCCAGCGCGCAGCGCAAGCCCGGCGCCGGTATCACGCCGACGGCACGCGCCGAGGTGGACTACCTGTTGTCGCGTGTCGCACGGGTCGATCGCCGCGCGAGCCTGCAGCCGCAATCGAGCGCCGCGGGTTGACTGGTTTCCCTCATGGTGAGGAGCGCCGAAGGCGCGTCTCGAACCATGAGGCCCGACTGTGGCCTCATCCCTCGAGACGCGGCCAAGGGCCGCTCCTCGGGATGAGGGTTGGAGCTTGATTGATGAACGAGATTGTCACCCCGCGTCCCGCATCGACCGTGCTGCTGCTGCGCGACAGCATCGCGGCCGAGATCGAAGTCTTCATGATGGTGCGCCATCACCAGATCGAGTTCAATTCGGGCGCGCTGGTGTTTCCCGGCGGCAGCGTCGAGGTGGGCGACCAGGCGATCGTCGAACGGAATGAGCTCTATTCGGGCGGCGAGGGGCTTGACCCGGCGGCCTTGAGTTTTCGCATCGCAGGCATCCGCGAGACGTTTGAGGAAAGCGGCATTCTGCTGGCCCGGCCAAGCGGCTCGGCGGCCCTGCTCGACGCGGCGCGTGCAAGCGCGATCGACGCCGCGCATCGCGCCGCCCTGAACGAGCGCAAGACCACGTTCCTCGACGTGCTGCTCGCGAACGATCTGCGGCTCGCGCTCGATGCGCTGGTCCCCTATGCCCACTGGATCACGCCGGAGGGCATGCCAAAGCGCTTCGACACCTGGTTCTTCCTGGCCGCGGCGCCGCCGGACCAGCTCGGCGCCCATGATGGAAGGGAATCCACCGATTCGATCTGGGTGTCGCCGCGCGAGGCGCTCGCAGGCGGCGACTCTGGCCGCTTCAAGCTGCCGTTCCCGACCACGCGCAACCTGATCAAGCTCGGCAAGCAGGCGCGTGTCGGCGACGCGCTGGCGGAGGCCGGCGGCAGGCCAATCGTGACTGTCATGCCGGTCATGACGCGGCTGAATGGCGGTCGCCAGCTCGTGATCCCGCGCGAGGCCGGCTACGACGGCGAGGTGTTCGAGGTCGGTGCGCTCGGCTAGCATGCTTCGTCGCATATCGAAGAATCATATGTCCATGCCGTGTATGGTCCACCTCCCTGTCATCGAGATGTGGAAAGCCGGACATGGAGGCCGCTGGTTCGCAGCGTGCGGATCTCATCCGCGAGCTGGCGCTCTTGCTGCTGCTCGCGACGTTATGGGGGGCGTCCTACAGCTTCATCAAGCTGGGCGTCGCCACCATTGCGCCGATCACCCTGATCGCGGCCCGCACCCTGATCGCCGGCGTGCTGCTGCTCGGCATCATGCGCTGGCGCGGCATCAGGATGCCGCGCGACCGCGCCATCTGGTCTCGTTTCGCGGTCCAGGCCTGCCTCAACAGCGTCATTCCCTGGACGCTGATCGCCTGGGGCGAACGCTTTGTCGATGCGGGGCTCGCGACCATTCTCAATTCCGCCGCACCGATCTTCGCCTTCCTGCTCACGGTTCTGGTGACGCGGCACGAGGCGGCGACGGCGCGAAAGTTTTTCGGCGTGGTCGCCGGCATGGCCGGTATCCTCCTGATCGTCGGCGTCTCGGCGCTGGACCATGTCGGACAGCAGCTGCTGGCGGAGATCGCGATCGTTATCGCGACGATCTGCTACGCCTGCGGCGCGATCTTCAGCCGCGGCTTCAAGGGCCTCGATCCCATGGCGCCGGCCGTCGGCTCGCTGCTCAGCGGCACCGCGATGCTGATTCCGCTGAGCCTCGTTTTCGAGCGGCCTTGGACCTTGGCGCCGTCGGCCGGCTCGCTTGCGGCGCTGCTCGCGCTGGCGGTATTTTCGACCGCGGCGGCGTTCGTGATCTATTTCCGCCTGATCCAGACACTGGGATCGGTCGGCACCACGGCGCAGGCCTATTTGCGGGTTCCAATCGGCGTGGCGCTGAGCGTGGCATTCCTGGGCGAGACGCTGGCGGCAATGGTGTGGGTTGGCCTCGCCTGCGTCGTTCTCGGCGTCGCGGCGATGACGGTCCCGGTGCGAAGGGCAGGGAAGACCGCCTGACCTCCGGTGTTATTCCAGGGGTGTGCTGTCTCCACTCTCACGGCGTTCCCAGCTTGTTCTCCCCGGCGCCCATCCGTCGTATATTGCGGCTTTGAAGCCCGGTCCCTGCCATGATTCCTGAGGCCTTTTCGGCCATTACGCGCCGTGTCAGATCCTATTCGCTGTCGATCGGGCAGCTGACCTTTGGCAGCTTTCTCCTGCTGTTGGCCGTGATCACGGCGACCAGCATGGCCAGCGTGATCGCGATCCGCCGCATCGATTCGACCTTTGCGGAACTGCAGCGCCTGCAGGACGTCGGCGACATCGCCGAGGAGATCGACCGCCGCATGAACGAGCTGCGTCTTGCGGCGCGCGATTTCGTGACCGATCCCGGCGCCAAGCCCGACCGGGTCGGCGAGGTCGCCTCCGATCTGAGCGCGCTGCTCAAGAAGACGCGTCTGGAGCTTGCCCCCGAACAGCAGGACATGATCGATGGTGTGACGCAGCGGCTCGCCAATTATCGGGATGGCATCGAGCGCGTCGGGGGACTGATTGCGCATCGCGCCGAACTGCTCGTGACGGTGTCGCCGGCCCGGACCGAGTTCGAGCAGGCCCTGGCGCAGGCACCCGACAGGGCCGAAGCCAATTCCCTGGTCCGGGCGCAGGACGAGATCACGGCCGCCCTGCTGGCGCATGATCCGGCCGCAGCCGAGTCCACGGCGAGACGGATGCGGGTGCTGCCGATCAGCGATCCGGCGCTGCGCGCGGCGACCGCGTCCTATTCCGATGCGGTGATTTCGATCGCCGGGACGGAAGGCGAGATCGTTCGGCTGGACAAGGAGGTGCTGGGGACCGAAGGCCGCCTGATCGGGCGCGTCACCGAACTGCTGCGCGAGCTCTCGTCGCGGCGCGGACGGGTGCTGTCGCATGATTTCGCGAGGACCGTCGCCGAAGCCAAATGGCAGAGCATCGTGCTCGGCACCATCGGGGTGATGATCGCCTTCTTCGCGGCGGCCTTCGTGGTCAGGCGCACCGTCCGTCCGCTGGCTTCGATCTCCGGCGCCATCCGCGCGCTCGCCGCTGGCAGGAAGGACACGTCGATCCCGGGCACCGAAGTGAACAACGAGATCGGGGACATTGCGCGCGCGGCGGAAGTTTTTCGCCGCACTTTGGTCGACGCCGACGCCGCGCGCGAGGCGGCGCTGCGCGCGCTCACCGAACAGCGCCTCGCGGAGGAGAGCTACCGCAAGCTGTTCGAGGCCTCGGTCGACGGCATCTATGTGTCGACGCCCGAGGGCACCGTGCTCAACGCCAATCCGGCGCTGGCGCGGATCATGGGCTATGACGTGCCGGAGCAGCTGATCGCCAATATCGGCGACATGACGCAGTCGATCTATGTGCACGCCTCGGCCCGCGCGGAATACCAGCGGCTGATGCATCGCGACGGCGTGGTGCACGAGTTCGAGTACCAGGTGTTCCGCAAGGACGGCGAAATCCGCTGGCTGTCCGACAGCGCCACGGTCGTGCGCGACAGCGACGGCGAGGTGGTCCGCTACGAGGGCACGGTGCGCGACATCACCGACCAGAAGCGCGCCGAAGACGCGATCGCCGAAGGCCGCAGACTGCTGCAGCAGGTCATCGATACCGTTCCGGCCGTGATCAACGTCAAGGACCCCGATCTGCGCTACGTGCTGATGAACCGCTACATGGCCGGGATTTTCGGCATCGAGCCGAAGGACGCGCTCGGGCACACGACGAGTGAACTGATGTCGCGCTACGGCGCGGCCAAGACCGACGAGAACGACCAGCGCGTCCTCAAGCTGAAGCGGGAGCTCGGCTTCTACGAGGAGGAGTATCCGGATTCAGCGGGCAACATGCGGCAATGGATCGTCAACAAGCTGCCGCTGCTCGATGTCGACGGCGAGATCGAACACATCGTCACCGTCGCGCTCGACATCGGCGAGCGCAAGCGCGGCGAACAGGAGATGCGCAAGGCCAAGGAGGCCGCGGAGACCGCGTTGCGCAATCTG
>Ga0207699_10000529_pt1 | contig 18845 bp, 15 predicted proteins | sample LARL51metaG_FD_184344 | JGI IMG/M metagenome (GOLD analysis project Ga0207699, IMG submission 184344) | Corn, switchgrass and miscanthus rhizosphere microbial communities from Kellogg Biological Station, Michigan, USA - LAR L5-1 metaG... | ecosystem: Host-associated > Plants > Roots >...
CTGCGTCTCGCCTGATCGTCATTCGTCAACCAGCGAGGCCCAGGGTTGCCGCCTCGGCGCCTCAAGGTCCAACAGAAACGGTAAAAACCGAAGCTCCGATGCTGGCTCCGCAACTTTCCGAGCAGGAAGTTTCGGCGGCTCAGCAGCAAATGAATGAAAGCATCGCCGTCGCGCAGCGAAATTTGGCGAACGCGAAAAATCATCAATTGAATGCCACGCAGAGCGATCTGGCCTCGAAGGTAAACTCGTTCCTGGACGAATCAAAAACGGCCGTGAAGGACGGCGACTGGACGCGCGCCAAAAATCTGGCGAAAAAAGCGGAAGTCCTTTCACAAGAACTTGCACCATCGCTGTAGATCTGTGCGGCACGCATTTTAGGCAATAAGTGCGCCGCATCCTCTAGACCGGTGCCAATGAACTTATCGGATGGTTTCAGGGCCGGATGAAGTTTGGTCCGCGCGCTCTCGGCAGCCGATTTTTAGTTCTCTGCACGCCAATCTGGGATGCAGCGATTTGCAGCATCAATGCGATAGAATCAAGCCATGAGATCGTACGACGCGATCATCGCCGGCGGCGGACTGATCGGAAGCGCGATTGCCCTCGAGCTGGCGCGCAACGATTTGCGCGTGGCCCTCTTCGATTCACACGAACCCGGCCAGGAAGCATCGTGGGCCAGCGCCGGAATTCTTTCCCCCGCTCCGGAAAATCCCGGAATGATTTCCATGGTGCCAATCGGCCAGGCAAGCCTGGCAATTTATCGCGATTACATCGCTACGGTCGAAGAGCTGAGCGGCATCGCCACTGGTTATCGCGCGCGAGGCACGATTGAGGCCCTTTTCTCCCAACACGCGCGCGAAGAGCTGAACACTATCGTGGCCCTGCATCGCGGCCTTGGCCTGCGAGCGGAAGCAATTTCCGCAAGAGAGGCGCGTGAAATGGAGCCCGCCCTCAGCGAAGAAGTTGAAGCCGCAGTGCTTCGCCCCGAGGAAGCTTCCGTAGACAATCGTCTGCTGGCGAAGGCATTACTGGAGGCATTGAAACGCAGCGGAGTCGAAATTCATGCCGGTGCCGGCGTTCAATCTATCTGGCGCGAAGGCTCGCGATGTGTTGGCGCCAGCGTTCAGAGCGAAAAGATTTCAGCGAAATTTACGATCATCGCAGCGGGGTCATTCTCATCACAAATTGCCGGAGTGGAAGAATACGCCCCGGTCATTCCCGCAAAAGGACAAATGCTCTCGTTGCGTTGCGATGCGGCAAAGATTGATCGCGTGTTGTGGTCGGAACGAATCTACATCGTGCCACGAAACGACGGCCGAATTCTGTGCGGCGCTACCGTGGAACATGTGGGCTTCGATAAAGCGGTCACGGCCAGTGGCATTCACTCTAATCTCAACGGCGCGATAGAGATGGCGCCAAGCCTGGCCCAAGCGCGCTTAGAAGAAACGTGGGCCGGCTTGCGGCCGGATACGCCGGACCACCTCCCGATTCTTGGCCCGACGGATTTGGAAGGATTATTCATCGCAACTGGCCACTTTCGCAGCGGGGTTTTGTTGACTCCGATCACCGCGAAACTGATTGGCGAATTTGTCGCTGGAAAAACGCCGAGCGTGGATTGCAGCAGATTCAATCCCACGCGTTTTCGCGCCGCAAAAGAATCGGCAAGAGCATCGGGCGCGACTCGCTTAAGCTAATCCCTGTACCAATAAAAGCTGCGCTACTGCTCGCGAACTGGCGGCGGTGTGATCGGCTGTGCTTGCCCGGTATTCACAAAGTGCACGTAACTGGAATCCAGGGTGAGGTCGCGTTCAATTTCGATATCGAGCGTCGACCCGCGGGGCAGCTCCGCTTCGGGGCCGCGCGTCAGCAGCACCGCCGCCAATCCCGCAAGACCGCCGATTCCCGCACCAATGCCGGCTCCCTTGCCTCCACCGGCGATCGCGCCGATTCCCGCGCCGGTCACGGTCGTTGTCGCGACGGTCCCGGCATCTTTGCCCTTGCCGCCGGAACCCGTGACCTTCCCTTCCTGGTCTGTAGTTTCCTTGCCGCCGGTGTCTGCGCTGCGCGGAGCGGCAAGCAGGTCAACCGTGTATCCGTTGGGAAGAATCAGGGATTCCAGGCGCAGCCGGAATGCGCCTTTGCCCTTGATGCGGCCCGGCCGCTTGCTTTCCAGCAGCGATCCGCGCAAATAAGAACCGACGGGAATCACGATCTGGTTGTTCTGCGTAACCGGGAAGGCGGTATGAAAATAGAGTGAATCGCCCGCCTTCGCACTGCGCGTCGAGATGCCATTCTCTAGCACCACCGCAAGACGCGTCCCAGATGGCACGGTAAGTTTTCGTCCAGCCTCGCGCTGCGTGGCGGGGTGAGCAATGGGAGGCGGCGCAGCGGTCTGCGGACCGTCCGGTTGCTGCGCTTCAGCAACCATGGTAGGAATCATGGCAAACGCCGAAATGGTACAAACACTGAGTAGAGCGCGGCGAAATGTTCGGGCCACAGTGGACATACGCTTCCTCCGTAATAATGCTTCCGATGCGGCTAAAGGGGCGGACGGATGCCCGAAGTATATGCCGGACCGAGGTCGAGCGTCTTTCGAAAGCGCTGACTGCAACACTGAAGGATTTGACACTGCGGGTTAGCGACGGCAGTCTGTAAGCCATTGTTATAGCGACAGGGAGAATCGCCCGATGGCAAAGCTGGCTCTAATCTATGGAATGCGCTTGTTGCCCGAAGAAGATCTGGGAGAACTGAGGGACGCTACCGTGGTGCTGAAAAATGGCCGCACGGCGCGAGTAACCATGCACCTAATCGAAGGCAGCAAGGAAGAGATTGAAGCTACCTTCCATCAATCGGTGCAAGCGTTTTTTGAAATGTATCCGGAGATTTGAAGCGCGCGGTTTCGACCAGGAAACCGCTAACGATTGCCGAAGTTTTCCGGGTCCGCATTGCGGTCACCCAGATTGTCATTGATCAAAATCGTGGATTGGCCTGTCAGCTCGATGCGCTTGCGGCATTTGTGGCACGCGACCAGATCGTCCAGACGCACCATGTACGATGACGCCTTGGCAAATTTAGCGCGGTCTTCACTGCCCGCTCCGCGCGGCAGTTCCTTGCGCTTGGTACAAACTTTCCAGCGCACATTCGCCGTAAACTCATTGCGGCAGCTTGGGCAAAGTAGTTTCTGCGCCTTGTTTTCTTCCCGTTCTGTATAAAACGCGCGCTCATCCATAATTAGTGTGCGGGAGTTTTCACCGCTTCGCCGATTGTAACAAATTTCAGACCCAAGTCGCGCCAGCGCGGAAGCCAGTATTCAAGGGCCGTTAGCGTACGGTCGCGGTCCGCGCCAAGCTGCCGGTGCCCGCCATCGTGCAGGCACAACACGTCGCCGTAACTGCGCTGCTCGGCCCTCCGCGCATTCTCGGCGATAATCCGCATGCGCACCATAAGCCAATCCGGCGGTTTTTCAAGCCAATCGCCGGGCAGCAGCGTCCACATTACGGTCTGTATTCCAAGATCGCGCGCGCTGCTGACTACCCACGGATTGCGCAGGCCAAATGGAGGACGAAAATATTTTGCGGCAACGCCGAGAGTTTTCTGCAACGCGTCCTGGCAGCCTAGCAGCTCATTGCGAACGGCGCGCGGGCTCAACCAGAAAAGATTTGGGTGCGTTTGCGTGTGATTGCCGAGCAGATGGCCGCCTGCGGAGATTTCCTGCACAAGTTGCGGGCATTCACGCACGAACCTGCCAATCAGAAAAAATGTGGCTTTTGCGTTGTATTTGTCGAGAAGATTCAGAAGCTTCGGGGTGATGGCCGGATTTGGACCGTCATCAAAGGTCAGCGCCAATTGCTTAGCGGAATTGGTGCGGCAGATGGTTTTACCGAAAAGCTGCGATCGCGGATGAACCGCGCCCAACGAAGTGACCGCCGCACCGACAGCGGCAGAGGCGGAAAGCCCGATCAGCGCGGGATGCATGCTTCTGATTTATTCCGGCCTGCGCAGGGATTGCAAGTCAATTCCCAATTGCTGGCATTTTTTGTACAGGTGACTGCGTTCCAGGCCCAGAGCTCGCGCCACGTTGGTCATGTGAAAATTGTGATGCCGAAGCTCGGCCACCAGGACTTCCTTTTCGAAAGATTCTGTGCGAGCCGCCAGCGTGCCGATCGCGGTTCCCGATGCGGAATGCAAATCCCCGTGTTGCGACGTCACATTTGCCGGCAACGCGGCTTGAACGTCGTCAGCCGTAACGGTGTCGCTTTCCGCAAGCAGCACCAGGCGTTCGACGACGTTTCGTAATTCGCGAATATTCCCAGGCCACGAATACCGCTGCAAGCAGGTGATCGCTTCCGCGGAAAATTCTTTTTCTTTCCAATTGTTCTGTGCAGCCACCTGGGATCCGAAATGTGTCACCAGTTGCGCAAAATCTTCCGGCCGTTCGCGCAATGGCGGCAGCACCAGGGGAAACACGTACACGCGATGAAAAAGATCACGGCGGAAATTATTCTGCGCGACCAACTCCTCTAGATTCCGGTGCGTAGCAACCACAACACGCACGTTGACCTTGATCGGCTTGTCGCCGCCGACCCGTTCCACTTCACCTTCCTCCAACACGCGTAACAGCTTGGCCTGCATGGCTACCGGCATGTCTCCGATTTCGTCCAGAAAGAGTGTGCCGCCTTCGGCTTGCTCGAATTTGCCGACATGACGTCCCGCCGCTCCGGTGAAGGCGCCCTTTTCGTGGCCAAATAATTCGGATTCGATGAGTTCGGCGGGAACAGCGGCGCAGTTCAAGGTGACAAATGGCAATTCGCGTCGCGGAGAGCGGTCGTGAATGGCGCGAGCGACAAGTTCTTTGCCCGTGCCCGTCTCTCCCAGAATGCACACTCTCGTTTCGCTGCTTGCAACGCGGTCAATCTGCGCCAACAGCTTTTTCATGGCGGCACCCGAACCCACCAACTGATGTTTGCCAAGGCGCCGTTTCAGCTCACGATTTTCATCTTCAAGACGCCCCAGGCGCAGTGCGTTTTCAACCGTGACCAGTAGCTTATCGGTGGTCAGCGGCTTTTCCAGGAAGTCGAGCGCCCCTAACTTTGTCGCGCGCACCGCCATCTCGATATTTGCCTGCCCGGAAATCAGGATTACTGGCGCTTTGACTCCAGCGCTCTTGATTTCTTCCAGAAATTCCAGGCCGCTCTTTCCCGGCATCACCACGTCGGAAAAGATCACGTCAAATTTTTCCGTGCGCAGCAATTCCACGGCTCGGGTCGCGTTATCGCATACCGTGGCTTCATGGCCAGCCAGACGAAATGCGCGCGAGAGCGAAGCCAGCGTGTTGGCGTCGTCGTCCACAAGCAGGAGATGTGCTTTTCGGCTCACGGTGTTTTCAGGAATTGAAAATTTAATCGCTGGCCGCCGCCGTCTCGGGCGTTGCCGGCGCTGGTTGATCCGTGGCAGTGGCTACAGATAGCTGCTTCCCATTTACGCCAGGCTGGCGCCGCGGCAGCTCGATGCGAAACGTCGTGCCGTGGCCTTCCTCGCTCGAAACGGAAATCGTGCCGCGATGATCGCTGACCACCGATTGCACGATCGCCAGTCCCAGCCCGGTTCCCAGCTGTTTGGTCGTGTAGTACGGAGTGAAAAGCCTCGAACATTCTTCGGGCGTCAGACCTTTGCCAGTATCGGCGACTTCGATGCGAATTCCAGATCGCGTTTCCGCCGTGCGGAACGTCAGCGTGCCTCCCGCAGGCATGGCGTCGAGCGCATTCAGCACCAAATTTTGGAAAGCCTTGTGCAACAATTCCGGATCGCCATCAATATCCAACAGCCCTTCCTTCAAAAAATATTCCGTGGTGATGTTCGGTTTTCCGACTTCGTGAAATTGCGGTTCGAACAGCCGCACCGCGCTTCGAATCGTTTCGTTGATGTCCACCCGCGAAAAGTCCGGCGCGGGCATCTTGGAAAAATCGCTGAAGCGGTTCACGATCGAATTCAGATTGGCCAGTTCGGCTTTCAGTGTTGCCGTCGATTCGTTGAACACTTCCAGAAACTGGTCGTGGCTGAGCTGCCGCGCCCGTTGCATGTTCTCAATGGTGATTTGCAATGGAAACAGCGGGTTGCGCAACTCATGCGCGAGCCGTCGTGCCAATTCGCGCCATGCGGCAACACGCTCGGTTTGTACCAGGCGTTCGCGCTGTGAGGTGAGCGTCTGCGTCATATGATTGAAAGCCTTCGCCAGTTGACCCGTCTCATCGCTGCCATTCACGTTGATGCGCGTGTCCCAATGGCCGGCGGCGACTTCGCGCGCGCCTTCGGCGAGTTCTTCGATCGGACGCGTGATACGCGCTGAAACCCAGAAGGTAAGCAGCAATCCAATCAGAATTGCCGCCGCCGCAACCACGGCGGAAATCCTCACGATGTGCCGCGTAAGCAGAACCAGGTCTCCGCGCGAACTCCCAACCAGCAGCGCCCCGAGCAATTCTCCGTTATGCCCGGTCAAAGGCAGCACGTGAAACGATTCGGCGGAAGCCGCGTCATCGGTCCATTGAATCGTATGTACCAGCGGAGCGGAATGGTGCTGGAGCTGCGCGATGATCGGCGCGAATCGCTGCGGCTGGTCGATCTTGCTGGTTGCGCTGGTAATGTCGCTCGGTATGAAGGATTGGTCCAGATTTAAATAGAGCAGCGTACGCATGCCTGCCGGAGCAACCAGCGAAGCGAGAAAATTCTGGTCCAGCCGTCGCCCACCGATGGCATAGAACGGTTGCGAAACATTCGGCTGCGTGCGAACGGCCGTCAGCGCAACCACGACTTCGTTCGGCAATTCCTCTCGCCGCAAAAATGCTTCGCTTCCGTTCCAGTCCTTAGCATTCGTCACCCAGGTCTCTTTGTAGCCCACCCGTGACGGATACTGTGCGGACGAAATCACCGTTCCATCCGCGATGGCGAATTCCATGAAGTTCAATCCGTGCTCCTGCGCGGCACCAGCCGCGTCGCGAGCATAAAGCGATTGATCCGCATTCGCGCGCTGAAGATCGATTGCCATCTTCAAGGTGACTTCAGAATTGGAAACATACTCCACTTGCCGCGCTACCAGCTCGCGCTGTTGCGCGAACTCTTTTTGAAATTGTTCCACCAGAGCTTGTGTGCGCTGCGTGTCTGCTTCTTCGTAAGCGGCTCGCGTGTAATGCGTCACGCTATAGGTCACAGCGGAAACGGACGCCAGCACCGTAATAAGGAACAATAAAAAGAGCTTTGTCCTGAAGCTCATGCCTTGGCTCCCGCCACAAATAGCGCCACCGCAACTGTGGCACAATTGCGCACACGCAGCCCGAGCGCCGGTAAGTCAGGCGACGCGACGAATGTCACAGAATCCCTTTCGTTCATCATGGTGCTTTTTCCAAGCATAGCGCGCCGCGGCTTCCGTGGACACTTCGCGTGCAGGGACTTGCCATTACCGCGTTCGGACAAAGCTTGGCGATGAAAAGCATATCGCGAGAGCCGCCGAGGCAAGAAGTCTGGCGATGCAACGGCTTGCTTCTATAGCAACAGCCCAGATTTCATTGCGAGCCGCTTCAGACATAGCGAGCGGCTAAACTCGGCATGCCTGAGATAGCGACAGTGCAGCTTGTGACGCGACTACGACGCTCGGGTCCATTTGCTTTCTTAACCCAGCGCTAACGCGCTGGGTTAGTTTTACCGCTCCTCCGGCGCTGATTTGTGGAGTAACGGCGTGTTTTGGGCCTCATGGTGCGAGCTTTGCTTCTCGTTGTGCCTGCATTGCAGCGTAACGCTAAGCATCGATTTCAGCGAGGTTGCGGGGCGCCGTGCTTCAGCCCTGTATTGGCCGCGGCCGCCCCGTCCCTGTTCCGCATGCTCTGGGCCACTTGCTCTTGACCCGTTCGCAGTGAGGAAGCCTATTCCTGGGTGAGGATTTCCGTGCTGCTTGGCACCCAGACAATCGATTCCGTATTCTTGGCGATGGGCAGCAGCCAATCGAAACGTTCCACGGTCACGCGGTAGAGCGAGCGTCCATCCAGCGGCGCCCACTCGAACGTCACGCGATTTCCGCCGGTCTCGCCTGCAACCATCGCGGCCAACTCAAATCCGTCACCCGAATAATCGGGAGCCAGCCGCCACAACTCCTCCGCCGCGACGACTCGCGCGTCCTTGCACCAGTCCGCGTGTCCGGCGGATACCCAACGCTGCAGATTCTCGACCTTCGCGCGATTGATCACTCGTTCGTGTGAGATTCGATCTTCATGGCGGGTATTCCCTGCCATCGTAACCGGCATAAGCGTCATCACGCCAAAAATCCCTGCGACTCCAATCGCTGCCATCTTGCGGCTCGAGCTAGTCGTCCTCACATCGCGTTGCAATCTCATATTCGTCTCCTGTAATTCGTCGCGAAAATTTCTGGTTCCGGCTGCGCACCTCAAATTTCAATCGAACTTCCAAATCGTGCGGTTTAGACTTCACTTCAGGGCTTACGATTGCCCCGTTTTTGGCCGCTCACATTGGCCGCCTGTGCGCTTCCGTCCGGATCTTCGTCCATGGCCGAATTCGGCGGCAGCCCGCTGAACGCCGAGCGGAACACATCGTTTGCAAAGAAATTCTTGCCGTCCACCGGCACCATCATGATTTGCAGCTTGTCTGAGAGCCGCTCCGCGATAATTTTTTGAATCAGCATCGGGTTTTGCTTCAGCACCGCGGCCTCGAACTTCATGCGTTCGGAGTCCGCCGCAGCCGTCACCCGAATGCGATTTGCTTCCGCATCCGCCGTTACGCGAATGCGGTTGGCCTCGGCGTCGGCAAGATTCCGTTGCCGCTCGATTTCCGCTTTGCTGTCGATGACTTTCGCCTGCGCCGCGGCTTCGGCGTTTTGCAAAGTCGCTTCCTTGCGCGCCTCCGCCTCCAGTTTTGATTGCTCAATCTGCTTCTGCTTCAACGGCAACGTGTACTGCATGGAGTCCGCCTCTGCCTTGGCCTGCAGCACGCGAACCTGGGCTTGCGCCTCCGCTTGTTTCACGGCGCGCGCTTTCTGCGCCTCGGCTTCCAGTTCCGCTATCTTCACTTCCTTCTGCTTTATTTCCTGTTCGGTGCCCAGGCGTTCGCTCTCCTGCTCTTTGAGGAGCAATCCTTCCAGGCCTTTGGCGTATTCTTCCGGCAACTTGATGTCCCGCAGCACCACTTCGCGCACCAGAATTCCGTCTGCTTCCAGCCGCGTCTTGATCGCTTCCGCAGCTTTCGAGCGCAGTTCTTCGCGCTTCACCGCAAAAATTTCCCGCGTGACGTAATTCGGTGCCAGCGAACGATAGGTCGACGCCACAACCGGCGCGACTACCTGGTCGCCGATGTCTTCGGGCAAATTGGCGTGAATGTAAGAGAGCCGCCGTGGATCGATGCGGTAGCGAACCGCGACCGCGATTCCGATGTTCAGCCCTTCGCGAGCCTGCACGGTCAGCAACTCTTTGACGTACTTGCCACCTTCTGAAGCCGCGGTCAAATAAACCTGTTCCCGCGTGTCATACAGCGCGACGCTGTCCACGAATGGCGTAACCAGATGAACGCCGGGATAAAGCGTGCCGGGACGCACGCCCCAAAACTGGCTGACCCGAACTCCCGCCTCGCCATCCGGAACCACGGCGATGCTCTTGGCGATCAGTAGCGGCAGCACGGCCAACCCGGCCAAGAGCAGTGCGCGCTGCCAGCGCACCGGTCCGAAAGGCGGCGCCGGCAGAAAAGTTGCCGCTTCTGTGCCGCCAGTCGCTTCTTCGCTCGATCGCCGCAGCAATCGCCGCAATTGCGAAGAAATGTAAACGTCGTAGATCACCAACGCCCCGGCGCTACCAAACAATCCAATTCCCAGAATCACCAGCAAATATTTCAGAGCAATCATCGTCGTGTTCCTCTCTTCAGTAGCACAGCGACTCTTGGCTGTGCGCCGAACTTTACCGCACCAAAAACCAATCCCTAGCGCGAACAACGCTCCACTGCATTTTTTGTAGTAGTACCGACCCGGTCGGGGACGCCTTTTCTCGCTACCGATGCAGCACAAAACGTCGCGCGGCAGCTCGCGACCCTCGCACCAGTTCAGCACCCGCCGAACGCGTCTGTTCGCCCGGAACAGACGCGGATGTTCTGACGGCCGCAGGCGGCATCAGACGAAATGCGCCGCGCAGAAACACCCAAGCCATCGCAAATGCCGAAGCCGCCGCAATTGCGGTTGCCACAGTTAAAACAGCAAGTTGAGTGATCGAGTTCATGTGTTTGCCTCCGTCTTACGGAGGCGAGGAGATGCAAGCACACACCCACGGCTAGGCCCTTGAAAATGGGCGACTTGCAGGAACGTTGTCCAGATAGAATGTGGGTGTTGATACACGTCGTGTGCACGCTGACTCAGGCTACAGAACGCCAAAAAGCGTAGTTCGTCGTTCGGTGGTGTGTTGTGGATCCGCTTAACCGCGGATAGCAGCCTGGATTTGTTTGCTCCGCTCGATCAAAGCTAGCGCGTCACCAGGCGCGCGCAGCTTCGCGTCGTTGTCGAAATAAATATAAACATCGCGCCCCGCGCACTTGCGCGCTCCGCATCCTTCGCTTCGCCGCCTTGTGCCCAGGCCACCGCCCGCCTCGCCCAGTCCTCGATGGCTTTGCGATCGTAGCCGCTTGCGTACAACACTTCCGAACCATGCAGCCGGACATACATAAAGTTCGCAGTCACGTCCATCCACCGCGGCCATTCCACCGTATCCGCACAGACCAGCGCGATATTGTGCTCGCGCAACAGGGTGATGAATTCCGGGGTGCGAAAACTCTCGTTTCGGATCTCCAGTCCGTGACGTAACGGCCAGTTCTTCTCAATCCTGGTGCTTGCTCGCGGCATAATTTTTTTGTTGCGGCGTTTCGCAAGCGCCGCAGCAGATTCCGTATCTCGCGGCAGCAGGGCAAAAAACGAAGCAAGCCGTTCCGCATCGAATTTGAAATTTGGCGGGAGCTGCCACAAAAACGGTCCAAGTTTTTTCCCGAGTTCGAGAACCCCGGAAGCGAAGAAGTTCGCAAGAGGAACTTCCGGTTCACGCAGCCGCCGGAGATGCGTTATAAAGCGCGGACCCTTCACAGAAAAAACGAAATCGTCGGGCGTTTCCTCAGCCCATCGACGAAACCTTTCCGCCCTCTGCAGCGAATAAAAGGTGCCATTGATTTCGATCGTGGGGAACTTCTGTGCCGCATAGCGCAATTCGTCTTTTCGGCGCAGCTTCTCAGGATAAAATTCCCCGCGCCACCCTTGATAGCGCCAGCCGGAAATCCCCACGCGAATTTTGCCCGCCGCCATTTACGCGCTCTGTCTGCATTTAACTCGATTCGCGGCCCGGCGGCTCTACCGTTTGCACCTGAATCGCTCGGTCTCGTAAGCCCGAAAGAGGGCGGCCCAGGCGGTCACTTCCGCGTTTCCAGCTTGACCTGAATCCCGTTTTTCGGTCGCAGAGTGATCGAAGCCAGCGGAATCACCTGGCGCCCTGGCACCAGCCGAAAGCGGAATTTCTGGCCGATGGTGGCAAGCACCACGCTCGCTTCCATCAGTGCAAAAGTATTTCCGATGCACTGGCGCGGGCCGCCTCCGAATGGAAAATACGCGAACCTTGGAAGCTGCTTCGCTAGACCGTTCTCCCAGCGTTCCGGTCGAAACTCCAAAGGCGCATCGAACCAACGTGCATCGCGATGCACTACCCATTGCGCAAACGCCACGCCATAGCCGACGCGCACCGGATAACCCGCGATTTCGTGCTCTTCCGCTGCGAGCCGCGCCATGCCCCAGGCGGTAGGATAAAGCCGCAATGATTCGGTAAGCACATGGTTGAGGAAGACCAGTTTCGGTAAATCGTCCAGCGTGGGAGTACGGCCACCAAGCACGCCAGCGAGTTCTTCGTGGAGTTTTTTCTCGACGGCGGGATTTTGCGCTAGTAGCCACCACGTCCACGACAGCGTGTTCGCGGTAGTCTCATGCCCGGCAAGAAAAAGCGTAATCGTTTCATCGCGCAGCTGACGATCGCTCATGCGCGTGCCGTCTTCGTCCTGCGCCTGTAAAAGTATGGACAACAAATCGCCGCTATCGCCGCCGCTGGCACGGCGATTTTCAATGATGCGGTAAATCACTTTTTCCAGGCGCTTGATCCCCAGTTTCGCGCGAAGGTTTCGCGGCGTCGGAACCCACAGAGGAATCAGCACTGTTCGCCCAAAATTCGCGGCGATGTGCAGGAGAATATCGAGCGTTTCGCCGACTTCTTTTGCGTCTTGCGTCACATCAGCGTCGAAAAGCGTTTTGCCAACAATACGCAACGCCAGCTGCATCATCTCTTCATGAATGTCGCGCTCTTCGCCGTCGCGCCACGTGGACATCGACTGTTCGGCATATTCCGCCATCGTGACGGCATAGGAACTCACGCGTGCGCGGTGAAATGCCGGCTGCGACAGTCGTCGCTGGCGAAGCCAGAAATCGCCCTCGCTCGTGAGCAGCCCCTCGCCGAAAAGATATTTATTGGCTTGCAGAATGCGGCCCTTATGAAACTTGCGCGCATGATTCACGAGCACGTCTTCGATCAGGTCCGGATGATTCACAAAGAACGATCGGAAATTGCCAATGCGCATCCCGGATACGTCGCCATACTTCTGCGCCATTGCGGTGAAGTAATCCAGCGGATTTTGCTGCATCGCGCCGAACAGCGAGCGGATCAGGTTGGATGGAGGGCCGGGAGGAAACTTCGGGGAGGAAGATTCGCTCATAGAACGATGCTAGAGAATGGATGGAGAATGGTCAAACGGGGCGAACGCGAGCATCGCAGCGGCCGCGATACTATTTGCTTCACGCTTCCGTTGCGCGCAACGCACAAACGCGGAAGGCGGTCCGCTCAATATCCACGGCGATGCGCGAGAAGCCCGCAACCGTCAGCCGCCCGAACGCGGAAGCCGGCGACACCGGCACAAATGTACTGCGAATATGCCCGGCGCGCTGTAGCCAGCCATCACGAATCTCAAACGCGAAGAACACGCCGCCAGGCCGCAGCACGCGATGAAATTCCTGAAACGCCGCATTCTGCTGCTGCTGCGAACGAAGGTGATGCAGGACCAGCACCGCAACCACGGAGGAAAACGTGTGGTCCGGAAAAGGCAGCGCCGCCGCATCGCCCTGCACTACAGTCACAGGCGAAGTTTTATGCCGCGCCGCCAGTTTCGAGACAAACGTCGGATCGTATTCGAGGCTGGTCACTCGCCCCGCGCGCCGCAGCAATTCATCAGTTGTAGCTCCGGGCCCTGCGCCGACTTCCAAAACGTGATCGCCAAGCGCGTACCCGGAAAGAATCCATGGCAGGAGTTTTCGTTCAGTAACGAATCGCCAAATGGAGGAGCCGCAAAACCAATTTTCGAATCTGTTCATGGGAATCCTGACCGGCGAGGGTACTTAATGCTAGACCCGGACACAGGACCGAGGGAAGCAAATTAATTTAATGTAACAAATCGCGAATTCGCTTGAGTGCGGCCGCAAATTGGTCGGCATTGTAGGCGGAAGGATTCTCGAGTTGCTGAAACAGGCCGTTGATGGCAGTGCGAAATTCGGGCGCATTTGGGGAATTACCCTGTTTACTGTAGGCGATATAGAGCGCATCAAGAGCCATGGCCGCTTGCTCCGCCGCTCGTTCATCGCCAAGCGAAATGTTTTCAGCATCTTGCGTAATTCCCTGCATGGCGCGAAGCGCGGTGGCGGGTTCGTATTGCATCGTGGCCAACCGTTCGGCGAACTGCTGCGCCGCAGGAGCAGCGGAGTTCGCGGCCGCAATCACCGTCGCGCGATCAGGATTTAGCTTGCTCATTTCATTGGAAACTGCCGCCAGTCTCGCGTCGAGTACCTGCGCGGCGCTCGCGTCAACTTGCTTCGCAAGAATGCGCAATACCAGGTAGCGCGAGGCATTCCAGGCCGGATCGCCCGGGCGGCGTCCGATGAAGCCGTGCTCCTGCCGCCAACTGTTTTGCGCTGGCCCGAGCGAATGATGGCAGGCAACGCAGGAAAGTTCGGAATATTCCGGCCAAATATTTTTTGTGTCAGCGGTGTCGCGTTCGCCTTTGGCGCGCCATGCAAGGCGTTCCATGGCGGCGCGTAATTGTACTGCTTGGCCCACGCTCCAATCGCGCACGCCAACCCAATTCGCATCCTCCGCCGGTTTACCGGGCGCCGTCTCGCGAGGCTCTTTCCAGTGGCGCGGCATCACCGCCGAAAAGGAATCCAGCTCGAAATATAAATCCGGATGCCCAGCGGCGATCATTTCGTGGTCGACGAATTTTTCTCTGCTGCCCAGGTGACATTCGAGACATTTTTCCGTGCGATGAATCACGTTGCGGGTATCGTACATTCCGATCGCGACAGATTTTTCGTGTGTCTGTTCTCGCGTGGTGTGCGGGCCGAGCCACGCCGAAGCTGGTCCATGGCAATTTTCGCAGCTCACGCCTTCTGAAATGGCAAATGCGCGACCCCGCTGCTCTGGCGTGGTGTAGAGCGCGTGACACGCCAGGCATTTGGGCGATTCTTCCGCCTTCGCGCCGAGTTTCAGAATACGGGCCATGCGTTCGCCGACATCGCCGGTCAGAGCCCAGTACGCGCGGCTGTGCTTATCCTTCAGAATCCAGGTGGTGTATTCGGTCTGTAGAATGCGGCTGTCGGAGACGGGCTTCACGCTGCCGTGGCAACTGGTCGCGGCGCATGAACCGGGTCCGAGGTATTTTCGCGGTTCCGCGAGGGGCTTGGGGGACTGCGCCGCGACGGAAATTGCCAGCGCAAGAATTGCGCTGCAGGCTACAAGGCCAGCGCGCAAACGAAAATGTGAGAAGAAATGCATCGGGAACAGGAAAAGAATCTTCTCGCTTATATCGTTCGACGGCACCGTAAGTCAACGTCGAACGTTGCCTTTCTCGAATGGCGGCGGAAAAAGCCAGGGACCTCTATTTACAGGCCGCCACGACGCGATTAGTATGCAGGGGAGTTTGTACTCCATTTCGCGCAGTGGCACACTTTTCTTCCACAGCGCTTTTCTTGCGAGACTGGCACCGTGATCTTTGACGACCTGCGGGCTATCCAGCTTCGCCACGGGTTTTTGCCCAGGGCGGAGCTTGCATCGCTGTCTTCGCGCACGCAGACGCCTCTCTATCAAATTCACAGCGTAGCCAGTTTTTATCCTCATTTTCACCTGGCGGCCCCGGCGCGCGCGGAAGTGCGGGTGTGCGCGGATATGAGTTGCCACTTGAATGGCGCGTGCGAATTGCGCGCCGACATCGAGCGGCAATTCGCGAACACGCGGCGCAGCGAAGTGGAAATCCGCGATGTATCGTGCCTGGGCCGGTGCGATCACGCTCCAGCTATCGCTGTGAACGATCACATTTTCACAGATGTTACCGCAGACAGCGCGGAATCGATGGTGCGCGCGGCACTTCGCGGCGACGAAATTGCCGACAGCCATCCGGAACAGCCGCGAGTGGCCTGCGCTTCCGAACCTTACTCAGACACGGAAAAATATGGAGCACTCCGTAAACTCGTCGCAACGAGGGATTTTGACGGATTGCTGGCCCAGCTAAAAGAAGCGGAACTGCGCGGAATGGGCGGAGCGGGCTTCCCTACTTCGATGAAGTGGGATCTGGTTCGCAAACAGCCAGGCCCGGAAAAATATATCGTGTGCAACGCAGATGAAAGCGAGCCAGGCACTATCAAGGATCGCTTCATCATGACCCATCTCCCGCATCTACTGGTGGAGGGAATGGCGCTGGCCGGTCTGGTCACCGGCGCCAAACAGGGAATTCTCTATATCCGACACGAATATCATTTGCAGGAAGAAATATTGGGTGAAGAGATTCGCCGCTGCTATCGCGCCGGTTTGCTGGGAAAAAATATTCTAGGCAGCGGCCTCGAATTTGAGTTGCGCATATTTGTGAGTCCCGGCGGATATATTTGCGGCGAAGAAAGCGCGCTGATTGAAGCCATTGAAGGTCACCGCGCGGAGCCGCGCAACAAGCCGCCATTCCCTGTCGCGGTGGGCTTATGGCAAAAGCCTACCGTGATCAACAATGTCGAAACCTTTATTAATGTTCCACAGATTCTTTCGCGCGGCGTCGAATGGTACAAAGCGGCGGGACGAAATGGCTCGCGCGGATTTAAATTTGTCGGCGTAAGCGGCCACACGGCGCGCCCGGGCGTTTTTGAAGTGCCACTCGGTATCACCATGCGCGAAGTGCTTTTCGATTGTGCGGGAGGCGTGCGGGGCGGGCGCGCCTTAAAGGCGTTCGCACCGTCCGGGCCGTCTTCTGGATATTTGCCCGCGTCCATGGTCGATGTGCGATTGGATTTCAAAGCGCTCGCCGACGCCGGATCGATGCTGGGATCGGGCGCGATTGTGGTTTGCGACGACACCACCTGCATGCTGGACATGGCTCTGAACGCAGTGCGCTTCTATCGCAACGAATCGTGTGGCAAGTGCGTTCCTTGCCGCGTAGGCTCGCAAAAAATGGTGGACCTCCTGGTGCGATGGACACAGGGCGGTCTGCCGGAAGCGCAATACCGGGCGGATCTGGCGCTGTTGGACGAGTTGTCGCAAGCCATGAGCCTTACCTCCATCTGCGGGCTGGGACAGATTGTGCCCGCGCCCATTCAGTCGGTGTTGAAACATTTTCGCGCGGAAGTGGATGCGCATGTTTTACAGGCGAAGTGTCCCAGCGGAATCTGTTTCACGGCCGCGGCGCGTGCCGGCGAGGCAAATCGAGTGGGGATACGTCCGTGAGGAATTTAGTGCTTTTACCCTAGTTCGTGAGCAACCGATTTGCGGGTAACAGGCCTTAAGTTTAGGAAAAAGCGGCCCGGGCGCCCGGGCCGCTACAAAGGCAGTTCATGAGTACTACGACGACGCCAGCGGGAATGATCGATTTGACGATTGATGGGGCCGCAATACGTGTGCCTGCGGGAACGACGGTGTTTGATGCCGCGCGGATGCAGGGCATTTCCATCCCCACGTTGTGCCACCTGCAAAACGAAACGCCCGTCGGTGTGTGCCGGCTCTGCGTTGTGGATACAGGCGCGCGCGTGCTGGCGGCGGCTTGCGTACGTCCTGTCGAGCCAGGACTGAAAGTAGTTACCAATTCCGGCAAAGTTATTGCCGCACGGAAGACGCTTCTCGAATTGATGATGGCGGATCATCCTTCTCCCTGCGCGCGGCAGAAGAATTCCGGCGATTGCGAACTGGAAATGCTGGCTGCGGAGGCGGGTGTGAACGAGCCGCGTTACGCGCGCCGCACCGTTTCGCGCGGGCAAGATGATTCTTCCCTCTCCATTGCCGTGGATCACGATGCGTGCATTCTGTGCGACCGCTGCATCCGCGGATGCGACGAAGTGCGTACGAATTTTGTTTTGGGCCGAATGGGAAAGGGCTATGCGGCGGACATTGCATTCGATCTGAATTCGCCGATGGGCGATTCGACGTGCATTTCCTGCGGTGAGTGCATGGTGTCCTGCCCGACGGGCGCATTGACAAATAAAAGTGTCGCCGGTACGGCGATTGCGATCGGGCCGGGAGCGGAAGGATTTGAAGCGGAAGACTTGCTGAAGATCCCGGTCTTTCACGGAGTATCGGGCACGTTTCTGGAGCTGAATCGCGGAGCAATTGTTAAAAGAAGATTTCGCAAAGGCGAATTAATCTGCAAGGAAAGCGAATTCGGTTCCACGGCATTTTTTATTCTGGAAGGAAAAGCGCGCGTTGCGATCTCTTCGCCGATCGCGCACGTGAAGACGCAAGGCGGGGCGCGAGGATTTTTCAAGCAGCTGACCAGTACCCTGGCGCCGCGCGAATCGGATAAGCGCGACGAGGAGGCGCGCGACCGGACGATTCCGATTGATGCATCGGTCGACCTGAGCTACGAAAATCCCGTGGCGGAACTTGGCCCCGGAGATTTGTTCGGCGAAATGACGTGCATGAATTTCTATCCGAGATCCGCAACCGTACGGGCCGAAACGGAAGTGGTGGCGTACGAAATGTTGCGCAACGTTCTCGACATCATGCTCAAGAACAAAACTTTCCGCGCACAGGTGGACGGGAATTATCGAAAGCGCGCGCTGGAAAATCATTTGCGCGGCGTGCCGATGTTCGCGGATCTCTCCACTGATTTCATCGAGCATTTGAAAGAAAGCGTCGAGTTGATCCGCTACGCGCCCGGACAAGTGATCGCGCGGCAGGGCGATGCGGCGGATAGTTTTTATCTGGTTCGCATCGGCTTCGTGAAGATCTCTGAAAATTATCCCGGTGGTGAACTCGTGCTCGCTTATCTTTCGCGGGGCGACTATTTCGGCGAAATCGGATTGCTTGGCGGCGGCGTGCGTACCGCCACCTGCACGGCGCTCGATCATGTGGAAGTAGTACGAGTTTCGGGCGACGATTTTCGGCAGATGGTGGAACGTTTTCCAAGTGTGCGGCGCGGGCTTGAATTAGTTGCCGACGAGCGTCGCTCCGCCAACGCACAACGCATACAGATGGTGCATAGCGTTCCTATCGATCAATTTTTATCGCAAGGGCTAATGGAAGCGCAAAGCCTGCTGGTCCTGGACCTGCAGAATTGCACGCGCTGCGATGCGTGCGTAAATGCCTGCGCCGACGCGCACGACGGCGTGACGCGACTGGTGCGCGATGGATTGCGCTTCGATCATTATTTGATAGCGACCAGCTGTCGGCAGTGCCGCGATCCGCTTTGCATGGTGGGTTGCCCCGTAGGTTCGATTCGGCGGCGAAATTCGCTGGAAGTGATTATTGAAGATTGGTGCATCGGGTGCG
>Ga0207699_10000537_pt1 | contig 18751 bp, 18 predicted proteins | sample LARL51metaG_FD_184344 | JGI IMG/M metagenome (GOLD analysis project Ga0207699, IMG submission 184344) | Corn, switchgrass and miscanthus rhizosphere microbial communities from Kellogg Biological Station, Michigan, USA - LAR L5-1 metaG... | ecosystem: Host-associated > Plants > Roots >...
TCACGAGAGGCTGGAACCTCAAATGATCGATGCTGCCGTCAAGGCCCTGTCGCAGATCCTGTCACCGCCGATGCGCTCGATCCTGTGGCGCTCGATCGGCATGGCGCTGGTGCTGGTCGCGGTGCTCGCGATCGGCCTGCAGCGGCTCATGAGCTGGTTTGCGACGGAAGGCGCCGGCTGGGCGGAGGCGACGCTCGGGCCGAGCTCGCACACGCCGCTCGACGTGCTCTCCTGGATCATCTCGATCGCCGCCGGCCTCGGCGTGGTGTTCGGCGGCATCTTCCTGATGCCGGCAATCACGTCGCTGGTGGCGAGCTTCTTCGTCGACGAGGTCGCCGATCATGTCGAGCAAGAACACTATGCGGCCGAGCAGCCCGGCGTCGCGCTGCCGATGGGGCTCGCCTTGCGCGAGGGTTCGAAGACGGCGGCGCTGACGATCCTGGTCTATCTGATCGCGCTGCCCTTCGTGTTCCTGGCTGGCGCCGGCTTCCTGGTGTTCTTCATCGCCACCGCATGGCTGCTCGGACGCGAATATTTCGAGCTCGCGGCGATGCGCTTTCGTCCGCCCTATGAGGCGAAGGCGATGCGGCGCGACAATGCGTCCACGATCTTCGCCGCCGGGCTGATCATCGCGGCCTTCGTGTCGATCCCGATCGTCAACCTGGCAACGCCGCTGTTCGGCATGGCCTTCATGGTCCACATGCACAAGCGCCTCTCCGGCTCGCGGCCCGAGCTGATAGAACCGAGGCCGCGAAGCAGCGTACCCAATATCTAGCCCTGCTAGGTCACACCGGCTCTATCCCTCATCTTGAGGAGCGCGTTCTTACGCGCGTCTCCTCACCATGAGGGCCTCAGTGACGCGCCGGGATTAGCAGGATTTGTCGCGGGCGAACGGCACCAGCAGCAGGCCGACGATGGCGACGCAGGCGAGCATCAGCCAGGCCTCGTTCACCGACAGCGCCAGCGATGCCTTTTCGACCAGCGGGCGCACATAGGCGATCGCCGCGGCGTCCGGCGGTCCCGCCGGATGGCTCAGCAGAAGATGCGGATCAAGTCCGATCGCCTCGGCCGCGGAGACGTCGCGCGCGAGCAGGCGAACGCGGAAATCGTCGGCAAACACCGGCGCACGGCCATACAGGATGGTGTCGATCAGCGCGATGCCGATCGCGCCGCCGAGATTGCGCATCAAGTTGAACAGGCCGGAGGCGTCGGCCACCTCGCATTCCCTGAGCGCGCCCAGCGCAATGCGCGTCGGCGGCAAGAGGCAGAACATGATGGCGACGCCGCGCACCACCTGCGGCCAGAACATCTCGCCAAAATCCGCCACGCGCGGCTGCATGGCGCTGAGGCCGAGCCCGAGCGCGAACAACGCAAACCCGGCCGCGGTCAAGGCCCGCGCGCCGATCCGGCTCTCCAGAAACACCGCAAGCGGCGCCGCGATCAACTGGGAGACGCCGGTCACCAGCATGATCAGGCCGATGTCGAAGGCATCGTGCTTGCGGACGAAGGCGAGGAACACCGGCATCAGGTAGACCGAGCCGAACAGGCCGACGCCGAGGCAGAAGCTCAAGGCGCAGCCGAGCGCGAAGGAGCGGCGTTTCAACAGCGAAAGCTCAACGACCGGATGCGCGGCCCTCACGCAGCGCCAAGCCGCGACCGCAATGCCGACGGCGCTGGCCGCAAGCAGCGCGAGACAGGCGAGCGATGACCAGCCGCGCTGCGGTGCTTCCTTCAGGCCGATCTCCAGGCTCGCGAGCGCCGCGGCCAGCAGCACCAGCGACCAGCTGTCGAGCTTCGCCAGCTCGCCGAAATCCGTTCGTTCGTGCGGCAGAAGCTGCAGCGTGAACAGCGCGGTCAAGACGCCGGGGATGACGTTGATGAGAAACAGCCACGGCCAGGACCAGTTGTCGGTGATCCAGCCGCCTACTACCGGACCGATGGTCGGCGCCAACACCGCAACGACGCCGCCGATCGTTGTCGCGATGGCGTGAAGGCGCGGCGGAAACAGCAGGAAGACGGCGGAAAAAACCGAGGGGATCAGCACGCCGCCGGCAAAACCCTGCAGCACGCGGAAAAACAGCAGCACCGTGAAATCGCCACTCCAGGCGCAGCCGACCGAGGCCAGCGTGAACGCGGTCACGGCGATGACGAACAGAAAGCGGAGGCTCAGCACGCGCGTGAACAGGCCGGTCAGCGGGATCGCGATGACCTCGGCGATCAGATAGGCGGTCTGGATCCAGCTCATCGCGTCGGGCGAAATGCCGAGCGCCTTCTGGATCGTCGGCAAGGAGGTCGCGACCACCTGGATGTCCAGGATCGCCATGAACATGCCAAGACACATCGACAGGAAGGCCACCCAGGTCGCGGCGGCTGGAGCTTCCGTCCGCGTCTCCTGCAGCACTGTCACGAGGCGAACCGCGCACTGATCGATGACAGCGCGTGGTGTTCCGCGCGCAGGCGGATGGTGAGCACCGCGGCGTTCAGGAGGGTGAAGACCACGGCCAGCGACGGCAGATGCAGCGCGAGCGGCAACAGTGCGATCTCGGCCGCGACGACGGCATAATTGGGATGCGAGAAATAGCGATACGGCCCCGAGGTCACCAGTGGCGCGCCCGGTAACAGGATGATGCGCGTGGTCCATCGCTCGCCGAGTGTCGCGAGCACCCAGAGGCGAAGGCCCTGCATCACGACGAAGGCGGAGAGCGCTATGAAGTCGACACTCTGATCTCGTCCCCAGATCCACAACGCGGCGAGCCAGGCGGCATGCATCGCGACCAGCAGGGGATAATGGCCGGCGCCGATCTCGATCGCGCCCTTTGCCTTAAGGCGGGCGGTGTTTTTACGCGCGAGCACCAGCTCGCCCAGCCGCTGCAGCGTGACGAGGAGAAGTATCGTCGCGGCGAGCGTCATGCCGCGTGCCGCAGCGACACGCAGCTTGCGGTGAAGCCGGGCCCGAGTGCCGTCATCAGCGACCGCGACGGCAGGCCCTGCGCGAGCGCGCGCTCCAGCACGAACAGCACCGTCGGTGCGGACATGTTGCCGTAGTCGGCAATGATCTCGCGCTCATGGTCGAGCGTGCCCTGGCCGAGCGAGAGCGCGCGCTCCAGCGCGAGGATCACCTTGGTGCCGCCGGGATGGCAGATGAAGCGGTCGATGTCGTCGTGTGCGAGCTGCATCCGTCCCAAAATCTCGTTCACCGCCGGACCCATGTACTCGGTCACGAAATCAGGAATGGTGCGCTGGAAGATGACGCCAAACCCCTCGGGATCGACACTCCATCCCATGATGTCGAGCGTATCGGGCCAGAGCTTTTCACCCGATGACTCGATCCGCGTGGCGCCGCCGTCGCCGGCGCGCAGCACGACCGCCGCGGCGCCGTCGCCGAACAGGCTGGCGGCGACGATGTTGGCCTTGGTCAATTCGTCGTGACGGACCGCCAGCGTGCAGAGCTCCAGCGCCACGAACAGCACGTTGGTGCCCGGCCGCGCCTGCGCCAGGCGCGAGGCGATCGACAATCCCGAGACGCCGCCGGCACAGCCGAGGCCGAACACCGGGACGCGCGAGATATCGGCGCGAAAGCCGAGCTTGCCGGCGACGCGCGCCTCAAGCGTCGGCGTGGCGATGCCGGTCGAGCAGACGGTGACGACGGTGTCGATCTCGGCGGCGGCGAGGTCGGCGCGGGCGAGCGCCTGCTGCACGACGTCGATGAACAGGATCTCGGCGCCTTCCAAAAAGGCCTGCGTGCGCTCCGGCCAGCCGCGCTGCTCGAGATACCATTCGATCGGCTTGACGCCATAACGGTTGCGAATGCCGGTATTGGCAAACAGGCTGGCGAGCGTATCGAATTGCGGATAGCGATCGGCAAGCAGATCCCGGGCACATTCGAGGATCTGCTTCTGGTGGAATTGATACGGCGGGACCGAAGTCGCGAGGGAAACGAGCGCCGCCGTGTTATTCATGTCTCCGACCCTTCCACTCACAGCCTAACAACCGCGCATCAGGGTCAATATTCAGATCCCATCCTGCTCTCTAGCTTGTCAGCCTTCACTAGAAACCAAAACCGGCGGTGGTGTGGCAACGCGGCCCCGACTGGCATGCCCGCATCGCATGGTCAACGCATTCCCTCCAACATGACACGAATGTTAGGAGAAGAACACCGCGCTGGACGACGTTCGATCGACCTTGCTCTCTCCGTGATTCGCCCTGCAAGCATCAGGGCATTCGACGACCGCAGACGTTGGCACCGACGCTTCCCTCGTCATGGCCGGCTTGTCCCGGCCATGACGAGTCATGTTTGGCATTAGACGGTCTTTTCCGGCCAGCGACAGAGATCGTTGATCAGGCAGAGCTCGCAGCGGGGCTGGCGCGCGAGGCAGGTGTAGCGCCCATGCAGGATCAGCCAGTGATGGGCGTGCAGCATGAACTCCGAGGGAATGATCTTTTCGAGCCCGAGCTCGACGTCGAGCGGCGTCTTGCCGGGGGCGAGGGCGGTACGGTTTGCAACCCGGAAGACGTGGGTGTCGACCGCCATCGTGCGCTCGCCAAAGGCCATGTTGAGCACGACGTTGGCGGTCTTGCGCCCCGCGCCGGGCAGCGATTCGATCTCGACGCGGGTTTTTGGTACCTCGCCGCCGAAATCGCGGAGCAGTTTCTCCGACAGCGCGATCACGTTCCTGGCCTTGGTGCGGTAGAGCCCGATCGTCTTGATATAGTCGCGCAGCTTCTCTTCCCCGAGCGCGAGCATTTTTTGCGGCGTATCGGCGACCTGAAACAGCGTCCGCGTCGCCTTGTTGACACCGGCATCGGTCGCCTGCGCCGACAGCACCACGGCGACCAGCAGCGTATAGGGGTTGAGATGTTCGAGCTCGCCCTTCGGCTCGGGATTGGCCTTCTGGAAGCGGGTGAATGCGTCGCGAACCTCGTCCGCGGTCCAGGGTTTTGGAGCTTTTTGCGCCTTCGGGACTTTTTTCGCGCCCGCGCCGGTCCTGCTTTTGGACTTCGACGCCCGCACGGCCACGCCCTTCTTGACGCTTCTCTTGACGTTTTTCTTGGCGGGCGGATTCTGAACGGAAGCCTTTTTGGCGCGTTGGGGTCGGGTGATTTTGGCCATGATCTTTCGTATACTGACCCGCCATGACCGCAGGCAACGATTTTGACCTCGAAGCCGCCGAGCCGACGCTGTTTTCGGCCCTGCTGACGCCGCACCGGTCGCTCAACCGAACCGGCTTTCTGCTGGTCATGGGGGCCATCAGTGTGGCGAGTTTTGCGGCCGGGATCGCCTGCCTGATGATCGGGGCGTGGCCCGTGCTCGGCTTCCTCGGCCTCGACGTGCTCGCCATCTATGTTGCCTTCAAGATCAATTACCGCAGCGCCAGGGCCTATGAGGAAATCCTGGTCACGCCGTCGGAGCTCAGGCTGCGCCGGGTCAGCCACCGCGGCCACGTGATGGAGTTCGCGTTCAATCCATTGTGGGTGCAGCTCGACCAGGTGATCGACGAGGAGTTCGGGGTGGAAAGGCTTTTTCTGGTCTCGAAAGGCCGCCGCGTGGCGTTGGCGAATTTTCTCGGGCCGGACGAAAAGGCAAGCTTTGCCAAAGCCTTACTTGCGGCGTTGGCGGCTGCGCGGAAAGGTCCGGTCTTTAGTCCGACGGCGTGAGCGCGATCAGGAATCGGGTGGTTGCAGGCCCCGCGCCGTCCTACATTTTGCGCATGATGACACTTGCCATACATGACCAGCGCCTGGCCAGGCCAGGCCAGCAGAGCGCCGCCCTCCGCGACTATGATTCGGTGCGCCGCGCCATCGCATTCATTTCAGAACATTGGCGGCAGCAGCCGACCGTCGAAGCCGTGGCGGATGCGGCCAGCTGTACGCCGGACGAGTTGCACCATCTGTTTCGCCGCTGGGCCGGGCTGACGCCGAAGGGGTTCATGCAGGCGCTGACCCTCGACCATGCCAAGGGCCTGCTGCGCGGCTCGGCCAGCGTGCTGGATGCCGCGCTCGATTCCGGACTGTCGGGGCCGGGCCGGCTGCACGATTTGTTCGTCACCCATGAGGCGATGTCGCCCGGCCAATGGAAGGTCGGCGGCGCCGGCATGACGATGCGCTACGGATTTCACGCCTGTCCGTTCGGCACGGCGCTGGTGATCGCGACCAACCGCGGGCTCGCCGGTCTTGCCTTTGCCGATCCGGGTGACGAGGCCGCGGCGCTGGCCGACATGCGCAGCCGATGGCCGAACGCTGTCTATGTCGAGGACGTTCACGGCACGGCGGCGCTCGCGCAGCGCATCTTCGACACAAAGCTGTGGCGGCCGGAGCAGCCGCTGCGCGTGGTGCTGATCGGCACCGATTTCGAGGTGCGGGTCTGGGAAACGCTGCTCAAGATTCCGATGGGCCGGGCGGTCTGCTATTCCGATATCGCGCAAAAAATCCAGTCGCCCAAGGCTTCGCGGGCGGTCGGCGCCGCGGTCGGCAAAAATCCGATCTCGTTCGTGGTGCCCTGCCATCGCGCGCTCGGCAAGAACGGTACGTTGACGGGCTATCACTGGGGCATCACCCGCAAGCAGGCGATGATCGGCTGGGAAGCGGGACAGACCGGACTTCAGTGATCGCCGGCACTTTCCGCGATTGGGTTAGCCTGATTTATCCTGAACCGTTGCGCGGCGGGGCGCACCGGACGCAGCGCACGCCGCAAGCTCCGTGGTCACCCCGGCGATGACGTCGTCCCAGGTATCGGCCTGGCCTTTGCGGAACAGCCGCGCGCTCGGGTACCACGGGCTGGTGGCACGATCGAGCAGCCAGCGGAAGTCGGGCACGCGCGGCAGCAGCACCCAGACAGGCTTGCCCATGGCGCCGGCGAGATGCGCGACCGCGGTGTCGACGGTGATGATGAGGTCGAGCTGCGCGATGATGGCGGCCGTATCGGCGAAGTCGCGCAAGGCGGCGCCGAGATCGATGACATCGCCGCAGCGTCGGAAGGCGTCGGCGTCGGTGGCGCGGATGTCCTTCTGCAGGCTGACGAAGCGCGCACCCGGGATGGTGACGAGCGGCGCCAGCCGCGCAAATGGGATGGAGCGCTCATGGTCCCTGACATTGTCCGGGTGGCCCGACCAGGCGAGACCGACGCGCAAGCCCTCGCCTGGCAGACGTGGCGCCCACGCGGCGACCCGATCGGCCGGCGCGGCGATATAGGGCGCGCCGCTCGGAATGGTCGTCGGCGTCGTCGCAAACAGCCGTGGCAGGCTGAGCAGGGGACAGTGCCGATCGAACGGCGGAAGCGGATCGCGGCCGGCCGCAACGACTTCTAATCCGAACAGGTCGCCGAGCAGCGGCTTGAGCGACGGTTGGACCTCGAGAACGACGTCAATTCCGCGCCTCGCCGCCAGCGCGGCGTAGCGGGCGAACTGGATGGTGTCGCCAAAACCCTGTTCGGCATGAAGCAGCAGCCGCTGGCCGGCGATGTCCTCACCGGACCATTCGCCCTGCGCAAAACGGCGCTCGACCCAGCTCGGCAGCTTGCGACGCCATTCGTAGGCGCGCCAGCCGGCGGCAAAGTCGCCTGACAGCAGCAGCAACAGGGCCCGGTTGATCTGCGCCTCGGCATGGTCCGGCGCGATGGCGACGGCGCGATCGTAGGTCACGAGCGCCTCGTCGAAGCGACGCTGCTCCTGCAGGACACTGGCGCGGTTGGTGAGCGCCGCGACCGAATCGGGCGCAAGCGTCAGCGCACGGTCGCAGCTCGCCAGCGCCTCATCGAGGCGATCGAGCGCCTGCAGTGTGACGGCACGATTTGACAGCGCTTCCGGATAATCCGGACGCAGCCGCAGGGCGGCATCATAGCTTGCCAGCGCGTCGTCGAAGCGGCGCAGTGTCTTGAGCACATTGCCACGATTGGACAGCGCCTCGGCATAGTCCGGCCGCACCGCCAGCGCGCGATCGTAGCTTGCGAGCGCGTCCTCCAGCCGGCCAAGCTCCCGAAGCGCGTCACCCCGGTTCGACAGCGCTTCCGCGTGGTCCGGGCTCGCCGCGAGCGCGGCATCGTAGCTTGCGAGCGCCTCTTCGAAACGCCTCAATTCGTGCAGGGTCACGCCGCGGTTGAACAGCGCCTGCGCGTCGCCCGGCCGCGCCGTCAGCGCGCGGTCGTAGCTTGCGAGCGCATCGTCGAGACGGCCCAGCGCCTTGAGCGCATTGCCGCGGTTCGAAAACGCCTCGCTGAAATCCGGCGCCACCGTGAGCGCCCGATCATAGCTCAGAAGCGCCTCGTCGTTGCGCCCGAGCGCGGCAAGCGCGGCGCCGCGATTGCACAGAGCTTCGACATGATCCGGTTTTGCGAGCAGCGCGCGCTCGTAGGCCTCGAGCGCCTCGCGCGGCCGTCCGAGCGCGAGCAGCGCATTGCCGCGGCTAAAGCGCACCTCGGCGTTGTCGGGACGCAGCGACAGCGCGCGGTCGTAGCTCTCGATCGCTTCCGCGAAGCGTTTCAGACCGGCGAGCGCAAGGCCGAGATTGGAATGATACAGCGGGCTCATCCTGTCGCGCGCGATGGCGCGGCCGATCAGATCGACGGCGACGTCGTGGCGGCCGACCTGGGACGCGATCACGCCAAGCAGATGCAGCGCGTCGGCATGATCGGGCTGCAGCGCCAGCGCCTCGCGATAGAGCGTTTCGGCCTGTGCGAGCCGGCCGCCCTGATGATGCGCAAGGCCCGCGGAAAATAGCCCGGCGGCATGCGGGTCCCCCGGGAGAACGCCGGTTCGCTTCGCGGCCGCCCCGGCGGCGCGGCGCAGTTTGCGGTTCATGTCCTGGTCCCCCGAGATCAGTCTCGCGAGGCGCCGATCGCCCCGCCCGGCAACACGCACTGAACGGGCCGGAGTCTAAGCGGATGCACTGATTCGGGATATGGCGGGCGCGGCGCGGTGCAGGAACGAGGCGGCGCAACCGGCCGCCGCGAATCGGACTAGGCCGCCAGGTCGAGCTTCGAGGCGACGGTGGAATCGGCATTGAGCCGATAGATGATCGGCACGCCGGTCGCGAGCTCGCGCTTCAAAATGCCCTCCGGCGAGAGCTTTTCCAGCACCATGATCAGCGCGCGCAGCGAGTTGCCGTGGGCGGCGACCAGCGTGCGCTCGCCTCGCAGCACGCCGGGCAAGATCTCCTGCACGTAGTACGGCAAGGCGCGCGCCAGCGTGTCCTTCAGGCTTTCGCCACCGGGCGGCGGCACGTCATAGGAGCGGCGCCAGATATGCACCTGTTCCTCGCCCCAGCGCTTGCGCGCATCGTCCTTGTTGAGGCCGGAGAGGTCGCCATAGTCGCGCTCGTTGAGCGCAAGATCTTTTCTTGTCGGCAGTCCGGTCTGGCCGATCTCCTCGAGCAGGAGGTCGAGCGTGTGCTGGGCGCGCGTCAGCACCGAGGTGAAGGCGATGTCGAACTGAAGGCCCTGCGCCTTCAGCTTGCGGCCGGCATCCCTGGCTTCGGCAATGCCCTGCTCCGTCAGGTCCGGATCCTTCCAGCCCGTGAACAGGTTTTTGAGGTTCCATTCGCTCTGGCCGTGACGCACGAGCACGAGAAGACGATCGCTCATTTCACAAGGTCCTGACTGTCCAGATCAGAGCCTCCGTTCCGATCGGATCGGAACGGAGGCTCTGGCTTCTTGTTTTGGCGCGTTTTCTTCAACGCGAACCGGTGCCCACTTCGCTCGAAAACGCTTTATATCACTCGATGCCGAGCACATCGAACATCGAATAGAGCCCGGGGTTTTTGCCTTGCGCCCACAAGGCGGCCTTGAGCGCGCCATGGGCGAACAGAGTCCGGTCTTCGGCGTGATGGGACAGGATGAGGCGTTCATGCTGACCGGCAAAAATCACGCTGTGGTCGCCGGCGGCCGTCCCGCCGCGGAGCGATGCGAACCCGATATCGCCGTCGCGGCGCGCGCCGGTCATGCCATCGCGGCCGCGCGCCGAGTTGGTCTCGAGCGCAATGCCGCGTCCCTCGGCCGCTGCCTGTCCCAGCATCAGCGCCGTGCCGGAGGGCGCGTCGACCTTGGCCCTGTGATGCAGTTCGAGAATCTCGATATCGAAGCTCGGGTCGAGCGATTTTGCCGCGCGCCGCACCAGTGCCGCGAGCAGGTTCACCCCAAGGCTCATATTGCCGGACTTCACCACGACCGCGCGGTCGGTGACGCTCTTGATGACGGCATCGTCCGAACCCGACAGGCCGGTCGTGCCGATGACGTGGACGAGGCCGCGCTGGGCGGCGATCGCGACATTGGCGATGGTCGCCGCGGGCACCGTGAAATCGAGAATGCCGTCGGCGGCTTGCGACATCGCCCACAGGTCGGCCGAGAGTTTGATGCCATTGGCCGGCAGGCCGGCGAGCACGCCGGCATCCTTGCCCAGCAGCTCGGAGGTCGGCGCTTCCAGCGCACCGACCAGCACCGCGCCCTGGGTTTCCGAAATCACGCGGGTCAGCGTGCGGCCCATCCGGCCGCCGGCCCCCGCAACGATCAACCGCATGTCTGCCATGGCGTTACCTCTGCTGCGCCCTATAGCGGGAGCGGGCCATTCCGGCAACCTGCGCTCCGGGAAGATCAGCTCATCGCGTCACGGCTGCGGGCCGTCATACCCCTCGATGATGATGAGATCGGCGATCGCATGCGGCTGGCGGACCTTGATGTTCGCCTGATATTCCGGAGACTGGTAGCACGCCAGCGCGGTGTCGTAGTCGGGGAATTCGATGACGACGTTTCGCGAACGGCTATTGCCTTCCACGCCGGTGAATTTGCCGCCGCGCACGACATAGCGGCCGCCGAATGTCTTGAAGATCGCGGGATTCGCCGCCGCATAGGCCTTGTAGCCGTCCTCATTGTGAACGTCGACGCGTCCGATCCAATAGCCCTTGGCCATTCCTCAAACCTCCTGCGCAAGCGCCGATGCGATCTCGGCCACGATGTTGTCCGCCGCTGCCACGGGATCGGCGGCCGCGATCACCGGGCGGGCGACGACCAGCCGGTCCGCGCCGCCTGCGATCGCACGCGCAGGTGTCATGACCCGCTTCTGGTCGCCGACGTCAGTACCGGTCGGGCGGATGCCCGGCGTGATGAGCTGCATCTTTGGGCCCAACAGTTGGCGCACCGATTCGGTTTCTTCAGGCGACAGGATCAGGCCCGGCATCCCGATCTCCTTGGCCTGCCTTGCGCGCCGCGCCACCAGGTCCTTGACGCCGAGCGCATAGCCGGCGTCGGCGAGATCAGTGTCGTCGCAGGAGGTCAGCACCGTGACCGCAAGCAGTTCGAGACCGGAGCCGGCGGCGCCAGCGAGCGCGGCCTGCATGGTTTGCGGATAGGCGTGGACGGTGAGAAAGCGCGCGCCGAGCCGCGCGATCTGCCGCGTTGCGCGCTCGACCGTGTTGGGGATGTCGTGCAGCTTCAGATCGATGAAGACGCCCTTGCCCTGCCCCACCAGGCGCTCCGCCAGCGCAAGGCCGCCGGCATAGGTCAGCTCCATGCCGATCTTGTAGAAGGTGACGCTCTCGCCGAGCCGCTTCACCATCGCCTCGGCCTCTTCGACCGAGGGCAGATCAAGGCCGACGATGAGCCGGTCGCGCGGCGCAATCTCGCGGGCTGCGTCCCGCACCGGAGGCCTTGCCTGAGCGCTTGCCATCGCCGCCATCTCTCCTCCTTTAGCTCATACGCTGGGACGTCTCGATCAACTGCCGGACCAAGGCGGCCAGCGTCTCGACATCTGCCGAAAGCTTCAGCCTGTCCATATCGTCATAGGCCTGGCCGGCAAAGGACAATGCGAGCTGGTTCGGGATCACCATCGCATGGCAGGCTGACAGGATCAGCCGCAAGGCGGCCAGCGCACGCGCGCCGCCGAGCCGGCTCTCGGAGGCCGACGCGATGGCGAAGGCGCGCTCGCGAAAAACCTGGCCGCGGCTCTCGTGCGGATCCTGCACGCGGCTCACCCAGTCGATCGTATTCTTCACCAGCGCCGGCACCGAGGCGTTGTATTCGGGCGTGACGATCAGCACACCCTGATGGGCGCCGATCATGCGCTTGAGGTTGATCGCGTGCTTCGGAATGCCAGACTTCGCCTGCAGGTCGGCGTCGTAGATCGGCAGCGGGAAATCAGCGAGCGAGATGCGCGTGACCTGAACGTCGGCCTGCGCGAACTCATAGGCTGCGGCTGCGGCCAGCCTGACATTGTGCGAGCCGGTGCGCATCGAGCCGGGAATGATGAGGATCGTTGGCCCCGCCATCAGGACAGATTCATGCTCGCATCAGAATGCGCGGTCATCATCGCGCGACGGTGCCGGGATTGAATGCTACCCGGATCAGTCCTTGCGATACACCCAGACGCGGGCCGGCGGAAGGTTCATCCAGATCCGCTCGGACGCCTCTGTGGATACGCCGGGCAGCGATTTCGGGATCGGCGGCGCCACCGAATAGGTGAACTGGACGAAGGGCGCACCGGGCTTGAGCGCCGCAAACGCATCTCGGATCAGTTTTAGCCGGGTCAGCATCGGCTTGGTGACCAGCGGCAGGCCCGACACCATGGCGGTCGCCGGCGAGGCGAGGACATTCCACAGAGTGTCCCGCAACGCGTAGGCATCGCCCTGGACCACCTTGGCGTGAGGATAGCGATCGCGCAACAACGCGCAGAAGCTCGGATTGTATTCGACCAGCACCAGACGTTTCTGATCGACGCCATGCTCGATCAGCGCGCTGGTGATCGCGCCAGTCCCGGGGCCCAGCTCGACCACCGGTCCGGATGCATAGGGATCGACATATTGCGCCATCGTGCGGGCCAGGAACCGGCCCGACGGCATGACCGCGCCCACGTGCAGCGGCTTCTCGATCCACGAACGGAGAAAGCGAACCTCGTCATCGAGACGGAGGGGCTTTTTCGACGCACGCACGGACGATTGCAATGGCATGTCGTTACCAGACGGGACCGCGTTTCCGCGGCAATGTCAGAAAACAGTCACAAAGACGTATAGGGAGCGGACGGGACGGTCAAGCACGACACCCGCGTCAGGAACTGGCGCGGGTAGCAAAGAAATCCTTGACCTTTGTGAAGAAGCCGGAGGACTCCGGCTGGGTGGCGCCGGAGGAGAGCTTTTCGAATTCGCCGAGCAGTTCCTGCTGCCGCTTGGTCAGGTTCTGCGGCGTCTCGACCGCGACCTGCACATACATGTCACCGGTCTGGCGCGAGCGCAGCACCGGCATGCCTTTCGATGCAATGCGGAAACGCCGGCCGGTCTGGGTCCCCGCCGGGATTTTGACCTTGGTCTTGCCCTTGTCGATGGTCGGGACGTCGAACTCGCCGCCCAGCGCCGCCGTCACCATCGAGATCGGAACGCGGCAATGCAGGTCGGCGCCGTCGCGCTGGAAGAACTCGTGCGCGGTCAGCGAGAGGAAAATGTAGAGATCGCCCGCTGGCCCACCACGGAACCCTGCTTCGCCTTCGCCGGCGAGCCGGATCCGCGTGCCATCTTCGACGCCCTGCGGGATGTTGACCGACAAGGTTCGCTCCCGCGTCACCCGTCCGGAACCCGAGCAGGACGGGCAGGCATCCTCGATCATCTGGCCGCGGCCCTGGCAGCCCGGGCAGGTCCGCTCCAGCGTGAAGAAGCCCTGCGCCTGCCGGATGCGGCCGGCACCACCACAGGCCGAACAGCTTTTCGGCTTGGTGCCGGCCCTCGCGCCGATGCCCGAGCAGGATTCGCAGGTGACCGAGACCGGAATCTCGATCTTCGCGGTCTTGCCCAGAAACGCTTCCTCGAGCGTGATTTCCATGTTGTAGCGCAGGTCTGCGCCACGCTCGCGGCCGCCGCCCCGACCGCGCTGCGCGGCCATACCGAACAGGTCTTCGAAAATGTCGGAGAATGAAGATGCAAAGCCGGCCCCGAAACCGGGACCGCCGCCGCCAAAGCCGCCGCCCTGCTCGAAGGCCGCATGGCCGTAGCGATCATAGGCAGCGCGCTTGTCGCTGTCCTTCAGGACCTCGTAGGCTTCATTGATTTCCTTGAAGCGAACCTCGCTCGCGGCATCGCCGGGATTGCGGTCCGGATGCCATTTCATGGCCAGCTTGCGGAACGCTGCCTTGAGCTTGTTGTCGTCTGCGTCGCGTTCGACTTCGAGGGTTTCGTAATAGCAGCGCTTCGTGGACATGCTGAACTCTGCTTACCAGATCGCGACCGTACCCTCCGCCAGAGCGGGGAGAGGCCGGCGAGAAGGGTTCAACATAAACGGATGGTATTGACTGATCGTAATCGGCGCGCGCCCGTAACCTGCCACGCTGCGCGTGGCGACCTCCCCCCGGAAGGGGGAGGCGGCCTCGAGAGGGAGCGCACCGGTCCGCATCGCTGGTCCGCGCGGCCTTAAGCGGACTTCTTCTTGTCGTCGTCGACCTCGGTAAATTCCGCGTCGACCACATCGTCCTTCGCCGCATCCTTCGCAGCGTCCCTGGCCGCATCGGCCTCGGCCTGCTGCTTGTACATCGCCTCGCCGAGCTTCATCGAAGCCTGCGCCAGCGTGTTGGTCTTGGCCTTGATCGCCTCGGCATCGTCGCCCTTCAGCGCCTCCTTGAGGTCGCTGACGGCATCCTCGATCGCGCGCCGCTCGGGCTCGCCGACCTTGGAGCCGTGCTCCGCGAGCGCCTTCTCGGTCGAATGCACCAGCGCATCGGCGTGGTTCTTGGCATCGACCGCCTCACGCCGCTTCTTGTCGGCGACGGCGTTGGCCTCGGCGTCCTTGACCATCTTCTCGATGTCGGTCTCCGACAAACCGCCGGACGCCTGGATGCGGATCTGCTGCTCCTTGCCGGTCGCCTTGTCCTTGGCCGAAACGTTGACGATACCGTTGGCGTCGATGTCGAAGGTCACCTCGATCTGCGGCATGCCGCGCGGGGCCGGCGGAATACCCATCAGGTCGAACTGGCCGAGCATCTTGTTGTCGGCGGCCATTTCGCGCTCGCCCTGGAACACGCGGATGGTCACGGCATTCTGGTTGTCCTCGGCGGTCGAGAACACCTGGCTCTTCTTGGTCGGGATCGTGGTGTTGCGATCGATGATGCGGGTGAACACGCCACCCAGCGTCTCGATGCCCAGCGACAGCGGCGTGACGTCGAGCAGCAGCACATCCTTGACGTCGCCCTGCAGCACGCCGGCCTGGATCGCGGCGCCGATCGCGACGACTTCGTCCGGGTTGACGCCCTTGTGCGGCTCCTTGCCGAAGAACTGCTTCACCACTTCCTGGATCTTCGGCATGCGGGTCATGCCGCCGACCAGCACCACCTCGCCGATTTCACCGGCGGTCAGGCCGGCATCCTTCAGCGCCTTGCGGCAGGGCTCGATGGTCTTTTCGACGAGGTCGGCCACCAGCGCCTCGAACTTGGCGCGCGTCAGCTTCATCGTCAGATGCTTCGGTCCGGTCTGGTCCGCAGTGATGAACGGCAGGTTGATCTCGGTCTGGGTGGTCGACGACAGCTCGATCTTGGCCTTCTCCGCAGCTTCCTTCAGGCGCTGCAGCGCAAGCTTGTCGTTCCGCAGGTTGATGCCCTGCTCCTTCTGGAACTCGTCGGCGAGATAGCCGACCAGCCGCATGTCAAAATCTTCGCCGCCGAGGAAGGTGTCGCCATTGGTCGACTTCACCTCGAACACGCCGTCGCCGATCTCGAGGATCGAGATGTCGAAGGTACCGCCGCCGAGGTCGTAGACCGCGATGGTGCCGGACTTCGTCTTGTCGAGGCCGTAGGCGAGCGCAGCCGCGGTCGGCTCGTTGATGATGCGCAGCACTTCGAGGCCGGCGATCTTGCCGGCGTCCTTGGTGGCCTGGCGCTGGGCGTCGTTGAAATAGGCGGGAACCGTGATGACGGCCTGATCGACCTTCTGCCCGAGATGCGCTTCGGCGGTTTCCTTCATCTTCTGCAGGATGAACGCCGAGATCTGCGAGGGCGAATAGGTCTTGCCGTCGGCCTCGACCCAGGCGTCGCCATTGGAGGCTTTGACGATCTTGTAGGGGACGAGCTTCTTGTCCTTCTCGACCATCGGGTCGTCGTAGCGGCGGCCGATCAGCCGCTTCACGGCGAAGAAGGTCCGCTCGGGATTCGTTACCGCCTGGCGCTTGGCGGGCTGGCCGACCAACCGTTCACCGTCATCGGTAAAGGCCACGATCGACGGCGTCGTGCGCATGCCTTCCGAGTTCTCGATGACTTTCGGGTTCTTGCCATCCATGACGGCGACGCACGAATTCGTGGTGCCGAGATCGATCCCAATGACCTTTCCCATGGTCCTGATGTCCTTCTCGTTGCAGCAGGTTGGACGGGCCCTGGCGGCGCCCCGATCCAAAACCCCCTTAGATCAAATACTCGCGATATTGCGACGGTATGCCTCATATAGGAGAGGGCCTTGCGCCTGCAAGGACCGGGCCGCACCCTTGCCCAAGGAAACGGCTGAAGGAATCGGCCGCGGACACGCCTTCAGGTAACACAGACCCGCGAGATCGCGCGTTCCGACACGCTGGGCCGCCCTATTTCTGAAGGGTTAAAACGGCTAAAAGCGAGCCGACCGACGGGCGCCCCCGACCGACATACATCTGGGCGCGCCGGCTGACCGTTTAACGGCCGATCCACCTCGAACAGGTTTTTCATGAAGCTCCTCCGAACAATCACTGCCGCTGTCCTGCTTGCCGCCGCCGCGTTCCGGCCCACATTCGCTGCGGAAGCGGTCTTCCCGCCGGGGCTGCGGGTCGGGCTGACCCCACCAGCCGGGCTGGCGCTGGCCAAGACCTTTCCGGGCTTCGAGACCATGGACCACGGCGTCAAGGTCCTGCTGACCGAGCTTCCCGTGCAGGCCTATGCGGAAGTCGTGAACGCCATCAAGGCCAATCCGGCGACGACGACCGCTTCCGGTAACAAGCCGGAAGCGATCGAGACGGCGGCCGGTCCGGCCTACTATACGACCGAGACCGCCAAGGATGGCGCGGCCAACGTACGCCGCTACTCGATGATTCTCTCGGGCGGCGCCTTTGCCGGCTATGTCGCCGTTCAGGTTCCCGAGAACGCAACCAAGATCTACACCGACGAAGCCGTGCGACAGATGTTCGCAACGGCCGCCATCCGCAAGCAGGTACCGATCGACGAGCAGTTGTCGCTGATGCCGTTCAAGCTGACCGAGCTCAGCGAGTTCAAGAACGTCCGGACGCTTGCGCCCGGCAGCGCGCTGCTGCTCGCCGACGGCGATGAGGCCAGCGGGATCGAGCCGGCGCCATTCATGCTGATCGGAATGATCGCGGCAGCGCCGCAGGAGCCTGACGATCGCGGCCGCTTCGCCCAGCAGGCGGCCACGACGATACCCGGAATGCGCGAGGCGCACATCACGATGTCCGAACCGATCCGTATTGACGGACAGCCGGCCTTTGAAACGCGCATCGACGCGACCAGCGGCAAGGACAATACCCCGGTCACCGTCGTACAGTGGCTGCGCTTCGGTGGGCCGAACACACTGCGCGTGATTGGCAGCGCGCCCCGCACCCAATGGTCGAATGCATTCCCGAGGTTTCGCGCCGTGCGCGACGGAATCCAGCCGCGAGGCTGATTCCGGCGAACCAAACTTCAGAGACAGGCGAGGTCTCCGCTCCGATGTTCGGAACGGAACGGAGCGCCATCAGGCGGCGTCGTTCGGCTCGTTGCCGTTGGCCGCGACCGGCGCCGCTTTCACGCCGCCCTTGGAGACGCCGACCAGTGCGGGCCGCAGCACGCGCTCGCCGATCATGAAGCCGGCCTGCACGACCTGAACCACGGTGCCCGAGGGCACGCTGGCATCGGGGACCTCGTACATCGCCTGCTGGAAATTCGGATCGAATTTTTCGCCGGTCGGATCGAATTTCCTGACCCCATTCTTTTCCAGCGTGTTGAGCAGCGAGCGCTCGGTCAGCTCGACGCCGTCGATCAGGGATTTCAGGCCGGGATCAGGGGTGTCGCGCAATTCGGCCGGCACGGCGTCGAGCGCGCGCTGCAGATTGTCTGCGATGTCGAGAATGTCGCGGGCAAAACCGGTAATACCGTAGACGCGCGCGTCCGCGACCTCGCGTTTGGTGCGCGCGCGCAGGTTCTCCATCTCGGCGAGCGTCCGCAGCATCTTGTCGCGCGCTTCGGCGGCTTCCTTGGCCAGCGCTTCCGCCGACCCCACCTCCGGGTCGTCAGGCATGATGTAGGGCTTGGAGACCACGGGCTCGCTGGCCTGCGCCGGGTTCGCCGGATCGTTGGTGTGCCGGTCGGAATCGGTCATGGACGTCCTTCTTTGACAAAATCGGCTGGAATGACTGGATGTTGCGCCCGGATATCGTGCCTTGGCCCGTGAAAATCAAGCCTGAGTTCCCGCCCCGCTCAGCCGCCCAGCATCCGACTGACGATCCGCGCAGCATAGTCCACCGTCGGGATCACCCGGGCATAATTGAGGCGGGTCGGGCCGATCACACCCAGGACGCCGACGATCTGCCCTGCGCCGTCGCGATAGGGCGCGACGATGGTGGAGGAGCCCGAGAGCGAGAACAGCTTGTTCTCGGAGCCAATGAAGATCCGCACCCCGTCGGCCTGTTCGGCGCGGCCGAGCAGGTCGACCACGCCGCGCTTGGTTTCGAGATCCTCGAACAGCAGGCGGATGCGCTCCAGGTCTTCCAGCGCGTGCAGATCCTCCAGCAGATTGGCATGGCCGCGCACAATCAGCTGGCGGTCGCCATTCTCGCCGCCCGACCAGC